>Ga0137451_1000403_pt1 | contig 13025 bp, 8 predicted proteins | sample EasRivERMGT500_2_FD_102336 | JGI IMG/M metagenome (GOLD analysis project Ga0137451, IMG submission 102336) | Soil microbial communities from meander-bound floodplain in the East River, Colorado, USA - East River MetaG ERMGT500_2 | ecosystem: Environmental > Terrestrial > Soil > Floodplain ... | reverse complement strand
GTCCCGCGCGGTGACCGCCACCATCGCCTCGTCAAGCAGACGAACACCCTCGGCGACCTCGCCCATGTAGATCAGACAGCGACCCATGCCCACCCGCGCCAGCGTCACCAGCTCCGCTCCCTCCACCACCCTCACTCCCTTCTCCTTCGCAAACCCCCGCGCATTCCCCGTCATCTCCCCCGCGCACACATACACGCACTCCCCCGCCGCCCGCTTCTGCCCCGCCGCCACCAACTCCCTCAACGGCTCCACCCCCGTCACCGAAGCCTTCCACCGCCGCGCGCAAACCAGCGACACGCGCCCCGCCTTTTCCAGCTCGAAATCCGCCGCGCCTTCTGCGCGCTTCACGCCATAGCCCTCCCGCCGGAAGCCCTCCTCCAGCGCGCGGGCGAACCCCTCCCACGACATCGCGCGCAGCGCCTCGAGCCCGGCGGCGATCCTCGACGCGCTGGGTGCGCGCAGCTGTCTCCACGTGGCCACCACGGCAATCACCACGAACGGCAGCGAGCCGAAGAACGCATACACCTCCGGCACGATCAGCCTCAACGCCAGGAACGAGCCGAAGGCGACCAGGACGCTGACCCACCAAGGCGAGCGCAGCAGGACTGCGAACAGCGATTTCTCGGACATCTTCAGTTGCATGTGCCATCCTAGCGCGATGGACGTCACTACCCCCGCCTTCGAACACGAGGTCCTCGAAGCCTCGAAGACTATCCCCGTCGTCGTCGACTTCTGGGCGCCCTGGTGCGGGCCCTGCCGCGCGCTCACGCCGATCCTGGAAAAAGTCGCCAGGGACTACGCCGGCAGGGTGAAGCTGGTGAAGATCAATTCGGACGAGAACCAGGAGCTCTCGCAGGCCTACTCCGTCCGCTCGATCCCCAACGTGATCGCCTTCAAGGACGGCCGCCCGGCGGCACAGTTCATGGGCGCGATCCCGGAGGGCGAGGTGCGCGCGTTCTTCGACAAGCTCCTGCCCAGCGCCTCGCAGCTAGCGCTCGCAAGCGCGGAAGCGCTCTTCGCGGAAGGAAAGTTCGACGACGCGGAAAAGGAACTGGCGAAGGTGAAGCCCGACCCGGACTGGGACGCGAGGGTCGAGGCCGTGAGGCAGGGCGTCGCCTACGCGAGGGCGGGGAAAGACGGCCCGGGCGAAGCGGAGCTGAAGGCCAGGCTCGCCGCCAACCCCGCGGACCACGACTCCCGGGCCGCGCTCGCCGCGCTCTACGCGGGAAAACGCCGGTACCGCGAGGCGATGGACGAGCTCCTCGAGATCGTGCGCCGCGCGAAGGACTGGAAGGACGACGAGGCGAGAAAGCAGATCCTCAACCTCTTCAACCTCGCCGGCGAGCCGGAGCTGGTGAGCGAATACCGCAGGAAGCTCGCGAGCGCGCTGTACTAGAACTGGCGAAGGCGCGCCAAGCGGCAGCTCGGTAGCCGCCGCGTCAATCGTCCGGCTCGTACATCGCTTCGAACTTCGCCGGACCCATGCAATAGGCGTCGCCGCCGCCTTCCTCGTTGTAGACCAGGTAGTCGCCGACCCCGTAGCGCGAACGCCCCTCCTTGGTCTCGACGAGTCCGCTTTGTGTCGCAACCTCCGCCCATACAGGGGTCGATTTGATGTAGGTACCCTTGCCCGCCGGGCGGTAGGTCCTGGCGAACACGGCGGCATCGACGGTGTACACGTCGCCGTTGTTGTCGACCAGCCAGTCGCCTGGCTTGCAGCGCTGCTCGGCGCCCCATTTGCGGTAGACGAACCCGGCCGTGTCCAGATGCAGCTGGACGGCCACCACGTGCTGGCCGGGTCTCCTGCGATAACGCCGCCGCGCCGCGCCCACTGATCAGGCCTGCGCCAGGTCGAAGCCCGCCGGAAAATCCTTGTCCCGGACGTCGCGTTCGGCCGCGAGGCAACCGAGCCTGTGGAGGACATCCATGTTCTCCGGCGCGTCCATCTCGACGAACGACGCGATCATCGCATCGTCGTTCAAGGCAGGGTCCAGGCGCTGCACGCCCTCCTTGCCCAGGTCGACGTTGTAGCGCAGGTAGCTGATCAGCGGCACCCGGGCGACCAGGTCGTGCCGCAGATCCCCGATCTCGCGATCGAAAGCCCTCGCGGTGGCGCTCGACGACATCCACTGCAGCACCGTTTCCTGGAGCACCGCGCTGTCCTGCATCAGCGAGACGAGCGAGCGGATCCCGTGCTGTGCCGCGAGCGCCGCAGTCCTGACACCGGCATCCGCGGCTCCGGTGCCGACCGAGACCAGCAGCAGCTCGTCGGCAGCCAGGGGCCAGCCGATCCGGTAGCCCTCCAGCGTGGCGTACATCAGCGCCTGCAGCGCCGGATTGTTGTACGGGCTCACGCCGCCGTCGACGAAATCCCCCTGCACGGGCTTCATTCCCGGCGCCGACGCGATCGTGATCTTTTCCGGCTCGAAATACACCGGGGCGGCCGTCGATGCGCGCACCACCTGCCACAGGGGATAGTCGCCGTTGCCGATGACGCCGCCCTCACGCCCGGCAAAGTACTTGCCGCGCGGGTTGTTCGATATCGGCCACGGGCTGCCCGAATCCAGGCGCTTGGCCACGATCATCAGCCCCGTGAGAAGCTCGGGGCCGCCCAGCACCGTTCGCGCTCCGTAGACCGCCTTCAATTCCCCGCTCAGCTTCTCCGCGTCGTACTTGGCCCGGAACAGGCCCTGGCGCAGAAAGCTCTTCTCGAACACCGCCTTGCCGAGGGTCATGTACTTGGCGCGAATCTCCTCCACCGACCACCCCAGCGCGAGCGCTCCGGCGATGATCGCGCCCGTGGAGGTGCCGGCGATCAGGTCGAAGTAGTGGCAAAGCCGGAACCCGGCGTCGCCGCCGTGCCGGGCGCGCAGCAGGTCCTCGATCCGCTGCAGGAAGCCGGTCGTGAGGATCCCGCGCAGGCCTCCGCCATCGAGCGCGAGGATCCGCTTCGGGGTCCCGTTGCTCTCGAAATGCTCGTCGCGTGTTCTGATCCGGTAGCTCATGGGTACCTTACCCCTTCATGCCTTCGTTGCCCCTACTCTGTCCTGAGCGATCTGAGCAATGCGTCGTCGAAAGGGTTGCGTCCTTCCTTGAGCAATGCAATCCAGTTCTCACGTAGCTGCCATGTCGCGGGTTCAAGCGGACCAAATTGATTCATGGACGTCACCGCGGAGGTAAAGTCTTCGATCGCACCGGCGGTATTTCCTGCTACGGCCCTGGCCAATCCGCGCGAGTCCAGATACAAGTTCCTTGTCCTGACGTCAGGCGCCAACTCTACTGCTTTGTCACATGCGGGCATCACCAGCGTCGCGTATCTATTGACGCTGCCAAGCCAGCAGATGGTGTTGCTTGCCTTGTGATCCTTTGTCTCCAGGACGGCGTGTACCGCCTCCTGAAAGAACTTCTCGGCCTGGACGCGATCCCCTACGAGCGCAAGTGCGTCGGCTTCATTGGCTCTGACAGCCGGGCAGCTTACGCGGTAAGCCTGATCGCCAAAGAACTGTTGCCATTCAAGCTTGGTGAAATTCCTGCCAACGACATCGCACGCCCCTGACAACCATGCCTGCGTGCTCACCTGCCACCGTATGATGTGTCCATCATCCGCGCTTGACACCAGCCACTGCCCATCGGGACTGAAGGCGACGCTGAGTACACGATCAGCATGCGCCAAAATCGGCTTGCCCATCGGCTGGAGCTTGTCTACGTCCCACAACAGCACGGTACGGTTGCTGCTGGCTGAGGCAAGCAGCCTTCCGTCAGGGCTGACCGCCACGGACATGACTTCGCCCGGGTGGTAGCCCAGCAGCCGCCCCATGGGCCGGCCCGTCCCGCTGTTCCAGAACCCGACACTCTCCTTGCCGCCAGACACGAGGACCTTTCCGTCCGGGGTATAGGCGACGCTATTGACGTATATATGGTCCAAGCGAGCATTGTCGGTGCCGTACTGGGGTGTAACGGCAGCTGTGCTCGTCGCGAGGTCCCAGATGGTAATCCCGACTCCAGATTTTGCGGACGACAACGTCCTTCCGTCGGGATTGAACGCGAGTGCGCTGACGTTGCCTTGTCCGGGCGGCGAGAGCGTCTTCCTGATTTTGCCATCCGGCAGACTTCGCAGCTGGATGTTGCCTGCGACCCCGAGCGCCAAGGTCTGGCTGTCGACGCTGAATGCCGCGCTCAGGACGTCATCCTTGCCCGGCTGCATCAGCGTCCCGAGCTGGCGCCGCTCTGCAACGTCCCACAGCTTGACGCTGTTGTTGGTGCCAATGGTGACCAGGAACTTGCCACTCGGGGCAACCACGACGAACTCGATTCGACCCTGTGCTGCATGCACAGGCGACGGTGTCGGTGCGCCCTTCACATCCAGGTCCCAGAAGTGCAGCTGATCCTTCGAGAACGAGAAGAGGGAGTGCGGGTTGCGGCCAAAGGCCACTCGAGTGAAATTCCGGCTCGGCAGGGCCAGTTGGCTGCCGAAACGATGGAATCCCGTGAGGTCCCAGAGGACGATCATCGCACCTTTGGTTCCAGTCACCACTTTGCCGTTCGCTGCGAAGTCCACGCTGAGGAACGAGTCGGCATATCCGCTCAGGCGCCGAGGCGGCACGGTCACGTTCAAGACGCTGCGGACGTATGCATTGCGATCGTTAGCCACTGTCGCGACCTGCCTGTCGTCCGGGCTGAAGGCGATGCCGATCACCCCGCTACCGTGACTGGTGGGCAACCTTTTCAAGAGCGCGCGCCGCTCCACGTCCCAGAGATCCACGTGTCCTTCGCTATTTCCCGAGGCGATGGTCTTCCCGTCGTGGCTGAATGCGATGCTCCACACTCCCCGGTCCGTCAGGCGCAGCGTGGCGGTCTGCCTTCGTTCCTTCATGCCCCAAAGGACGATGCGTCCGTCCAGCCCGCCGGACGCGACCGTGCTGGCGTCCGGACTGAAGGCAACGCCGAAGACCATGCCTGCGGGCTTTCCTGCGAGCTTCTCGTTATGTACGAGGACCGTCTCCACCTTGCGGCTCTCGATGTTCCACAACCTTACTTTCCCATCCTTGCCGCTCGAGGCCAGGATCTTTCCGCTCCTTGCGATCGCCACGCAATAGACTTCATCAGGGTGGTCAAGCTGTGCGATGAGCTGCCCGGTCTTCACGTCCCACAGGCGCACGGTACGATCCGTGCTCGCCGAAGCGAGGAACGTCCCGTCCGGGGAGAAGGCGACGCGAATCACGCCGGCGGTGTGACCCTTCAACGGCGGATGCAGCATCTGACCCTGCAAATTCCACAGGATGATGGTCGAGTCGTATGAGCCGGACGCGAGCGTCTTCGCATCCGGGCTGAATGCCACCGCGCGTACGTCATCCGTGTGACCTGTAAACAGCGACTTCAGTTCAAGGTGCGCGTTCAAGGAAGACAACAAGGCATGCTGCAATTCCGGCTGCCCTTCCGTCAGCCGGTTTGCCTCGATGCTGAGCAGCAGCGCGAGGTCCAGCTGGTCGTCAACGTAGTTGAGCGGCCGCAGCTTCATCGCGTTCAATACCTTCTCGCGATTCAGCGTGTCGGCCTGCATTGCGTTTCTCTCGCTTTCCCACTTCTGCTGCAATCCATATCCAGCCGTCAGGATCGCGCCGACCGCGAGTATGCCGACGACCCGAGTAATGCGAAGTAGTCGAAGATAGCGAAACGCAGTCGCACGGCTTCTCGCCGCGTCCCGCAGCAGGGCCTCCTCTTTCTCGTGCCGGACGCGATCAACCGATGCGAGGCTGGCCTGCACGAACTCCTTCTCCAGTTCCGGGAGTTCGGTCGCGGTCTCCGCCGCCTCGAGCTGCCAGCCCGTCAGCAGGCCTTCCACGGGCCTTCCCATGCTTGCCCATCGCTCTGCCGCTTGAGCGAGCGCCAGGCGCCCACGGCGCTGATGGCGTTTCTCGTCGATCCAGGTCACGAAGCGCGGCCAGTTGCGCACCAGCGACTCGTGCTTGACTTCGACCACCGCATCCGCGTCGACCGCCGAGGCAGTGACACGAACATAGTCGTTTTTGGCCAGCAGCCCGAGCACCGCCTCCGTGTTCGCGCTTCCGGCCAGCAGCAATCGGCTCTTTGGCACGGGCTGGCGATACGCCTCGAGCAACTCATCCACGCGCACCAGCTCCAACAATATCCGCTTGACCTCGTTCTGCGTCTCCCGTGCGAGGCCGTCGTAGAATTCATCGGCCGAAGCGGTGAGCGCATTGAGCGGATCGCCCACCTTGCGGTAGACCTCGAACGTGATCCGGTTGCGGTCGCGCTTCTCCCAGAGCGCGTGCAGCGTGAATTGCAGCAGCGGCAGCGCCGCGGGCTGACCCAGCACTTTCTTGACCAGGTCGTCGACGATTCCCGACTGGAACTGCAGGTTCACCGCCGCGGCCGGCTTCTCGACAGCCGCCCGCAACTCCGCATAACCCATCGGCCGCATCGAGTACCACGCCGTGTCCAGGAAGGGGCTCAGGGCGCTCAGGCCGACGATCCGGCTCCTGAACTCTTCCCGCACGGTGAGGACCACGCGATGGCCCCGCCCGGCCTTCAGGAGCTCCGCGAGATTTGCGACCAGGGCTTCGCGATCCGCCTGCTCCAGGAGCGTGAACACCTCCTCGAACTGGTCGATGGTGATGAGCACCGGTCGCGCCGCAGCGCCACCGACCATGGCGTTGAGCTGGCCAGGGTCCTGGCGGAACGCGGCGCCGTCGGCTGCACCGCCGGCGCTCACGCCGCAGGGACTTTGCCGGACGGCAAGCGCCAGGTGAGTAAGTGCCGTGTTCCCCGGCACGAAGGGCGAAACCACGCACAGGCCCGCCAATTGCGTGTCGGTTGCAAGGGCGGGCAGTACGCCGCCTATGACGAGGGAGGACTTCCCGCTGCCCGATGCTCCGAGCACCACCACGAGCGGGGCCTTTTGCAGCTGAGCCAGCAATGACTGGGTATCGGCCTCGCGGCCGAAGAAGAAAGTGTTGTCCCGGAAGGCGTCCAGCCCCACGTAGGGGCAAGGCTTGTCCTTCAGGTCCGGCAGTTGCGCCCCGTCGAAACGCGCCAGGCGAACGGTGCCTGCAGGTCTTCCCGCCTGCGACAGGCTGGACGCCCAGTAATCCAGCAATATCTGGCAGGCGGTCCGCTCCTTCATCTCCTCGAGAAAGACGCCGGTCGCCTCCCCGCGATGCACAAACTCCAGGATCCGGGACTCGAGGCGCGCCAGGGCGGCGGCTTCACCTTCCGCGCTCGCGTCGTGCCCAAGCTCCTGGTCGAGCGCTTCCAGGAGGCGTGCGTGCGCATCCCGGAACTCGCTCGCGCTCTCGAAGGGAGTTGCCTGCCGCAATACCGCCGCACCGGACATATCGCTTCCCCCTCTAGCACATCTGGAGGACCGTCTTGAGCGGTTGGCTCACCGCACCTAGCCTGAGGCAGAACTGCTTGAGGCTGCCATCGACATTGCGAAATGCGGAGGTCATCATCCTGAAGTAATCCCGCAGGTGATCCAGCGCCGCCGGCTCGTCCTGCCGCGCGAGTCCATTCTCGATCTCCAGCTCCGTCGCCACCATGTCGTCGATCGCCTGTCCGAGTTCCGGCGAGTATGGGGGCGCAAGCCTGGAGCGCGCCAGCTTGATCCGCGCCCACTCGCCGGCCAGGTTTCCCGGCAGGGTCTCTCCGAAGCACACGACGCGCAATTTCGAATCGAGGCGCTGCAGCAGCCCGTGCTCGTACACGCGCGTTTTCAGGTCCTCCCGCAGCCGGTTGAGGGCGTCGATTCCCCTGATGAACGGCTCCAGCTCCCGGTCCTGCTCCCCGGCTGCCGCAGGCAGCGTGCCGCGCACCTGCTGCATGAGGTCCACGAGACGATCCAGGTTCAGTCCCGCGGCTGCCTGCGAGATGCCCACGTCCAGCCTCACCGGAACCAGCGAAAGAAGTCCGACGAGCTCATTGACGACGCGCCTGTAGGCGGAATCGTCGGGCGCGTCAATCGCGGCTTGAAAGGCAATGGCCGTCGATTCGAGCCCATCCGTGATGTCGTTTCGCAGGTTTGCATCCAGCTCGCGCCCCTCCATCGCCTCCAGAATCCGCCGCGTTTCGCCGGCGAACGTGGCTCTGAACGGCCGCAGCCGGCCCGCGGAGCCGCTTGCCTGCATCGGACGCAGGCACTGGAACTCGATGGTGTGCAGCGAGTCGTGGATGTTCTTGAACAACTCCAGCCGCCCGACCTCGCGGTAGGTATTTTCGATCACCTCCTTGGAGCGGCTCACCGCGTCGGCCACCGCCGGCACCGTGGCAATCAGGTCCTTGAGGCGCCCGAAGCCGGTATTCGCCGAGGCGACGTCATGCAGCTGCTTGAGCAGGGGAAAGGCGACAAGATCCTTGAGCAGCGCGCCGACGTCGTAATCCCACCGCTTGTCGGTAACCTCCGCTTCCTGATTCTTGCGCAGCGGGCGGATATCCTCGGGCAGCTCGGCCTCGCGGGGAAGTTTCGCGCCGCCGAACAGCACCGGCACGACCGGGACGTTCCGGCGCAGGGCTGTGGCGATTTCGTTGCGCACCCAGTCGGTGGACGCATCGAGCCTGCGCATTCCGTCAGATCGCTTGCAGCTGGCCCACTCCGGCCCGATCAGGGCCAGCAGCGCGTCGCAGCCTGCCAGGGCGGCCGTCAGTGCCTGTTCGAAATTTGCCCCGCGCGGAATGCCCCCGTTGATGTCCATGAAGATCTGGGAGCCCCCGAAGGAACCTCTGAGGTCAGCGAAGAGATGCCCGGCCCAGGCGAGCGTGTCCGTGCGCCGATAGCTGATGAATATTCCCGGCATCGTTATTCTTCCCCGGGCGGCGGAGACGAAGGAAGCGAAAGCAGTCGCGCGCCCGAGTGAGAGGATAGTGCGAAGCGCAAGGTCTTTGTTGGCCGTGTGATCGCGGAACGTCGCGCCCGCCGGCCGCGCAGTCATATCTGGGAATGAGATACCACCGCATCTGATTACGATTCCGGGCTAGGACGGTGACCCGGCTCAGAACCGGATCGGCCGGCGGTTGTCGAGCTGCTTGAGCGTGGTGCAGAACATCGCGTCCTCGAGGTACTTCGGTTCATAGCAGCGCACGTCGTAGTGCACCCAGGTGGGCGCGATATTCGACGGCTCGAGGGCCTTGCGGTTGGTGGCGGTCCAGCCGATCTGGGCGTGGGCGGTCTCGACGATCCTGCCGCGGATCGCATCGCACTTGATCATGTCGTCGCGCTTGCCCTCGCCCGGCAGGAGCGCGACGTCGAGGTCGATCGCCTTGCCGTGATGGTTCGTGCTGCTGCGGCCGTGCTGCTGGTTGTCCACGCTGCAGCGGTAGGCGGACGAAATCTCGAACTTGTGCTTGGGCAGGTAGAACAGCACCGCGCGCACCGCCCACAGCAGCATGCGGTGGATGCCCGGGTACTCGTAGAGGTGGAAGGCTTCCGCTTTGGGCTTGCCGGCGAGGTATTTCCCCTTGAAGCGGCCCTTGCCAAAGCCCTTGCAGTCCCCGCAGCGGCATTTCAACCGCCTGAAGTCGATCGGAAAGCGCCGCGCAAAGGCGTCGATCTGCTGCAGGGTCGCCCGGTCCACGATGCCCGTGGGCGCGGTGCGCATGACATCGCTCTGGAAGGTCATCACCTGGCGCTCGGTGCCCGGGCCGAAGTCGCCGTCGGGCACGGTGCCGCGGAAGCCCGCGAGGCGCAGCTGCAGCTCCGCCACGTCGGGCCCCTTGAGGCCGCGCTTCAATTCGCGCTCGCCGTACTGCAAAGCCAATCGCCCGCGCTACGCCTGGAGCGCCTTGGCGCGCGCCTTGAGCTTGTCGACCAATGCCTTGAGGTCGCCCAGCAGCTTGGGCACGTCGCCCAGCTCCTTGACGCTGCCGACCTGCACCTTCGCAGCCTCGATCGACTGCTGCAGCTCCTCGACCAGCTGCAGAATGCTCGCCGCCGAGCTCGCCAGCTTGGGCACGATCAGGCCTTTCACGCCGCTCGCCGCGATCGCGGTCGCCGCGTCGAGCGCCGGCGCCGCGGCGCTCATGCGCGCGGCGATCTCGCTGAGCGCCTTGAGGCTATCCGCCATCACCTCGTTGTCGGCCGCCACCCTCGCCTCCTCCGCTGCGCGGCGCAGCTCGGCGGACACCGGCCGGGTCCTGAAATCGATGAGGGCCTCGATTGCCTTGTTGCGCGCGGCGACGTCGCCGCGCTGCTTCGCGGCGATGAGTGACTCGATCAGTCTTTGCAGCTCGGCCGCCTCCGGCGACCGGCGTGCGCCGCGCGGCGCGGCCTTGCGCCCGGACGCGGCGGCGCCCCTCTTCCTCGTGCGCGTTCCCATGGTTAACGGTCCTTCTGCGAGCGAATCTCGTTGATCTGGTCGACGACCACCTTGAGCGACGCCGCGTCGACCTGGACACAGCGCACCGCATTCAAGCCGCCGCAGCGCTTGAGCGCGCCGGCCACGCGTGCGTGCTCGGCCTTCCAGACCTGCGTTGCCTTGGCGATCGCGGCGAGGTTTTCATCGCGGTCGGCGCGCCATCGTTTCGCGGCGGCGCTGCCCGTTACGAATGCCTCGTACTCGGGCCGCAACTGGTCGAGCAACCTGCCCAGCTCCTCGGCGTTGCGCAGCGAATTTTGCAGCTGCGTGCACTTCCCCTTGTCGCTGCCGGTCGCGCCGCACTTGAGCAGCTCCGTCATCTCCGGGCCGTTCAGCCGCCTGCTGACCGCCTCGCGTCCCAGGGTCGCATCCCTGAACAGACCCACGAGATCGTCGCCGGCCAATGTCTGCAGCAAGGATTTCTCGTCGTGCTGCAGTGTGTCGGCGATGCCGCCGATCGGTGCATGCATGTCGCGGATACCGTCCGCGACGGCGTCGATCGCACCCTGCGCGGCCGCCGTGGCTTCAGCAAGTGAGTTCTGCGCCTGCACGCGGGTCACTGCGGTGGAGATCTTCTCGAGTGCGGTCGCTACAGTGGTGGTGATGACGGGACCGCCAACCCCCACCAGGTTGCCGAACTGCCTGACACTTGCAAGCAGCGATTGCGCCGCCTCTCCGCCGGTTTCGCCGGCCTGCGCAAGCTGCGCCAGCGTAGCGGCGTAGTTGACGGACTTCTCCAGCAGCCCGTCGATGATGCGGCGGCTTTCGGCGTAGCTGGCCGCATTCTTCTCGCGCTTCTCCTTCTGGGTACAGGAAATCGGCGTCTCCGGCCTGGGCTCGGCAAGCCTCGCCGCCGCGCGCTTTTCCTTGTCGCAAGCCTCGTCGTTGAGGTCGATGACGCGCACGTACTTCAGCGCGATCTGCCGCTGCTCTCCGGCCACCGCCTCGGCAAGGCGCGCGGTCTGCTCCGCGAAAGGGCGCAGGTCGGGAGTGGCGCAGCCGGAAAGCAGGGCGCAGGCGATCCCGAGTGCCGCAATGGCGCTCGCGCAAATCTGCCTGCGCCGCGCTTGTCCAGGATGGACTCCCATGCCTCCCTCTGCTCGAGCCTGGCGGAAATTAGATACCTGTGTGAACTCGCAGTAAAGATCCATATGTCGCTACGAGTGGTGCACCGGGTCCACGTAGTACACGGTTGTCGGCATGGCCTCGTAGCGCGCCTTCAGCTGCAGCGCGAGGTAGAGCGAGTAGTGCCGCGCCTGCATCAGGTTCCCGCCCATGAACCACAGCCCCGGCTGCTGGGTAGGCTTCCACATGTTCCTCAGCTCGCCCACCCACGGCCCGGGGTCATAGCGGGTGTTCGACCCCAGCCCCCAGCACTTGCCCACCCGCTCCGCCACCTCCGGCGAGATGAGCTGCGCTGCCCACTGGTTCATCGAGCCGTAGCCGGTGGCGTAGACGATCAGGTCCGCGGGCAGCACCGTGCCGTCCGAGAGCAGCACCGAATTGGTGGCGATCCTCGTGATCTCCGCCGGGCTCCTGAGCTTGATGCTGCCGTCGATGACGAGCTGCGAAGCGCCCACGTCGATGTAGTAGCCCGCGCCGCGGCGCAGGTAGGTGGAGTGAATGCCCGAGCCGTCCTCGCCGAAGTCGAAGAGGAAGCCCGCCTTCTCCAGCCCCGCATACAAAGCGGCGTCGCGCTTGCGGATGGCTTCGTAGATGGGCTTTTGCAATGAAGGCAGGAGCTTGAACGGGACGGAGGCCACGGTCAGGTCGGCGATCTCCGTGGTGATGCCCGACTCCACCGCCTCCTCCGAGTAGAGCCGCCCCCAGGCGTGCTCCATCAGGGCATCCGAGGTCACGACCACGGTGGAGGAGCGCTGCACCATGGTGACTTCCGCCGCGCCGTGCTCCCACAGGTCGGCGGCGATGTCGTGCGCCGAGTTGCTGGCGCCGAGCACGACGCAGTGCTTCCCGCGCCACTCCTCGCCGGCGCCGAACTGGCTGGAATGCACGATGCGCCCGCCGAAGTTCTCCGCCCCGGGAATCTCGGGCATGTGCGCAAAGCCGGACATGCCGGTGGCGAGCACCAGATGCCTGGGCCGCAGCTCGAGGAGCGCGCCGCCGCGGTTGACCTGCACCGTCCACTCTCCCGCCGGCTCGTCGTACGCAGCCTTCAGGCACTTGGTGGAAGTCCACAGGTCGAGCTCCATCACCCGCGCGTACATCTCCAGCCAGTCGCCCATCTTGTCCTTGGGCGTGAACACCGGCCAGTGGTCGGGATATGGCAGGTAGGGCATGTGGTCGTACCAGACCGGGTCGTGCAGCACGAGCGAGCGGTAGCGCTTCCTCCACGAATCCCCCGCACGCTCGTTCTTTTCAATGACGAGGGCGGGAACGTTCAGGCGCTTCAAGCGCGCGGCGAGCGCGAGCCCGCCCTGCCCGCCGCCGACGATGACGACATACGGCTGCCGCTCGATGCCGAGTTCCGCCTCCTCGCGCCGCCGCCGCTCGGCCCAGGAAAGGCGGTCGGGATGCACGCCCTGCTCCACGCCGCGCTCGCGCGCGCGCCCGGCCTTTTCTTCGAGACCTTTGAGCTCCTGCAGCGTGGTGAGCATCGTCCAGCACTTGCCGTTCTTGAGCCGCAGGTGCCCCGTGCCG
>Ga0137451_1000402_pt1 | contig 13032 bp, 21 predicted proteins | sample EasRivERMGT500_2_FD_102336 | JGI IMG/M metagenome (GOLD analysis project Ga0137451, IMG submission 102336) | Soil microbial communities from meander-bound floodplain in the East River, Colorado, USA - East River MetaG ERMGT500_2 | ecosystem: Environmental > Terrestrial > Soil > Floodplain ... | reverse complement strand
TATCGGAAGTGATACCGCTAGCGACGGAAGTAGGACAAATGAGAGAACTCATATCGAGTTTTCGGAGCGAAATGGAGACGTTCCGCTCCTCGCAGTTGACGACGGCGGACGTAAAACGAATCGTCAACGAAGAGCTAGACGCTCCGGAACCGGAGCCGGAAGCCGGGGAAATCAAGGTAGCGGAAGTGGTAACGGTGCCGCTATCGGCGCAACAACCGCCGAAAACCAAGCGGAGCCTATTCCATCGGCTAGTCCTCGGCCAGTAAAAATCCGCGATCTGAAGAGCAGCGACAACAAAAGCACGACCGCAGACGTAGCGATTACCGACAAATTCGTTACGGAAGTTTGGGGAATTTTGTTTCAAGGTTGCTCGGTTCTCTTCCGTGACGCTGAATGGAAGATTGACGAAGACGACGCGAGCGACCTAGCAACGCGAACCATCGCACTACTCAAGACAATGGACGCGAAAAATGCGGCTAAGCTTGAGAAAAAAATCGCGAAATACGCGCCTTCGCTATCTCTCCTGATGGCTCTAACTGCTTTAGTTGGGCCGCGTCTCGCGCATACCCGGAACCTTCGCCGTGGGAATCTTCCGAAAGAAAGCCGCACCAACGGAGCCAATCCCGCTCCGTCAACTTCATCCGCTCCAAGTTCTAGCGCGCCAATGGCTCCAAGCGCTAGCGGAAACGGAAACGGACAGCCAGCTAAATTCGACGTTACTCCGATCCGGCGCGGCCACTGGAATGAAGTTTTTGGACGGGATGACGCATGAACAATGCGACAACGCAGCCAACGTTATCGACCAATGCAACGCTTGGCTCTGTACGCAACGCGGAGTCAAACCAACTAGCGAAAGTCACTCCGCGCCAGACGGACCGGGCGTTTTTCGTCGGCATGACGGGAAGCGGCAAGACGACGTTAGCGCGTAAGCTGCTTGAGTCGCGAGCGTATGCGGTTGCTCTCGACTATAAGCGTACCCTAAACTGGCCGGAGTATCGGCTATGCGAGTCGCTTAGGCAATTAGAGAACGCGAAAGAATCTCGGTTGATCTACCGGCCAAACATGGCCGATTTTGATAGCGCAGAGAATACGGCGAAGCTTTGGGAATGGCTCTACCTACGCGGAAACACGACGGTCTATGTAGACGAAACCGCGTTAAGCGTAGACGCTAGAAGCTTACCGTTATTCTATCGCGCATGTCTGATGCAAGGACGCGAACACGGAATAGAAGTATGGAGCGCAACGCAACGACCGCTAGACATACCGTCTATCGTCGGCTCGGAATCTGAGAACGTCTACGCTTTCCGTCTCAGATTACCGCAAGATAGAAAGCGAGTGGAGGAATTAACCGGCATTCCAGCAAACTCTATAGCAGCGTTGACGAAACGTCAATTCATGTACGGACGACAGGACGGCGACGTTTCCGGTCCGCTTTGGCTGTCGTTCCAGAAGTAAACCGCGCATTTTCCCGTAGCATCCTTCACAGTTTTCATAGCGAGACCTGCTCATATGAAAAGCTTTATCAAGGCATTGGCGCTAATCGCTGCCGTGTTTTCGGTGGTGTACGCGCACATTGCCTACCAGATTCGCCGCGCAGACCCGTTTGATAACCTTGGTCGCTTCGCTACTTTTGGTCGAAGAGCGTACCATCGTTACTCAAATGCTCTTGCCCTTGGTCTGGCGTGCGTTGCTCTGGCAATTCTTCCCGCCGCAGCAATGCCGGTATTTTCGGCGAAAACTGGCGTCATTACTGGCGCGGTTCTGAACAAGCTCGGTCTGACTGGCGCGCTAGTCGCTGGCGCGCAGGCTCAACCGCCGCAGAAATTGCCATTCCGTTTCGGTACGGTTCGCCGTAAAATCAACATTGGTAGCTTCGCCGTAACGCTCGGTGGCGCTATTCCGTCTATCGTCGTTCCGCAAGTTGGTATGTTTGCGCGAGTCTTGGTTGACGTTGAGGGAACCTACACCAAGGCAAACGCAACCGGAACGAACTTCTACGACGGCTACGACGCGTTCATTTCTCGCGCTCGCGTCGGTCTCAACAACGGCTCGGCTAACCTTGTTGATGTTTCTGGCGTCGGTATCAACATCATCAATCAAGACCTTTCGCCGTCGCTTCCGATCAAACGCGGTCTAGTGACGACCGCAGGCGCGCAGACGTTCAGCTACAAGTTTATTCTTCCCGTCAACGCTAACCAGCGTCGTCAATTCGATATGGGATTGATAAACTTGCAGGCTCCGGAAGTTCGCGCCAACGTTGACATTTCCTTCAACCCGCTCGCGACGATTTTTGCGACTCCGGCGGACGTTACCAACTTCCTCGCAACGGCTAATGTTTCGTATGAGTACTACGAAATCCCGCCGATTTCGCAATACAACCTTCCGCCGTTGACGCTTACGCGTACAATCGAGGAAGCTCCGATTGCGATTGCCGCAGTTGGCTTGCAGACGTACCAGCTTCCGCGACTCGGAACGATGTTCGACTATCACGCGGTAATGGTATTGAACAACGTTTATACAACGGTTCTCACGAAAACGACGGATTTCTCGTTGCGCTACAACAAGACGGACACGCAATTTACCGTCAATATCGGCGATTGGGAAACCTACGAAGCGGAATTGTACGGTCGTCTCGGTGGTGCGACGAAGACGTTCCTTAACGCTTCCGCGATTTCTTGGAATCTTTGGAGCGCTGCCGACCGCGAAACTGACGGCGGAGATTTCCGTGACGCGATCGACACGGAAGAGAACACGACGACGGAAACCCTTATTACCGTTGCGTCCGGTACGGCGCTCAACTCTGGTAAGGACAACTTTTTTCATGTTCGCCGCGTTGCTCAGGTGATTACGCAAGCGCCAGCGCCGCAGTAATCGCCAACTCGCACGACCGTTACGCACGTTAGTAGAAGTGGTGAGAGTACCCGGAGAGACTACTAACGTGCGTAGCGTTGCGGTTTCGTTGCTCGTTGTTTCACCCTTTCAAGGACACGTAAGACAATGATGCCAATGGCAAACTTGTTTCAGCCAGACATCAATTTCGTTCCGGCTCGCGCGGTATATCCGACGATGGCCGGAGGGACTAGCGCGAGCGCTGGCGCTGCGATGACGGCTCAAACAACAACGGTTTCGCCCGACGCGAAAGGCAACAACGCGTTAGTCGTAACCAACATGGACACGATTGCGCCCAACGGTAAGACGGTTTACTGGTGGCTCGGAATCGTCGCATTGCTGGCCGTTATGGTTGCGGTCTCGCGCAAGGTTGGCGGTCCGGAAGAGTTTCGTAACATCCGGCCAACCGCTTATAACTTCCTCACTATTACGCTTACCGCTATCGTCGGTATCGTTGGTGCGAAGGTTCTAGCGGCGAAGTATCGTATTCCGGGTGCGTCCGACGTTATCCTAGCGGTCTGAAAATGGACTCGCTATCGTCGTCTCTCATTCTGCTTGTCGTCGCTCTCGTCTTGCTTTGGCTTGCGGTAACAGACCGCTTATCGCGAGTACTCGACGCGGTTGATGTATTGCGAGGCAACGCAACGGCTAGCACGACGACGACGGCTAACGCTGGCGTAGTAGCCGCGACAGACGGTAAGAACCTTGTTGTTTCGTTGCCTAATCTTCCGCCGCTTGCGCGTAGTCCGCAAGTTTCGATATGAATACGGCTACGAACGTTCCGCCGCTTCCGTCGAAGTTCGTAGGGTGGTTCGCTTTCGGTTTGCTTTTCTTCGTTCTGCTTGCGATGTACGCGCCGAAAATCGCTGGCGGAGTCGCTATACTTATCGCGTTAGTCCTTGCGATGGAAGCGACAAAAAAGGGAATCATCTAGTCTGTAGTACAACTCTAAACAAGGACGTAGAGCCATATGGACGGTTTTATGAAGTATATGGGCTACGCGTTTCTGCTAATCTTGGTCTATCTCGTTGTCGCTAACGGTTCGCTTGCGACCAAGGTTATCAATTCACTTTCTGGCGCTAACGTCAACGCAATTCTGGCGCTGCAAGGACGCGGAGCAGGAAATAGTTTCATGAATACTGGCATCTAACCCGGAGGGGAAAATGCCGGTACGTCGAAGCAGACAAGGGACAAACCAAGCTGGCGCATTGGCTCCGCTCGTGTCACCGTGGGGCCAAGTTTTGCGTGGCGCTACTTCGGAATTGATTGACCAACCGTTGCCTATCGGAAGTGGTTTCGGTGCGTCGTTTGGTGGAACGGCTGGCGGAGTGTCGACGCTTGCGGCTAGCGTTAAATCCGTCGTCGGTTCTATCGCGTATTGGGGCGATATTCCGCAGAGCGAACAAGCAACGGTAGCGGTTTCTCCGCCGTGGGACCGTCCTTAAATGTCGGACATTACTACGGTACTCAAGGAACATCCGGTAGCGGCTGGCGGAGTTTTGCTAGGCGTTGCGTTGCTTGCGTACATGCAATCCCGATCTACAAGCGACGGAGCGCGCTCGGAGTCTTACCAGTATCGCGGCGAAGTGGCCGCAGGAATAGACCCGAATGCCGCAGCTATCGAACAATCCGCAATCTCCGCAGGGACCGCAAACCTTGGGACGATTGCACAACTCGTAGCGCTACAGGATACGAACCGGACCGCGTTAACTGGTTCGCTCGCGCAAACTGGCGCGGCTCGCGATGTATCCTTAGCGCAAACGGAAGCGGCTCGTACTACAGCGCTGCAAAACATCGCGGCGAACCTAAGAGCGTCCTTGTATTCTACGGACGCGGACCGCGACGTATCGCTAGCGCAGACCAACGCTAGCGTTGCGGTTAACTCGCAATCGCTCGCTACTCAACTAGAAGCGGCTAGAATCTCTCAAGATATTGCCAGACAGGACATCGCGTTTCGTACCTACGCGGCGAAGTTGTCTTCTGACAATACTAATTTTGCGATTCAAGCCGACAAGGATAAGGCGCGAGCGCAGGCCAATACCAGCATTTTTACGTCACTCATAGGAGGCGCAGCCGCATTTTTCGGGCTGTGATTAAACTATGATAAATGACGACGGCTCGGTAATGACTGACGAACAACTTCAACCGTACTACGGCGGTTACGGTAGCGATACGTCAACGAAACAAGACGCAACGCAACCGAAAACTTCTGGCATTACCAGCGCGCCAACGGGACCGGCGACGACAGACCCGGTAGGTTCCGGGTACTCGGAGCCGGTAGCGACGACGCAACCGAAACCATATGTAGCGCCAACCGGTAGCCAAGCGTCGAATACGTCGGACGCTTTAGACACTTGGTTCAAAGAACACGGTAGCGGCGAGCGCTATTCATGGATCAACGGTAGCCTTATCGACATGGCCGCGTTGACGTATAACAGTCTTGTGAATACCAAAGTTGGGCAAGGCGGTATGACTCAAGACGTAAAAGACGCATACGGTTTGACGGATTCTAGCCTAGTCGCCGCAGCCGGTAGCGCTAACGCGGCTAGTGAGTCTCGTTGGCAATATGCGTTAACTCACGGCGGTTTCTTCACTCCGGAAACAAACCCTAACGCAATGCCGCTTAGTCTTTCCAGTGGAAAGACACAAGGCGGAGTAGCGAACGACGGAGCGTTTACCGTTGGCCTGACATCGCAAAACGGAGAAAGCGGCGACGTTGGCGCAACGCCTAGCGGAGTCGCTGGAAGTACTTCCACTGGCGCAACCGGTCCGGTTTCTGGTACTGGTAGCGGTGGTGGTTTCTCTGAGGGTGGTAACGCTATCAACCGGTTGATTGACTTGGCCGCAGCTATGTACGCTGGCGCTGGCGTAAAGGGCGGAACGGGAACCGGTTTCGGTGGTCTCGTTGGTGGTCCGCTCGGTGACGCGACCAATACCGGAGAACTTGCGGAACCGGCTCCGGCTCCGCAGAGTCATAAGGGTTTGATTGTTCTAGTTCTCTTATTGGCCGTTGGCGGCTACTGGTACTATCGGAAGCATCACAAAAAGGCGGCCTAGCCATGTTTGAACTTCCACAAATCAACCCGTTACATACGACCGCGTTGCACTTTTTTGATTTCGGTGACGTAGAGTCGCCTGACGGTCGTAGCCATCCGCTCACGATAGATACCGCCGTAAGCTTCGCCAAAAGCGACGACTGCTCACAGTTTACGGTTGGTTCTATCGCTTGGCAACGTTGCCAAGTACAGAAACAAATAGCGGCTGGAATCGCTGGTAGTAGTGCTCCGTCTCAAGGCGGAAGCGGACCAACGCCAGACCCGTCTAGCGGTGGTGGCATTCTCGGCGGTTTGACCGGTAAGAATACGCCAGCGCGGATAGCTATTGGCGTTCTCGCTATCGGCATTCTGCTTATCGTCGCGCTACGACTCACGAAGTAATCCTTTCACTCTTACCACTGTGAACCGTCCATTGACGAAAAAAATCATAGTGCTGGTAGCCGTCATTGCCGTTATTCTTGTTGGCGTTCGTATGATGAACGCGGGCAAGAAAGCGGCTCCGGCTCCGGCCCCATCGGAAGACTGACTCTAACCGCAAGGCTCCAGTATGGCGCTATCAACTAGAAGCGGTTGGGGAATGCAAACGCAATTCCTACCGGTAACGAGTAGCGTTGCAGGACCGATTAACAAGGTTCTAACCAACGTTGGCGTATGCTTGTCGGTCGTCGCTGGTACAGCGCCGATTCGATTAGCGAAACTCTCATACCGTGTAGACTTGGCTCCGGATCAACCGGTAGGTACGGTCAATGCTCCGGTACGCTGGCGCGTAATGGTAATGACTGGAACGCTTCCGCCAGACGTTTCACAGTACCAGATTCAAGCTTTTCCGCTCGGAGCACATCCGGAAATTCCGCAAGTTACCGCCGCGTTGTCCGCTAACCCGATTCTTTTTGATCTGTGGTTAGACTTCGCCGCAGGTGACGCGGGACTCAACGAAGTAGCGAGTATCGACTTTGCAGACGCGGGGCCAAGGGTCGTTAACGCTGGAACGATTAACCTTATTGTCGTTCCGATTATCGACGCGAACCTCGGACAGACGCTATTAGGAGTCTGCAATGCACAAGTAATGATTTCCGGTTTCGGTCTCGTAGACACAAACCCGTCGCCAAGCGGTGACGCTTACGGAACCAGAAACCAGTCTTCACTACCGCGTTACGATGTCGGAGCAAACAGCAATGGCTAATTTCTCCGGCGACGTTTCGCTAGGCGCTCGATTTAATCCGGTCGTTCTCTCGGCTGGCGCTGGCCGATTGGTTGATTTTATGTGGCCGGACCCGTTGCAATTAGTGTCAACCGCTTCGCTGAACACGTTCGGTAGATGTCGCTTGTTGAACCAACAATTAGCGGTAGCTACTGGCGGTTTCGGTGGTGGTGGTGCAACCGTCAACCTCGCACAAGACGTAGCTAGCGGTTGCGTTCTGAACGTCCTTGCTGGTGGTGGTGCCGATGGGGTAGGCCAGATAGTGCGGCCAAACGCGGCGACAGCGCCAGCGATTTTCCAGCTTCAAGCGAAACCCGGAATCAACAACACGGACTACAACGATTTAGGCGCGGCTCGCGTCTATTCCGTCTACAAGTATAACGCTTTCGGTGGTGGTTCCGCCGTTGCGGACTCCGGGTTAGAAGTGACAACTAGCGGTGGTTTGATTCAATCGCAATCGACAGCCGGAGTAGGTTGGTGCCGTTCTGCGACGAATACGATTATCGCTAGGTGTCAAACGGTTGGTGGTGGTGCTTCCGCAAACGTAGCCGTTACCGGTCCGGGTACGACGCTTACCGCGTTCGATTCTAGCATCTTGCACGCGTATGAATTGCAGTTTATTAGCGCGACGAGAACGCAAGAGGCGTCAATCAGTTGGTTGATCGACGGAGCGCTAGTACGTCGTCAACCCTACGGAGCCGGAACGGTTCTACCGTTGTTGTCCGCTACAACCGCAGCATGTTGGACGGCGGTACTGGTTAACGTCGCCGTTGCCGTCAACCTTAGCGCGCTTGTGCTCCGTATTATTCAGGCTCCGACGTTGCAGGATTGTTACTGATGATTTCGGATTCAATCATTAACAATCTTATAACGACACTCGGCGCGGTTATTACGACGGCGGTAACGTCTTACGTCGTCGTAAAAACCAACCGCAAGACTCGTAGGGAAGTTCGCGACGTACACGAAAGCGTCAACGAAGGACGACGCGAGGCAATCATTAGGAGCGTACCGGAGCAACCCGGAGACATTCCCGAAAGCTGGCCGCGTTCTAGTCGGCCTATCGACAAACTCAAATAAGGGAGATTTTCAGCGATGGCATCACGCAAGCGAGCAGCAAAAACCGCCAACGGCGACAGCAACGGCGACGACAACCGACACGGACACGTTGACGGTCAACTCGTCGTCGAGAAGAGAACCGGAGCGCATTTCGTCGCGACGACCCAAGACAACGGATTGATTGCCTTGGCTCCGGTCACGTTGAGCACTCCGGAGCAGTACGCGGAAGCGTACAAGGACGTAGAATAGCGCGCCATCTAGCCTAGTCCAATCGGACTCCGAACGGATTAGCGCAACCGTCCAAGGCGCGTAATAGCAAAACCCGGAGCGTTGCTGGCTCCGGGTTTTGTTTGTTCTCGGTCCCTACGTCGAGACTAGAGAAGCAGGATACCGATAAGGAATAGCCATGCTAAACCCTCATCGGACGAGTGTTCGTCATGCTTGAAAAGGTTCATTAGCGTTTGCACATTCACCGTCCTTGTTGAAGGAATCCTAATAACGGTAGCGCGGCAATTCCGCCAACCGTTCCGGTATCGGCTCGCTCGGTTCGTACAACTCTGAGACCGGAACGATAGCCGTTTTTCCACTGGTAACGTAGACGATTTTTTGCATGGAAACCGTTACCAATTTTTTCGATCCTTCACGCGCCGCGTCACCGAAAACCATAACGCCTACGTCCGCTTGCGCGAGCAGCGTAACCTTATCGACGGAGAAAGGTTTTCCGTCGAGTCTGGCCGCTTTCCGGTCGTGCATCATCGTCGGCATTTCGCGACGACTCCTAGAACAAGTCGTCAATACTGGACGATGCCGGAGCGTCTGGCGTCTTGCGCGGTGGTGCTTCCGGAACGACAAACGAGCCGTCCCGTAGGCCGATGATTTCCGTTTTCGTCAATTCGATGACGCGGAAAACCTTTCGCGGCTGGCCGCGTTTCGCCGGTTCGGTATCGTCGAAGATGATAAGCAGGAACCGGCCTACATCGTTCGACGTGATTTTCATACCCAAATCCGTCGAGAGACCTACCGCGATACCCGGAGCTTCTACACGTTCCCACGTTTCGCCGCGTCCGTCTCGCGTCATCACTGGCCGCATTTCGACAAAACCGCCGTTGTCGTTGTTGCCGTACTTGTGAACGTGACCGGCTACCGCTTGGCCGATTGCGGCGAACTTGAAGAATGGAGCGCGGTCCGTTTGTGCTTCTCTGTCTCGTGTCATTGCGTTGCCTCTAGCGTTGGCGGTTGCGTTAACGGTTGCGTTAACGGGTACTACTCCGGTTCTACGCGGTATTGCGTCGAAGCGGAGAATCGTAAGCGGTCCCTGACATCTTCTCTAAAAACTCGGAGTCAATGTCACCGTACTGACCCGGACCGCGTATAACTACTCCGTTATTATACGTCTTTTCTAATCGCCAGTCACCTAACTCGGAGCCGGTTTTTAGAATCTCTGGCGTAATAACAGAGTCAACAAATACGTGTAGAGCGTTGTTAGAGTTTTCCCATAGGCGCATTTTCACGCGCGATACGATCATATGCGCCCAAGGAATGTTAAGCGTAATGTTGGGAAGAGACCATTTTTTGTTTTCGGAATGGCACATTACGCGTTGCATTTGCGCCCAACGTCCCCAATAGGACCGGCCAGCTTGCTTCCATGTAGAGACGGCGGTTATAGCTTCCATCAACGATCTAGTGTCTACGGTATTCTTCCACGTTACGCCGTCGATCACTTCCGCAACGGCTAGGTTATACGTCTCTATTTCGATGTTGGTCGCTAGACATTCATGCGCGCTATTGAACGGAAACGGAGCGTTAGGAGCGACACGGAGCAGCTTGACGCGGTATACTCCGTCTCGGTTGCCATTCTTCCAAGGCGATAGCGAGCGCTGATATGTTCGCGTATCGGGCAATCCGAGCGTTGCGGCCCATAGGTAAGCGCTCCGCATATCGTACCGACGATAGACGCCAACGTGTCTACCGGCTCTTAACGAGTCTTGCCAACCGCCAGCCATTGCAGGCGCTAGCGTTGCGTTAATCGACCAAGTAACGCGAGGCGACGTATACTTTTCATGGAATACGTCAGCGTATCCGCTCGGTCTCGGTACGTTGTGCTCCGCGTACTCGCGTAGAAGTTCTCTAAATTCCGGCTCCGTCGTATGCGATGTAAACGACTTTAGAGACTTCGCAAACCGGTTTCCGGGTAACGCGACAGTCGTAGGAGCAGAATGGAACGACCAAAAGCGTTTGGTTTCTCGCGTCAATGGCCGCAGTTGTAGCGGTTGCACGTAAGCGTCACGGTCCGGTTCAACCGTTTCGTATGACGGCGCCAGCGCTAACGCGGCTCTACTCTTCGTCATATTCGCTATCTTCGTCGCCGCTATCCGCTTCCTCAATAGAGAAATTCATTACGTTAAGCTGGTCATCGCTATGCTTATCGCGGATGTAATGAATAGCGGAAGCGTAAGCGCTACCCGGCCCGAAAGCGTCTTGATAGCTATTCAATACGAAAGTACGACGCACGGTAAAGCGTTTCTTGTTGTTGCGAGAGTCGATATGTTGACCCTTAAAAACCATCGTAACCTCTTCGCCGCGCAGACCGCGCAACGCTCGGCGCATACGCGCAATCTCCTCGGAGTCGCCGCGTATCGGGTGCGTATTGTCGTAGAATTTATACGCGTAATTACCGGCTTTCGGCTCGTCTTCGTTGACGATAACAACGCGTTTTTTTCGCTCTTCGGCCATCAGAGAAATGTTATTAGAGATTACTAACGGTCGTGTCCGGACCTCAAGATACCGCTTCCGCTCGGCAGGTTCCAGCCGCGCAACAGTATCGCGACAGTGACGCGACATCTAGTGTCGCGACAGTCATAGCGACACCAAGGCGACACTAGGCGACAGTAACAAAATGTTGCAACGGAAAGGGTTAAGAAATCGGCGCTAAAGTCGATCATTACTATTGAAGTTTCTAGTCTGATTCGCTAAGTTAGTGGCGCGGGATACTCTCACTCTCTCTCAAGGAAACTACCATGCTTCACCGTGTCTTCGGCAAACTCGTTGACGGTACGCCGTTCTCCGCTCGCATCGAAGCACCGAACACGATTACCGCGTTCGTCACGGCTCGCAAGGCGCTGAACGACGGCGGCAAGACGGACGAAGAGATTCAGGATATTCGCGCTCGGCCAATCGTCGGCAAGTCCGCCGTGACGTTCGGCAAAATCAAGACGGCGGAAGAAATCGCCAAGGCCAAGGCGGACCGCGCAGCCAAGGAAGCGGCCAAGGGCAAGCCGGTTGCGACTCCGCCCAAGGTTCCGGCTCCGGCCAGCAACAAGCGCTAGGCGCGAGCGATAGCGGCCAGCTTAGACGCTAGCCGCTAATCGCTTTTCGGGTGCAAAATCGGTCAGTTTTCGCGCTAAAGTACTGGCGGAAACTGGCCGAAACTTGTATATATAGGGCGGGAAATCAACCGAAAACGCTAACGCAAACGGAGCCAAAATGAACACGATTAAGCCAGTAGCAATCATAACGGTATCAACAATGACCGTGACGAATTACGACCATTATTTGAAGGTTCTCGGCACGGTTTCAGACCCGAAAACGCTCGACATTAAGGACCACTACCTAGCCGGTTGGTTCAGCGCGCAACCGGAAACGGAGCCAACGGCGGAAGAAATCGCTACAGAAATGCGCGCCAACGGCTACCATATGTGCCCGGATAAGGTTTGGCGTCAGACTCCGAGCAATGGGATGTTTGACGGTTTGTGCAATCATTGCGAGTACGCCAGCTACGAAGAGGAAGAGCCAACGGAGCCGTTGACCGTTGGCCCGACGCTTCCGGAAATCGTATTCGATAATCAAGGTTGGTCGCAGCAATTACGCGGCGCGTTCAACGTCTGGTTTCTTATTCGCCGTCTCGGCTCTGGCCGCTATTATATCGCGGAAGCCAACGGACGCACCGCTAGTGCGGTCCTTAATTTCGCTGGTATTCTGGCCTTGGCCGCGACTCGCGTAAGTGGCCGCGTTACTCCGCTGAATACCGGAATCGTCACAGACGATGACCGTAGAACCAACTTCGGAGCGTTCTAAAATGTCGCTCTACGACTACGACCAATCGAAACGGGTAGCCGCGCAGGGCTACCCGTTCTACGCTCTGATAATGGCCGCAATGCGAGCCGCAGACACGGAGAACGAAGCGCGATTGATACGGACATTTCCCACCGTCTGGCGAGAACTAAACGCACGCTACAACGCTCCGGGGGGAATGCTTCCGGAAGAGCGAAAGTGAGAGAACGGAAGCCAGCGAAAGCGGAAAGCGGTGAAAAATGTCAACGATGCGGTAGCTTTAACGCTACTATGCTCGTTGACATTCATGCCGCAGTGAAGATACTCGGCGCGAAAATGTGCAAGCGTTGCTGTAATAAAACGCTAGCGAATCATCCGGCTAGCTCCGCCGTCTACATCCGGAGATATGAATAAATGAAAGTCTATATAGCGTTCTCGGTTGGCATTATTCCGCCAGTGGTAGAAGTATTCGCAAGGGAAGATGACCGTAATATATTCGCTCTCGGTTATCGCTTCCAATATCTCAAGACGCTTTCGGTAGCAGAACGGGAAGTAATCGAAGTTTACCGACGACCGGAGAAACCGAACAATGGCTAAAACTTCTATGGAATTATTCAACGAAGCGAGGGAACGCGGCGACACTATCGGCGCATCCTTCGCCAGAATGCAAGGCGATGAAGCGCAGATTGACGCGTTACCGCCAGCGCCGCAACCGATTTTTTTGGCGTTGGTTCTCGACGGTCACAGGCTCGGAGTGACGAAGAAATCAGACGGAGAGTT
>Ga0137451_1000399_pt1 | contig 13094 bp, 10 predicted proteins | sample EasRivERMGT500_2_FD_102336 | JGI IMG/M metagenome (GOLD analysis project Ga0137451, IMG submission 102336) | Soil microbial communities from meander-bound floodplain in the East River, Colorado, USA - East River MetaG ERMGT500_2 | ecosystem: Environmental > Terrestrial > Soil > Floodplain ... | reverse complement strand
TCCCAGCAAAGTCAGTGAGAGAAGGAAGAAACGAATTTGCTGTATGGACTCATGTTCTTCTCCGCCATCTTTGGCGATCAACTGCGGGCAGTTGCCGGCAGGACCACGATGAAGCAGCCGCTCCGCGGCGCGCAGCGTGCCTCGCCCCCGTGCCGCCGCGCAATCTGCCGCACCAGCGCAAGCCCCAGTCCCGCGCCCGTGATTTCTCCGGCTCCCGTATGGCGGTAGAACGGGTCGAACACGCGTTCGCGCTCGGCCTCGGGAACCCCCGCGCCGTGGTCGCACACGGTGATTTCCACGCCGTCCCCGGCGCGGGAGACGCGCACTTCGATCGGCGGAGCGCCGTGGCGTTTTGCGTTTTCCAGCAGGTTACGGATCATCCGGCGCAGCAACCGCGGATCGCCGCTCACTGTGACCGGCTCGCCATCGAGTTCAGCGTTCTCGTAACGCGCGCACTCTTCCGCGGCGAGCGCGAGCAGGTCCACATTTTCATCCGCTTCCAGCCGCTTCAAGGCGTCGAGGCGGCTGGCGAGCAGGATCTCGTCGATCAGCGCGTCGAGCTCCGCGATGTCCTGCTCGAGCCCGGCTTTGCGCACCGGGTCGGCGCGCTCCTTCATCAGCTCCACCGCCATGCGGATGCGCGCAAGCGGCGTGCGCAGCTCGTGCGAAGCGTTGGCGAGAAGCGTCTTGTGCGCGCCGACCAGCTCCTCGATACGGCCGGCCGCCTTGTTGAAGCTCTCGGCGAGCCTCGCCACTTCGTCCTTTCCTTCGACGCTGACGCGCGCGGAAAGCTCGCCCGCACCGAGCGACTCGACGCCCGCCTGAAGGCGCTCCAGGCGCGAAGTCAGCCGGCGCACCACCGGGTAAGCGCCGACGCCGACCGCGAGTGCTAACAGCGCCAGCACGAGGAACAGCCCGTAAGGCGAATGCCGGTGGCCGCGCGGCGCGCGCGCCGCTAGCCACCTGCCGTCGGGCAGGCGTACCGCCCAAACGGGACCGCCCCAGCGGTGAATCGAGCCGCGCTCGCGGCCTGCCTCGGGTGCGGGCAGTGGCGCACCCACTGCGGCGAGCGCGGAGCGGTCCGGGGCGAAGAGCGCGACGTCGGCGCGCAGGTTGGCGGCGAGTTTCTCGAGCGCCGCCTGCTGCTCGGCCTTCGGCGCGCCCGCGGGGGGCAAGGCATTTTGCGCAAGGGTCGCCGCCACTTCGTAGGCCTGGCTCCATGGGCCGTCCTCGCCGAACGCTCGCCAGAGGAAGCCCGCGGCGAGAGCAAATACGGCGAGACTCGCGAGCACGGCGAAATAGATGCGAACGTAGAGCTTGCGCATCCCGCCCTCGATCAGTCCTGCGCCTTGGCGAAGACATAGCCCGCGCCGCGCACGGTGATGATGCGGCGCGGTTTTTTGGGGTCGTCCTCGATCGCCGCGCGGATGCGCGACACATGCACGTCGATCGAGCGGTCGAAAGCTTCGAGCGGCTCACCCTTGACGAGGCCCATGAGCGCTTCCCGCGTCAGCACGCGGCCCGCGTTCTCCGCAAGCGCGACGAGTAGCGCGAACTGGTAGCCGGTGAGCGAGCACGCCTTGCCGTCCACGCTTACAGAGCGCGCGTCGCGATCGATCTCGAGGCGGCCGAGGCGCAGGCGCTTCGCCGCGGCCGCGCCCTTCCCCCGGCGCAGGATCGCGCGCAGGCGGGCGAGCAGCTCGCGCGGCTGGAACGGCTTGGGCAGATAGTCGTCGGCGCCGATCTCCAGGCCGACGATGCGGTCTGCCGCGTCGCCGCGCGCCGTGAGCATCAGCAACGGCAGGTCCGACTTCGCGCGCAACTGCCGGCAGATCTCGAGACCGTCCATGTCGGGCAGCATCAGGTCGAGCACCAACGCGTCGAAGGGCTCTCGCGCGAGCCGCTCCAGGCCCAAGCGGCCCTCCGCGGCGACCGAAACCCGAAAACCCGCCTCGCCGAGGTATTCCGAAACCATCTCGGCGAGGCGGGCATCGTCTTCGATCAGGAGAATGCGCTCCGGCACCCCCGGACTATAGAGGGGGACAGACCGCGGCTTCAAGGCCGGAGCGCGGCTCGTACCAATTTACCCACGGCCGCCGTGCCACCGGCCTCGATGGTGCTCGAAACGCTGTGCGATCTGCCTCCGCTGCACCGGCGTAAGCACCTCCGCAACGTCGGCGAGCGCCTGCGTGAAGCGCTTGGAGGCCTGCTCGGCGAGTTGAAGCTGCTCGGCGCGCAGGGTTTCGATCGCGGCGCGATCGATGCTGTCTTGGGTCAGCAGCTCGACCGCCTTCTTGCGCGCCTCGCTCGCCTTATCGCGCAGCGGCAGCAGGTCTTTCGCCGCCTGCTTCACGATCGGCGCGAGCCTCTGCTTCTGCTCTTCAGTGGCGTCGATTTCGACGTAAAGGTGCTTGAGCATTCGATCGAGGTGCTCGTCGATCGCGGCCGCGTCGAGCGGGCCGGCCATAAAGCCACCGCGATGCCAACCGCCGTAGCTGCCGTGGGCAAAGGCCTTATAGCCGATTCCCGCGGCGATGCCGCCGATCAGCGTGGCGATCGCGGCGCGCTTGAAGAAGCGGCGGCGGGGTTTCTGCTCGGAGTCCGGACTCTGTGTCGTATTGCTCATGATAGATTCCTTTCGTAAGTGACTGGTAAGGGGCGTGCGCCCCATCGAGGGGAGTTCTCCTCTGCGGACAGCAGTCTCGCAGCGGCCTGTAAGCAGGACTTGTCCGGCAGGTAAAGTTTTGTAAAGCGGCGGGATCTATGGAAACGGGCAAACTCCAGCGGGTCGCGCATACAATAGCGCCATTGCCCCTGGGGAACGTCCATCCTCCATGACAGTAGCTCGGAATCAAATCACTACGGGTAAATTCAACGAAGCAGCCAAGCTTCCCTATGAGCTTCGTCTCGAAGACTTCAAATCGTCGATGCAGGACGTGTACGACTTTTTCTTTGACGTCAATTCGCACCTCGTCGGAAAGGGGCTCGATCGACTCGACGATATGCTCCGCCCTGCCATCATGTCAGGGGTCTTGTCTGACATGCTCACTGCCAGCATAGCCAAGCATTCCAGAACTCTCGTGGAGAATCGCTACTTCAACGGTCATCCCGACCTCGTCGTGAGAGGGAAGTACCCGAACAACAGCGTCAAGGCCGCTGAACACGGCGTCGAAATCAAGACGACGCGCAAGGCCGGCGGCGCGGTGGACACTCACGGGGCTCGCGATCAATGGATGTGTGTGTTCGTATACGAGATCGACAGCGAAACCGAACCGGCCATTGCCCGACGGCCGCTTCAATTCACCGAGGTTTATCTGGGGCAGGTAGTCGTGAATGATTTCCGGAAAAATCCGCGCGGCGAGCTCGGAACAAGAACGGCCACTCTACACGCAGAAGGCATCGCCAAGCTTCGACGCAGCTGGATCTATCGCGCCTAGCCGCCGCTAACAGGCAATTTCGCCAACTTGGGAATTCCCGAAACCGCGACGCTGAAGTAATCCGGGTCCTTCTCGATACCTACACTCGCGTACCCCACCGCTTCGCAGGCGGCCAACGTCGAGCCCGAGCCTGCAAACGGATCAAGCACGACCCCTTTACCGAGCGGCAATACGCCGCGGACAAGCTGTCGCAAGAGGGCTTGAGGTTTCAAGCTCGGGTGAGGTGCGAATGAGCGCTCGGATGGGCGCGTCGGCGAAGATTCGATCACGTCGCCGAAGGGTCGCTCGGCCGAAATCCTTCTAAAACCGCCGGTGCCCCACTTTCGAAGATTGTCCTGAACGCGACCGTCGAGCGGCTTGCGGAACACCAACCACGGTTCCCACATGGAACGCGGCATGACGCTGACACCGGAAAATTCCACATGTGCATCCTTGGGGCGGTCACCGCCACGCATCGTCATCACCAATCTGACGATCTCGCCCCTGCGTTCGAGACCGGACCGAGACAGTGCGTTAGACACGATGAAGGAAAGAAGAGGATTGCTTGCGACAACGACATTTGCGCCGGGTACAAGCACCGGCAGAAGACGCGCCGCCCAGGCGGTGAAGAACTGTTCAAGCGCATCGAGATCCGTCTGCTTGAGTACAGTGAATCGAGGCAGAGGCGATCGCTTCGAGCCGTCGAACGATGGCGGAATTCTCCAAACTCCGCCTCGGCCAGCCCTGAGTTTCTTTTGCTCGGTCTCGGAATATTCAACCAATCCGTAAGGCGGATCAGTCACCACCGCGTGGACCGAGTTCGTCGGCTGTCTTTCGAGCCAAATCAGACAATCTTCCTGAATCAGGGTGGCCTTCCCGAACGAGAAGGAACGCGGCTCGGATTTCCGGTTGACTCTGGCGGGCTCGTACGAAAACCCATGCAACGCATACTGTGCGCGATCCATGCGCGCGAACAGTTTGGGCGTATTGAGCTGCAAGTAGGATCGGACCGACGAGGCAGGAACAGCGCCGATCAGCGCAGTAACTTGGCCGGTTATTTCCGCGACTGAAGCTCCACGAGGGCGCGCTTCAAGGACTTTCACGATCGCGTCCCTTACTTCTCCAGGGCGTTTTCTCACGTAGGTCTGTATTGCAAATCGACGCTTGAATGATATAGAGGAGACGTCCAGACGTCAATCGGGATCTGTCCTTGCTTCGAAGAAACGCCGCGTCAGATAGGAGACGCGCATCCGGGTTGAAGTCTGGGAGAATTCGATCGCGCGAGGCGCGGAATGCCCGAACTTCCCGACATCACGGTCTACATCGACCATCTCGAGACGCGTCTCACCGGGCAGGCGCTCGAGCGCGTGCGGATCCTGAATCCCTTCGTGCTGCGCAGCGTCTCGCCGCCGATCGCCGTGGTGGAGGGAAGAAAGGTCACGGGCGTGCAGCGCATGGGCAAGCGCATGGTTATCGCGCTCGACGGAGCACTGTTCCTCGTGCTGCATCTCATGATCGCGGGGCGGCTGCGTTGGCTAGCGAAAGGCGCAAAGCTTCCGGGCCGGGGCACGCTCGCCGTCTTCGAATTTCCCGACGGCGTGCTCGTCTTCACCGAAGCCGGAACCAAGCGGCGTGCCTCGCTTCATCTCGTCGAGGGCGAGGCAGGGCTTGCCGCGATCGACCCCGGTGGGCTGGAAGTGCTCGAAGCGGACGTGGAAGAGTTCGCCGCGCGGCTCAAACGGGAGAATCACACGCTCAAGCGCGCGCTCACCGACCCGCGGCTCTTCAGCGGAATCGGCAATGCCTACTCCGACGAGATCCTGCACCGCGCCAGGCTCTCGCCGATCGCGCTCACTTCGTCTCTGTCCGAAAGGGACTTGAAACGGCTCTACGACGCCACGCGCGTAACCCTTGCCGAGTGGACCGAACGGCTGCGCAAGGAAGCGGGCACCGAATTTCCAGAAAAGGTAACCGCCTTTCGAGAAGGCATGGCGGTGCACGGCCGCTACGGCAAGCCTTGCCCCACGTGTGGCTCCCCCGTGCAGCGGATCGTGTACGCGGAGAACGAGACCAACTACTGCGCGCGCTGCCAGACCGGCGGCAAACTGCTCGCCGACCGAGCGCTCTCGCGCCTGCTGAAGAAGAGCTGGCCGCGCTCGATCGACGAGTTGGAGTAGCTACCTCCGCACTCCCTGGAGAGAACAATCAGGCGTCGCGTGCCCGCAAGTCCTTGAGTCGGGTCATCACATTGGCGACGATGCGATCGCAGCGCGCGCCGGCGAAAGCAAAGGCGTCGCCGTGCGCGAGGTCGATTTCCCTGGAGAGCGCTTCGCGCAGGAGGCTCTTCGCGCGGAAGAAGCGCGTGCGTACAGTGGCTTCGGGAATGTCGAGCGCGGCTGAGGTTTCCTCCACCGAGAACTCTTCAACCGCGCGCAGGACGAACACGGTGCGGAACGCGTCGGGCAGCTCGTCGATCCTGGCCTCGAGAAGCCGGCGCGTCTGCGCGCGTAACGCGGCGTGCTCGGGGCGCTCGGACTTCGATTCGCTCATGTTGTCCTCCGGATCGCGTTCGGCGGTTGAGTCGCCGTCGAGCTGAATCACCTCCGCGCTGCGTCCGCGTTTGCGAAACCGCGCGATCGCCTCGTTCGCAACGATGCGCACGAGCCAGGTGGAGAGCTTCGCGTCGCCCCGGAAACGGCCCATCGCACGATACGCAAGCAGGTAGCCTTGCTGCACCGCGTCTTCGGCTTCGGCATCGTCCTTCAGGATGCTGCGCGCCGTGCGATAGAGCACCTGGTTGTGCCGGCGCACCAGCAGCTCGAATGCACCTTGATCGCCAGCCGTTATGCGCTGCGCCAACTCGGGGTCGGATAAGCTGCTGTAGGCGACTGCGGAAGTTGCGTGCATATGCGCCTCTTGAAGCCCTTTACGCCGGATTCACGCCATTGGATGAAGATTGGACCCGTCACGCTCCCGGCCTACGCATCTTGAGTCCGTTTGTCGTCGCGGATGCCGGAGTAGCTGTCCGCGGCAAGGTGACGCTGTCTTTCCTCATCGTACCAATACAGCTTGCCGGACTCTTCGCCCTGGGTAATCTTGTGCGTTCCATCGCAGAACGGCAGCGTGCTGGAGAGTCCGCAGCCGCAAATGTACTGGGATTCGCCGCCGACGGTCACCGCGTAGGGTTTGTTGCGAAAGCGCTTTACGAGTCTTGCCATGATTGCTCCTTTAGAATCGAGCCTGTGCCCGATTGATTAGATATTAGATGAGACTACCGGGCGCCCCGTTCCCCGCCGCTCAAGGAACCTGAGCACCGTGGAACACATGCCGCCGGTCAAGCGGGAATAAACCCATCGCAACGTCTGTTCAGGTAGGCCACGGATACAAGATGAGCCCCGCACTCCACTGGTTGGGCAGGCGCCTCGCCGACTATCTCTCGAAACCCCGGCGGGGCGCACAGGTCGCGACCTCCCCGCCGGAGCAGCTCAAGGCCACACTCGTGCCCGGCGACGTCCTGCTCGTCGACGGGAACACGCGCGTCAGCGTCGCCATCAAATACCTGACCCAGTCGACCTGGTCGCACGCGGCGCTTTGCATCGGCGATGCGCTCGGCCCCCCGAAGCCCGGCGAGGAGCCCCGGATCCTGGTGGAAGCCGACATACGCGAAGGGGTCCGGGCCGTGCCGGTCAGCGCCTTCGCGGGGATGCACACGCGCATCTGCCGGTCGGTCGGGCTGTCGAAAGAGGACCTGGAGGCCGTGATCAAATTCGCCGTCTCGCACATCGGCGGGCGTTACGACTTGAGAAACGTCATCGACCTGGCGCGCTATCTGATCCCAACTCCGCCGGTCCCGGTGCGCTGGCGCCGCCGGATGCTCGCGTTCGGCAGCGGCGATCCCACCCGCGTGATCTGCTCGACGCTGATCGCGCAGGCGTTCCAGTCGGTTCGCTACCCGATCCTGCCGGACGTGACCTTCGAGAAATCCGACGATCCCGCGTGCAACGACTGCTACCGCGAGATCCTGCATATCCGTCACTACAGCCTTTTCACACCGCGGGACTTTGACATCTCGCCCTATTTCGAGGTCGTGAAGCCTACGCTCGCGCGCGGCTTCGACTATCGCCGCATCGCCTGGGCCGAAGGTCCAGCCTGACCGGGAAAGAACGCGACATGCCCAAGTACGAAACCACGCTTCTGGGAAGCGAGACCGTGGCCGAAGGAACGATGGCATTTCATTTTGCCCGGCCCGCGGACTTCAAATTCGAGGCCGGACAGTCGATCAACGTGTCTCTCATCGATCCGCCTGAGACCGACGCCAAAGGCCACGCTCGTACGTTTTCCATCGTCAGCGCGCCCCACGAGACCGAGCTCGTGATCGCCACGCGAATGCGCGACACGGCATTCAAGCGCGTGTTCAAGTCGATGCCTTCGGGCGGGCGCCTCAGCCTGCGGGGTCCCGCGGGCAAGTTTACGCTGGACGGCGCGGACACCCGGCCTGCCGTGTTCCTCGCAGGCGGCATCGGCATCACACCGTTCGTGAGCATGCTGCGCCACGCGGCGCACAGCCGCCTCGCGCGCGACCTCTGGTTGTTCTATTCCAACCGGCGGCCCGAGGACGCGGCGTTCCTCGACGAGCTCGCAGCGCTCCCGCAACGCAATCCCCGCTACCGCTTTGTCGGCACCATGGTCGAAATGGCCAAATCGGTCCGGCCGTGGAGCGGCGAAACCGGGTTCCTCGACCGCGTCATGCTGGAGCGCCACCTGAAGGATCTCTCCGCGTGCGTCTACTACGTAGCGGGGCCACCGGGACTGGTCGAAGCGATGCAGAAGATGCTCACCGATGGCGGCGTCAAGGACGAAGCGATCCGAACCGACGAGTTCTACGGTTACTAGAACCCCGGAAGCATTCACGGGGCGCCCGCAGCGCCGATAGAATGGCCGCATGCTGCAACGCCGTTCCGCCGCCGCGATCGTCATCCGCGGCGCGCGCCAGAACAATCTCAAGAACCTCTCGCTCGAACTCCCGCTGAACGAGCTCCTCGTCGTGACCGGTGTGTCGGGCTCGGGGAAATCTTCGCTGGTGTTCGACACGCTCTACGCCGAGGGACAGCGGCGCTACGTCGAAACCTTCAGCCCTTATGCCCGGCAGTTCCTCGACCGGATGGACAAGCCGCAGGTGGATTCGATCGAGGGGATTCCCCCCGCGATCGCGATCGACCAGACCAATCCCGTGCGCACCTCGCGCTCGACGGTGGGCACGATGACCGAGCTGAACGACCATCTGAAGCTGCTTTTTGCTCGCGCCGGCCGGCTCTTCTGCCGCGGCTGTGCCCGGCCGGTCCAGCGCGACACCCCGGACTCTGTATACGAACAGCTCGCCGCCCGGGCTGCGTCTTCGTCCACCCCGGCGGGCAACCCGCGTCTCGTGCTGACCTTCCCGGTGACCGTGCCGAAGAACTTCAAGGAGGACGAAGTCCAGGCGCTTCTCAAGGCGCAGGGCTACGACCGCATCCACGCCCGGAGCGGCAACGTTCTGGAAGTAGTGCAGGACAGGCTGCGGTTCTCCCCGGCGGAGAAGACGCGCTTGATCGAAGCAATCGAATCCGCGCTCAGAATTGGCCAGGGCAAGGTGAATGTGCACGTGGTAGACGATGACACCACCCCGGCGCTCCGCGCCACCCCTCCTTACCAAGGAGGGGAAAATACCTCCGCTTCCCCTCCTCATCTTACCTCCGCTTCCCCTCCTCATCTTACCTCCGCTTCCCCTCCTCATCTTACCTCCGCTTCCCCTCCTCATCTGAGGAGGGGTGCCGCCGAAGGCGGGGGGGGAGTCTGGCGCTTTTCATCGGACCTGCACTGCCCGGATTGCGACATTCACTACTCGGAACCGACGCCCGCCCTGTTCTCATTCAACTCGCCGCTCGGCGCCTGCGAGACCTGCCGCGGTTTCGGACGCGTGATCGGCATCGACTACGGCCTTATCGTCCCCGACGAGTCGAAGACGCTGCGCGAGGGGGCGGTCCGGCCGTGGCAATCGCCGAGCTTCCACGACTGCCAGGACGATCTGGAAAAGTACGCGAAGAAGCGCGGCGTGCCACTCGACCTCCGGTTCCGGGATCTTTCCGCGAAGCAGCGCGAGTGGGTGCTCGACGGCGAGCCGGAATGGGTGAGTTGGAGAAAATCCTGGCCGGGCACCTGGTACGGCGTGGCGCGCTTTTTCCGCTGGCTCGAGACCAAGGCCTACAAAATGCACGTGCGCGTGCTGCTGTCGCGCTACCGCGCCTACACGCCCTGCTCGGTCTGCGGCGGCGCGCGGCTGAAACCCGACGCGCTCTTGTGGCGGGTGGGGACCAAAGAAGATGCGGACCGCGCGCTCGATCCGGCGCGGCGATTCATGCCGCACGGAGCGAAATTCTCAGACGACGTCCTGCGCGAGCTTCCCGGCCTCACGCTGCACGACCTCGTGCTGCTGCCCGCCGAGCGCACGCGCTCGTTTTTCGAAAGCCTGCACCTTCCCGCGCCGCTCGACGAAGCGACCGACCTCCTCCTCACCGAGATCCGCGCGCGGCTGCGTTATCTGGGCGAAGTGGGCCTGGGCTACCTCACGCTCGATCGCCAGTCGCGCACGCTCTCCGGAGGCGAGGTGCAGAGGATCAATCTCACCACCGCGCTCGGCACCTCGCTCGTCAATACGCTGTTCGTGCTCGACGAGCCCTCGATCGGCCTGCACCCGCGCGACATGGGGCGCGTGATCGGCGTGATGCAGCGCTTGCGCGACGCCGGCAACTCGCTCGTCGTGGTCGAGCACGATCCGCAGATTATGCTGCAGGCCGACCGCATCATGGACATGGGTCCGGGTCCGGGAGAGCGCGGCGGCGAGATCGTGTTCTTCGGTTCGCCGGACGAACTGAAGGCGGCGAAGACGCTCACCGCAGAATATCTTTCGGGGCGAAAGCGTGCGGACGGCTCGACCGCCCTCACCCTACCCTCTCCCGCTCGCGGGAGAGGGTCCGAGCGCAGCGAGGGGGTGAGGGAATCCTTGCGGCTCTTCGGCGCCGTTGAGCACAACCTGAAGAACATCGACGTCGGCATTCCGCTGCATCGGCTGGTGTGTATCACCGGCGTGTCGGGCTCTGGAAAATCCACACTGGTCCAGGAGGTGCTGTACGCGGCGCTGCGCAAGGCGAAGGGCAAGCCCACCGAGGCCCCGGGCGAATTTCGCGCGCTGCACGGCGCCGAGCTGATCGGCGACGCGGTTATGGTGGACCAGACCCCGATCGGAAGGACGACGCGATCGAATCCCGCGAGCTACGTCGGGGCCTGGAACGCGATCCGCAACATCTACTCCAAAGAACCACTCGCGCGGGAACGCAAGTACACCGCCGGTACTTTCAGTTTCAACTCCGGCAAGGGCCGCTGCCCGACCTGCGGCGGCAACGGCTTCGAGCACGTGGAGATGCAGTTCCTCTCCGACGTCTATCTGCGCTGCCCCGATTGCAGCGGCAAGCGCTTTCGCGAGGAAGTGCTCGAAGTCACGGTCCGAGGGAAATCGATTGCCGACGCGCTCGAGCTGACGGTATCCGAGGCGCTCGCGTTCTTTCGCGACCATGCGGAAGTGGGCCGGGCGCTCAAGCCACTCGCCGACGTGGGCCTCGAATACCTGCGGCTCGGCCAGCCCGTGCCCACGCTCTCAGGCGGCGAAGCGCAGCGGCTCAAGCTCGCCGGGCACTTGGTCGAGGCGGCGCAAACCCTCCCCTCCTCGTCGAGGAGGGGTGCCGCCGAAGGCGGCGGGGTGGTGCGTGGCAAGCTCTTCCTCTTCGATGAGCCTACGACGGGGCTTCACTTCGACGACGTGGCCAAGCTGCTGGGCGCGTTTCGGCAACTGCTCGCCGCCGGCCATTCGATCGTCGTGATCGAGCACAACCTCGATGTGATCCGCGCCTCCGACTGGATCATCGACCTCGGTCCTGAAGGCGGCGACGCGGGCGGCGAAGTCGTCTGCACCGGCGCACCGGCGGACGTAGCGGGGCACGCCGGTTCGCACACGGGACGCGCGCTGCGCGAATACGAGGCGGCATTGGGCAAGCCCCTCACCCGCTCGCTGCGCTCACCCCTCACCCGCTCGCTTCGCTCACACCCTCTCCCGCAAGCGGGAGAGGGTAAGGGTGAGGGTTCGATCAGAATCCACAACGCCCGCGAGCACAACTTGAAGAACATCGACGTCGAGATCCCGCGCAACCGGTTCACTGTAGTCACCGGCGTCTCCGGCTCGGGCAAATCGACGCTCGCCTTCGACATCCTGTTCGCCGAGGGCCAGCGGCGCTATCTCGAGTCGCTGAACGCCTACGCGCGCCAGTTCGTTCAAGGCGCGGCGCGGCCGGATGTGGACGCGATCTTCGGCATTCCGCCGACGGTCGCGATCGAGCAAAGGACCAGCCGCGGCGGCCGCAAGAGCACGGTGGCGACGCTCACCGAGATCTACCATTTCCTCCGGCTCCTTTACGTGAAGCTCGGCGTCCAGCACTGCCCGGACTGCAAATTGCCGATCGAGCCCCAGAGCGAGGAGGCGATCGCCGCGCGCCTGTTGCGCGAGTACAAGGGACAGCGCGTCGGCCTGCTCGCGCCCCTTGTTACCAACCGCAAGGGCTACTACACTGATCTCGCCAAATGGGCGCGTGGCAAGGGCTATACGCACCTACGCGTGGACGGCGAGTTCCTGCCGACCGACAAGTGGCCGCGGCTGTCGCGCTTCCAGGAGCACACGCTCGAATTGCCCGTTGCGGACTTGGGCATTTCGTCCGAAAACGAAGCCGAGCTGCGGCGCGCGCTCTCCCTCGCGCTCGAGCACGGAAAGGGCGCGGTACACGTGCTCTTCGGGCTGGACCGCCTCGAAGAGGCGCGCGGAAAAGCGGCGGCGGCAAAATCCGGACCTGCGCGCGTCGAGCTCGACCTTCCCCAACGCGTGTTCTCGACAAAGCGCGCCTGCTCTTCCTGCGGGCGCAGCTTCGCGGAGCTCGACCCGCGGCTGTTCTCCTTCAACTCCAAGCACGGCTGGTGCGCCGAGTGCTACGGCACCGGCCTCAAGCTCGCGGGCGTGGACTGGGACGAAGAGCGCGAAAAATCGGGAATCGAGGACCACGTGCTCGATTCCTGGATCGAATGGCTCGAGATCGACCAGCCCTGCCCCGCGTGCCGGGGCATGCGGCTCAACCGCGAGGCGCTCGCCGTGTATTGGCACGACCGCTCGATCTCGGACCTCACAGCGCTCCCGGTAGCCGCGCTCAAGACCGTGTTCGACGAAATCCAGCTTTCGGGCCGAGACGCCGAGATCGCGCGAGATATTGTTGCCGAACTCGGATCGCGCCTGGGCTTTCTCGACGAGGTCGGGCTGTCGTACCTGTCGCTCGACCGCGCAGCCCCGACGCTTTCGGGAGGCGAGGCACAAAGGATCCGGCTCGCCTCGCAGCTCGGGTCGAACCTGCGCGGCGTGTGCTACATCCTGGATGAGCCCACCATCGGCCTGCACCCGCGCGACAACGCGGTTCTGCTCGACACGCTGGAGAAGCTCGAAGCGAAAGGCAACACGCTGGTCGTCGTCGAGCACGACGAGGACACGATACGCCGCGCGGGGCACCTGATCGATCTCGGTCCCGGGGCGGGCAAACTCGGCGGGCGCGT
>Ga0137451_1000398_pt1 | contig 13095 bp, 13 predicted proteins | sample EasRivERMGT500_2_FD_102336 | JGI IMG/M metagenome (GOLD analysis project Ga0137451, IMG submission 102336) | Soil microbial communities from meander-bound floodplain in the East River, Colorado, USA - East River MetaG ERMGT500_2 | ecosystem: Environmental > Terrestrial > Soil > Floodplain ... | reverse complement strand
CGCCAACACCGCCGCCTGCGCGGCAGCGTTGGCCTTCTGCATCTTCCTGACTGGCTTTGGCATACTGTCTCCTATCAGACGACATGGTATGCCTCACACACAAAACTCCTGACACTCTCGGCACCGCCGCCGTGCCCTTTGCCAAGCGCTACGGCGCCACCGAATTGCGGATGCTCGCACAGATCGATCGGCTGCATGGCACTCTCTCGGGCCTGCCACCAAGAAGCTCGCCCAGCGCACCTTCACGGTGTACCTGCAGGCGCAGTACGAAACCCTCGCCGCCATCTCGGTGTCGCACCTGTACAACCTGCGCCGCTCCAGCGGCTATCGACGCATCAACGGCCCGCTCCTCCAGCACAACTAGGCCACGGCAATACCGATCGGCGAGCGTCGCAAACCCAATCCCCAAGGCCAGCCCGGCTACTTGCGCGTGGATTTCGTACGCAAGGGCGACTTCGAGGGCGTCGAGGGCGTGTATCTGATCAACGCGGCCGATGAGATTACACAGTTTGAATTCGTCGGCGCCGTCGCACGCATCAGCGAGGTCTTTCTGCTGCCCATGCTCGCATCGATGCTTGAGTTCTTCCGCTTCGTCATTCGCGGCTTTCACTCCGACAATGGCTCGGAGTGCATCAACTATCAAGTGGCCAAACTGCTCGACAAACTGCACACCGAAGTCACCAAATCGCGCTCCCGCAACAGCAACGACAACGCCTTCCCGAGAGCAAGAACGCTTCAGTGGTACGCAAACACTTGGGCTACGCGCACATCCCCAGTCACCACGCCCAAGCCGTCAAGGCTTTCAGCGTCGAGCAGCTCACCCCTTACCTGAACTTCCACCGCCCTTGCTTCTTCGCACGCACCCGCACCAACGCGAAGGGCAAGATCAAGAAGTTCTATCCCTACGCCGACATGATGACCCCCTACGACAAACTCCAAGTCGCTGCGCGACGCCCACACCTATCTCAAAAGCGGACTGAGCTTCTCGATGCTCGACGCGCTCGCCCTGAGCCTGACCGACAACGAGGCGGCTGCGCTGTTGAACAAAACCCGTACCAAACTCTTCGACAGAATCCACCCCGCGCGAAAGCGCGCCTGAGCAACGCCCTCGTACTGGACCTCAAATTCGTCCTATCATCAGCTCTTCTCAACCCGACCAGACCGCCCTTGGCCCAGGCTCATTTCACTTTTGGAAAATTCTCAGGGCGGTGGATCGTGTCGTTCCCGAAGGACATCGAGTAAAGTGTATCTCAGCCGCGCTGGAATCTGAACCAGCGCGCAGTTTCGGCGAGGCCGTCATCGAGCGAGTAGGGAGGTTGCCAGTCGAGCAGTTGGCTCACCCTGGAAGGGTCGATGGCGAGATTGCCAGTCAAGCGTTCGATTTCCCCGCGACGCCCTGCGATCGTTCCCGCGAGGCGCAGGAACGCGAGCGGTGCGGGGACGAGCCTTGTCGGGCGCTCGAGCGCGCGCGCAACGCGCGAGACCAGTTCGGGAGTTGAAACCCTCTCCTCGTCGCTCACAAGAAAGGGTCCGCTTGCCGCAGGGTGCTCCATACAACGCGTGATCGCATCGACGAGATTGCCCAGATAGATCAGGCTGCGCCGGTTCCGCACCCTCGCGAAGGGAAGCGGTATTCCCGAGTCTACCCAGCCCAGAAGGCGCAGAAAGTTGGCCTTAACGCGCGGGCCGTATGCGAGGGGCGGCCGGATGACCACGAGCTCCATCCCGCTTCGAGCCGCTATGTCCGTCAATTCACGCTCGGCTTCGAGCTTCGAGCGACCGTAGGGATCCTCTGGCCGAAGGGAGTCGACTTCACTGTACAGACCTGCGCCGGAGTCTTCGCCGTGCACCTTGACCGAGCTAAGGAAAATGAAGCGACGTACCGATCCGGCAGCGGCCTCGGCGAGCCGGCGCGTGGCTTCGACATTAACGCGCCGAATCTGCGCTTCGCTGCCGGCGCGGTGCGCAATCGCAGCGAGGTGCACGACGACGTCGATGCCGTCGAGGACCCTGCGCCAATTGAATTCTTCGGCGATGTCGGGGACCGCAACCCACTGCAATTGGCCTGGCTCGACCGCGCGCGCGGTCCTGGTCATCGCACGTACGGTGTGGCCTCGCACGAGCAAGGCCGGGCACAGCGCCGCGCCGACGAATCCGGTTGCGCCGGTGACAAGAATTCGCATGGTGAACGGCCAGAAAAACGCGGCCCCGTTGCCTTTCAGGTTCGGCCCGACGCGGGATTCTAGCAAGCCTCTATCTGTGGGAGGGTTGTGCCCCTACAATACGCGCTCTATCCGAACTCAAGACGGGCGAGAGTGACCCCCTCCTTCTATCCAGTGATTCTTTCGGGCGGCTCGGGTAGCCGGCTCTGGCCCATGTCGCGGCGCCTCCTTCCCAAGCAATTCCTGCCGCTTGTGTCCGCGCGCACTTTGATTCAAGACACGGTGTTGCGGCTTCAAGGTTTTGAAGGCGCGCGCGGGCCGATCATCGTTTCGAACGACGAACACCGTTTTTTCGTCGCCGAGCAAATGAGAGAAATAGGCGTGCGACCTGAAGTCCAGATACTCGAGCCCGTTGGTCGCAATACCGCGCCGGCGATCGCCGTTGTCGCGCTCCATGTCCAGACTCACTACCCCGACGCTTGTCTTCTGGTGCTGCCATCCGATCACGTGATTCGGGACGTACCCGCATTTCATGCCGCGATCGCCGCCGCGCTCCCCCTAGCCGCAAGCGGTTCTCTCGTAACTTTCGGAATCACGCCGCGTGCGCCGGTGACGGGTTACGGTTATATCGAGCGCGGCGAGCCGATTTCGGGGAGCGAGCGCAGCTTCCGCGTAGCACGCTTCGTGGAAAAGCCTGATCTGGAGACCGCGCAGCGCTACGTTTCCAGCGGCCGATTTTTCTGGAACAGCGGCATGTTCGCATTCCAACCCAAGCGCTTTCTCGAAGAGCTGCAGCGCTTTCGCCCCGAGATAGCCGCCGCTGCGGGCTCGGCGTTGGAGGCGAGCAAGCGCGACCTCGATTTCTTGCGGCTGGATCCAACTGCGTTCGCCGCTTGTCCATCAGACTCCATCGACTACGCCGTGATGGAGCGCACCTCCGCAAGTGCGATGGTCCAGGCCGATATCGGCTGGAACGACATCGGCTCGTGGACGGCGCTTTGGGAGGTGGGAGAAAAGGACGCGAACGATAACGTCGTGCACGGCGACGTGGACCTGCGCGAAGCGACCGGCTGCTACGTTCGCGCCGAGCACCGCATGGTGCGGGCGTTGGGCGTGCGCGACCTCGTGATCGTCGAGACCGATGACGCGGTCCTCGTGGCCGACAAGGCGCACGCTCAGGACGTGAAGGAAGTGGTCGAGCGTCTCGACCGACAAGCTCGCACGGAACACGTCTCACACAGCCGGGTCTACCGGCCATGGGGTTATTACGAAAGCATCGATGCGGGCGAGCGCTTTCAGGTAAAGCGCATCATGGTCAAGCCGGGCGAAGCGCTGTCGCTGCAAATGCACCATCACCGCGCCGAGCACTGGGTCGTGGTTTCGGGAACTGCGCGGGTGACGCGCGGGGAGGAGGAGAGCTTTCTTTCGGAGAACGAATCCACCTATATCCCGATCGGCACCAAGCACCGACTCGAAAATCCCGGGAAAATGCCTCTGTTCCTGATCGAAGTTCAGTCCGGCGGCTATCTCGGCGAGGACGACATCGTGAGATTCGAGGACCGCTATCGGCGATAGTAAATCGCGGCGAAACCCGGTCGGTGTCGCGCTGACCCGCGGGGCTGATCGGCATGCCGCTTCGACGACCCTCGGGTTGGGGTCATGATTTTCTATTACGCGGCCCTCGCAGAACGCCCATGAGAATCGGCCGCAATCTCGCTGCCGGACTCGGAAGTTCCGTATGGACCGCACTGGTCGGGCTGGCGGTCGTTCCCTTCTATGTGCGATACCTCGGCATAGAAGGCTATGGACTGATCGGATTTCTCGCTACCGCGCAGATCGTCGTCCAACTCCTGGATTTCGGTCTGGTGGCGACCATCAATCGTGAAGTCGCCCGTGCGACTGGGTCGGACGAACGGCGTGAGACGAGTATTCTGCTGCATAGCCTGGCCGTGATCTACTGGGTCATGGCGGGCGTAATTGGGATCGCGATGGTGCTGCTCTCGCCAGTCGTCGCTACTCAGTGGCTTCGCGCCGACCGGATGGGCACTGAAGGTCTGGTGATGGTGATCATGCTGATGGGGCTTGTGATGGCCTGCCGCTGGCCGGCGCAGCTCTATCAGGGCGCACTGATGGGCGCGCAGCGCATCGTGATCTCCAGCGCGCTCAGCGTCGCTTGGGTCACCCTGGCAGGCGGCGGCGCCGTGGTCGTCCTTGCCGTCGTCTCGCCAAGTATCGAGGCCTTCCTTCTCTGGCAGTCGGGGGTCGGCCTGGCGTACGCGCTCGCGGCGCGGGCCGCCGGCTGGCGCGTCGTCGGCCGGGAGCCGGTGCGGTTCGATCGTCGGCAACTCGAGCGGATCTGGCGCTTCTCGGCGGGGTTGACTGGAATAGGCTTCACAGGTATCGCGCTCAGCCAGATCGACAAAATCGTATTGAGCAAGATGCTGAGTCTTTCGGAGTACGGCCACTACATGCTCGCGGTTGCCGTCGCCGGGACACTGTATTTGATCAGTACCCCGCTTTCCAATGTGATATACCCGCGTTTCTCGACTCTCGTTCACTCCGGCGATACCGACCGGTTGGCGGAGACCTACCGGTTGTCGACGCGCTTGCTCGGTGCAATCGTTTTCCCGGTTGCGATGTTCTTTGCCGTATTTCCGGAGGAAATCGTCCAGGCATGGACCGGAAATCCCGGGCTTGCGCTCGGCATGGGTTCAATCCTGCCCTTCCTCGCGATCGGCACTGCATTGCACGGTGTTATGCACGTGCCATACGCGCTTCAGCTCGCCCATGGCATGACTCGAATACCCCTGACGATCAATGCCTTGCTGCTCCTCCTCGTCGCTCCCCTGACTATCGTCCTCGTCTCCGCGCACGGTGCACTGGGCGGCGCCCTGTCGTGGCTCGCGCTTCATGTTTTGTACCTTGCCCTCGGAACCTGGCTGACGCACCGACGTCTGCTCAAGGGGCTGGGGCCGAAGTGGCTCGTCCGTGATGTCGGGGTTCCGTTGGTCGTTTCGGCGCTCGTGGGGCTGCTCGCGTTCACCCTGCCTGTCGGCGGCGACTTGGGCGTCTATGCGCGGGTAGGCTGTGGCGTTGCATGGGCTGTACTTGCATCCGCGCTCACGATAGCGGTTTCCCCCGCGCTACGTGCTGCCGCGCTACAGCACCTTCGCGAATGGACCTATAAGACGCCGCAAGGGAGAGCGACATGATGAGCAGACTGCGCAACTACTTGCTCGACCTGCGCGATCGTCAGCGCATCGCGATCGCCCTCGCCCGGGGCGGCGCGACCATGCACGGACGAAGGATCGATCTCACCCGTCCGTCGACATGGGAGTTTTCCGGGTTCAGTCAGAACGGCGAGGACGGGATTCTCGACGTATTGCGTGCCCGGCTTCGATCCGACAACCGCTATTTCGTGGAGATCGGGGCGGCGGACGGAATCGAAAACAATACGGCATGGCTCGCCATTGCGGAAAAATACGATGGAATCATGATCGAGGGGAACGCGCACCGGTCCGAACGGGCCCGACGGATGGTCGCCGGCTCCAACATCGGCGTGGAGTGCCAAAATCTGTTCGTTACACCTGGTGTTGCCGCGCGCGTCGCTTCTTCGGCTCTTCATAGTAATCCCGATGTGCTTTCCCTAGACATCGACGGCAACGACTATTATGTCGCACAGGCGCTGTTCGACGCCGGGCTGAGGCCAAAGATCCTTGTCGTCGAGTACAACTCGGTCTTCGGCCCGGAGCGCAGTGCGACGATCGCGTACCACGAGACCTTCGACTTCACCTTGGCGCATCCCACGCAGCTCTACTATGGCGTTTCCATCGCCGGCTGGCGGGCCTGTCTTTCGAAGCGAGGGTACCGGTTCGTAACGGTCGAGCGCAACGGGGTCAACGCATTCTTCGTCGACCCGGCGCACTTCGAGGCGGACTTCCTCGATGGGGTCAAGGGGCTGGAATTTGCAGAGAATCACTACCAGCTTCGGAAATTCCGGGTTGCGAGCGAGCAGCAGTTCTCGCTGATCTCGTCGATGAAGTTTGTTCCGATCTGATCGCTCGGTCCTCTTAAACCCGAGTCTCGAGTATCCGGACCGTGCCCGACCTGCGACCCAAGCTGTCCATCTGTATCGCCACTTATAACCGTGCGGGCTTCGTCGCGGAGACCCTCGATTCGATCGTGCAGCAGCTGACGCCTGAGGTCGAGCTGATCGTCGTGGACGGCGCTTCACCCGACGACACGCGGGAGGTCGTCGGGAGGATGGCTGTACGGTGCTCTGCGTTACGTTACTTCCGGGAAAAAGAGAATTCAGGCGTGGACGGAGATTACGACAAAGCCGTCGGCTATGCCGGAGGCGAGTATTGCTGGTTAATGACCGACGACGACGTGCTGGTCCCAGGGGCGCTGCGGCGTGTGTTAGCCGCTCTCGAGGGGCGCCCGAATCTCGTGGTGGTCAACGCGGAGGTTCGAAACGTCGACTTGACCGCGAAGCTGGAGAGCCCTCGGCTCGCTATCCACGCCGACCTCACCTTCGGCGCGGATCAGAGAGAAGAATTCTTCGTCCGGGCGGCGAACTACCTTTCTTTCATCGGCGGGGTCGTCATACGGCGCGACGCTTGGCTCGCGCGGGACCGCGCATCCTACTACGGTACCCTGTTCATCCACGTGGGGGTGATCTTCCAGAGCCCGGCAATCGGGAATATCAAGGTAATCGCGCAACCGCTGATAATGATTCGCAACGGCAACGCCATGTGGACGCCGCGCGGATTCGAGATCTGGTCGTTCAAGTGGCCTGCCCTCGTATGGTCGTTCACCGATTTCTCGGAAGCGGCCAAACGGTCGGTGTGCGTCCGCGAGCCGTGGCGGGGGTTCAAGTACCTCCTGTTTCATAGAGCGCTCGGCTCTTACTCGATGGCCGAGTTCCGGAAATATCTCGTGGGCATCGCCCGGGGACGCACCCGCATCGCCGCCTGGGCGGTCGCACGCTGCCCCCGGGGTCTGGCGAACCTCGCGGCCGTCGTTTATTACGGCCTGTTCAAGAGAGGCTCGCGCATTGCCCTCTACGATGTGCTGCGCAGCCGCCACGCAGGGGCGACGAGCCGACTGGCTGCGTGTGTTCTCGGCATCCGCCTACGCTGACGCCTTGAAGACGGCGCTCATCACCGGGATTACGGGTCAGGACGGCAGCTATCTCGCCGAGCAGCTACTCGCCGAGGGCTATCGAGTCGTCGGAGTCGCCCGAAGGGCACCGGATGACGCGGCGCGTTCGCTCCCGGCCGGACTGGCCACGCGGGTCGAATTGGTCGCATGGGATATGCTGGACGCGCGCAGGATTGTGGAAATCCTTGGGGATTATCGTCCTGCGGAGCTCTACAACTACGCGGCCTACTCATCGGGCTCCGGGATGTACGAGGAACCGCTTGCGATAAGCGAGGTCAACGGCCTCGCTGTAACGCGGATTCTGGAAGCCATTCGCGTCGTCGATACCGCCATTCGCTTTTGCCAGGCATCGAGTAGCGAGATATTCGCGGAAACCCATGAGAGCCCGCAGTCCGAAGCCACCTCTGTTTGTCCGCGCAGTCCCTATGGAGCGGCCAAAGTGTACGCGGATCTTATGATTCGGATCTACAGGGAGCGCTACAGATTGTTCGCCTGCTCGGCGATTCTGTTCAATCACGAAAGCCCGAGGCGAAGCCGGGATTTCGTGACAAGGAAGATCGCATTCACGGCTGCCCGGATCAAGCGAGGACTCGCCGCAGACCTCAACCTAGGCAATCTCTCTGCTCGGCGGGACTGGGGATACGCGGGTGACTATGTGCGCGCCATGTGGTTGATGCTTCAGCAGAATCGTGCGGAGGATTTCGTGGTATCGACCGGCGAAACCCATTCCGTGCGTGAGTTCTGCGAATGCGCCTTCGCACACCTCGGCATGGACTACCGGACCTACGTACGCGAGGATGTGAACGCTTACCGGCGCACGGAGACGACGGAGCTCGTGGGAGACAGCGCCAGGGCGCGGCGTCAGCTCGACTGGCGGCCCGATGTGGGATTCCGGGAGCTGGTGGCCATGATGGTGGACGCCGACTTGCGTGCGCTCGATGCCGCGAGCTCGTCGCCTTGACGGCCCCGGCGGCTCGCCTATTACAGGAAAAAAAAGAAATGTATTCAAGAACGACGAAATGCAGGATCTGCGGAAACAGCAGCCTCGTGAACGTGCTGGACCTTGGGGTGCAGATGCTGACCGGAACATTTCCGCGCGAGAAGAGCGCGAAAGTCACGAGCGGTCCCCTCCGGCTCGCGAAATGTACGGGAGGAAAGAACGCGTGCGGTCTGCTCCAGCTCGAACACTCCTACGACCTGCGGGAGATGTACGGAGAAAACTACGGCTATCGATCGGCCCTCAATATCAGCATGGTCACGCACCTGCATGGAAAGGTGCGCAAAATTCTCGAGCGCGTCACGCCGAAGGACGGCGATCTTGTCGTCGATATCGGCAGCAACGACAGCACGACATTGCAGGCGTACCCCTCTCGGGGCCTTACCCTGGTAGGTGTCGATCCCACCGGCGTCAAGTTTGCAAAACACTACCCGCCTCACATCCAGTTGATCCCGGATTTCTTCTCGGCCCACGCGCTGCGAGAGCGGGTTCCCGGCAAGAAGGCGAAAATCGTCACCTCATTTTCGATGTTCTACGACCTCGAGGATCCAGTTGCGTTCATGCGCGAGGTGCACGAGGTGCTGGCCGACGACGGGGTCTGGGTGTTTGAGCAGAGCTACATGCCGACGATGCTCGAGACGAACTCCTACGACACCGTGTGCCACGAGCACTTGGAGTACTACGGGCTCGAGCAGATCAAGTGGATGGCAGATCGCGTCGGGTTCAGAATCGTGGATGTCGAGCTGAACGACATCAACGGCGGCAGCTTTTCCGTGGTGGCCCAGAAGGCGAGTGGCGATACGAAGCCGCAGCCGGTGGTGCAAAAAATACTCGACGACGAGAAGACAAAAGGCCTCAACGAGCTCGAGCCGTATCTGGCGTTCGCGAAGCGGGCCGCCGCGGCGAAGGCTGAATTACTGGAATTTCTGCATGGCGCCAAGGCGCAAGGGAAAACTGTGGCCGCGCTCGGTGCCTCGACCAAGGGCAACGTCATTTTGCAGTACTGCGGTCTCACGGAGAACGATATCAGCGCAATCGGTGAGGTAAACGCCGACAAGTTCGGCTGCTACACGCCGGGAACGTGGATTCCCATCGTTTCTGAAGAGGAGTTGCTCGACCGAAGGCCTGACTACTTGCTGGTCCTGCCGTGGCACTTCCGCAGGTTTTTCAAGGAGAACGGCAAATTCTCCTCTCTGCGGCTTGTCGTGCCGTTGCCTAGACTCGAGTTTCTTTAGAGGTTTCTCGCTCCGTATCGCTTTCGGGCGATCAGTTGCCCCGCGATTCCGCCTTGGCGATGCCTTCACGCTTGCGGCCCGCTGCGGGATGCCGGAAGAAGAAGCGCAACATGCTCGAAAGATGCCAGCGCAGGTAGCGCAGGTTGCGCCGGCTCTCCCGTCGCGCGGCATGAACTGCGTTCGCCCTGGGGCAGACCACGACCCGTTGGCCCGCGATGGCAAGGCGTGCGCATAAATCGACGTCTTCATAGTAAAGGAAGTAGCGCTCGTCGAATCCACCGAGCGCCGCGAAGACCTCGCGCGGAAAGACCATGAACATTCCCGCCACCCAGTCGGGATAAATCGCTTCGTCTTTTATCTGGTAATCAACACCTGCTCGGCAGAACAACGCTTTTCGCAGGATCGAAGAAGGCGTCGGGAAGCGCCGCGCGCTGTCCTCGATGGTGCCTCCCGGGTTTCGGATCAGCGGTGCCGCCACCCCGACGGAACGATCCTGAAAACACTTCAGAAGTACGGGAAAGGGGTCTCGCTCAATCCGAATGTCGGGGTTGAGCACGCAAAAGACTCCGCCTCGACTTAGGTGAAACGCCGCATTGTGGTTTGCCGCGAATCCCCTGGGTACGGCATTTTCGACGATACGAAGCGGAAAGGTAAAGCGCGCGGGGTCGAAGGGCGGTGCCTCTGGTAGGTTCACGGTCAGAATCACTTCAATCGGCGTCCGGACATGAGCGGCAATGTCGGCGAGCAGGCTTGCGACCAGCCGGGCATGGCCGTGGCTGACCACCGAAATTGAGACGCGGCCAGGATCTGCGGCGGGGCCGCTCGATTGCTCAAGCCGGTCGTTCATAGAGCGGGCACTGCTGAATTCGTTTCCACGACGATCACTTCTTGGCCAGCGCCCAGACCGATACGGGAAACTGCGGCTCGTTGGCCAGGGACTTGAACCACCCACGCCGGGCCCAGCTGCCGAAATTGGCCTTGACGCAGGCGCGATTGCCCCAGGATCCGGTGCGGATCTTCTCGATGGGAAATCCGCATTCGGCCAGGAGATGTTTCATTCCCAGTTCGGTCCATCGCGAGCAATCGACCGGGACTTCGTGCACCTTGATCAGGAACGGTGTTGTGATCAGCAAGCAACCGCCGGACTTTAGCATGGCATGAACGTTCCTTCCGGCGCGGTAAGGCCAGAGCAGGTGCTCGAAAACTTGGTCGGCGATGATCAAATCGAAGGTTTTCGGCAGCGTCATGCTGCAGATGTCGAAGTCCGGGTAATTGGCCTCGGTGAATGACTTGAACCCGAGTCCACGCCAGACGTGGCTGGCAGAGATCTCCAGCACCTCCATCTGCGAAGGTTCGAGCTCCCGGACCAGCTTGAAGCACTCCTGGTACATCACGGTGCGCGCCCAGTGGCCGTAGTCGTAATGGACCGCATCGAGGAATTTCTTGATCAGGTGCTTGTTTTTCTCGGAAATAATCATCTTTTCGACCCTGCCCGTTCTCCCGCCTAATATGCGCGCCCATCGGATCGACGCAGGCACGCCGCCACGGCCACACGCTTCGCATACTTGAGCAGCGAATAGATCGTCAACGCCAGCGCCGGGAGCAGTCCCAGCTTGCCCGCCCTTTTCAGGCCCCAGTAGTTGTCGAGCTCGCTCTTTTCCATTTCCCACTGCCTTCCGCTCAAGCCCCCGGCGCCATAGGGCGCCTTGAATATGCAGGCGAGCGGCAACTCGATGCGGTATATGTCGTATCCGGAAAACGCCGCCTGCAGAACCCACCAGTAGTCTTCCATGTACCGCTTTTCCGGATGAAAGCGGATCGGGAATTCCCTCCTGACCATAACCGACCTCAGGGAGAAACAGTTGCCGAGCAGGAGCCGGCACCGGGCGATGCGTGCGATTTTCACCGAACCGGGCTGGGTCGTTGGAATCTTGCCGTCCCGGACCCAAGCGGTCTGATGCCCCGTCAATTGCGCTTCGGGATGGACGTGCATCCAGCCCTGCTGGATTTCCAGCTTCCTCGCATGCCAGGCATCGTCTGCGTCGAGAAAAGCCACATAGGACTGGGTCGCCGCCTCCCACCCGGCGTTGCGCGCTTGCCCGGCCCCCCCGTTTGCGTCCAGGTCCAGAACCTTGATCCAGCCCGGTGGATATTCCGAGGCGATCTGACGGAGAGTTTCCGCGGTGGCGTCGGCGCTGCAATCATCCACCAGTATGATTTCGCGCGGCGGCGCCGTCTGCGCCGCGATCGACCCGACCGCGCGCCGGATGGTATCGCTGCACCGATAGCAAGGGATTACTGCGCTTACCGGCACGCGTTCTTCGGACAAAGTGGCAATCGGCATCGCTAGACTTCAGGTTTTCGTCCAGTAGGCCGGCTTTCCCGCAAGCCGCCTACCCCAATCCATGGCGCGCCGGGCGGACTTCTCGCCAAGCACGCGCCACAGCACCAAGCGCACGCAGACTCTGGCGAGAGCCGCGACGAAATGCAGATTGAAAACAGGCAATCCATGCTTCACGCGCGCCGCCTGCATCTCTCGCAGCGAAGTGAGGGTATTCTCAGGCCGGCTGCTGATGCCGCCGTGCTGCATGTCGGCGACGACTATCTGCGGCAAGTAGCGCGGTTCCCTCGCTTTCAATTCCCGCAGCAGCAACTCGTAGTCTCCCGCGATGCGATTCGATTCGTCGAAGCGCCCGAGCCGCTCGAAAAGACTCCGATGAAACATCACCCCCGGAGTCGGCAGGCAATAGGTCCCCTGCATGAAGCGTTTGCGCGCGTCCTCCCAGGGCATTCCGAGACGTTCCACTTCCACTCCATTCTTGTCCACCATTGCCACCTGTCCGTAGACGATGCACTGTTCGGGCGCTGCGACAAGGTGCGGAGAGAGTCTTTCCAATACCGTGGGATCGTGCAGGTAATCGTCGGCGCCGAGGAAACCTATCCAGTCCCCGCTGGCCCGGGACAGCCCCTTGTTCCAAGCATGATAGATCCCCCGATCGGGCTCGGACACCCAATCGCGGAGGGCGCCCCAGTTTGCCTTTATGACCTCCACGCTGCCGTCTGTCGAGCCCCCATCGATGACGATCAGTTCTCTGGACGCGCAAGTCTGGTGCACCACACTGTCGATACAGCGCTGCAGAGTACTTTTTCCGTTGAACACGGCGACGATGAACGTGACCAGCGGCGTGCGGGTTCTCTGATCGCTCACGAAGCGGATTCTAATGACGAAACGACACCGCTCCAGCGCTTCCCACGGGGCGCTCTCATCATTCTTGTCGAACGCACACGATTGAGCGCACGCGGGATGCCTACGTCAACGGCATTCGCAAAAAAAGCAACCCAACTCGCTCGGGTCCTTTATCGCTCACGACGTGGCCGAGCTTGCTTCGCGAAGACAAATCGCCAGAGAGTTCCTCCATTCCGGCAGCCGCAGTTTCCAGCGCGCCGCGATCGTTGCGCCCGACAGCAACGAGTTCGCCGGCCGCTTGGCCGGGGCCGCATATTCTCTAGTGGAAATGGCTCTGATTGGCGTATCGAT
>Ga0137451_1000397_pt1 | contig 13100 bp, 11 predicted proteins | sample EasRivERMGT500_2_FD_102336 | JGI IMG/M metagenome (GOLD analysis project Ga0137451, IMG submission 102336) | Soil microbial communities from meander-bound floodplain in the East River, Colorado, USA - East River MetaG ERMGT500_2 | ecosystem: Environmental > Terrestrial > Soil > Floodplain ... | reverse complement strand
CGCGGACGCGGAGGCCGCCACGCGCCTTTCCTTCGCGAGCGTTGCGGTGTGGTGGCTGGGGTTCTCGATTCCGCTCTTCCGCCGCGTGCCCGAGCCGCGGCCGGAGGCCGGCGCGCAGCGGGCGGGCGCCGGCCTGGCGGACGTGCTGCGTGGCGTGCTCGCCACCACGCGGAGCCTGCCGCGCTCGCCCGAGCTGTTCCGTTTCCTGCTCGCCTTCTGGCTCTACAGCGACGGCATCGGCACCGTGATCAAGATGGCCACGGTCTTCGGGACCGAGGCCGGGATCGGCCGGGCCGACCTGATCGGCGCGCTCCTCATGGTGCAGATCCTGGCCGCCCCCGCGAGCCTCGTCTTCGGGCGGCTCGCGCGCCCGCTCGGACCCCAGCGCTCGGTAGCGCTCGGGCTCGTGGGCTACGTCGTGATCACCGTGCTCGGCTTCTTCCTCTCGAAGCCGATCCACTTCTGGATGATCGCCGTCCTGGTCGCGCTGTTCCAGGGCGGGACGCAGGCGCTCTCGCGCTCGATGTTCGCGGCGCTCGCGCCGCGCCGCCAGATGGGCGAGCTGTTCGGCTTCTACTCGGTGAGCGAGAAGCTCGCCGGGGTCGCGGGACCCGTGCTCTTCGGGCTGGTCGCGCAGTGGACCGGCGCGGGCCGCTACGCCGTGCTCACGCTGCTCCCGTTCTTCGTCGTCGGCGCCTGGCTGCTGCTCACCGTGGACCTCGAGCGGGGCGCGCGGCGCGCGCAGGAGTGACGGCACGGCGGCGCCTCGGCGCCGGAGCCGCGGCATCGCGCCCGCGCGAGCCGTTGCCCTGCGCCGCCCGTGCGCGGCCGCCGCTCGGGGCGCGCTTCCCGGCCGCGCCCTTTCGCCCTTCCCCGCCCCCGGCCGCCGTTGCGCTCTCTCCTGCCTTCGCCGGCCTTGCCGAGGGCGCGACACTCCTCGCCGCCCCACCGGCCGCCGCAGCTCCCGCGATCGCAGCCTCGGCTTCGCGCCAGTCCGCCTCGGTGAGCTTCACCTCGAGGGCCTTCACGTTCTCCTCGAGCTGCTCGATCCGCGAAGTGCCGATGATCGCGCTCGTGACCTGCGGCCGGCTCAGCACCCACGCGACCGCGACCGGCGCCGGGCCCGGCAGCCCGCGCGCCTTCACCCACGACACGAAGCGGCTTGCGGCCGCCACATTTTCGGGCGTGAGCGCATTCTCTCCGGTGAGGAAGTGCTCGAACTTGCTGGTCGCGCGGCTCCCGGCGGGCTTCGCGCCCCCCGCGTACTTCCCGGTGAGCACGCCCTGGGCGACCGGCGAGTACACGATCATGCCGAGGCCGTGCTGCGCGCAGAAGGCGGCGTGCTCCGCCTCGACGTGGCGGTCGACCAGGCTGTAGCGCGGCTGGCTCGAGATCATCGCGTCCCAGCCGCGGGCCGCCTGGATCTCGGCCACCTTCCGCGCCAGCGCCGGCTCGCGGTCGAAGTTGGAGAACCCGACGTAGCGCGCCTTGCCCATGCGCACCAGGTCCTCGAAGGCGCGCAGCGTCTCCTCGATCGGGCTCTCGGCGTGCGGCGCGTGCGCCTGGTAGAGGTCCACGTAGTCCACGCCCAGCCGCCGCAGGCTCTGATCCATCGCGTCGAAGATGTGCTTGCGCGAGAGCCCGGCCCCGAGCGGGCCCTCCCACACGCGCCCCATCACCTTGGTCGCGATCACGAGCTGCTCGCGCGGCAGGCCAGTGAGCGCCTTGCCGAGCAGCGTCTCGGCCCCGCCGCGCACGTAGACGTCGGCGGTGTCGAACAGGTTGATGCCGAGCTCGAAGGCGCGGCGCACGATGCGGATCGCCTCGGCGTCGTCCACGTAGCCGCCGTAGGTGGTCCAGGAGCCGAGCGCGATCTCCGAGACCTTGAGACCGCTGTGGCCGAGCGAGCGGTAGTTCATGGATGGGCTCCGGCGTGGGGGAAGTCGCGTGGTATCGAAGGGATCCGCGCGAGTCTACACGGCGGCCGCGCGTGCCGGAAGCGGCGGTCGCGGGCGCGCCCGGACCCGGCTCCCGGGCGCTGTGATAGGTTTCACGCGACCCGCGGGAACCTCCGCCACCCCCTTCGACGAGGCAGGGAGCGCCGTTCGAACGATGATCTCAGGAGAGGAGGCGCTCGAGCGACTTCGCGAGGGGAACCGCCGGTTCGTGGCCGACGATTCCCAGCGCCGGCGCCTCGCGAGCCGGCGGCGCCGGCAGGAGCTGGCGGCCGGCCAGGAGCCGTTCGCCATCGTCCTCGGCTGTTCCGACTCGCGCGTGCCCGCCGAGATCGTCTTCGACCAGGGCCTCGGCGACCTGTTCGTCATCCGCGTGGCCGGCAACATCGTCGCGCCCTCCCAGGTCGCCAGCGTCGAGTTCGCCGCGGAGCAGTTCGGCACGCCGCTGGTGGTGGTGCTGGGGCATTCCCGGTGCGGAGCCGTGCTCGCCACCCTCGAGGACCTCGAGCGCCGCTCGGGAGAACGGTCGCGGAACATGCTCTCGATCGTCGGCCGCATCCGGCCGTCGGTCGAGGCGCTGCTCGCCACGGATCTCGCGCGCGATCACGACGCGCTGGTGAGCGAGGCGGTACGCGCCAACATCCGCGCGTCGGCGGAAGCCCTGCGGCACGGATCGCCGGTCCTGGAGCAGCTGATCGCGGGCAACCGGCTGCTCGTCGTGGGCGCCGAGTACTCGCTGGAAACCGGGATCGTGGAATTCCTGCACCCCGCCCCGGTGGGATCTACCGGCTCGTAGGCGGCCAGCCCTGCGCCGCACAATCTACCCGTAGCGCCCTTCGATGTACTCGGCGGTCTTCGGGTTCTTCGGGCTCAGGAAGAGGTCCTCGGTCTGGTCGTGCTCGATCACGCGGCCCAGCAGCATGAAGATGCACTCGTCGCTCACCCGCCGCGCCTGGGCCATGTTGTGGGTGACGACCACGATCGTGTAGGTCTCCTTGAGATCGAGCATGAGCTCCTCGATGGCCCGCGTGCCCTCGACGTCGAGGGCCGAGCACGGCTCGTCCATGAGGATCACGTCGGGCTTGAGCGGGAGCAGCCTGGCGATGCACAGCTTCTGCTGCTGCTCGAGCTGGAGCCCGGTGGCTGGGGCGTGCAGGCGGTCCTTCAGGTCCTTCCACAGCCCCGCGCGGGTGAGCGCCGACTCGACGGCGGCATCGACCTCCGAGCGCGCGAGCCGGACATGACCGGTGTGCGTGCGCAAGCCGAACACGACGTTGTCGTAGATCGAGAGCGGGAGCGGGTTGGGGCGCTGGAACACCATCCCGACGGCCTTGCGCAGCTCGACGAGCGAGACCTCTGGCGCGTAGATGTTCTGGTCCAGGATGTCGATCTCCCCCGTGGTGCGCACGTAGCCGTAGCGCTCGTTCACCCGGTTGAAGCAGCGCAGCAGCGTGGTCTTGCCGCACCCCGAAGGGCCGATCAGCGACGTGATGAGCCGGGGGCGGATCTGGACCGAGACGTCGTAGAGCGCCTGGAACGTCCCGTACCAGAGATTGAGCTGGCGGGTGACGATCGAGAACGTGTCCGTCTCGCTCATCCGAAGATCCCCCGCACGTACTCGAAGGTGTGGCGTTCGCGGGGCTCGTCCGAGAAGATGACCTCGGTCGTGTCGAGCTCGACGATCTCCCCCTTCCACAGGAACATCGTGCGGTCGGCGAGCCGGCGCGCCTGCTGCACCAGGTTGGTGACGAGCACGATCGTGATGTCGCGGCGCAGCTCCTTGAGCACGTCCTCGATGCGCATGGTGGTGACGGGGTCGATCGCGATCGAGAACTCGTCGAGGCACAGGACCTCGGGCTGGTGGGACAGGGCGCGCGCGATGGTCAGCCGCTGCTGCTGGCCCCCGGAGAGGGCGGTCCCGAGGCTCGCGAGCCGGTCCTTGACCTCGTCCCACAGGGCCGCCTGGCGCAGGCAGCGCTCGACGATGGCATCGAGGTCGCTCCGGTTCTTGAGGCCGGCCGAGCGCGGCGCGAACGCCACGTTGTCGTAGATCGTGAGCGGCAGGCCGACCGGCAGCGGCGCCACCATTCCGATCCTGCGCCGCAGGGCGAAGACGTCCCGGACCCGCCGCACGTCCTCCCCCTCGAGGCGGATCGAGCCGGTGACCCGGGCGTCGGGCTCGAAGTCGATGGTGCGGTTGAAGCAGCGCAGGAGCGAGCTCTTGCCCGACTGCGCCGGACCGATGATCCCGAAGATCTCGTTGCGGCGGATGTCGAAGCTGATCCCGTGGAGCACCTCGCGGCCGGCATACGCCAGCCGCAGGTCCTCCACCTCGATCGTGATCGGGCGGTCGCTCACGCCGTTACCATCGCTTGCGGTTGCGCAGCCACACGCGCAGCGCGATCGCGGCCGCGTTGACCATCAGCACCGAGCCCAGCAGCACGACGGCGGTGGCGTACGGGATCGACTCCTTCACGTTCGGCACCTGGGTCGAGACCGTGTACAGATGCATGGACAGCGCCATGCACTGATCGTTCAGGCCGTACGGGAACAGATCCCCGCGCTGCACCGCCTTGAAGAACACCGCGCCGGTGAACATGATCGGCGCCGTCTCCCCGGCCGCCCGGCTGACCTGGAGGATGATCCCGGTCAGGATGCCGCTGATCGAGTTGGGCAGCACCACCCGCCGGATGGTCTGCCAGCGGGTGGCGCCGACGTTCCAGCACGCCTGGCGAAACTCCTTCGGCACCGAGGCCAGCGCCTCGCGGGTGCTGGCGATGATGACCGGCAGGGTCATGATGGCGAGGGTGAGCGCGGCGGAGAGCACCGAGTAGCCGAAGCGCGCGGCGTAGACGAAGGCGCCGAGGCCGAACAGCGCGTGAACGATGCTCGGCACGCCGGCGAGGTTGATGACGGCGAGGTGGATGAGCCGGTTGAGCCAGTTGTCCCGCGCGTACTCGTGCAGGTAGATGGCGGCCAGCACCCCGATCGGCGCAGCTACGGCGAGCGAGATCCAGACCAGGTAGAGCGTGCCGACGAAGGCGGGCCAGATCCCGCCCTCGCGCATCCCCTTCCTCGGCACGTCGAGCAGGAACTCCAGGGAGAGGGAGGGCGCAGCCCGGTAGAGCAGGTAGGCGACGATTGCGATCAGCGGCACGATCATCGACACCGACATGGCGAAGAACACCCACTTCGCGATCTGCTCGGTGCGCTCCCGGCGGGCGACGTGCGGGGTGCGGGCGAAGCGCGCGGGGACGGCGGGGACCACGGGGGTGCTCACGGGCTCACCTCCTGCGCACGCTGCGGATCGCCAGGTCCGCGCCGAGGTTGACGACGAACGTGATGAGGAACAGGAGCGTGCCGGTGAGGAACAGGACCCGGTAGTGATCCGATCCCGCGGACGCCTCGCCCAGCTCGGCGGCGATGTTCGCGGTCAGGGTGCGGACCGAGTCGAGCAGGCTGTGCGGGATCCGGACCGCGTGCCCGGTCGCCATCAGCACCGCCATGGTCTCGCCGACCGCGCGGCCCACGCCCAGCAGGACGGCGGCGAGCAGCCCGTTGCGGGCGGCCGGAAGCAGCACCCGGCGCACGGTCTGCCAGCGGTTGGCGCCCAGCGCCAGCGCGGCTTCGCGGTACGAATCGGGCACGGCCTTCAAGGCGTCCTCGCCGATCGAGACGATGATCGGCACGCTCATGAGGGCGAGGATCAATCCGCCGTTCAGCAGGTTCACGCCGACCGGAGCGCCCGTGAGCGCGATGATGACGCGGTTCATCACCGTGAGCCCGATGAAGCCCCATACCACGCTCGGGATGGCGGCCAGCAGCTCGATCACGATCTTGAGCGTCTCCCGCAGCCGCGGGCCGCAGAACTCGGAGATGAAGATGGCCGCGCCGAGCCCGAACGGGACGGCCAGGGCGATCGCGACCCCGGTGACGCTCAGCGTGCCGATCGTGAGCGCCAGCGTGCCGTAGCGCACGTTGGACACGGAGGTCGGAAACCACTGGGTGCTGAACAGGAACTCCGAGAGCTTGAACTCCCGCGAGAACAGGACCGGCGCCGCCTCCCGGAAGATGAAGAAGAAGATCGCGACCACGAACAGGACCGCGCTCACCCCGGAGAGACGAATCGCCGCCTCGAGGAGCCGCTCGGCGACCAACGACAGCAGCGGGCGGCGCGGCCGTTCCGCCGCGCCGCCGGTGCGGGGGCCGCCCGGCACGCCGGCCGGGGCTCCCTCGCCCGGGCCGCGCGGCGGCCGCTTCGGGTCGTCAGCTGCCATGCGGAGCCGAGGCTACCGGCACGTACCCATTCTCCTCGACGAGGCGCTGGCCCTCCGGCGACAGCATCCAATCGATGTAGCGCTTCACCTCGCCCTCGGGCTCGCCGAGCGTGTAGACCTGCAGCGACCGGGCGAGCGGATAGCTCCGGTCCAGCGTGTTCGCCACCGTTGGCTCGACCGCCGGCTGGCCGGACGCGCGTGCGACCCGCAGCATCTTCACCGCGGGCGTCGCGTAGCCCATGCCGCTGTAGCCGATCGCGGTCTTGGTGTTCCCGATCAGCTCGACGACTTCCTTGGAGCCGTTCATGTCGCGGGAGCCGAGCTTGAAATCCTTCTTCGCGAGCACGTGCTCGCGGAAGAACTCGTAGGTGCCGGAGCTGGACTGGCGGCTCACCCGCACGATCTCGTCGTCGCCGCCCCCCGGGATCTTGATGCCGAGCTGCGACCACTTGGTGGTCGTGCCGCCTTCCGCGAAGATCGCGGCCAGCTGATCGAACGTGATCTCGCTGATCGGGTTGTCCTTGTGGACGTAGACCGCCAGGCCGTCGTAGCCGACGATGAACTCCTTCGGCTCCTTGCCGGTGTTGGCCTTCGCCTGCTCGATCTCATCGGGCTTCATGTTCCGGCTGGCGTCGGCGATGTCGATCGTGCCCTTCTCGAGCGCCGCGATCCCCACGCCCGAGCCGCCGCCCGACACCTCGACGTCGACGTTCGGGGCCACCTGCTTGTACGCCTCCGCCCACGCCTGCGCGACGTTCACCATGGTGTCGGAGCCCTTCACCTGGATCGTCGTGTGCGCGGTCTGGGCCGGCTTTCCGGCGCAGGCTCCGAGCGTCGAGGCGACGGCGACCATGAGACCGGCTTCCAGGGATTTCGCGAACCATTTCGTTCTCATGCGAATGGCCTCCTTCTGGTGGGTTTCACGAAGGCGAGACTTCGAACCGGTGACGCGAGGTGCCTGACGCGGTCGCGCGTTTCCGCGGTCCCGTCCGTCACTGCCTGCTGCTGTCCCGAACCGCCGAGACCAGCTCGCGGATCTGGCCCCCGATGAACGTGTAGGCCTTCTCATAGGCCGCGCGAACCTCGGCCTCGCTTCCCTTGACCAGGCTCGGGTCCTCGATCGGCCACTCGAGGAGAACGGCCTTGCGCGGGCGGCGGGGGAAGGCGCGCTTCGCCTCGGGGGCGAGGAGGACGATCACGTCCATGTGCTCGAGGTCCTCCACGCTTGTGACCGCCCTCGGCACGGCGCGCGTGACGTCGAAGCCTTTCGACTTCATGAAACTGGCCGTGGCCGGCTCGATCGGAAGCGGCTCCAGGCCCGCGCTCAGGAAGGCGAAGCCGGGGTCCCCGAGCGAGTTGCCGATGGCCTCGGCCATCAAGCTGCGGCAAGAGCTGCGCTCGTCGACGAAGAGCACCTGAAGGAGGGCCGAGCCCCGGTGTTTGGCGACCTCGCCGGTGCAGAGGTACAGGGTCTCCATACCGATGTTGCGCGCCTGGTCGGAGACCCGTTCGAGGCGTCGGATGACGTTCATCAGAGGGTACAGGGCCTCGAACGGCAGCCGCCCCTCACGGAACTCCTGCGTGATGTCGGACGCCAGCTTGTCGCGCATCAGGTCCACGGCCTCGTCCGTAGCGATGGTCTTGCCGGCCAGGCCGGCGTCCTGGTCGACGAACGACTGGATCGCGTCGTGCAGCATGGGCTCCGCGAGGTCGGCGATCTGCTTCAGGCGGTCGAGCGGCAGCGGCGCATCGATCCGGCTCAGACGCAGAGCCTCGCGGGCGATCGCCTCGGCGTAGTCGCCCACCCGCTCGAGCTCGAGGTTGATCCGGATGCTCGCGTAGGCGAACCGCAGCAGTCCCGCCGCCGGCTGGTGGCGCACGATGAAGCGGAGGCAGAGCCGGTCGAGCTGCTTCTCCGCCTCGTCGATGAACGTGTCGCGCAGGATGACCGCGTACGCGACCTGGCGATCCTTGCGGAGCACGGCCCGAATGCTTCCGCGGACCGCCGCCTCCGCCAGCTGACCCATCTCGACGACCTTGCCGCGGATCTCCTCCAGGTCCTGCTGGAGTGACACTTCAAAGTGGCTCTTCGCCATCCGATTCGACTCCCTTCGCGCGGTTGCGGCGTTCGGTTGGGGCGGCAGGGCGCCGCCGAGTGGCCGAGCGCTCCCTGCTCTCCCCCACACTCTTCACCGGTAGGGTGAAAATGACTGCGCGGAGTGGGGGGCGTCAAGTACGGGACACCCGTCCGCGCCCGCTTCCGCGGGCCATTCGCACGCGTTAGACTGTCCTTCGCATGGCCCCCCACCCGATGCACTCGAGCGGCGGCCGTTTCCGGCTCCGCGACCTGCTGCCGTTCGGACCGCGCCGGCATCCGCGCCCGCGGCCCTACCTCGAGATGGCGAAGATCGCCTGGGAGAACCGCGACAACCTCCCCTACGCCTGGCGCATCCTCAATCACGGCGTGTGCGACGGCTGCTCGCTCGGGCCGCGCGGCCTGAAGGACGACGTGATCGAGGGCGTCCACCTCTGCATGACGCGCCTGCGGCTGCTGCGGCTCAACACCATGGGCCCGATCCCCGAGGCGCGGCTCGACGATCTGCCGGCGCTGCGCGCGCTCCGCAACGAGCAGCTTCACCCGCTCGGCCGCCTCCCCCACCCGATGATCCACCGTGCGGGCAGCGACCGGCTTCACCGCCTGTCGTGGGACGAGGCGCTCGCCATCATCGCCGAGGAGCTGCGCGAAGTTCCGGGCGAGCGCATGGGCTTCTACGCAACCTCGCGCGGGATCGTGAACGAGACCTACTACGCGTTCCAGAAAGCGGCGCGCCTGATGGGCTCGAACCACGTCGATCTGTGCACGCGCCTGTGCCACGCCGCGAGCGTTTCCGGTCTCAAGGAGACGCTCGGCGTCCCGGCGCCGACCTGCTCGCTCAAGGACATGATCGGCTCGGACCTGGTCGTGATCCTGGGCTCGCACCTCGCGAACAACCAGCCGGTCACGATGAAGTACCTGGTCTACGCGAAGCGCAAGGGCACGCGCATCGTGGTCGTCAATCCCATGCGCGAGCCGGGGCTCGAGCGCTACTGGGTGCCGAGCGATTTCAGGAGCGCGGTGTTCGGGACCCGGCTGATGGACGATTTCTTCCAGGTGGCGGTGGGCGGCGACATCGCGTTCCTGAACGGCGTGATGAAGCACCTGATCGAGCGCGGCTGGACCGACGCCAACTTCATCGCGCGGCGGACCAGCGGCTTCGAAGAGCTGCGGGCGCACCTCGAGGGGCTGGCGTGGGAGCAACTCGAGAAGACCAGCGGCCAGAGCCGCGCCGACATGCTGCGCTTCGCCGAGCAGTACGGGCGGGCGAAGAGCGCGGTGTTCGTCTACAGCATGGGGCTCACGCAGCACCGCTTCGGCGTCGGCAACGTGAAGGCGCTGGTCAACGTGGCGCTCGCGCGCGGGATGCTGGGGCGCGAGAAGTGCGGCGTGATGCCGATCCGCGGCCACTCGGGCGTCCAGGGCGGCAGCGAGTGCGGCGTGGATCCCGACAAGCTCCCGGGCGGCTTCGAGGTCGCGAACGATGCGGACCGGAAGCGCTTCGAGGAACTGTGGGGCGCCCCGCTCCCAGCCTGGAAGGGGCACCGCACGCTCCAGATGCTGGAGGCCGCGCACGCGGGAGCGGTGGACTTCCTCTACTCGCTGGGCGGCAACCTGCTCGAGACCATGCCGGACCGCGCCTACATGAACGACGCGCTCTCGCGCGTGAAGCTGCGCGTCCACCAGGACATCGTGCTCAACACCTCATCGCTGCTCCCCGGGCGCACGGTGATTCTGCTGCCGGCGCAGACCCGGTACGAGACGCAGGGCGGAGGCACCAGCACGAGCACCGAGCGGCGCATCCGCTTCTCGCCCGAGATCGAAGGCCCGCGCATCGCCGAGGCGCGGCCGGAGTGGCGGATTCCGGTGGAGATCGCGAGCGCCGCAAGGCCGGCGCTGGGCCCCCGGCTCGCGTGGAAGGGCACGGCGGAGATCCGCGACGAGATGAGCCGCGCCATGCCGCTCTACGAGGGAATCGAGAAGCTCGAGCGCGAGGGCCAGTCGGTCCAATGGGGCGGCGAGCGCCTGTTCACCGATGGCTTCACGCGCATGCCCGGGGGACGGGCGCGCTTCAGCGCCGTGGCGCTTCCCGACATCGAGATCCCGCCGGGCAAGTTCTACCTGACGACCCGGCGCGGGAAGCAGTTCAACAGCATGGCCCACGAGCCGGGCGACTACCTGATGGGCGCCACCACCCGGCGCGACGTGCTCATGAACCCCGCCGACGCGACCGCCCTCGGGATCGCGGACGGCGCCGAGATCCTGCTGCGCTCGGACGCCGGCGAGTGGACCGGCATCACACGCCTGGCGCCCATGAAGGAGCGTCATCTCCAGGCCTACTGGCCCGAGATCAACGTGCTGATTTCACGCCGCTTTGACCCGGTCTCGGGCGCGCCCGACTACAATGCTGTGGTCACAGTCGAGCCGGTGGGGCCGCTCACAGCCACCACGCCGGCGCGCGTCGAGAGCGCGCCGCGGGCGGCGCCGACCGAGGAACCCGCGCCCGCCATGGCCCGCGCCGACCGGCCCGCGCGGTGACGGGCGACCGCCGGCATCGGAATCGAGGATCTCGCCTGCTGATTCGCATGAAGCCGCTCTGGAGCCTGGCCGCAGCTGCGGGGCTCGCACTCGCGTCGGCCGGCGCGCACGCGGCGCCGGCGGACTCTGCGGCATCGCGCCCGCCTGCGACGACCGCGAAGCCCGGCGCGACATCTGCGAAGCCCGCCGCCGGACACCGCGCCGCGGCGGCCACGCCCGACGTCTCGGGCTACCAGGAGCTCTTGAACGAGCTGCTGGTGGTGATCTCGGCCCCGGGCGAGCCGATCGACACGCGCTTCGACTACGAGAAGTTCTACGACATGCGCGGACGCTTCGAGCGTTGCAAGCGCATCCGGCGCCAGCTGCTGGCCGTGCCGCCCTTAGGCATGGACGAGCGCACGCGCCTGGCGTGGGCGATCAACACCTACAACTACCTGGTGATCGAGACCGCCACCGAGTACCTGCTGGTGCCGGAGCGCGGCCGGCTCCGCTACCTGGGCCCGCGCGACATCAAGACGCCGATGGGGCCGTTCTTCCAGGCTCCGCTGGTCGAGATCGAGGGAACGAAGTATTCGCTGGATCAGTTCGAGCTGCACTTCCTGTTCGCGGACTTCGATCGGGAGAAGGGCGGGCCGCCGCCCGCATCGCTCGATCCCCGCGTCCACTTCGCGGTGGTCTGCGGGGCGATCGGCTGCCCGCCGCTCCAGCCGCGCGCCTACCGCGGCGATTCCCTCAAGATCCAGCTCGAGAACGCCACGCGCAACGCGCTCGCGCTGCCGCGGCACCTGGTCTTCCTCGAAGCGAGCGGCCGGGTGCAGGCGAGCGCCATCTTCCAGTGGTACCCCGCGGATTTCGGCGGGATGGAGAGGACGCTCGACTTCGTGCTCAAGTACGCACCCGCCCGGACCCGTGCCGCGATCGAGCAGCGCAAGATCACCACGATCTCCGGAATGACCGCGTGGGACTGGAACCTGAACCAGGCGCCCCACAAGAAGGAAATCTAGGGCCGGGAGCAGGCGGCCGATACCATCGTCGGGTTGCCGGAATTCGGCCTGCGGTGGTACTCGTTGCCGGAAATCGTCCCCCCGGGCCGCGTAGGGCCCGTTGCTCGTCGACTCCAATCCCACGAGCGAGGTTCCCTTGTTCTCCCTGTTCCCGAAGGAAGAGGACTTCTTCGCCCTGTTCCGCAAGCAGGCGGAGATCGTCCGGCTGGGCTGTGACCGGCTCTACGAGATGGTGAAGGCGTTCGATAACCTCGAGGAGCGGGCGGCCGATCTCAAGAAGATCGAGCACGATGGAGACATCGTCACGCACGACATCTTTGAGCGTCTGAACCGGACGTTCATCACGCCCATCGAGCGCGAGGACATCCACGACCTGGCAAGCGGCCTGGACGACGTCCTCGATTCAGCCGAGGGCGTGGGGAGCCGGCTCGTGCTCTTCCACATCCAGCGCGCCACACCTGAAGCGCTGAAGCTTGCGAACATTCTCCGGCAGTGCGGCCTTCAGCTGGAGCAGGCGGTGGACAATCTTAAGGTGTTCAAGAACCTGAAGGGCTTCTCGATCGAGCTGAACCGGCTCGAAAACGAGGCCGACGCCGTCTCGCGCGAGGCGGTGGCCGAGCTCTTCAGCGGGCGCCACGAAACCCTCGACGTGCTGCGCTGGAAGGAGATCTATGGGCGCCTCGAGGCCGCCACCGACCAGTGCGAGGACGTGGCGAACGTCATCGAAGCCATCGTGATCAAGAGCCAGTAGGCGACCGTGGCGCTCCCCCTCGAGATCTGGTTCATCATCCTCGTCGCCCTGGCCTTCGATTTCAGCAACGGCTTCCACGACGCGGCGAACTCGATCGCCACCATCGTGAGCACGCGGGCGCTCTCCCCGCGGGCGGCGGTGATCTGGGCGGCGTTCTTCAATTTCGTCGCATTCCTGGTATTGGGCGTTCACGTCGCCCGGACGATCGGCAAGGGCGTTGTGGATCCCTCGGTCGTCACTCCGCTGCTCATCCTGTCCGCGCTGATCGGGGCGATCGCCTGGAACCTTGCCACCTGGTGGTACGGTCTGCCATCGTCGTCGTCCCATGCGCTCATCGGCGGGTTCGTGGGAGCGGCGCTGGCCGCGGCCGGTCCCAGGGCGATCCTCGCGCCGGGCCTGATCAGGATTGCATGGTTCATCGTGCTCTCGCCGCTGATCGGGATGGTGCTCGGATACTCCAGCATGTGGGTCGTGACGTGG
>Ga0137451_1000396_pt1 | contig 13161 bp, 11 predicted proteins | sample EasRivERMGT500_2_FD_102336 | JGI IMG/M metagenome (GOLD analysis project Ga0137451, IMG submission 102336) | Soil microbial communities from meander-bound floodplain in the East River, Colorado, USA - East River MetaG ERMGT500_2 | ecosystem: Environmental > Terrestrial > Soil > Floodplain ... | reverse complement strand
TCTATGCGTCGCAGATGAACGCGTCGGTGGCGCAGGCGCTGCACCTGGAAAACCGCATGCGCGGCGCGCTGGAGCGCGACGAGTTCGTGCTGCACTACCAGCCCAAGGTGGAACTCGAGACGGGCCGCATCGTGGGCCTCGAGGCGCTTATCCGCTGGCAGGATCCCGAGACCGGGTTGGTGCCGCCGGCACATTTCATTCCGCTGCTCGAGGAAACGGGCTTGATCCTCCAGGCAGGCCGCTGGGCGATGCAGGAGGCGGCGCGCACGGCCGCGGCGCTGCGCGCCAAGGGCCTGCCGCCGGTGCGCATCGCGGTCAACGTGTCGCCCATCCAGCTGCGGCAGAAGGACTTCGTTGCCTCGGTCGAGGCGGCGATCGCCGCGGCGGGCGGCGCGCCGCACGGGCTCGACCTGGAGATCACCGAAAGCGTGATCATGCACGATATCGAAGCCAACGTGCGCGTGCTCGGCCAGGTGCGCGGCATGGGCGTCGAGCTGGCGATCGACGACTTCGGCACCGGCTATTCGTCCCTCGCCTACATCGGGCGCCTGCCGGTCAGCGTGATCAAGATCGACCGCGCCTTCATTCGCAACCTGGAGAGCGACGTCGAGAGCATGCCGATCGTGCAGACCATCATCTCGCTCACACACGCGCTGGGACGCAAGGTGGTGGCAGAGGGCGTGGAGACCGAGGAGCAGGCCCGGCTGCTGCGGCAACTGCGCTGCGACCAATACCAGGGGTACCTGTTCAGCAAGCCGCTGCCCGCGGAGGAGATCGAGCGGCTCCTGCTGTCGCACGCAAGCAAGGAAAAATAGGCACAGACCTTATTTTTTCAGCCAGGAGTTCCACAGCCTGCGCGCGGGCTCGATCACCTCGGAGGCGGTGAGCCCGACGCCGATGCCGGCGGCGTCCGCCGCCGCGCCGTGCAGGTGCACGCCCAGCACCAGCGCCGCCTCGCCCGAGAGCCCCTGCGCGAGCAGCGCGCCGAGGAATCCCGCCAGCACGTCGCCCATGCCGGCGGAGGCCATGCCGGGATTTCCGGTGGTGTTGATGAACCAGTGCCCGTCGCGCGCCGCCATCACGCTGCCATTGCCCTTGAGCACCACGTGCACGTCGAGCTCCCTCGACAGGCGCTGCGCGGCGACCAGGCGGTCGCGCTGCACCTCCGCGGTCTTCAGGCCGAGCAGCCGGCCGGCTTCCGCCGGATGCGGCGTGAGCAGGGTGTCGGCCTTGCGCTTGGCGCACGCGGCGCGCAGGTCCCGGTTATCCGCCACCAGGTTCAAGGCGTCGGCGTCGAGCACGCAGGGCATGTCGCTCGCCAGCACCGCGCCGACCAGCGCTTCCGCGCGCTCGCTCTGTCCCAGGCCCGGCCCGACGACGATGGCGTCGAGGTTCTGCCCGAGCGCGTCATCGGGGTGGCGCAGCATCAGCTCGGGCGTGGCGGGATCGAGCGACAACTCCTCCAGCATGCCGACGTAGACCCGGCCGGCGCCGAGCTTGAGCGCGGCCCGCCCTGCGAGCAGCGCGGCGCCGGTCATGCCCGCGGCGCCGCCGAAGATCGCGAGCGAACCCGCCAGGCCCTTGTGGAAATTCAGCGGCCGCGACTTGAGCGCGTCGCCGAACAGCTGCGGCGCTGCCCTGCAGCCGATCGGCCGCACCAACTTGCGCGCGTCCAGGCCGAGATCGGCGACCGAGATCGCGCCGCAATGATCCGGCCCATCCAGCGTCAACAGGCCGGGCTTGAGCGCGATGAAGGTGATCGTGTGGGTAGCCTTTACGGCATGGCCGAGCACGCGCCCGGTGTCCGAGTCGATGCCGCTCGGGATGTCGAGCGCGAGCACCGGGCAGTCCTGGGCGTTCGCGTAGGTCACGAGCTTGGCGTAATCGCCGTCGATCTCGCGCGTGAGCCCGATGCCGAACAATCCGTCCACCACCAGGCCCCAGCGCTTGTCCACCGGCAGGGCCGCCGCGTCGGCGGCGCCGGCAAGCGTGACGCGGAAGAACTTCTGCCTGAGGATCTCCGCGACGATCTTCGCGTCGCCGCCGTTGTTGCCCGGGCCGGCCAGCACCAGCACGTCCTTTGCCGTATCCGCGCTCAGGCGCGCGGCGAGTTCGGCCGCCGCGGCCCCGGCGCGCTGCATGAGCGCAAGGTCTTTCGCCGCCGCCTCAATGCGGCGGATCTCGCTCGTCAGGTAAATGGGCTCGGACATGGACAAATCGAGGTCAGGGTCCGATTATGCAGCCTCGACGGCTGGAATGCGCGGGGCCTGATCGCTGTTAGCCGTTCAGCCCGGCTCCCGCCCGGGACAATAGCCAAAGAGGGGGTTTGCCATGAAGAGACTGCTCGCATTGTCCGCCCTGATGCTCGTGGCGCCGCTGTCGCAGGCGGCCGATGCCGTCGCGGGAAAAGCCAAGGCGGAGGCGGTGTGCGCGGCCTGCCATGGTGCCGCGGGAGTGAGCGTGAGCGACGCCATTCCGCACCTCGCCGCCCAGCGCGCAGGCTACATCGAGACGCAGCTGAAGGCATTCAAGGAGGGTGCGCGCAAGAACGCCATGATGAACGCGATCGCGGCGCAGCTCGGGGCTGACGACATCGCGAATCTCGCCGCGCACTTCGCGGGCCAGCCCGGCGCCGTGGCGGGAGCCAAGTCCGCCCTGCTGCCGCAGGTGGCGAAATCGAACGTCGCCTTTCCGGAGGGCTACCAGGGGTCCTTCACGAAATACCACACGATCAATTTCCCCGCGACGCGGCAGGTGCGCTACTACTTCGCCAACCGCGCGGCGGTCGAGGCGGCGAAGCAGGGCAAGCCGCTGCCCGAGGGTTCGGTGCTGTTCGCCGAGGTGCACGCGGCGAAGCTCGACGACGCGAAGAACCCGGTCAAGGGCGCGGACGGCTTCTTCGTCGCGGAGAAGCTGCTGTTCTACACGGCGATGGCGAGCGGCGCGGGCTGGGGCGCGGAGATTCCTGACATGCTGCGTAACGGCAACTGGAACTACGCCGTGTTCACGCTCGACAAGAAGCAGCGCCCCGGTGTGAACCAGGCCGAGTGCCTGGCCTGCCACAAGCCGCTGGACAACGTGAGCTACACCTTCACGCTGAAGGAGCTCTCGCAGGCGAAATAGGCCACGCCGTCGCGGCTACTTCTTGGTCACGCCGACCAGCGCGTCGGGCAGCCACGTGCACAGCTCGGGGAACACGGTGATCAGGGCGATGCACAGCACCATCATGGCGAAGAACGGCAGCGAGGCCAGCGCCACGTAGTTCGAGTCGCGCCCGGTCATGGTCTGCAGCACGAAGATGTTGAAGCCGAGCGGCGGCGTCAACTCGGCGATCTCGACCAGCAGCACGATGAAAATGCCGAACCACACCAGGTCGATGCCGGCTTTCTCGATCATCGGAATCACGATCGAGGTGGTGAGCACGATCATCGATACGCCGTCGAGCGCGGTGCCGAGCAGGATGTAGATACCGGCGAGAATCGCAATCAGCGCGTACTTGTTCGGCTGCAGCGAGGCCACCCATTCGGCCAGCGCGCGCGGGATGCCGGTGAACGCCATGCATGAGGACAGGAAGCTCGCGCCGGCGAGGATGAACAGGATCATGCAGGAAAGGCGCGTCGCCCCCATCAGGCTGGCCCAGAACGTCTCGCGGGTCAGGCCACCCGACCACCAGGCGATGGCCAGTGCGCCGAGCACGCCGTAGGCCGCGGCCTCGGTGGCGGTGGCCCAGCCGATCACCATCACCCAGACGATGAACACGATCAGCACCAGGCAGGGCACCAGGTGGCGCGCCCGGTACAGCTTCTCCCTGAGCGGCAGCCGGATTTCGTCCTGCGGCGTCTTGCCGGGGTTGAGCAGCGCCCAGGCGACGATGTAGCCGGAGAACAGCAGAGTCAGCACCACGCCGGGCAGCAGCCCGGCGACGAACACCTTGATGATCGATACCTCCGCTGCCACCGCGTACACCACCATGATGATCGAGGGCGGCAGCAGGATGCCCAGCGTGCCCGCGGCGGCGAGCGAGCCGAGGCAGGTCTTCTCGTCGTAGCCGCGGCGCTTGAGTTCCGGCAGCGCCACCTTGGCGATGGTGGCGCAGGTCGCCGCCGAGGAGCCCGACACCGTTCCGAAGATGGCGCAGCCCAGGATGTTGACGTGCATCAGCCGCCCCGGCAGCCAGCCGAGCCAGGGCGACAGGCCCTCGAACATTTCCTCCGACAGCTTGGTGCGGTACAGGATCTCGCCCATCCACACGAACATCGGCAGCGCGGCCAGCGTCCAGGACGCGCTCGAGCCCCAGAACGACTGGAACAGGTTGACGTCGGGCGGTGTATTTGTGAAGAACTGCAGCCCGAACCAGGCGGTGGCGGCGAGGGCGATGGCGATCCACACGCCGCCGATCAGCAGCAATAGCAGCAGCGCGAGCAGCACCAGCGAAGAGCCGAGGACCGTCATTCAGACCGTTTCGGAGAAGTCGCCGGCGGCGCGGCGTTCTTCCTCGGCGACCTGGTAGGCGGGCTTGCGGTGCCGCGCCACTGCCACCAGCTCGTCGAGCACGGCGACGAAGAAGATGACCACGCCAATGACAAAACTCATCTGCGGAATCCAGATCGGCAGCGTGATCAGGCCCTGCGCCACCTCGTGGAACTGCCAGCTCTGGTAGACGAAGCGCACCACCGCCCACAGCATGTAGCCGACGAACACGGCGCTCAGCCCGAGCGCGAACAACTCGGCGAACCAGCGCGTGCGCGCGCCGAGCATGTCCAGCCACAGGCCGACGCGCACCAGCTCGCCCTTGCGGAAGGTGTGGCCCAGCGCGAGGAACGCGCTGGCCGCGCACAGCCAGGAAACGATGTCGTCGGCGCCGCGGATCAGGATGCCGACTTCACGCCCAAACGCCTGCGCCAGCATCAGCGCGCAGATCGACGCGAGGCACACCGCGGCCAACGCGCCGCTCGCAGCGTAGAGGCGGTCGAGGAACCGCCTCAAGTCACTTTCCGCGGTAGGCCTTGAGGATCGTCTGGCCGTCGGCGCCGGCGGTCTTCTCCCACTCCTGCGCCATCTGCGCGCCGACCTTGGCAAACGCGTCCTTCATGCCCTGGTCGGGCGCGCGCACCGCCATGCCGTTCTTGGCCAGCAGTTCGTCGCCTTCCTTCTCGCGCGCCTTGGACATGTCCCAGCCGCGCGGCTCGGCGGCCTTGGCCGCGGCGAGCACCGCGGACTGCTGCGCGGCGGGCAGGCCCGAGAAGCCGCGCGCGTTGACCACCACCACGTTCTTCGGGTGGAAGGCGCTGGTGGTGTAGTAGTTCTTGACGAACTCCCAGGCCTTGGTCGAAGTGCCGGTGGCCGACGAGGTGATCATGGCCTGCACCGCCCCGGTGGCGAACATCTGCGGGATCTCCGGCACCTGGATTACCGTCGGGCTCGCGCCGAGCAGCTCCGCGAGGCGCGCCGTGAGCGGGCTGTAGGTGCGGAACTTGGTGCCCTTCAGGTCGGCGACCGACTTGAGCGGCTCCTTGGTGTAGATGCCCTGGCCGGGCCAGGGCACCGAGAACAGCAGCTTCATGCCGCGGCCCTCGAGCTTCTTCTCCAGCAGCGGTTTCTGCGCCTGGTAGAACTTCCACGCGTTGTCGTAGCCCGTGGCGACGAAGGGCACGTTGTCCGCGGCGAACACCGGATCCTCGTTGCCGAACTGGCCGAGGAGGAACTCGCCGATGTTCACCTGGCCGGTGGACACCGCGCGCAGGATGTCTGGGTGCTTGATCAGCGAGCCGCTCGAGTGCACCGTGATGTCGAGCGCGCCGTTGGTGGCCTTCTTGACGTCCTCGACGAACAGCTTGATGTTGCGCGTATGGAATTCGCCCTCGGCATAGGGCGTGGGCATGTCCCACTTGGTCTGCGCCTGCGCGGCGCCGGCGGCGAGCGCGAGGGCGGCGGCCGCGGCCAGTGCGGCGCGGCGCGGGGTCTGCATTCTCATGTCGTTCTCCTGAGGGTCGAAGCGTGGATGTTCGGGTAGCGTCCGGCGTCTGTCAATTTGGGAGTCAAAAAACCGCCAGCCCGGCGTTCAGCAGATCGGTGACCAGCATGCAGCCCGGCATGTGGGTGATCGAAAGCGGCGGCCGCGCGGCGCGGATCGCTGACTGAGGCGTGACGCCGCAGGCCCAGAACACCGGGACTTCGCCCGGCAGGATGTCGACTGCATCGCCGAAATCGGGCCGGCCGAGGTCGCGGATGCCGATGGCGGCCGGATCGCCGAAGTGCACGGGAGCGCCGTGCACGTTCGGAAAACGCGAGGTGACCTGGATCGCGCGGATCGCATCGGCGGGCGACATTGGCCGCATCGACACCAGCAGCGGTCCGCCGAACGCGCCGGCCGGCACGGTGGGAATATTGGTCCGGTACATCGCCACGTTGCGGCCCTGTTCTATGTGGCGCAGCCTGAGCCCCGCGTCGAGCAGCGCCTGCTCGAAGGAGAACGAGCAGCCGATCGCGAATGCCACCAGGTCTTCGCGCCAGGTGCCACGCAGGTCGTCGGCTTCGCCTGCGGGCTCGCCGTCGCGGAACAGGCAGTAGCGGGAAACGTCGGTGCGCACGTCGAGATCCGCGCCGAGCCCCGGAATGCGTGGGTCGCCCGGCGCGCCCATGCCGAGTAGCGGGCAGGGTTTCGGGTTGAGCTGGCAATAGCGCAGGAAGTCGGCCGCGTAGGACTGCGGCACGATCGCGAGGTTGGCCTGCGCGTAGCCCGGGCACTGGCCCGAGGTGTGGCCGTTGAACCGCCGCTCGCGCGTCGCCGCGCGCAGCGCCGCGGGCTGTGCGTAGACGAGGGCGGTGGGCGATTCGGCGCGCATGCCTGGCGAATGCTATGCGATCACGACCCGGCAGGCCATACGGGTGGCCTTCATCACAGGTGGCCGAGCACTGCGTCGGCGAGCGGCAGCGAGGCGGTCAGCCCGGGCGATTCGATGCCGAACAGGTTCACCAGCCCCGGCACGCCGTGCTCGCGCGGCCCTTGCACTTCGAAATCCGCCGGTGCCTCCTTCTGGCCAGAGGTCTTGGGACGGATACCGGCGTAGGCGGGTTCGAGCGCGCCCTCGGGCAGCCCCGGCCAGTAGCGGCGGATGGCGGCGTAGAAGCGCTGCGCGCGCTGCGGGTCCACGCTGTACTCGATGCGGTCCACCCATTCCACGTCCGGCCCGAAGCGCGCCCGCCCGCCGAGGTCGAGGGTGACGTGCACGCCGAGGCCACCGGGTTCGGGCACCGGGTAGATCAGGCGCGAGAACGGGGAGCGGCGCGACAGGCTGTAGTAGTTGCCCTTGGCGTAGAGCTGCCGCGGCGCCTTGTGCGTCGGGTAGCCCTCGATGCCGCGCGCGACGGCGGGGGCGGTAAGGCCCGCGCTGTTCACCACATTTGAGGCGAGCACCGGCTCCGCGCCGGCGACGTGCAGCTCGATGCCGTTCGCGCGAACGACGGCCTTTTCGAGCCGGTTCTTCAGCGCGAGCACCGCGCCCGCGTTTTCCGCGTCGCCCAGATAGGCGAGCATCAACGCGTGGCTGTCGATGATGCCGGTCGAGGGCGAGTGCAGTGCGGCGACGCAGGAAAGTTCCGGCTCCATGGCGCGCACTTGCGCGGCGCTCACCGGCACCACGTCGGTGACGCCGTTGGCGCGCGCTCTTTGCCGGATGCCTTCCAGCTCGTCCAGCTGCGCCGTACCGGTGGCGACGATCAGCTTGCCGCAGCGCCGGTGCGGCACGCCGCGCTCCGCACAGTAGGCGTACAGGCGCTGCCGCCCCTCTACGCAGGCGCGTGCTTTGAGCGAACCCTTCGGGTAATAGATGCCGGCGTGGATGACCTCGGAGTTGCGCGAGCTGGTGTGCGTGCCGATGGCGTCCTCAGCCTCCAGGATCACCACCTCGCGCCCGGCGAGCGCGAGCGCGCGCGCCACCGCGAGGCCCACCAGCCCCGCGCCGATCACCACGGCGTCAACGTGGTCCATGCAAGCCGGTGGGGAGGTAAACCCGTCGCGAATCGGCCGAACCCAGATCGAGACTAAGTGCATACAGCTTCAGCCAGTTGCGCACGACGCCCGGCAGGAATGCCTGGGGCTTGAAGCGATGGGCCAGCGCGTAGTACGGTATGCGGTCGATCGCGAGCTGCCGCAGCGCCAGCACGAATCCTCGCTTCCATGCGGCGGGATCGACTGTCACGCCGGCGCATGACTCAAGCTCGGTACGGTGAAAATCCAGCCAATGCGAGAGCTGGTCCGCGCCGGCGTTGCCGGGAAGGACGAAGCACAACAGCTCTGCCAGATCGTGCTGCGGAATGCCGATGCGCGCGAGTTCCCAGTCGAACGCGCAAACCACCTTGCTGCCGCCTGCCTCGCGCCGGAAGCCAAGGTTGCGCGGGTTGTAATCATTGTGGATCAATGTCCCGGGCATGGCCGCAAGCTCGTTCCACCATTGGCCGATGCGTCGAATGAAGTTCGACTGGAGCGCCAACAGGCTTCCGCCCGACCATGGTCCGAAGAACGAGTCGGAAAAACGGGCCAGCGAGTGCCACAACGGCGACATCGCGACGGCATCGTGCGCCGTGATCTCGGGAGCCATCCACGACGCGCTGCGCAATTCCGCCTGGCGGCCGTACCACGCCGCGTGCATCCGCGCGGCGCCGCGGATTGCCGCTTCGATATGCGCCGGAGCCCACTGGTCGCACGCCTCGGCCGCGCCGATCAGCTCGGCATTCGCAAGATGCTCGATCGCGACCGACCAGACGCCGCGCCCCTCATCCGTTGTCACGCCGTAACATCTGGGCATATGGTGCGCGAAGCCCGGCTGCGGACTCCGGTATATCTCCAGCTCGCGCAGGTGGCATCGCCGCAGGCCCAGCGCCGACTCGAATCGGCCGAAATTGCGTCCCAGTTCGCGATCGCACAACGTAGCGACTTCAGTGATCAATCCGTGCATGACGACGTCCTGGGCTTTGTCCTTGACCACCATGTCGATCATCGAGCCCCGGTCTGCGCGCGGGCGCGCGTATCCTGCGCGGTAGCGGCGCATTCCTACCCCGGCGCCCAGTCGGATCGAGGCGATGTCACTCAGGATGCTGCTGCCGCCGTCAAAAGGCACCTCTTGCCAGTGAACCAGCCGCAGGTCGGGCGCGGCGTGCTGCAATTGGAGGGATTTCTGCACAGTCGCGCGCAACGTGGCATCAGACTTTCTTCCGGCCCAGCTCGCCATGCGTACTTGCCGGGGCACCACGCCTGTTGCCGCGTAGTGGTCCAGGTAACGGCGCAGCAGATCGCCATTGATGACTGGTTCGGCGATCCCGAGCACCGCGAGCGTATTGCGCGTGTACTCGCAGCTCACGCTGGCCTGTGCGGGAGCGAGGTAGGCTTCGAACGGCCGCTCACCCTCCCCGACGCCCGGCAGCCCTACGAAGAACCGGCGGTAGCCGTAAAGGCTGCCTATCCCGGCCGCCCGGTCTGCGAACATGCTGTGGATCCACGACGCCGTAGGTGCAAACCGGACCGGGTAGCCGACGAGGTTCAGCCACAGGATCATCTCGCGCCAGTGGCGTGGCCGCCCGTGGCGCAGATGGTAGACGTCCAATCCCGTGTTGCGCCGCTGGCCGAGCGCCACGATGGCCCGCGCCGCGTAATCCACCGGCACGCTGTCGAACAGCCAATCGGCGTCGATTGCCTCACCCTGCTTGACGCAGCCTTCGATCAGCGCGCCGATCAGGTCGCCAGGGTTGCCGATGCCGTTGGCCGTATCCCCGCACACCAGACCCGCTCGCACGATCGTCACCGGAAGGCCCCGTCCCGCTGCCGCCCGCAGCAGCGACTCCGACACGCATTTGCTCTGCGCATAGCCCAGGGGCATGCGGTCCAGCCACGGCGACATGTCCGTGCGCTCGTCGACCGCGACAGGCCCCCCGCGCGCGAAGCAGACCGCCAGGGTCGAGACGAACAGGAATGCCTTGGGTCGCAGGTGGCAGGCAAAGCGCAGCAACTCGAGTGTTCCGCCGACGTTGATGCGGCGCAACTGCTTGTAGCTGCGCACCCAGCTCACTTCGGCGGCGCAATGATGGACCGCCTCCACGCGGCGCGAGAGCTTGCCGTACGCACCTGGCTTCAGGCCGAAGCGCGGCTGCGTCACGTCCCCGCGCACTGATCGCACGCGCCCTTTGCGCGCGCAGGACAGCATTCCGATCCCGGCAAGTATCTTCTCCAGGCGGCGGTCCGCCGCCGCGTCATCGTCGGCCCGGACCAGGCACAACACTTCCGCGTCCTGGCGCTCGAGCAGCTCGCGCAGCACGTAGCGCCCCACGAATCCGGTCGCGCCCGTGAGCAGCACGACGCGCGGGCGCGCGCTAGCCTGCCCGACCGGGACGACATCCTCCGGCAGCGCGCAGTCGCTGCGGATCACCTCCGCGCGCGTCGAGCGCATGCCTGGTTCAGGCATCTCGCAGGTCGCGATGCCATGCAACATACATGTCTCTCACCTTCTCCTTGTTGCGCAGCAGGTCCTCGACGCGCCAGGACGAGGTGTCGATCGGCGGCTTCACAAAGACATCGACCGTGCCTGCTCTTGCGTTCAAGCCTTTCCCCGGGTTCATTTCGGGCGGGACGCGGATGTAGAGTGGAACGATAGGCGCCCGCAACGTGGTGGCCAGGTGAAACGAGCCCTTGTTGAAATGGCCGACTTCCCCGGTGGTGATGCGCTCGCCCTCCGGGCTGAGGTAGACCGACTCGCCGGTCCGCCGCAGCAATCGTTCGGCACGCTTGAAGATCTTCATGCGTTCGCCCGGATAGTCCTGCGGCACGGTCCAGATGATTCCGATCAGGTAACCGATCAATCCCAGTGGCAGCAACTTGCGCAGGAAGCCGCTCAGAAAGAAACGCGCGTTCGGGAAGCCCAGAGCTATCAGCACGAACAGGTCGATGGTCGATGTGTGGTTGGAGATATAGACGACCTGCCCGGCCGGAAACGGCCGTGCCGGGTGCAGCGCCATGCGGATACCCCAGATGCGCAGCGTCAGTCGCCCCAGTGCGGCGGCAAGCGTCTCACTGTAGAACCTGCGCAACTGGAATCCGCTCAGCGCCGCTACGATCAGCATAACGAGAGCACCGACGGTCATCACGACCAGAGTCAGCATCACACGCAGCGCAAATGCGGCTTTCTCCCTCATGGCAGGGCCTTTCCCGTTGCCGGCCGGCACACCACCGTCTGCATGGCGAGATTGAGCCTGCGTTCGAGCAGCAGGAGCGGGAACAGCAACGCCTGGCCCAGAAAGTACGGCAGCACGGCGCGGTCGAGGTTGAGGCCCTTGCCCTTCAACAGCTTGAACGCGGCGCCCGCGAACAGATAGAAATACGGCGGGAACGCGCCGTAGGGCAGGTAGTCCACCACCTCGAGCCCGGCGCGCTCAACCATGGCGAGGAGGCTCTTGCGGTCGAACAGCACCGTGTGCTGCGGCGCCTGCAAGCCCGGCCAGCGCTCCCGATAGAGCCGCCACGTCACGCTGTCCAGCCGCGGTACCTCCACCACCAGCCTGCCGTCCGGCGCGAGCAGGTCGCGCGCGGCGCGCAAGGTGCGCGGCGGGTCGTAATCGTGTTCGAGGAAATGCCACATGGTGATGAGATCGAAGCGCCTCGCGCCGAAGTCCTGCTCGTAGAACAGGCCGCAGCGGAACTCGATCTCCTGCATCCACGGCAGAGCGGACAGGTCCTTGAAATCCACGCCGGTGGCGGCGGCGCCATAGAGGTTCTTCACCTTGCCGAGGAACGTGCCGGCCCCGCAGCCTACGTCGAGCACCGCGCTGCGCCGGCTCAATGGCTGGTAGCGACTCACGAGCGCAGCCTTGTCCCGGTCGTGCTTGTCCATCGCGCGCCGGTAGAACGGCGTGAGCAGGCCCCAGTCGGTCTTCTTGCGGTGGGCGATGTATTCATCGTCGTAGTACGCCCGGATGTGCTCGAGCTTGAGGCGCGGGCTTTGATAGGACAGGCCGCAGCGGTTGCAGGTCACGAAACTGAACCGGCCGGGCTTGCCGGTCAGATCATCCTCCGCCGTCGCCAGTGCCGCGGCGTCCGCGCTGCCACAGAGATAGCAGGCGATCGGCTCGAACATTTCCGCACTGGGTGCAGCGAGCATGTTCATTTCCTCAGCGCGGCCCGGCCGCCAGCACAACAGCCACTACGACGGCAACGGCAAGGACGACAAGAATCCGGCCGCCGGCGCGGGTCGCGCGCATTGCCGGGTCGTCGCGCCATTCGTAAACGCTCAGCAACAGGTAGACGATGGCGCCGCCCAGGATGGCGCGGCGGGAAGGACCGGACGCGGTGAGGAGCACGATGAACGCCGGGTACTTGAGCAGCACTGCCTGGCTGCGGACGAACCTGTCGCGCGGAAAATGCCAGGGACCGTGGTAAACGGCCGCCAGCAGCGCCATCAACCCGGCAAGAATCGAAATCGCGGCGATACTCCCGGCTTTGCCGACGGCAAAAACGGCGCCCGCCGAGAGCGTCGCGAACAATGCCCAAAACCTTGCTGTCGTTGCGCTGCGTGCGAGCACGCGCGCAGGATGGTGCGCGCTGTCGTACGCGCGATCGGCAAGATCGTCCCAGACCCGGAATTGCGCGATCAGGAGCAAAGCCAATCCGGCGCGCAGCAGCGCGTCGCCCCCGTCGAGCGGTGGGTCGACGAGGAATGCAGTACCCGTAACCAGCAGGGCGAGTGAGGCGATGCGCCAGCGGGTGACGCGCTCGCGCCCGTATGCGAGCAGGTCAGCCGCGACAGAATTCGACGACACCCTTGTCTCCATCGACCCGCAATCGGTCGCCGCTGCGGATATGCTGCGTAGCTTCCGCCACGCCCACCACGGCGGGGATGCCGTACTCGCGGGCGATGATCGCCCCGTGGGATAGCATGCCCCCGCGCTCGATGATCAAGCCCTTGATCAGGAAGAACACGGCGGCCCACCCGGGGTCGGTCTGGCGGGTGACCAGAATGTCGCCGGCGCGCACGCGATCCGCCTCCCTCACGTCCAGCACGACCGCCGCATTTCCCTCGACCCTGCCGCCGCAGGCGCCGCTCCCACGCAATGAGTCACCCGCGTTCAGATCCGCAAGCGCCGGTGCCGCCGCTCCTGGCTGCCATACTTCGCCCT
>Ga0137451_1000395_pt1 | contig 13175 bp, 13 predicted proteins | sample EasRivERMGT500_2_FD_102336 | JGI IMG/M metagenome (GOLD analysis project Ga0137451, IMG submission 102336) | Soil microbial communities from meander-bound floodplain in the East River, Colorado, USA - East River MetaG ERMGT500_2 | ecosystem: Environmental > Terrestrial > Soil > Floodplain ... | reverse complement strand
CGTCCAGCCAGGGTGCTGGGTGCTCGGTGCTGGGTGCTGAGTGCTGCGAGTAGGTCCCGCACCTGAAACCTGCATCGTCAGCTCCGCGCCGACAATCGCTTTCAGTCCGGCTTTCCTGGCTGCGCGATAGAACTGCGGTGCGCCGTAGACGCCGTCACGATCGAGCAGCGCCAGCGTCGGGTAGCCCAGCTCGGCCGCGCGCTCGATGAGCGTCTCGGGCAACGACGCGCCGTCGAGAAAAGAAAAGGCCGAGGAGGTGTGGAGTTCGACGTACATGGACAATGCAGTGTGCGCAGTGCGAAAGCCTGCCTCGCCGAAGCCTTTGGCGAAGGCGGGTGCGAGGTGCGCAGTGCCTTGGGATCAATCGACCGTGCCCTCAATGACCCAGCCGCCTGACGATCGATCGCGCGCGAGGCGGTAGACGCCTCCGTCTGCCAGCTCGACGTCCCACTCATCGCGATCCCATCCGGATTTATCGAGCGCCCACCAGTAGCCGGATGTGCGCCACGGTCCTGCACACGCGACGACCGCGCCGCCGGTGACTCCGCGCGCCGACGGCACCACACGAACCGGCGTGTGGCGATCGACGGTGACGCGGGCAGCGATGGGAAGGCGGAAACGGCGGAGACAAGCCAGAGGCGAGAAGCCAGAAGCCAGAAAATTTTCTGGCTTTGGGCTTTTGGCTTGATCGTCGCGAATCTGAAACCGCTTCATCGCGCACTGTCGTTCGTCGTGCGAATCCACCAGCACCGGCGCGCCAATGCGTGTTTCACCCATGAGCGCGCCAAGCCGCGCGGTGAGCGTCGCGATCTGATCCGGCTCCGGCACGGGACGACTGAGCAATGACCCGTGGACGATCCGTCCCGGCGCCACGCCCAGCTCGACTTCGACGACGTCGATGCCGGCGGGGGGCGGATGGGACTCGAGATCGAGGAGCATGAGCGTGCGCAGTCCGCGGGCGTCGCGCATCGGCGCGGGCAGATGCAGCGTGCGCGTGTGCACGTCCCGCGTCACGAGCCGCAACCGGGTCATGACTTCCGTCGCACCGCGATCGGCCTGCTCGAGCCGGACCGACAAGGTCTCGCAGAGACGGGCCAGCACGAACGACAACGGCTCGAGACCTTCGATCGGCCACTCGCACTCGAGCCGTTCAACCCATGGCACGGCTTCGTCCGCCGGCACGAGCGGCGCGGCATCTTCACCGCACGCCGCTTGATGCAGGCGCACACCGATGGGCCCGAGGCGCGCATGGACGTCGGCGCGCGGTAAACGCGCTAAATCACCCAGCGTGCGAATGCCCCAGCGTTCGATCGTGGCAATCGTCAACTTCGAAGTTCGCAGTTTGAAGTTTGAAGTTTGCGAAGCATCTGGTCCCGGCGCCATGCGGTAATGCCCGGCACGTGAGCGCTTTCTCCGCAGCGGCGCCTCGGGCGTCAGCGCAATTTCCGGCAGCGTTGCCAGCCAGCCCATCGGCACCGGCGCCAGCACGCTGGCGTCACGCCCAGGCGGAACGACTGTCGATCCCGGACGGGCATGCGCCAGAATCCAGGCGGCGGTTGACGTCGACGCGAGCGCGACGCGAACAGCCACTCCGCGCTCGGCCGCCAATCGGTGCACGTCGCGCGCGAGCTCCTCAGGCGATCCGAACAACCGCGACAGCCCGCGGGCGTCGAAAAGCACCGCGGTGTCGCCATGCGGTGCGACGCGCGGCGAACACGCGCGCGCAATGGCTTCGAGCGCGGCCGGATCGCCGGGCGACGACGCGTCAGAGGCAAGACAGCAGATCATGGGTGCGTGGTGCGTGGTGCGACGTGCGCGGTGCGAGAGCCTTCGATGGTACGTAGGCCGGACCTTCAGGTCCGGCTTCGTCGGCAGACCTGAAGGTCTGCCCTACGACCGTTGATGTACACGCCCTGATTTCCATTCCGCCGAAGCGGCGACTCTGCGCGCTCGCGCCCGTCCATTGATGCGTCGATGTGAGCCGCACAGAAGTGCCGCGCGGGCTTTTGCCCATCGGCGCTTCGCCGACGAGCAGACACACCGTGTCGCGGCCTTCGTTCGCGTGCGCGAGGCGCAGCCATGTGGTCCAGGGCAAGGCGCGCAGATAGCGTGACGGCACGTCGGCGACATCAAGAGCCGCGACGGCAAAACCGCCGGCCCGGATGATCAAATCGAGCGCACGAATCGCGTGATGCACGGCATCGGTGAGCCGGTCCGGACGCGCTGACTCGACCGTCAGACTCGGACCACGCACCCAGAGCACACGATCGAGATCGACGCCGGCCGCTGCCGCCGTCGTCGGATCGAAACGATCGAACGCATCTACCAGCCCGACGACGTCGCCCTGAGATGTGGCCCTGGCCAGCGTGGAGAGCAACACGCTCGTCCGTCCCGACGATCGGGTCCCAACGAGCTCGGAGACTTCCCCGCGTCGCCAGCCTCCGCCCAGCATGCGATCGACCTGTGCGATGCCGCTCGACAGGGCCGAGACGCCCGGCTCCGGCAGCCAGGACCGGGTGACCGTCTGGTCGAGGCGCTTCTCCTGCAACAGCGATTCGAGCCGGGAAAGTGCGGCGGATTTCATATTTTCGCCTTATGTTCGCCTTTCGGCTTTGAGTATACGGCAGGACCAGAAAGGCAATCAACCGGTAAGATCCCGTGTCCGTGTCTGCCTCTGCTGCCAGCTCGACCGAGCCCGATTCCCCACGACCGTGGCTCGAGCGCGTGGCGGGCGCCCTCACCCACCGCAACTTCCGCATCGTCTGGTTCGCCGCGCTGGGATCGACCATCGGCACGTGGATGCAGAACTACGCGCAGGCGTATCTCGTGTTCGAGATCAGCCAGAAGACCTTCTACCTCGGCCTCGACACCTTCCTCGCGCAGCTGCCCGTGATCCTCTTCATGCTGATCGGCGGGGTTGTCGCCGATCGCTACGACAAGCGCCGGCTGCTCACCGGCTCGCAATACGTGCAGATGTTCTCTGCATTCGCCCTGACCGTGCTGCTGCTGACGGACACCGTGCAGGTGTGGCACATCTTCGCGCTGTCTTTTATCTCCGGCTGCGGCCAGGCGTTCGGCGGACCGGCGTATCAGTCGATGCTGCCGACGCTCGTTCCACGCCGGGATCTGCCGAATGCGATCGCGCTCAACTCGACGCAGTTCAACCTGTCGCGCGTGCTGGGCCCGACGACCGGCGGCATCGTGCTCGCGACGGTTGGCGCCGTGGGATGTTTTGCGCTGAACGGCGTCTCGTTCTTCTTCGTGGTGTTTGCGCTCGCGTCGCTGCGTCTTCCGCCGCACGTCGTGTCCACGACGAAGCGCGCCCTCAGTGAAGAGCTCCGCGGCGGCCTGCGCTACGTCCGCGACAACCGGCTGTTATTGACGCTGACCATCCTCGTATTCGTCAGCACCTTCCTGACGATGCCCGTGCTGACGCTGCTGCCCGCCTTCGCGAAGAACGTGCTGACCGAGTCGTCCTATAAGTATGAAACGCGGCTGTCGATGCTCCTGGCATGCCAGGGACTCGGCGCGATCGTCGGGGCGCTCACGATCGGCAGTTTCGGGCGTTTCAAGTACATGGGCCGCACGCTCCTGCTCGTGCAGATCGCGGTGGGCATCCTCACGGCGATTTTCGGACAGTCCCACACGCTCGCGATCAGCCTCGGGCTGATCTTCGTGCTCGGCATGTGCTTCATGGCGCTCTTCTCGATCAGCTTCTCGCTGGTCCAGCTCACGGTACCGGACGAGCTTCGCGGACGGGTCGTGAGCATCTATATGGTGGCGTTACGCAGCGGATGGCCGCTCGGCGGGCTCGTGGCTGGGGCCATGTCGGACGCGTTCGGCGCCCCACAGGTGATGGCCATCAACGGCGCGCTGCTGATTCTCGTGGCGGGCGCTTTGCTCTTCGTGCATCGCACTCACGCACTTGCCGATGCGTAACACCCCGCCGTCACACCACAACCGATAAAATACGACCGTGCCACGGGTCCTCGTCGTCGAAGACAGCGCTGATATCGCCGACCTCATCCGCCATTACCTCGAGCGGGCGAACTACACCGTCGATCGCGTATCGAGCGGCAACGAGGCCCTGCCCCACATCCGGCAGTCGCCACCGGACGTCATCGTGCTCGATCTGATGCTGCCGGGCATGGACGGATTGCTGGTGTGCCAGGCGCTGCGGCGAGATCCGGCCGCGGCACATCTGCCGATCATCATGCTGACGGCGCGAGGTGAAGAGGCGGACCGGATCCGCGGGCTCGAGCTCGGCGCCGATGATTACGTCACCAAGCCCTTCAGCCCGAAAGAACTGGTGGCTCGAGTGGGTGCGCTGCTCCGCCGATCGACGAAGGGCGGCGCGCCGGCTCAAGTCCTCCGCTATGGGGCGCTCACCGTCGACATCGATCAGCATCTGGTCAGTTACGACGGCCAGGAAGTGCGGCTGACGGCCAAGGAATTCCTGCTCCTTCGGTACCTCATCGAGCATCGCGGGCGCGTGCTCTCGCGCGACCGCCTCCTGACCGACGTCTGGGGCTATCAATACACGGGAGGCACCCGCACGGTGGACGTGCACGTGCGCCGGCTTCGCGAGAAACTGCCGATACTCGAGACCTCGCTCGCGACGGTCAAGCAGTTCGGTTACAAGCTCGAGGACGCTCCGACGGTCGCGCCGTGACCTACCGCACTCGCACGTTCGTCAGCGTGTTTCTGGCGTCGCTCGCCGCGCTTGCCGCCACGACGTGGCTGATCGAACGCTCGCTTCGGCTCTATCTCGAAGACGACATCCGGAACAACCTGCTGACGCAGGCACGCGTGACGGCCGCGTTGCTCGCCGAACGTCCGTCGATTCTCGATCCCGATCAGGAAGCTGATCTGCTCGGACGTCTCCTGCAGGCGCGCGTCACGTTCATTGCAGGCGACGGCCAGGTTCTGGGCGAATCCGATCCAGTCGCGAGCCCGGAGACAATGGAGAATCACGCATCCCGGCTCGAGATCATGCTGGCGCGGGAGACCGGCGAAGGCACGGCGATTCGTGAGAGTTCCACGACGGGAGTCCGGACGCAGTACACGGCGGTCAGAGTCCGCGACAACCCGATTGCGTTCGTGCGCGTGGCACTGCCCCTGACCGTCATCGATCAACGTGTCAGTCATCTGCGCCGCCTCGCGCTCGTGGGTCTCGGCGCCGGTCTGGCGTCGGCATTGCTGCTGACGTGGATCGCATCCGTACTCCTGAATCGCCGGCTCGAAGCGGTCGCCGTCACCGCGAGCCGCTACAAGGCGGGCGACTTCACGCGGCCCGCGCGCGATCATGGCCGCGACGAGATCGGCATCGTCGCGAACGTGCTCGACGACACGGCGCGAGAACTGGGTCTGAAGCTGGCCGACATGGCGCGCGAGCGCGCACACATGGACGCGATCCTCACCGGGATGGTCGAGGGTGTCGTCCTGGTGAATGCCGCCGGCCGGCTGGTCCTCACGAATCCGGCTGTGCGGTCCATGCTCCGTCTTCCCGCGAATGCCGAGGGACGCCTTTATGTCGAAGTCGTGCGCCATCCCGAGATCTCCGCGCAACTCTCCGCGGCGCTCGCAGGCGGAACGCCGGCTGCCGTGGATGTGGACCTCGACCAGAACGGCCGCCGCGTGTTCATTGCGCGGGTTGTGCCCGTCGCGCACGAACGCGGCGGCGGCGCGGTGCTCGTGCTTCACGACGTGACGGACCTGCGCCGGGCCGATCAGGTCCGCCGCGACTTCGTCGCCAACGTCTCACATGAGTTGCGCACGCCGCTGACGGCCATACGCGGGTACGTTGAAGCGCTCTCCGACGAACCGCCGGCGGACGACTCGCGGAAGTTCCTCGAGATCATCTCGCGGCACACGCTGCGCATGGAGCGTCTCGTCCGGGATCTCCTCCGACTCGCGCGTCTCGATGCCGGCCAGGAAACACTCGAGCGGGTGGACTGTTCCATCGTGACGCTCGTGAGTTCCGTCGAACATGACATGCAGCCGGTCCTCGACGCCCGGCGGCAAACACTCCAGATCACGATCGCGCCGGACGCTGCGACGGTCTCCGGCGATCCGGCAAAGCTGCATGACGTGCTCCGCAATCTCGCGGAGAACGCGAGCAATTACAGCCCCGAAGGCGGCACGATCGAGATCGCGACATCGCGGACTGCGGAATCGATCGTCCTGTCAGTTTCCGATCGCGGCCCGGGTATTCCTGACGCGGACATTCCCCGCATCTTCGAGCGCTTCTATCGTGTGGATCGATCCCGCACGCGAGACCCGGGCGGCACGGGCCTCGGCCTGTCGATCGTACGGCATCTGATCGGGCTCCATGGCGGACGCGTCTCCGCAGCCAATCGCGAAGGCGGCGGCGCGCGCTTCACGGTCGATCTGCCCCTGGAACCGCTGACCTGAGATGGACGCGCGGCTCGCGACGTACATCTCCCTCACGTTCGGATTTGCGGTGACTCCTGGCGCCACGACAGCCATCGTCGTGCACAGCGCGCTCGAGGGCGGCCAGCGTGGCGGGCTGCAAGCCTCGCTCGGTGCGGCGCTCGGCAACACCTGTCAGGCGGTGATGGCCGGCTTTGGACTGGGCCTGCTGCTGCACAACAGCCCGACCGCATTCGAGGTTGTGCGCTTTTCCGGATCTGCGTACATCGCCTGGCTCGGACTGAAAAGTCTCTGGCAGCTGTTCCGGCCGTCGCGAGGGACGACGCCTCCACCCGTATCACGCATCCGCAGGGGGACATTTTTCCAGCAGGCCATGGTCACGAACCTGCTCAACGTGTCGGTGACGATGTTCTACGTGGCGGTGGTGCCGACATTCCTGCCGCCGTCTCCGGGACCGCTGGCGTTCGCGCAGTTGGCCGCGATTCACATCGGCACCGCGCTCGGCTGCCACATGGCATGGGCGCTCGCGTTCAGCCGTCTACAGGGATGGTTCTCACGCCCGGCCGTGCGGCGAGCGCTTGAAGGCGTGATGGGTGTTGCGCTGCTCGTGCTCGCGTGGAAAGCGTCGGGACTCTAGTCCCGGGATTAGCCCTTCCAGAACAGCGACGAGGCCAGGTACCACGCGGCGCCAATCGTGGCGCTTGCGGGAATCGTCAGAATCCACGCCCAGACGATTTGTCCGGCGACACCCCAGCGAACGGCGCTGAGCCTCCGGGTGGCGCCCACGCCGATGATCGCGCCCGTAATCGTGTGCGTCGTGCTGATCCCCACGCCCATGGCCGTGGCTGTGTAGATCGCGATCGCCGCGCCGGTTTCAGCGGCGAACCCGCCGGCCGGCGTGAGCTTGGTGATCTTCGATCCCATGGTCTTGATGATGCGCCAGCCACCGCTGAGCGTGCCGAGACCGATCGCGAGGTGCGCGGCAAGAATCACGGCCAGCGGGACCTCGAAGGTCGTCAGGTATCCGCCCGTCACCAGCGCTCCCGTGATGATCCCCATCGTTTTCTGGGCGTCGTTCGCACCGTGCATCAAGCTGTAGGCTGCCGCCGAGACCAACTGGAGTTTGCGGAACCAGCGATCGACGCGAATGGGCGTGCTGTCCCGGAACAGCCAGTAGATCGACGTCATGATGATGAGCCCGACCGTCAACCCGATCAGCGGCGCCACCACGATGAAGATGAGCATCTTGGTCCAGCCGGACACGATGATCGCGCCCCACCCGGCCTTCGCGACCGCCGCGCCGCCATACCCCCCGAACAACGCGTGCGACGAACTGGTCGGCAGGCCGAAGTACCACGTGATCAGATTCCAGGTGATGGCGCCGATCAGCCCGGCAAGGATCACCGGATAGGTCACGACCGCGAGATCGACCATGCCGGAGCCGACCGTCTTGGCAACGCCTGTGCCGAAGCCAAACGCAGCGACGAAATTGAAGAACGCCGCCCACGCGACCGCCTGCGCCGGCGACAGCACACGGGTCGAAACAACGGTGGCGATGGAATTTGCGGCGTCGTGAAAACCGTTGATGTAATCGAACACCAACGCGACGGCGATGATGATGACAATCGTCCAGAGGGCGGGCGTCACTCGGCGGTTACCCGTCCTTCACGACGACGCGGTGGATCACGTTTGCGACATCCTCGCAACAGTCCGTGATTTCCTCGAGCACGTCGTAAAGTTCCTTCCACTTGATGAGAAGGATCGGATCCGTCTCGCTCTCGAAGAGCCCCTGGATCGCTTCCTGGTACGTCCGGTCTGCGACGTTCTCGAGTCGATTGACTTCAACCGCGTGGGGGTGGACGGGGCGGCTCTTCGCCAGCGCCTCGAGGGCCGAGTGCACACGATCGCAGGACGCAGAGACCGTGTGCGCCAATTCGCGCGCGCCCCGACGCACGTTGGTGATCTTGTAGAGGTGCACGAGCGTGGCCGCGTGGTCGATCGCGTCCATCACGTCGTCGAGCGCCGTGGCGAGGGCGTACAGGTCTTCCCGGTCGAACGGCGTGACAAAGGTGCGGTGCAGCCGCTGGATGGTGTCGTGCGTGAGCGCATCGCAGCGGTGCTCGGCCTCCTTGATCCGCACGGCGATGGCCGCATCCGGCGGACTGGTCGCCAGCATCGCCTCAAGGAGTTGGGCAGCCGCCCGAAGTTCGTCAGCCATCTGGTTGAACAGCTCGAAGAACTGCTCGTCGCGGGGGAAGAAGCTCAGTCTGAACGCCATTCGGGAACCTCGGCGGGCGAAATTCTAGCAAAGAAACTGTAACGACACTGTATCGCCTCCCGGCCGTAACCGACATTTAACGGGCGCGTCACGACCGGGAAACGTCCGGCACCTACTCTCGGGCGCATGTCGACTGGATCGAACGTTCGCATCCTCGTCGTCGAAGACGAAACTGACATCGCGCAGCTCATCAAGCACACCCTCGAGCGGAGTGGCGACGCCAAGGTCGATATCGTCGATAGCGGAGACGCTGCGCTGAAGGCTGTGCAGGCGGCTCCGCCAGATTTGATGATCCTGGACCTCAACCTCCCTTCTCTGGATGGGACGGAGGTCTGCCGGCTCGTGCGTGCGCGACCGGCAACCGCATCGCTGCCGATCATCATGCTCACGGCACGCACGACCGAGGGCGATCGCGTGTCCGGCCTCGACCTGGGCGCAGACGACTACGTCACGAAGCCGTTCAGTCTGCGCGAACTGGCCGCAAGAGTGCGCGCGGTTCTCCGCCGGCGGCCGGGTGCGCGTGGCGGGGCACTCGCGATCTATCGCGGTCCGCACCTGGTTGCGGACTTCGACGCTGTTTCCGTCACCGTCGATGGCGATCCGATACGGCTGACGCGCCGTGAATTCGAGTTGCTGCGTTGTCTCGTTGAGAATCGGAATCGCGTGCTGTCGCGCGATCGCTTACTGGAACGGGTCTGGGGCTATCAGCAGTTCATCGAAACCCGTTCGGTCGATGTGCACGTGGGCCGGCTTCGGTCGAAGCTCGGCACTGCGGGCGACCAGATCGAAACTGTGGTGGGTCTGGGATACCGGTTCGTCGAGTGACGTCACTTACCGGCGGTGACTTGCGGCCGCCGGGAGAATTCGAACACCTGAATCGCACGCTCGACGCGGTGCCAATCCTGGTAGCTGATGCGACGCACGACGTTGTTGTCGCGTTCTTCTCTGACGTCCCATCCAGCCTGGCTTCGGGTCACCGTAAATCGGTCGGTGTGGCCAGCGTGGGTGAATTCTCGAGTCAACATTAGGAACTCCTCACTTCAAGAGTCCTGCATTCTCAACCCGTACGGTTGGACGTCTCTGTAAACTCTTCGTAACATTCGGCCAGTCCTATCTATTAAGGGAGTTAACCAACCGATACTTGATCCCTCAACTCCTTTTGTTCCGGTTAGATAGACACCGGGCTCCCGCCGGCCCCCCAGCCGTCGGACTACAATGGCCGACGCGATGAACGACGTTTTGACGCTCGTGCTTGGGGGCGGCCGCGGCACGCGCCTCTTTCCGCTGACCCACCACCGCGCGAAACCGGCCGTCCCAATCGGTGGCAAATACCGGCTGATCGATATCCCGCTCAGCAACTGCCTCCACGCCGGCCTGAAGCGGATCTACGTCCTGACCCAGTTCAACTCGGCGTCCCTGAACCGCCACATTGCGCAGACCTATCGCCTGGATTTGTTTTCCGGAGGATTTGTCGAGGTGCTGGCCGCGGAGCAGACCCCGGAAGGCGAACAGTGGTTCCAGGGGACGGCTGACGCGGTACGGCGGGCGGCGCGGCATTTCAACGACGTCGAAGCCGAGTACTACCTGATTCTGGCTGGCGATCACGTGTATCGCATGGACCTCGCCGAGCTCATCGAGTCCCATATGGAACGCCGCGCGGACATCACCATCGCCGCGCAGCCTGTTACGGCGGACGACGCCACGCAGATGGGGATTTTCCGGTTCGATGGCGCCGGCCAGATCGCCGGCTTCGAGGAAAAGCCGTCGGCGGAGCGGCTGGCCGAGATCGGCTCGAGCGCGCCGTCGCACTCTCCGGCCGGACCGCTCACGCCCGACAAGCCGTTCGTCGCCTCGATGGGCATCTACGTGTTCTCACGCGATGTGCTGCACGAGGTGCTCGCCTCCGATCGCGCGGTTGACTTCGGACGAGAGGTCCTCCCCCACGCTCTCGGGACGCATCGGGTCCACGCGTACCTCTATCGCGGGTTCTGGGCCGATGTCGGAACCGTCGAGTCGTTTTACGAAGTGAACCTGATGTTGACGAAGCGCGGTGCGCCGTTCAACTTCTACCATCCGACACGGCCGATCTACACCCGGCAACGTTTTCTGCCGGCGGCGCGACTGCATTCGTGCAAGGTCGATGAGGCGCTGATCGCGGAAGGCGCGTACCTGGACACGTGCGAAGTGCAGCAGAGCATCGTTGGCGTGCGCGCCTCTATTCATCGCGGCGCGCGCGTCAGCCGATCCATCCTGCTGGGCGCGGACATCTACGAGGAGCTCGGCGACTTGCCACTCGGCGTCGGACGGGATGCCGTCCTCGACCGCGTGATTGTCGACAAGAACGCCCGCATCGGCGAAGGTGCCCGGCTCGTCAACGACCGGGGAATCCAGGATGCCGACGGCGACGGCTACTACGTCCGCGGCGGCATCATCATCGTGCCGAAGGGCGGAGTCGTGAAGCCAGGGACGGTGGTTTAGAAAACCAAAAGCCAGAAGGCAAAAGCCAAGACGTTTCTGGCTTCTGGCTTCTTACTTCCCGAGAGACCTGAGCATCTTCGGCGTCGCGTGCCAGATGAGTCGTCCGGCACGAGCCGCCGGCGCGCCGTCGAGATCGATCCGGCAGACCGCTCCTTTGCGGAATTCCGGCGCCATGCGCGCGCCGAGCAGCCACGCGGCGAGGTCGCCGATGCCAGGTTCATGACCGACGACGGCCAGGCCTCTCGGTGCGTCGACCGAACCCAGCGCTTCTGAAATCTTCGCGGGAGATCCACCGGGCGCCAGCAGCGGCAGCACCTGCAACGCGGGCACGGGCTTGAGTCCTGCGACAAGCAACTCCGCTGTTTCAACCGCCCTGACCAGCGGGCTGGTGAGGACGACGTCGACCTTCATGTCGAGCTCACGAAGGCCGCTCACCGCGCGGCGCATCTTCGCTGTACCTGCATGGGCCAGCGGCCGCTCATCGTCGTCCGGCCAGTCCTCACCGCGCTCTTCAGCAATCGCATGTCGTACGAGGTAGATTGTCGGCGCGGGTGTCATCTGTCTCCTGCCACGAGGCGCAGCCTGCGCGCCGAACGGTTGCTCAGCTTCATTCGAACCGGCGAGCGGCGTCCGACGAGGCTCGCGGACATCGCATTGGCGGCCCGACGAGCGACCGCATTGAGTTCATCGCGCCGCGCGAGGTACGCCGCATGTTGCTCGCGGCACTCCCGCTCAATCGACGCAAGCAGTGTCGCCGGTCCCTGTGTCGTCGCGCGCCGCCCTGGGGGCCACTTCATTCCCCGGACGTATTGATCGAGCACGTGCAGATCATGAATCCGGCCGAGCCTGTCCTGCACGGCCTTGACTGACGCGATGAAGGAATCGACCGGCACTCCCTCGAGATCGCGCGCGAGCTCGAGCGCGTAGCGGAGCTTCTTTGCCGCGATCCGGACGCAATGGAGCGCTTCCGGCGAATAGAGCGTTCCCGCCGCCGCGATCGACGTCGTGACACGGAGTGCCCGGCGCCGCAACCGTTTCGCCAGCGCCGCGCCTTCCCGATCGCTCGAAGACGCTCGAGTGACCGCGTCGAGGACGCCGTCGCAACGCGCGGACCACATGTCGATGTCCAATTCGTCGAGCCTGGCGCGAAGGACCTCGCGCGCTTCTGCGCGCTGCCGCTCGAGCTCACGGCTAATCACTGCGATCGCCGGCCCGCTCGCTCCGTGTTCGGCGAGCTCATTCGTGAGCACGTCGATCGCGACATCGAGTTCGCGCACCGGTCCCAGAGCGCGCGTCAGACGGCGCGCCTCGCGTCGCAGCCGACGAGCACCGACGCCGGGCACTGCCGATTCGACAATCGGGAGCAGCTCGCGCAGGCGGCGCGACGCCGTGCGTGCGCGATGAATTGCTCTGGGTTCTCCGCGCGCCGCCCGCGGCCACGCGCCTGCAATTTCTGCAGTGCGTGCCCTAAGCACGGCGGCCAGGACCGCTCGGGACCCCGTGGTAGCATGGCCCATCAGCGACCGTCTCCGGCTGTAACAGCCACGTAACGCATGCGCATCGCCGCCATCGACATCGGCACCAACTCAATCCACATGATCGTATGCCGGTTGCGGCCGGATCGATCATTTGAAGTCGTCGATCGCGAAAAGGACATGATTCGCCTCGGCACGAGCGCGCTGGAAGGCCGTGCGCTGCCCGAGGCCAGCATTGCCGCGGCGCTGCAGACACTTTCGCGTTTTCGTCGTCTCGCGGATTCGCACGGTGTCGATGAGATCATCGCGGCCGCGACAAGCGCAGTGCGCGAAGCGACCAATGGCGGCGACTTCGTGGCCGCGGTGCAGCGCGAAATCGGCATTCGCGTCCGCGTGATTTCCGGTACCGAAGAAGCGAGGCTCATCCATCTCGCGGCCGTGTACGCCGTCGACGCCGGACGCAAACCGGTCGTCGTCCTCGACATCGGCGGCGGCAGCACGGAGATCACGCTCGGCACCGGCGCGCGCATGGAAGCCGGACGCAGCTTCCG
>Ga0137451_1000394_pt1 | contig 13187 bp, 11 predicted proteins | sample EasRivERMGT500_2_FD_102336 | JGI IMG/M metagenome (GOLD analysis project Ga0137451, IMG submission 102336) | Soil microbial communities from meander-bound floodplain in the East River, Colorado, USA - East River MetaG ERMGT500_2 | ecosystem: Environmental > Terrestrial > Soil > Floodplain ... | reverse complement strand
GGTCGTGTGCATTGAAGGGAAGATGAGGAACAGCGAGTACAGGAAATATCGAATCAGGGGACCAGCCGCCAGTGCGGAGAACCCATCGCCCGACGTCCGCATCCTCGACGACTTCGCGTCCATGCACGAGGTGGTCCTCCGCCGTTATCGGCGGCTGCTCGAGCAGGGCGGGCCGTTCCCCGATCTGATCCTCATCGACGGCGGCAAGGGGCAGCTGAACGCGGCGTATGCGGCGCTGCGCGAAATCGGTCTGGAGCAACTCGTGGGCGTCGGGCTGGCGAAGGAAGAGGAGTTGCTGTTCACGCGGGACCGGGCCGAAGGCATCGCGCTGCCGGCGTCGTCGGCGGCGCTTCGACTGGTGCAGCGCATCCGGGACGAAGCGCATCGGTTCGCCGTGACCTTCCATCGCAAGGCCCGCACCGCGCGCGATTTGCGATCGGCGCTCGACGACGTGGCCGGGATCGGACCGCGGCGGAGAAAGCAATTGCTGACGCGGTTCGGATCCGTGGCTGGTGTGCGCCGGGCCAGCCGCGACGAGCTGGTGTCCGTCGTCGGCGTGAAAGCGGCCGACGCGGTGATCGCGCATTTTTCGCAGTCGCGCGCGCGCTGAGTGAACGGAACGGCGCGGCGGTCGTGTTAGAGTCTGACTCGCTTTGCAAGCGCCCGAAACCATCGAGATCGTCGTCACAATCGCCATTTCGATGGTGGGCCTGATTCTGTCGCTCTCGTTTCACGAGGCAGCGCACGCGTGGACTGCGAACAAGCTCGGTGATCCGACTGCGCGCATGCTCGGCCGGCTGACCCTCAATCCCCTGGCGCACATTGACTGGATCGGGACGGTGCTGTTTCCGATCATCGCGATGCTGTCTGGGTTTCCACTGATCGGCTGGGCGAAGCCCGTGCCCGTCAGCATGAGCAATCTCAAAGCTCCGCGTCGGGACTTTGCCGTGGTCGCGGTGGCAGGGCCGATCAGCAATCTCATTCTGGCGGTTGCCGGCGTGCTCCTGCTCGCCGCCGTGCTGCGGGCCGGCATGCAGACCGGCGAGCTCGCCGTCACGTTCATCTATAGATTCATCCGCCTCAACGTGTTCCTCGCGGTGTTCAACATGATTCCGTTGCCGCCCCTTGACGGCGGCAACGTGCTCGCGGGGCTCGTGCCCGGTCCGGTGGCGGTGCTGATCGATCGAATCCGCCCGTACGGCTTCCTGATTCTCTATGGGCTGTTGCTGACGAACCAGCTCGACCGACTCTGGCCGCTGGGCCTCGCCGTGGAGAGCTTCCTCCTGAGGCTCGTGCTGTGACCGCCCGCAAGCGCGTCGTCTCGGGAATGCGGCCGACCGGCCGTCTGCACCTCGGCCACCTGGTCGGGGCGCTGAACAACTGGGTCGACCTCCAGGCGAAGTACGACAGCTACTACTTCGTCGCCGACTGGCATGCGCTGACAAGCCACTACGCGAATACGGCGCCGATCATCGAGGACGCGCTCGACAACGTCGCGGACTGGATTGCGGCGGGCATCGACCCGGAGAAGAGCACGATCTTCGCCCAGTCGCTCGTACCTGAGCATGCCGAGCTCTACCTTCTTCTCCAGATGGTCACTCCGATTCCCTGGCTCGAGCGCGTGCCCACATATAAGGAGCAGATCGAGCAGCTGACGGACCGCGATCTGTCGAGCATCGGCTTCCTCGGGTATCCACTACTCCAGACCGCGGACGTCGCGCTGTATGACGCGGCGTTCGTGCCGGTCGGCGAAGACCAGGTGCCGCACCTCGAGATGAGCCGCGAGGTTGTGCGTCGATTCAACAATTTCTATGGCCCGACGCTGGTCGAGCCGCAGGCGCTGCTCACCGCCACCCCGCGATTGCCGGGCCTCGACAATCGGAAGATGAGCAAGAGCTACGGCAATACCATCGATCTGTCGGACACGCCTGAGGACGTGCTGAAGAAGGTCAAGCAGATGTACACGGATCCGAAGCGCGTCCGGGCCGACATCCCCGGCAACGTCGAGGGCAACCCGGTGTTCATCTATCACGACGCCTTCAACCCGAATCGTGCGGAAGTCGAGGACCTGAAAACGCGCTACCGTGCCGGCAAGGTGGGGGACGTCGAGGTGAAGACGAAGCTGGCGACGGCCGTCAACGCCATGCTGGAGCCGCTCCGCGAGCGCCGGCGTGAGGCGCTCGCCCGGCCGGGGCAGGTACGTGAGGTCCTGATGGCAGGATCCGAGCGCGCCCAGCGTCAGGCACGTGAAACGATGACGCGCGTACGCGAAGCGATGAAGTTAAGATACTGACGCTTCCGATTGATGGAGGGCGGGACTTCAGTCCCGCCGGGTCTGAAGACCCGGCCTCCATGGTGATTGCATGACCGAACGCCAGGCCGAACTCGAATTCGATTCGATCCTCGAAGACTACCCAGTCAGGCTGCAGAACTTCGAGGGCCCGCTCGACCTGTTGCTCCACCTCATCAAAAAGCATGAGCTGGACATCTACGACATCCCGATCGCGCTGATTACCAAGCAGTACCTCGAGTACCTGGATTTGATGCAGGAGATGAACCTCGACGTGGCGGGGGAGTTCCTCGTCATGGCGGCGACGCTCATCCATATCAAGTCGAGGACGCTGCTGCCGCGGCCCGATCCGACGCAGGAAGATCCCACCGAGGATCCCCGCGAGGCGCTCATGCGCCGGCTGCTCGAACATCAGCGCTTCAAGGCCGCCGCCGAGCTCCTGCACGAGCGGGAGATCTCGCGCAGCGCCCAGTGGGGCCGCCCGGATCGGCGCGTGGCCGAGGTCGTCGGCGAGCCGCCCGAACCGGAGATCGAAGTCGATCTGTTCAGCCTGATGGTGGCGTTCCGGCAGGTGCTGGACCGAGCGCGGCAGCGTCCGGTCGTTCGTCTGCCGGCCGAGCAGATCTCGATCGAGGATCGCATCGAGCAGCTGCTGGCGCGGTTGTCGGAGACGGACGCCTGCGGCTTCGAAGAATTGTTCGCCGACGTCGAGACGCGTCCCGGCATGATCGTGACGTTCCTGGCGCTCCTCGAGATGATTCGCCTCAAGCTCGTGCGCGTCTTCCAGCAGGCGAACTTCGCGGCAATTCGGGTGTATAAACGCGCGCGCCCCGAAGGCGCGCCGGTGTTCGAGCACAGTACGTAGGGCAGACCTTCAGGTCTGCCAGAGGTTAGCGATCTATGTCCGAACTCAGAGCTGTTGTTGAAGCGCTGATTTTTGCCTCACCGGAACCGGTGACGGTGAAGACGCTCGTGAAGCTGCTCGGCAGCGAACCGAAAGAAGATGTCGTCGCCGCCCTCGAAGAGGTCCGAAAGGACTACGACCGGCCCGGCGGTTTGCAGCTCGTCGAGGTCGCCGGCGGATTCCAGATCGTCACGCGGCCCGAGCTGCACGAGTGGGTGCGCCGCCTGTTCCACGAGCGGACGACGACGAAGCTGTCCGTCGCCTCGCTCGAGACGCTCGCCGTCGTCGCCTACAAGCAGCCGATTACCGCGCCGGAGATCGCCGAGATTCGCGGCGTCAACACCGCCGGCGTGCTCGGCACGCTCGTCGAGCGCAAGCTCGTCAAGATCGTCGGCCGGAAGCAGGTTGTCGGCCGTCCGTTCCTCTACGGCACGACCCGCGAGTTCCTCACGCGCTTTGGCCTGAACGATCTGTCCGACCTCCCGAAGGTCGAGGACATGTCCGAGCTGCTGGGCTTCGACTTGCCGTCGTCCGTGAGCGAGCCAGAGCCGCAAACGGCACTGCCGTTCGATCCGGGCCCGGGCGAGGAACCGCCTCCGACAGAGTCTGTACACTGAGTGGTGTGATCCGCATCAATAAGCTCCTCTCCCACGCCGGCATTGCGTCCCGGCGGATGGCTGACGAACTCATCACTCAGGGACGCGTCGAGCTCAATGGACATGTCGTGACCGAGCTCGGCACCAAGGCCGACCCGGAACGCGATGACGTGCGCGTTGATGGCCGCCGGCTGGGGAAAGCCCCGGAGCGGCGCTACCTCCTGTTGAACAAGCCACGCGGCATCGTCAGCACGCGGACTGATCCTCAACAACGCAGGACCGTGATTGATCTGGTGGCGATGGCCGGTATCAAAGGCTACTTCTATCCCGTCGGGCGCCTCGACTTCGATTCGGAAGGCGTCATGTTGCTCACCAACGACGGCGATTTCGCGGAGCGCGTGACGCATCCGCGCTACGAGCTCGAGCGCACCTACGAGGCACAGGTCGCCGGCGTGCCGGACGCGAAGGATATTGACCGACTGCGTAAAGGTGTGACGATCGAGGGGCATCGCACGCTGCCCGCCAAGGTGCGCGTGTTGCGCGAGGTCGGCGGCAAGGGCTCGACAGGCGCCGTGATCGAACTCACGATTTGCGAGGGACGCAACCGCCAGGTGCGCCGGATGTGCGATGCCATCGGGCATCCCGTGGACAAGTTGCGCCGCACGCGCATCGGGACGATTTCGGCCGGTGGTCTCAAGCCGGGCGACATTCGGGATTTGACGCCCGGAGAAATCCAGGCGCTGACACGCCCGGCGGTCAGTGCGCCGCGGCGAGGATCTCCTTCCAGAAGCTGACGAGCCGCCACATGTCCGCCGTCGCCGCCTGCTCCTGAAGGTGAGCATGGGAGATGAGCGGCGTCAGCAGCCACCGCACCTCCGCCCCGCTGTGCCGCTCGAGATACGCGGCGAGTCGCGGCGCCTCGGATGAGGGAATGACGTTGTCCGCCTCGCCGTGCAGCAGGAATACGGGCACCTGCGGCGCCGGCGCACGCTCCGGTGACAACGCCGGATTGCCACCGAGTTCCTCGACGTGGGGCAGCAGCGCGCGGCCGAGCTCTGCGGTCTTTCGTTCGTTCACCCAGTTCGCATACGTGCGTGCCGGCTCCGCGAGGCGTGCCGCTTGCGCCCGCGCATCGGCGAATCCGCGTTCGGCGCGGGCCGCATCGCTCGACGTGTCGCTGGACGCGATGAGAAAGGTCAGCACGGCACGTCGCAGCGGCTCCACCTGGTCGTGAGGCACGAGCCGGTCAATGGCGCTCAGCAGAATGATCGCGACGCCGTAGTCGTGCGGCGGGCGCAACGTCCCGTCAGGCAGGCGGCCGGTGCAGAGATAGGTCATCACGCGCGGCAGTTCGGCGTGTCCGCCGACCGAGACGATGAACTGCACTTTGTCCGCGAGTGCCGGACGGCCCGCGGCGACGATCGCCAGGCCGCCAGCGAACGACACGCCCGCGACACCCACTCGTCCTGACGGCGCGAGCGCCGGCGTCGACGCCATCCAGCCCACCGCGTCCTCGATCATGTCGGTCGACCGCGCGGTGATACGAAACTCGCGCAGGTCCGGCAGCGGCACGCTCACCACGCGAACGCCGGTCGCGGCGAGCCGCTGTGAGAAGGCGGCCAATCGCGGCTCGTCCACGCCGCCGGCATGGACACCGGGGAACACGATCACGCTGCGAGCGCCAGCCGTGGCCGGCTCTGCGACGCGCGCGGCCACCGGGCCGTGGCGTGTGGGAATCTGAATGTCGCGCGTCGTGACGGCAAACGCGCGCGCGGGCAGAACGGAACGCACCCAGGTCTTCGAGCCCGCCAGGTCCAGGATGAATGCGGCACTCTGCGCGTACGGCAGCGCGACGATCGCCGCCGTCACGAGGACGCCGGCGACCAGACCGATCCAGAGAACGCGACGGCGCACGGAGGACATTGTGAAAGGTCCGTTATAATCGATTGATCGCCGGCTGCCTATGCGTCCCCTCATCATCGCCATCGATGGCCCTTCGGGCGCCGGCAAGGGCACCGTGGCGCGCGCGCTCGCCGAGCACCTGCACTATCGACACGTGGACACGGGCGCGATGTATCGCGCGGTGGCCTGGAAAGCGTGTCAATCGAACCTCGATCTTGCGGACGCCGATGCGATCGCGGCCATTGCCGGACACGCTGACTTTCAACTCGACGGCCGCGTCGTCATCGACGATCAGGACGTCACGGCGGCGATTCGCACGCCGGAAATCGATCAGGCCGCGGCGGTCGTCGCGCGCCATGCGGCCGTCCGCGCGGTGCTCGTCGAGCATCAACGGCAGTACGGCAAGGCCGGCGGGCTCGTCATGGAAGGGCGGGACATCGGCACGGTCGTGTTTCCGCAGGCCGACGTGAAGTTCTATCTCGACGCCTCTCCCGAAGAACGCGCACGGCGCCGGAACACCGACGTGGCGCACGCTGCGAGCCGCGTGGGCGCCGGCGTCGAGGCCGTAGCGCAGGCATTGGAGGCGCGCGATCAGTCAGACCGCACGCGTCCCGTGTCACCGCTCACACGTGCGGCCGATGCGGTCTACATCGATACGACAGGTGTGCCGGTCGGTGACGTCGTGCAGCGCGTGCTGGCGATTGTTAATGAGCGAATGCGTTAACCAGCGTCACTTGTTCGAGTGCGGCCAGTCGTCTGACGACGCAGGATCGAGTTCCCAGCGGTGCTTGTCACGTTCCGTGACTTCGTCGCCGCCCTTCAACTCTTCGTCGTCGTTGTACTGAATTCCAAGAGCCTTGCCGATGTCGTCGACCCGATCCTGATCGGGGGTCGGGTTGTCGCCGCCGGGGGCTTCGTCACCCACCGCGTAGGCGTCCTGCCAGCGGGCGTCGATGTCGCCGGCGGTGAGTTCGAGGCTGCCATTTGTCACTTTGGACAACTGGGCGCGGAGCTCGTCATGTCCGCTTCGGGCGGACGACAGCAGGCGCTGGTCGAGGTTGTCGAGACGCTCAGATTCCGGAAGCTGGCGCCGGCTTCGCTCGAGCGGCGGCGTGCGTGACTCCTGCCGCAGGGGTTTCGGGGCGGTCTGGGCGGCTTTTCGGACGGCTTTTCTGGCGATCTTTCGGGTGGCCTTCCGGGGTTTCGACCTGGCGGCTCGGGTCACCTTTCGGCCCGTGCGCGCCGGCTTTCGGGCCTTCCTGGCTTTCGCCCGGGCTACCGGGCGGCGTCGGGCGGTGCGCTTCGGGACTGCGCGGGCCTTGCGTTTAGCGGGTTTGCGCCGGGTGGTAGAGGCCTTTTTCTTCGCCATGGCCGAGACTCCTTGCCGCCGGTTGACCTAAATCCGCTAAGTGGCGGATAATTCACTGCTTATCACGTTCTCTGCCCACCGAGTGTAAACCCGCCAACGCTGAGAACGTGACGCCAGCAAAGTTCGACACTGAGGAGGATTCGCAACGCAATGGGTAATACAGACACGAGAAAACCATCGTCCGTTCAAGGAGGTGCGAAAGGTCAGACCGGGATCGTTACTTTCTCCTCACAGCAGAACGGCGAAGAGATGGACCCGCAGGAGTACGCACGCCTGCTCGACTTTTACGATAACAGCTTCCGCAACATTGCGGAAGGTGAAGTCGTCAAGGGGACGGTCGTCAAGGTCACGCCGACAGAAGTCATCGTCGACGTCGGCTTCAAGTCCGAAGGCATCATCCCGCTCGAAGAGTTTATCGACGAAAGCGGCCAGGTCACGGCGCAGCCGGGAGACACGGTAGACGTCCTCCTCGAGCGCACCGAAGACCGCGAGGGGTACGTCGTGCTCTCGCGCGAGAAGGCCGAGAAGATGAAGATCTGGGACGAGGTCGAGAAGGCTTTCCAGGATCGGAAAGTCGTCATCGGCCGCGTCATCGAACGGATCAAGGGCGGCCTCGCCGTGGACATCGGCGTGCGCGCGTTCCTGCCGGGATCGCAGATCGATGTGCGCCCTGTGCGTAACCTCGATGCGCTGCGCGGACAAGAGCTCCGCATGCGCGTCATCAAGGTGAACAAGAAGCGCGGCAACATCGTGCTCTCCCGCAAGGTCCTGCTCGAAGAAGAAAACGCCGAGAAGAAGAAGACGACGCTCGACACGCTCGCCGAGGGCAAGCAGCTCCGCGGCACCGTGAAGAACCTCACCGACTACGGCGCGTTCATCGACCTCGGCGGCATCGACGGCCTGCTGCACATCACGGACATGTCGTGGGGCCGCGTGACGCATCCGTCGGAAGTCGTCCGCGTCGGCGACGACATCGACGTCGTCGTGCTCAAGTACGACCCGGGCACGGAGCGCGTCTCGCTGGGCCACAAGCAGCTCGTGGCGGATCCATGGAGCGCGTCGATCGAGCGCTACCCGGTCGGCGTCCGCGTGACCGGCAAGGTCGTCAGCCTCACCGACTACGGCGCGTTCATCGAGCTCGAGCCGGGCGTCGAGGGTCTCATCCACGTCAGCGAGATGTCGTGGAGCAAGCGCGTCAAGCACCCGTCGAAGATCCTCAACGTCGGCGACGCCGTCGAGGCAATGGTGCTCGGCGTCGATCCCGGCGCGCGCCGCATTTCCCTCGGACTCAAGCAGGTCGAGACGAACCCGTGGCACGAGCTCGCCGGCAAGTACCCGATCGGCACGACGATCACCGGCAAGGTCCGCAACCTCACGGAGTTCGGGGCGTTCGTCGAAGTCGAAGAGGGCATCGACGGCCTGATCCACATCTCGGATATGGCGTGGAGCAAGATCAAGCACCCGTCCGAAGTGCTGAAGAAGGGCGACACGGTGGAAGCGCAGGTCCTCAGCATCGACGCCGAGAACCAGCGGCTCTCGCTGGGCCTCAAGCAGCTGCAGACCGGCATCTGGCGTGAGTTCTTCGACAAGAACAAAGTTGGCGAGATCGTCGAAGGCAAGGTCGTGCGTTTGACGAACTTCGGCGCCTTCGTGGAGCTCGCGGACGGCATCGAAGGGCTGATCCACGTCTCGGAGTTCGACTCGGCGCAGGGCGGCGAGAAGCTCGAACTGACGGCGGGCAACAACTACCAGATGAAGATCATCCGGCTCGTTCCCGAGGAGCGGAAAATCGGTCTCAGCATCCGTGCACTGAAGGATGCGGAGTACCGCGCTGACTGGGAGGCGTACACCGAGTCAACGGGACGGCCGGAAGTGACGCTCGGAGATCACTTCAAGAATCTCAAGTAAGTCGACTTGAATTTGGGGATTGGGAGATTGGGGGATTGGAGATTACGAAGGTCTTCAATCGCCCAGTCCCCAAATCCTCAAATCTCCAGATGGCAGTGTCGCCATGACAAAAGCCGAGCTTGTCGAAGAAGTCTCCCGCGTCTCCGACCTCACCAAGAAACACTCCGAGGTGATTGTCGACACGGTCTTCAAGAGCATCGTGGATGCCTTGCACCGCGGCGAGAAGATCGAGCTTCGCGGGTTCGGCAGTTTCCGGTTGCGCCAACGCGAGCCTCGCAAAGGCCGCAACCCGAAGACCGGCGACAAGGTGGATGTCCCACCCAAAAAGGTCCCCTACTTCAAGCCGGGAAAAGAATTGAAGGACCTGATCAACCAGTCGACCGCCGAACCCGCGGCTGAGCCGACACCATCCGACTCCTAGTGGACAGCGATCGGCCGAACGTGCCGCCTTACCGCTCGTAAGGCGAACGCGTTACATCGCGAGTTCGACGGCCCGCCGACGGACCGCGGCTCGCTTGACCGTCCGGCGCGTCGCCGAACGACGGACGGCGCGGCGAACGACCGCTCGTCTGACTGCACGACGAACCACCGCGCGCTTCACCGCCTGACGGGCGACCGCTCGCCTCGCAACCGCTCGTCTCGCGACGCGGCGGGCGCCTGTCCGTCTGACTGCTCGACGGGCCACAGTGCGTTTCACCGCACGTCTGGTCCGCCGCTTGCGCACGACCGCGCGTCTGACACTTTGAGACGTCATGCTTCCTGATTTAGCCATAAGACTACTTTCTCCGCGGGGAGCACCGCAGATCGTGCAATGTCCATTCCGCGAACAGACGCGCAGTGGGATGAGGTGAACGAGCAGGCCCAAGCGTTGCGCCCACGAATGTTCGCGGGCGGCGCGCATGTACTCGCGTCTCAGGGGCTGGCGTGACGAGATCGACGTGGCATCAATCGTTCGAGCACGCTGAACAACTCGCGATCGTCGACCGGCTTGACCAAGTGCGCGTCGAACCCGGCCTGCAGTGTGCGATCGCGATCCTTCGGCTGACCCCAGCCGGTGATCGCCACCAGTCCGACCTGCCGGCCCCAGGGCTGTTCGCGAATGCGCTTGGCCGTGTCGTATCCGTTCAATCGCGGCATTCCGAGATCGAGCAGCGCCACGTGCGGCGTGAACGTCGATCCCACGCGCAGCGCTTCGACACCGTCCTCCGCGGTCAGCACGTCGTGACCGGCGTTGCGCAGGAGCGCCGCGAGCGCGTCCGCCGCGTCGCCGTTGTCATCCACCACGAGAATGCGGCACGGCTGGACCGACACCGCCGGCTCCGAGGCCTTCACCTCGTCGTGCTTCTTGACCTGCTCAGGCGGGTCGATCAGCGGCAATCGAATACAGACTTCCGTTCCGCGTGCCGGCCCCTCGCTGCTGATGCTGACCGTGCCCTCGTGCATCACGACGAGCCGGTGCACGAGCGCCAGGCCGATGCCGAGGCCGCTGGACCCACGGTCGAGCGGGCGTTTGACCTGGGTGAAGAGCTCGAACACCGTCGGCAGAATCTCGGGCGAGACGCCGACGCCGGTATCGGTGACGCGAATCGCCACCTCGCGCTCTTCCCGCCGCATCGTCAGCGTGATGTGTCCGCCCGGCTCAGTGAACTTCGCCGCGTTGTGCAGGACGTTGGTCAGCACCTGTGTGAGCCGCGTGGCATCGCCGTCGACGAACACCGGCTCGCCCGGCAGGTCGAGCGCGAACGTGTGGCCGCGCCCGTCGATGAACGGCCGGCTGGCCTCCACGGCCCGGTGCACGATGCCGGTCATGTCTTCCGTGCGCCGCCGGAGCTCGACGATGCCGCGCGTAATCCGCGAGACGTCCACCAGGTCGTCGATGAGCCGCACCAGGTGTTCGATCTGCCGCTGAATCACCGCCATCGAGCGGGCCGACACCGCCGGCGGCACGTCGGGGAACGCCATGACCTGCGTGGCCGATCGGATCGCCGCAAGCGGGTTGCGCAGCTCATGCGCCAGCACGGCGAGGAACTCGTCCTTGTGGCGTCCGGCTTCCTCGAGCTCCGCGGTGCGCTGCGCCACACGGCGCTCGAGCAGCTGGTTCAGGTCCTCGAGCTCCTTGGTCTTGCGATAGAGCTCGACGAAGACGCTGACCTTCGACCGCAGGATCTCCGGCACGATGGGGACCTGCAGGAAATCGACAGCGCCGTAGCGATACCCGCGGAGCCGGTCCAGCTCGGTCTGCGGCATGGCTGAGACGAAGATGATCGACGTCCGCTGGAATCGCGGGTGGTCACGAATCATCGCGGCCAGCTCGAAGCCGTCCAGCTCCGGCATGCAGACGTCGATGAGCAACAGCGCGAACTCGGCGCGCAGCAGCTGGTCGAGCGCGGACCGCGCCGATTCAGCGGCGACGAGGTTCGCGTCGATGCCGTCGAGAATCGCGCGGTAGGTCAGGAGCTTGCCCGGCTGGTCGTCAACGATCAGGACGTTGACGTCCGACAGAGCGGGAGAGGTCCCGGCGGAGGGCGTTATCGGTGCAGCCATTGTCTCAGCGTCGACAGGAGCTGTTCAGTGTTGACGGGCTTGGCGAGGTAGTCGGACGCGCCGGCCTCGAGGCACTTCTCACGGTCGCCTTTCATGGCCTTCGCGGTCAGCGCCAGGATGGGCAGCCGGCGGAACGCCGGATTCTCGCGGATCGCCCGTATCGTCTGATACCCATCCATCTCCGGCATCATGATGTCCATCAGCGCGATCGCCAGATCCGGCGTCGCTTCGAGAATCGAGACGGCTTCGCGGCCCGTCGTCGCCGTCAGCACCCGCATGCCGCGGCGCTCGAGGACGCTGCTCAGCGCGAAGATGTTCCGCACGTCGTCGTCGACGATGAGCACCGAGCGGTTCACGAGATCCTCGTCCGACTTGTGGAGCCTGTCGATCATGCGCTGCTTCGACTCCGAGAGGTCCGACACCACACGGTGCAGGAAGAGCGCCGTTTCGTCGAACAGCCGCTCCGGCGATTCGATCCCCTTCACCACGATACTGCGTGCGAGCTCGTGGAGCCGGGATTCCTCACCCGGCGCCAGCTCGCGGCCGGTGAAGACGACCACCGGCAGGTCGCTCAGTTCGGGGCGCGCGGCGACCTGTTCGAGCACCTCGAAGCCGCTCATGTCGGGCAGCCGAAGGTCCAGGACGACGCAGTCGAAGGCGTCGCGTTCCTGGGTCAGCGCATCCAACGCGCCGGCGCCCGTGGCGACGCCGACGATGTCGATGTCCTCATCGCCGAGCAATTCCCGGATGCTGAACTGTTCCGCTTCGTTGTCCTCGACGACGAGCAGACGCTTCCGTCGCGGCGATGCGTAGCGCTTCAGACGTTCGAGCGCCTCGAACAGACCCTCACGCGTCGCCGGCTTCGTGACGAACGAGAACGCGCCGCGGGCGAGCCCATGCTGCCGATCCTCGTCGAGTGTGACCATCTGCACGGGAATGTGACGGAGCAGCGGATCCTGCTTGAGCTGGCTCAGCACGCTCCAGCCGAGGATGTCAGGCAGGAAGACGTCGAGTGAGATCGCGGTCGGGAGGAACTCCCGCGCGAGTGACAGCGCCTCGTCCCCGCGCATCGCCAGCAGAACCTTGAACCCGTGATCCCGGGCGAGCGACAACAGGACCCGTGCATAGTGCGGGTCGTCCTCGACCACGAGGAGCGTCCGGTCTCCCGGCGCGATCTCGTTGCGGTCGTCGGCGATCATCTCGATCTGATGATCGGCGGCTCGCGCCACCGGCACGGGCGACACCTTGAGCGCGAGCGGCGCTGGTCGCGGTTCGATCGTCGAGCCCGCGTATCGCGTCGGCAGGAACAGCGTGAACGAGCTGCCGACGCCCGGCGTGCTCTTCAGCTGAATTTCGCCACCGAGCAGCGTCGCGAGCTCGCGGCTGATCGCGAGGCCGAGGCCCGTGCCGCCGTACTTCCGGCTCGTGCTGGCGTCGGCCTGCTGGAACGCCTCGAAGATGATGCGCTGCTTCTCGTGCGGAATGCCGATGCCCGTGTCCGACACCTCGAACGCGACGACGTTCGTGGTTTGACTGAGCACCGGATGATCCGGGGTCCAGCCGCTGAGCGCGATAGACACGTTGAGCCGCACGCCGCCTTCCGCGGTGAACTTGAAGGCGTTCGAGAGGAGGTTGGTCAGCACCTGCTGCAGGCGCTTGGCGTCCGTCTGGATG
>Ga0137451_1000393_pt1 | contig 13238 bp, 14 predicted proteins | sample EasRivERMGT500_2_FD_102336 | JGI IMG/M metagenome (GOLD analysis project Ga0137451, IMG submission 102336) | Soil microbial communities from meander-bound floodplain in the East River, Colorado, USA - East River MetaG ERMGT500_2 | ecosystem: Environmental > Terrestrial > Soil > Floodplain ... | reverse complement strand
CAGGGACAGGCTATGCGGTCAATCTTTGGTCGCTCACGCGTAATCCATTTCATTTGATCACTCGTTTATTATTATAACATTTTGGTTATGGATACTCAAAAATACTTATTTCCTCACCTGGTTGAATCAGTCAGTGAGTCAGTCTGATTATTTAGCCCACGATTTAAATGGTATTAACAACTAAAGCTTCGGAGAGATGGAGACTGACAGAACATTATATCTCCAATCAAATTCCTCATTACTTATTTTGACTACACATCCATAAGGAATTTTGAAGCGATCAAAGGAGTCCTGTAAAGAAGTATTGGTAATGCAGGATAAAATGCTTCTCATTACTCCGCCATGGCTTACAATAGCAATAGCCCCATTGTAACGCTGAACTATCATTTCGAATTGATCGATCACCCGTTGGTAAAACTGTATATAACTCTCCCCATTGGGGAAGGGAGAATTTACAAATTCTTTCATCCAGGGGTTCAGGATTTCTTTTGGAATATCATTCCATTTTTTCAATTCCCAATCTCCGCAATCAATTTCTTTTAAGTTATCCTTAAATTCTATTGAATGACCAGGAAATAAAAAATCAGTAAGCTTCCTGCAACGCTGCAGGGGACTTGAAAAAACATGTTGAATATGACCGGGAAGATACCGCGCTATGATCTCAGCTTCGTCCTTAAAACTCTTTACTATATCAAGGTCCGCTTGACCATAGCAGATCCCTGTTTCAATATCCGGAGTTGTATGACGAATCAGGTAAATCTCCATATCAGTATACTTCCAAGGTAGAAAACAATCTCGCACAGTTGTTGAATGGCTCCCAAACAATCACCGGTGTAGCCTCCGATCCATTTATTAAAATATTTTCCGAGGTAAAGCCTGGCCGCTATGACCGGAATGACCGCTAATAAAAAAGCCGGCTTTAAAAACAAAAAAGATAAACAGGGCGCGGTAAAGGCAATGAACATCTCCTTAAGGGATAATTTCCTGCCTGCAACCGGTTTTGATTTACTTGTATCTTTTTCTGCAACATAATTGTATTGCTGCATTATACTCAGAGCCGCAAAACGACTTAAAGAGTTTGCAGTTAGTATGAGTACAACAAATGTGAACGTGTCAAAACGGGAAAGCTCCAGGAGCAATAAAAATTTCATTCCCAATACGACAATCAAACCAATGACCCCATAAGTTCCCAGCCTGCTATCCTTCATAATGAGAAGGATCTTCTCTTTTGTCCAACCACCACCAAAAGCATCGCAAACATCTGCAAAACCATCCTCGTGAAAAGCACCGGTAGTCAGAATGGACGCAACCATTGAAAGCAAAACGGATAAGGCCGGGGAAAAAATTTGTATGCAACCGATATAACTGCCCGCTGCAACCGATCCGACTATAAGTCCAACCCAGGGAAAATAGCGTACGGATTTTTGAAGTAGTACCGGGCTATGATCAATTCTCTTTGGAACGGGCAGCCGGGTAAGAAACATGACTGCTGTAAAAAAAATATCTGCCTGTCTTTTCATGATATTTTGTTACTTACTCCTGCGCTTTTAAAACTTGCCATTTCATTTAAAAAATTTACTGCTGACCGGATCAACGGGATGGCCAGAGCAGCTCCCGTTCCTTCTCCTAATCGCAACCCTAAATTGAGCAGCGGTCTTGCTTTTAAATATTCAAGCATTTGCTCATGACCCTTTTCCCCGCTTGTGTGTGCGAAAATGCAATTGTCGATTATTCCCGGATTCAATTCAAAGGCGATTAAAACTGCAGCGGTACTGATAAATCCATCTACAACGATAACCATATTTTGTTTTGCAGCCCCGAGATAAGCACCTGCCATCATAGCAATTTCAAAACCGCCTATCTTACTTAATAACTCTTTTGGCCCGTTGGAATAATTTCGCAATTGATGAAATTCATATACTTTTTCAAGAGTCTGAACTTTCGTTCTTACATGTTGATCATCGGCGCCGGTACCCCTGCCGATGCATTGATCAACAGGGAGTCTCATGACAGCACTCATGATTAAAGAAGCAGACGAAGTGTTACCAATTCCCATCTCCCCGATACCAATACAATTACATCCTTCCTGTGCAATATGAGTTATTAATTGTTCAGCTTTTTGAATGGCTGCATCAACCTGCTCAATGCTCATCGCATTTTCTTTTAAATAATTACCTGTCCCTTTTTGAATTTTAGCATTGATAAACTCAGGGTGATTTAAAAAACCAAAATCATAATTAACACCCGCGTCTACCACTTTTAGTTGAACCTGGTGTTGCCTGCAGAATACATTAATGGCTGCGCCGCCCCGGAGAAAATTCAGAACCATCTGGGCTGTAACAGATTGGGGATATGGATTTACCAGTCCGGTAGCGGCAATACCATGGTCTGCTGCAAATACAAGCAAATGCGGGCTCTGCAGCTCAGGATGAATCGTTTTTTGAATGAGGCCAACCTGCAGGGCAATCTCTTCTAATCTTCCCAACGCACCGATGGGTTTTGTCTTCTGGTCAATTTCATATTCCAATTGTTTGTGAAGAGATAAGGGTTCCATCAAATTAATTTTTATTGACCAGGTAAGAGATCACAGAAATAAAAACCATACTCTGTTGGATCAGCATTGGTGTGACAATTATTGTCTTCAGTTTTAGGTGCGGCATATTTCCGATATACTATTTCTCCCTTTTTAAAGCAAACAGGTTCTTTGTATATGGGCCCCTGGAACACGAATGAGTGAAATTCTCCGTTCTCACCACAAACGTCAACCTCCGGAGGAAGGTCATTAATAAAAGATTCATCGATCAGGCGTCCGCAAAAACTTTTATCCAGGTATTTTTCATTAACACAAATAATAATAGACTTAAAACCCAGGGCAATAAATTCTTTTATCAGCTCTGTTGTATCAATTTTCCATAAAGGAAAGTCGCATTCAATTCCTGCTTCTTTTAATTTTCTTTCTCTGTATACTCTAAGATCTTCGAGAAATATATCTCCAAACAGTGCATGTGTACAACCAGCTTTTTTCAACTCGTTTACTTTAAGAAGCATGCCTTGCTCATATTCCTTCATGCCGGGTTGTTCAGGAAGCTCAATGGTTTTAAGTGGAATTCCGATAGACCTCGCCTGTGCTTCCAGCAATGATCTTCTTACGCCATGCATGGAAATACGGTCATGTACTGCGTTTACACTGGTAAGGAGTTGTGTGATATTATATTTCCCCGACCCCATCGCTTTGTGCAGACAAAGAGCAGAATCCTTACCTCCACTCCAGTTCATGTATGCATTTATCATTTTTGTTCTTTTATCGTGACAGGTATTCCACTCACCATCAGCACCACTTTATTTGCTCTTCCGGCAATGTATTGATTCGCCCATCCCTGCAAATCAGTAAATTTTCTTCCGATCTCTGTTTCTGCATGAACTCCCATTCCAATTTCATTGCTGATTATGAAAAAAACAGCGGGAATTTTTTGCAGTTCATCTATCTCATTTTTGATAGCCTGTAAAGCCTGCTCTGTATTGTATTTGTACAATGAAAAAAAATTGCTTAGCCAAAGAGTTACGCAATCAATTACCACTATTTTGTTATCCAGAGAAAGTTTGCTTAGGTATAACTGTTCTTCCACGGAAGTCCATCGCTCATCTCTGTCTGATATATGCCGTTGTATTCTTTGCCTGAACTCTTCATCATTTGCATCCATTTTTGCAGTGGCTATATAAACGGGGCCGGGTGATAATGTCAACGCCTGCTCCTGCGCATAACTGCTTTTACCGCTTCTTGCTCCTCCTGTAATAAATAGGATCGTTGCCCTGGTATTATCTTCCATTAACCCAGAATTTTTCTTTAAAAGCGGTGTATCTGTTTTTCAGTTCATAAAGGCAATTAATACATAAGCAGCCGGCATACCTGTCTTCAATAAATGCCTTGTCTTCAAGGGTCAAACTAATATGGCTGCATTGACAACGAGATATATCTCCTGCTTTGCATTCAAAGTCTTTGTTACAACGCGGACAATTCTTTTGTTCATGAACCGGCATATACTTCCTGTTTACATACATTAATGAATTTATCATCCAGGTTTTTTGGAACAGTAAACAACCCGGGATGAAAAAGCGCAGAGAGCAATTCTATCCCTTCAGTGAGCGTTGACGCAGCAGGCTGTGTAAACAAATCATAATCGATCACATAAACCTGTTTTGTCTTAACCGCTTCGAGATCAGTCCAGCCCTGTTTTTGTGTAAGTAAATGCAACTCTTCCAATGAACGTTTCACTTCAAAACCGCATGCTGCAATCAACAAGATTTCAGGATCGTATTTTAAGATCTTCTCCCAGGATGTTACTATGGAATCTCCACCCGGATTACCAAGCATGTCAATACCTCCTGCCTGTGCGACCTGGAATGGGATCCAGTGCCCGCAATTATAAACCGGATCTATCCATTCAAGTAACGATACCCGTTTTAATGGCATACGCTCAGTCCTCAATTTGTCCAATATGGCAGCAGTTCTTTTTTTTAAACCAGACAGATAATGATACGCCTTTTCTTCCTCACCAAGTGCAGATGCAATAACAATAGCGCTGTTATAAACGTCCTCAAGGTTCTGTGGCGTAAGCGAAATTATTAAAGGTTGTTTTTCCAGTTTAGCAACGGCGGCGGCAGTACACTGTGTATCTATCTGGCAGACTTCACAAACGTCCTGCGTGAAAATAATATCCGGTTGAATTTGCTGTAATAACTCTTCTTCTACATAGTATAAACTTTTGCCCTGGGCCCTGAAGGCGGAAAAAATCCGGTCAATTTCCAGGCTTGAATAATTTTTCCCCTCAAGCATACAACGGACAACTTTTGGTTTTTCTTTCATGGCCCCGGGAAAGCATTCAAACGTTATTCCGTAAAGAAGATGTTGCAGCTGCATATCATAAATCATTCTTGTGGCAGCAGGAAGAAAAGAGCAGGTTTTCATAATGGTGTTTTAAAATTTTACGATACAGAAGAACTTTTCTCAGAAGATAAATTCATCTTTGAATATTTACGTTGAAGCCATTCAAAACTTCCAAACATAAGCGTTCCATAAATCAAACTGCCGCTAAAAAAATTCAATTCGTAAGGAATGGCCGCTATTAGTCTCTGTCCATATAGCAATAGAGCAGCCCCGGTGGTTTTTTCGTTGAGGCATCCTCCCATATCAGAAACCAGCCAGTGAATCATTGTAATCACGATCACAGAGAAAAAAATATTTTTAACATTTACATTTTTGATCAGCATTTTTCCTGTAAAAACCATTAATGCAAATGCGGCATATGTCCAATACCAACCGGTATACAACAATCCTGTTCTGAATGAAGAATAAATTGTAAAGGATAAGATCACATCACTGATGAAAAGAGTAAATAAGGGCAAAAAGAAAGGTTTTATTTTCCCTTTAAAATAAGCTCCGCCAAATAAGGCCATTGCCCCGATCGGTGTAAAATTCGAAACGGGACCCGGGTGATCAGCAAAATGAGTCAGTAACCGCAGTGCTGCAACGGCAATAATGATCAGGAACAATACGATTGCACGCGGGCTAAATTTTTGAAATGACATGGAACAATTTATTTTATTAATGATTAGAATTTTACGTTAATACCTGCCTGCATGTTGAATGCTTTGCTATTATATCCAATGACATCAGAATATTTTTGGTCTGTGATATTGTGCAGGTCAGCAAACAACCTGGCATTTTTATTTAAATCATACCCGGCAAAAAAATCGACCAGATAATAGGAAGGCTGTTCGGATGGCCCTGGGTCATAGGGACCTTTAAGACGTGATCCTATATACCTGAATGAAGGAATAAGGGTCAGGCTTTTTACAGGAACTAAAGTGAGCATGCTGTTAAAAATGAATTGGGGTCTCCGGTACAGATTGCTCAGTTTAACATGATCCTGGACTCCCTGGCCTTCAACAAAGGAAAAATTGTTGCTCCAGTCACCAACGCGGGATAAACGGATGTTACTTTCCAGTTCGAAACCATGATCGTTTTGTTTATCTCTGTTTACATATTGACCCGCATATGAAACAGGATCGGTATAGAATATGATCAGGTTTTTACTATTTCTTTTGAACGCAGCAAAACGAAATGAAAGTTTTTGATCATCACTCCGGGTCTGAAGAGCCAGCTCATAGGTTGTGCTGCTTTCCGGGTATAGGCCCTTATTTCCATACTCACTGTACAGCTGATACAGGGAAGGAATTTTATACGCTGATGATATGTTTAAAGCAATCTTTGTATCGCCATCAATAGTAAACGAAGGATTAAATGTATAGGTAGCATTGGTTCCATATATTGAATGGTTATTTACACGTCCACCCAATTCCATATTAAATCCCTTACCGGAAGTAATTAATAAGGAAGCGTAGACTGAGACCTGGTTTATTTTCGCGCTATCCTTACCCAGGGCTGTTGAATAAATATCGAAAGGACCATAAGGAGGAGGAACATTATTGATGTTCAGATAGGATTGTTCAGTATTTTGATGAATGTATTGTATCCCTCCTACAAGATTAATATGCCTGGCCAGGACGATATTTCCATAGCTTTCCACCTCTGCAGTTTTTCCATTGAACCTGCCTTTCGAATATTTAGAGTACTGACTACTCACAAAAGAACTATCATCTGCATATATCCTGTTTGCCACCTGGTAGCTTCCCTGGAGATTCCATTCAAATCCTTTTTTACCATAGTGAAGGGAAGTACCGCCAATACTATTTTTATTTTTTGCCGTATAGTCTTTATCATCTGTAAATGCGCCTTCATCCAAACTATTTTTATAAAAATCCAGGTTTGCAAATGTTTTAAGTGAAAGTTCGTTGCTGAATTTATAAGTCAGTTCTGTCTTTACATGATGTTGCTCAAAGCCATCCTTGTCAAAGTTTTTTTTGCCGGTACTATCAAATGCTGAGGACAGGCCCCTGCTTTTAATGTAATTATATTGAATGCCGTAACCAAGCCTGGCCGCCCTTCCACTTATACCTGCGGCCGCTCGAACAGTATTGTAGCTACCGTAACTAAACGAAGCAGTAGTGGCTAATTTCTTTTGATCTTCTTTTTTTAAAAATAGTTGAATCACCCCAGCCACAGCATCGCTTCCCCATAGGGTACTCTGACCTCCTTTTAAGATCTCGATCTTTTCAATCTGTTCCAGGGGAATACTATTCAGATCAAAAGAATTGTCCGAATGAGAAGGATCATAAACAGGGAAACCATCAATTACAATGAGCATATTGCCGGTAGCTGCTCCCCTGAAATAAACATCGAGGTTAGTACCCGGGTTATTATCAGCGCCATTGATAAAAAATCCCGCCTGAGTGTTGAGAAGTTCTGCAAGACTGCGACCAGCGCTGTTGAGGATCATTTGCTGATCAATTACTGTTACGATTTTACCCGTTTGTGATTGTTTAAGTTTGCTCTTAGTGGCAGTGAGGATCACCGGATCCATTTCCTTAATGACAGTGGAATCGTTTTGTGCCCATCCTGTTTTTGACAGAAGAATAACTGTCAGCAGGTACGTAAATTTTTTCATGCTCATTCTTCTTTAAATGTTTAAAATGTCTGAAGAATGAGCTTTCGATAAAAAAGAGGAGAGAAATGAAAAGGGTCTTTTGCAGACGATTTACATATCTCGCTTTTCACCCGAAAGCTCAATAAACCAGGAAAATGATTTGGCAGGTCTTCTGGCTTACTCCTTTGTTTCTCGCCTTCCCATCCGCCTGAGGCGAACAGTGGTCTGATGATAACAATTTAGCGGAGCTTACAGCTACGGGGATAGCGCCGGACTTACACCGGCTTCCCTTTTAATCTTTCACTCTAACTAGTAAAAAGAACCTAAATCGGAGCAAATATAGTGATGGGGAACCTCCGCTGTAATTTTATTTTACGGAATTTATTCACATACATTCTAACCAGGTACAGTAAAGTGTATCCATGGAGTTCGTGTTTTTCACAAGATTTTTTTGGGTTGAACTATTGATACAACAACAGCGCCGATTATCTTTTTGCTGAAGTTTCCTTTTTAATACGTTCCGGAATTCCGGTGCTTCACTTTAAAAAAAACTATTTATCTATTCCAGGTTCCCTGTCCTTCGTCCGGTTAAGTGTATAACTGAAATTCTCATTACCTACGAGTAAATTGCCCGCGGAATCTGTAAAGAACAAAATGTTATCATCTGCTTTTAGCAGGTAAACAGCAAAGGTTTTCTTTTCCGGATCCAGTTTATAGATTACCCTTCCATCTCTTCCCCTGGTAATTTCCCAACTGCCCCTTGTCATGGTTTCCTTTCTATAACCCATTCCGCCATTGAGATAGTAGGAAGGTTGTCCTGTAACAGAATCCATATATAAAATGATATACCATTTCATTTTATCACAGGCAGCACTTCTGTTCTGTCCCAGAAGCCTGGATAACTCCTGGCAGGGCGTTCTTCCCTGAAAGACCATGGAATTTCCGGCAGGCGTTTGTTTTAATTGAAGATTGAACTGATCGGTCTTTATGGGTGTATCTATATTCAGCGCATAACTATAGCCTCCGTTTCCCACCAGCAGGGTTTTATTTTTATCCAGCAAATGAAGCAAGTTGGAATTTATTTCCAGCAAGTAAAAAGTTTTATTTCCCCGATGCAGGTAGTAATAATTGCCTTGCTTCGACAAGGGGCCTGAAAACGCAACCTTTTTTTCATCAATGAATCCATTGGTTCCTCCCTTAGACAGACCGTATTGGCAATTCAGATCGTAACGATCGGAACGCATTACCACATTCCACCTGATAAAATCAATGGAATCAGTAAGCGGGATGCCCAGGAAATTTCTTACATCAGGGTGTGCTGGTGCGCTTCCCCGATAAACGGTTTCTTTGCTGCCTGCACTAAAGCAAATAACCGTCAATACTAAAAGAGAGGAAAGTATCTTCATGTTCTTTTTACAAACTTCCCACCATTTCCGGAATTTGAAAACGGTTTACACCACTTACCGGATTTACTTGACAAAGTGATGAAAAAAATCCGGAGGTTTCAATCCTTCTTTCTTCTCCGGACGACTCTCGTCCCCATTCGCCAGGCCGCAAATCATTAGCGGTAACTTATCGGCGACCGCGTAGATTCAGATAGACTGCTCGTTATCTTTGCAAAAGGCAATGCGCGGAAAAAAGAAAAAAATGAGTATACAAATTCTTTCTACTCCTTCAGGAAATCTTGCTACAGCAATGCGAGGCGTTTGGTGGTTGCTGTCACGCGAAGATTGGACAAAAGATGGGCAACAAAGAATTGATCCTACATTAGGTGCTGATCCGATCGGCATTCTCTCCTATGCGGGTACCCATTTTGCTGCTCAATTCATGAAGCGAAACAGATCAGACAATCCCGCCAATCAAATATTCTATTCCGGTCAAAATAATACAAGCGCTGTTGGAGGTTATGATGCCTATTTCGGAACTTATGAGGTGAACGAACAAACGGGCAAAGTAGCACACACTCTCATTGGTTCACTTACTCCTTCAAATATTGGAATAACAGTATTGCGTGATCTGCGGGTCAATGACGACAATTTAATGATTCAGCTGGAAACCACAACACCTGACGGCGAACCTATCACTCGCACCTTAGTCTGGAAACGCATTAATTAGAAATTTTACTCTTTGCCAGATTCTTCCCCGACGAGTCTTTCTTCCCCGACGAGTCTCCTCCCGAATTAAAGCAAACACATTCATAGACGACCGGAGGGACTCGTCGGCATTTACGACTCATACATATGCTCCCAATCAACAAACCCTCAATCTCCCGGTCACCTTAACTCTCTTCCCATAATACTTCTCTCCCCATTCATCCAAGCCCTCCATTAAATAATTTCCTTTATCAGTTTTAACAATTGCACCGTCTTTGTCTTCCAGTGCTGTGCCAAAAACCGTAATGTTTTTGTTTCATTGTATTGTTACAGTTTTTCAAATTAACAGAAGCGAAACTTAACAAAATTGTATATAAAAATACTCTTATCATAATCTGTAGTTTTTATTTGAGCGGTACTGTTGTTATTGCAATAGTAAAGACCTGTCTATTAGCATAGTCTTTTGGTTTTGAAAATTCTCCCAGTGTTTTTTCGTAAATACGCATTCCTGGCTGCATATGATTGGCATCAAACCATGTATTTGTATTTGCATTACACAATCCATAGTCAAAATTCAGTCTATCACCAGCTATTTCGATATCTTATACTGTAATTGTTCGTTAAGCCATTATATTGAAATAATTTTTTGATTCAGATAAGGGTATTTTTTGACCTGTGTGTCTCATAGTATGATAAATTTTTACCGGTATCTATAAAGTGAACTGTTAAAATAAGATAAACTGGAAGATTCAACCGTGGAGGGTTTATTTAAGCAATGCTTTCATGATCATTATGAAAGGCTGCATAGATATGCCTTTGCCATGTTAAAAGATAATCAGCAGGCTAAAGATATTGTTCAATCTGCCTTTGTAAAGCTATGGGAAAAAAGAAAGGATATAAATATCGTGTCGGTCGGCCGGTCCTATCTTTATACATCAGTGTATCGTCTTTGTCTGAATAGCTTCAGGGATAGAAAGATCAAAGACAGTAGTAATAAATATCTGGCGACACCGATGGCCGCGAACAAATATGATCCGGCCGAAGAGAGAGAAATCCGGAACAGAATTTATCAGGCTATAGAAACATTACCGCCCAGGTGTAAGGAAGTTTTTTGCAAAAGCCGTTTAGAAGGAAAAAAATATTCAGAAATAGCCAGTGAATTAAGCATATCTGTAAAAACGGTTGAAGTGCAAATGGGTAAGGCATTAAAAATATTAAGAGAAATCCTGGCTGATATTATAACGACACTTATTTTTTCAATAATATATTTCTTATAATTTGTCTTATTCATCAGATTTAATTTTTAAAGAATGAGCATTGATCCCAATAGAACAATTGATACTCTTTTACTGGGAAAGTACCTGGCAGGGGAAGCTGAGCCTGAAGAGGCAATGGACATTGATGATTGGCTTACTGATCCGCGAAACTTAAAAGAATTTAATGAGATAGAAAAAATATGGAATTCGCTGCCGTCAGGCAGTATTCATGAACAGCCCGATCTTACAGACGGATGGTCGCAATTGAAGAATACCCTTCCCGTAAAAAAACAGGCAAAACTGTTCAGGCTGCTTTTTAACCGTTATGCCGCCGCCAGTTTATTGGCCATTTTTATTTATACCGCTATTACCCGGCTAACCCATTATAACAATCCCGGACCAACGGAATTGAAATACATAACAAAGGGATCTTTTGAAAAAACATTAAAGGATAGATTACCGGACGGGTCTGAGGTTATTATAAGCAGGAACAGCACTATCCAATACACTGAAAATTTTAATAAACCCGATCGGAAATTAAGCCTGAATGGCGAATCTTATTTCAACGTAGTTCCATCCCGGGAAAGACCATTCATCATCAGCGTAGATAAATTAAAGATCAAAGTCGTTGGCACTTCCTTCAATGTAAAAAAAACGACCTCCCCGGAGATTATTGAGGTCCAGGTACAATCCGGCCTGGTAAAAATGTATACCGATGCAAAGGAGATCACTGTGAAGAAAGGGCAAACCGGAACTTATACAATAGAGAGTGGTGAATTCAATTTAAAAGATACTGTAGATATCAACAGCCTGAGTTATGCAACAAGCAACTTTTCTTTCAATGATATGTCGCTGGCCCGGATTTCGGTCTACCTCGAAAAAGCTTTTGGAGTTACTATACTGGCAGCTAACAATAAACTCTTGCAATGTCGTCTCACGGCCCAGTTTGAAAACAAATCACTCACGTATATCCTGGATGTCATTGCTGCAACGCTCAATATCGAGTACAGCATACAGGAAAATACTGTTTCTATAAAAGGAAAAGGTTGTAATTAAATCATTTAATATGGAAAAGCCTGAATATGTGATTTATTCTTTTATCATCGGCCTGATGCTGACTCCATTGATTGCCGGCGCACAGATCAATAAAGAAAAACTTGAAAAAAGAATCAGCGTTCAAACCGGGAGCATGCGGGTAGATTCTTTGCTGAATATATTTTCAAAGCAAACCGGGATTGAGTTTTCTTTTAATTCCCGGAAAATAAGCCCATCAAGAATAATTATCGTTAAAAAAGGAACCTGCACATTGGAAGAATGGTTGGCCTTATTAAAACAAACTGTTGGTATTAATTATATTGTATTAGGCGATCACATCATTCTTGTAGACCATCGCTCTTCAGCAAAGCAAACCTTACCTGCAACGGGTAAACAGTACACGGACATTGCTAAGAAAAATCAAAAGGATATTGCTCCCAGGGAAAGCAATAAGAAGGACACTTCTCTATCTTCCAAAGAAAATAAAACAGTTTACGAACCGGCAGGTCAAAATGAGGTGCCCGGTATACCGGTCAGAGATACTGCAGCCATAGCTGCCAGCAAGAGGGAGAGTGATTCTTCGGGGATCGTTTTAAATGATGAAAAGAATATTCCGGTGAAAAACGTATCGCACGATTCAGTTCAGCCTGTACAAAATAATTCTCTTTCAGCCCATGCAATGATTAAGAACAGCTCAATACGTTTGAATACAGACAGGCTCAGGCCTTTGACTAAACTTGACATGGGACTGCAGGGCATTGGGTTTACATTTGAGCGCAGGCTGGGTAATAAAATGACTGTTGACCTGTCATCTGGCATAGGTGGCGGATATAGGATTCAATATAGCCTTTTTACGAAAAATGACATTAACTACCAATGGGACCCTCTGGGGCCGGCATTCTATTTTTCCAGTACACCTAAATTTTATTACAACCGGGAAAAAAGATCAGTAAAAGGAAAAACAAACTCGCTGAACTCAGGCAACTATATTGGTTTGCTCATCAGGTATACAACAAGAAGCATATCGGAGAGTGCAAATGATCGTGTACAGGATGCATTACTCATGAATATCCATTGGGGGTTGCAAAGAGCCATTGCTAAAAGGTGGACAATCAATTTACATATAGGAGCCGGCTATATCACAGATGCAACAGATCTGCAGAACACATCCGGAACAATTTACCCCGCGCTTGACTTCAAATTCTCTTACATTTTTACAAAAAAATGAATTGGATGAAGGAAAACATTTCGGTTTAGCGGGTAGTCCTGGCAAAATCACTACGGCGCACGATCATTAGTATTTTGAATTT
>Ga0137451_1000392_pt1 | contig 13268 bp, 17 predicted proteins | sample EasRivERMGT500_2_FD_102336 | JGI IMG/M metagenome (GOLD analysis project Ga0137451, IMG submission 102336) | Soil microbial communities from meander-bound floodplain in the East River, Colorado, USA - East River MetaG ERMGT500_2 | ecosystem: Environmental > Terrestrial > Soil > Floodplain ... | reverse complement strand
GCCGCCGACGCCGCCGGATTCGCGATCCTCGCCGACGCCCTGACGAACGCCTCGGCCGCCCTCGCCCTCGAGCTCGCCGTCCGAACCGCGACCGACCGTGTCGCCGAACGTGTCCGCCTCGAAGGTGACGCCGAACGCGCCGTCCGGACAAGAATCGCCGACGAGCTCGCCGCCCGACGCGCCGCCGCCGACCTCGAGGCCGCCGACGAGGCCGCCGCGTTCGCCGCGATCGACTACGCGCACGAAACGCGGATATGACCGATCCGAATCAACCGCGCCTATTCGGCCGCCCGTACCAAACACGCCGCGCCCGTCACGGCCTCGACGCGACCGTCGACAGGTTGCGCGCCGCCGGCCGCCTCGAGGACGTCGACGCCGCATGGATCGCGCTCGCCCGCGTGTCCGCCGATCAACTGGACGGCGCCTGTTCCGACCCTGACGAATCGCGGTACACGCGCGGCGTGCTGATCGCCCGTCACCTAGCCGTCCTCGACCGCCTGATAGCCCGCCCTGATGCTGATAACGCCGACGACCTCGACGCCCTGTTCGCCGGCGTTCGCGACACGCCGACGACCTGACGCGCCGACGATCGGCGACGACGTCGCCGCCGTCGCCCGCCTACTCGGCCGCCCGCTCATACCGTGGCAACGCGACCTCGTCGACGTCGCCGGCGAACTACGGCCGGACGGGACATTCCGCTACAAATATGTGATCGTGATCGTCCCGCGCCGCGCCGGTAAAACGCTCGCCGTTCTCGCCTACGCCCTGACCGTCACCCGCCGCCGGCGCGGATCAAAAGCGTTTTACGCCTCGCACCGTCGCGAAACGGCCGCCGCCCTATGGCGCGACGACTGGTCCGCCTGGCTCGAGGACAGTCCGCTCTACCCGCGACATATCGCCCTACGCCGATCGAACGGATCCGAAGCCATAACATGGCGCGGGAACCGTTCGACGTTTCGACTACTGCCACCGAACCCCGACGCGATCCGATCATTTAGCGCCGACGTCGCGTTCGTCGACGAAGCCCGCGAATTCGGTAGCGACGCCGGCGCCGAGCTCGAGGCCGCCGCATTCCCTACTCAAGCCACCGGCCTAGGTGGTCAGGCGTGGATCGTGTCGAACGCCGGAACGGTCGCCTCAACATGGCTAGCGAAATGGCGCGACCTGGGACGCGGATCCCTCGACGATCCGGCGTCGCCGATCTGCTACGTCGAATATTCAGCGCCGGCCGGCGCCGACCCCGACGACGTCGCAACGCTCGAGGCCGCCCACCCAGGAATCGGATATCACGTCCTCACCGACGCAATACTCGCCGACCGTTCCGTCATGAATCCGGACGCCTGGGCATGCGAATACTTGGGTCTATGGCCGGACGCCCTCGAGGACTCAACGCTCGTCGACGCCTGGGCGGCCGGGATCGTCGCGCCGGGATCGCTCGAGCTCGCCGCCGGCCTCACGTTCGGGATAGAGCTCGACGAGGACCGCGAAACGGCCGTGATCGTCGCCGCCGCCGCCGGCGCCGGCGGCCGCCTCGAGCTCGAACTACTAGAACACCGCCCACACGGATCGTGGCTCGTCCCGCGTGTCGCCGAGCTCGTCGATCGTTGGGCGCCGGCCGCGATCACGTTCGACGCCGGCGGACCGGCCGCCGCCCTCGCCCTCGAGCTCGCCGACGTGTCGACGAACGTTGTCACCCTGAACACTCGCGAAACGGCCGCCGCCGCCGGATACCTGTATGACCGGATCTTGTCCGGCGACGTCGCGCACGCCGGCGACCCGTTGCTCGACCTCGCGATCCGCGCCGGTCGCCGCCGCCGTGTCGGCGGCGCCTGGGTCTGGGACCGTCGACAAACTGCCGCCGGCGCCCTGATCGCCGGATCGCTCGCCGCCTGGGTACACCGCGCCGGCGCCGGCCGCCCGCCCAACGTCGCCTAACCGCCGATCCCAGATCGCCCGCCCTGACATAACGCAACCTAGAGGCCGGAATTTTAATCAGCTGCGCGTAAATGGGTGATTGACGCCGGCCGCGTGTTACACCAGTGTCGTTTGCGATATGTCTCGCCGAGCTCGTCGCCAGATCGCCCGCCGCGCCGGCGACCTCAACGCCCTCGAGGCCTCGATCGCCGACGCGATCGCCGCTCGAGGATCCGGCGTCGCCCTGACCGCGTTCGAACTGCCGATCGTGGTCGCCTGTCGCGACCTGATCGCAAACACCGTCGGACAGTTACCGATGATCGCCTACCGTGGCAACGCGCCGCGACCGGATCAACCGCCGATCATCGTCCGCCCTGACCCGTACGAACCGCGCTGGCAGACCCTTCACCGTTTGTGCAACAACCTGACAGGTTGGGGACACGCATGGCTTGTCCCGTCCGCCCATTACGCCGACGAATATCCGGCCGCCGTCCGCGTGGTCGACGCGTCGCGCGCGTTCGGCGAATTCGATTCGACCGGCCGCCTCACCGCGGTCTACTACGACGGGCAACGCCTCGAGCCTGGCACCGGCGCGATCCTAATCCCGTGGCGCGTCACTCAAGCCGGATCGCTAGGGACGGCGCCGCTCGCCGATTGTTCCCGCGCGATCGAATACCTCGCCGCCCTCTACGATATGGCCGGCAGTTTTTGGGAAGCCGGTTTTCCATCGGTCGCCGTCCTCGTCAAACAAACACTGAACGCGACCCAAACCGCCGAACTCAAGTCTCAAGTCCTGTCCGCCTGGGCACGCAAACACGAACCCGCGATCATTGACCGCGACGGACAGTTAGCGCCGATCGGCTCGTCGGCCGTCGAATCCCAGCTCGTCGAATCAATCGCGATCGCGAACACCGAAATAGCCCGCGCGTTCGGTGTCATGCCGTCCCTCGTCAACGTCGCCGCCGGCGACAGTCTCACCTACGCGACGACGGAAGCCGAGTTTTCGAAATGGCTCAAGGTCGGACTCGGCCAGTACCTCAACCGGATTGAGGCCGCGTTTACCGATCTGACGCCGTACGGGACACAGGTCCGTTTTGATACCGCCGAACTATTGCGGACCGACCTCACCGCCCGCTATCAGGCGTACGCGATCGGTGTCGATCACGGTTGGATCCTTCCGGCCGAAGTCCGCGCCCGCGAAGGTTTTCCGCCGCTACCTGCCGACGCCCTACCGCCGCCCTCGAGCTCGTCGACGATGCTCGCCGATCCTGTCACCGATACCGCTACACCGAACATCCAAGAACCTGGGAGATTAGCTATGTCCGCACCACGTCAAACCGTCGCCCGCGCCGCCGGAACGCTCGAGGCCGCCGCCCACATCGGGATCGTCCGCCGCGCCCAGGTCGAAACGTCCGACGACGCCGCCCGAACAATCAGCGTTTGCCTGGTCCCCTGGGGACAGGTCGCCCGCGTCACCGACGACGGCCGATCGTTCTATGACGAATCGTGGACGTCCGGATCGCTCGAGCCCGACGACCTCGTCGCCGTATTCGACGGACACCAGCCGACGCCGCGCGGGATCGAACGCGGCGCCCTGATCGGCCGCGCGACCGGCCTCGAGGACCGTCCCGACGGATTGTTCGCGACGCTCGAGCTCGCCGATAGCGGCGCCGGCCGCGACGCCTACGCCCTCGCCCGCACACTGGGCGCCGTACACGTATCGATCGAAGCCGACGTCCCGTCGACACCGGCCGGCGACACGATCGTCCGAACCGCCGACGCGCCGTCGATCCTGACCGGCGTCGCGATCTGTTGGCCACCGACGACCGGCGCGTTCGCCGGCGCCGTCGGCGCCGCCCGCGTCGCCGCCTCACCCGATCCCGATCCCGACGAGCCCGATCCCGCCGGCGACGAGCCCGATCCGGATCCCGTCGCCCGCGGACAGGTCGCCGAGCTCGTCCGCGCCGAAATCGCCCGTTTCGGCGTGACCCGTTCGAACGGTCGGCCGGCGTCGCCGCTCGCCCGTTTCGGATCGTTCTCCGAATTGACCGACGCCGCACGCCGCGCACCACGCGACGAGGCCGCCGCCCTCAACCGACAGTTTGTCGACGCCTACGCCGCGCACCGCGCCGCCCGCGTCTGGGTGAATCAGATCACGACCGATAACCCCGGCGTTATCCCGCCCGCCTGGCTCAGCGAAGTTTTCGGGATCGTCGATTCCGGCCGACCGTCGATCACCGCACTCGGCGGACCGTTGTCGCCCGGCGAAAACGGGATGGACGTCTACTGGCCGTACTACGACGGCGACCTCACAACGCTCGTCGGCGAACAAGTCGCCCAAAAAACCGAAATCACCAGTGTGCTTGTCTCGTTCAAGCGTGGACAGGCAACACTCAAAACATACGCCGGCGGATCCGACGTCGCGTTGCAATTGCAAAAGCGTTCGGTCCCTGGATACCTCACCCTGTACGACAACATTCTCCAAATCGCCTACGGTCTGACGACGGAAAACGCGTTTGTCGACGCCCTCGTCGCCGGCGCCGGACATACCCTCGTCCTCGCACCGTTGACCGCGACGGCCGGCGAAATTCGCGCGTTCCTGTTCGGCGCGTCCGCTCATGTTCGCACCGTGACCGGACTCCCGGCGTCCGCCGTTCTCGTTTCGTCCGACGTATTCCTCGCCTGGGGATCGCGTGAGGATCTGATGCCGTCACAGTACGGGACACAGAATCAGTCCGGTACTGCCGACGCCGCGTCGCTCCAAATCAGCATTTCGGGCCTCGAGATCGTGGAAGCGCCAATGGCGCCGGCCGGGACCGTGATCGTCACGAACGAACAAGCCGCCCGTTGGATTGAGGATGGTCCGTTTCTCATTTCGGCGCCCGACGTTCCCAAACTGGGAACCGACGTCGCTATCTGGGGTATGGGTGCGCCTGGCCTGTTCTTGCCGTCCGGCGTCACAAAGGCCGCCGCCGTCGCCGGCCGTTCCGCCTCGAAGTCCTGACCGCCTCGAGATAATGGCCTCGGAATATTGCACCGTCGACGACGTCCTCGAACGTTTGAGGATGACTACCGCGCACCCTGACGCGGACTACGTCGCCGACTGCACCACGGTCGCTTGTGAACTGATCGACGATCGCCTATCGGTCCTCGTCGACGGTGTACCGACGCCGCCGGCGGCGCCGTACCCGCGTCGTTTGTGGCGCGCCGCGATCGGTGTCGCTACCGATGTGTATCGCCTCAAGGATCGTGAGGGCGACACGTCGGGGACGTGGTCGACGGCGCCGGCGCCGGCGCCCAGGATCCCGAACAACGTTCTCGAGCGTTACGCCTCGATGATCGACGGCGATAGGCACGTTTGGGGGATCGCGTGACACCGCTCGCCGACGTCCGAACCGCGCTACACGCCGCCCTTGTCGAACAACTGGGCTACGTCGGTTTACCGGCCGATTCGATACACGCGATCGCGCCCGACGAGCTCGCGACGCCGACGGCGTGGATCGTGTCGCCGTTCGGTTTACGACCTGAGGATCCGCGGACGATCGTCGCGGAAGTGTCCGTGATCGTGGTCGTCGACGGCGCCGAACCCGCTCAGCTCGCCAACCTCGACGACCTCACCGCCGCCGCCTGGGTCGCCCTCGAGCTCGTCGGGACGGCGACGCTCGCCGGTCCGACCGTCCTATCGGCCGGCGGACCGAATTTGCACGCCGTCACCGTGTCCGGCGATGTCGACGTCGACGTCCGGACTTTGTGTCCGCCCGCCCTCGAGCTCGCCGAGCTCCCGCGATCTATAAGGAGATAACCGTGTCCGCAAAGGTGACAAAATTTGGTCCTGGAACGTTGACGATCGGCGAAGTCGGGACACCGATCGACGTGTCCTGTCAGATCATTTCGTGCCGTATCGAATGGGAAAAAAACAAGGACGTCGACGTGATCGTTTTGTGTGGCGAAACGGTCGGCGGGTCGACGACCTACGGCGCGACGCTGAACGGCGAAATGTTCCAGGACGTCGCCGACGCCGCCGGGATCCTCTTCTTTTCCTGGGAGCACAAAGGCGAGACGGTCCCGTTCGCGTTCGAACCGTCGACGGCCGCCGGGACGAACTGCACCGGATCTGTGATGATTGATCCGCTCATGTTTGGTTCGGACGAACCTAAAGCGAACATGACATCGGATTTCGCCTGGTCGATCATCGGCGACCCTGTCTTGACCGCCGGCGCGCCGGCCGTCCTCGACCTGTCGACGACGTGACACTATGCCACTATCTGAAAAAGGTTCGGCCGAGCTCGCCGCCGCGCTAGGCAAAATCGCCGACGCCGTCGACGACCTCGACCAAGCCGCCGACGATACCGTGACGCTGATCGTCGCCCGCGCCAAACGCCTCGCGCCGACCGATACCGGCGCCCTCGCCCGTTCGATCACCGGACGCGGGACCGGATCAACCGCGACCGTCGGCGCCGGCGCCCGATACGCGACCCCGATACATTCCGGCGTCCCGTCGCGCGGGATCCGCCCGCACCCGTTCCTATTCGACGCCGTCGACACCGAACGAGGCCGGATCCTCGACGCCTACGCTCGCAACGTTCAAACCCTGATCGAACGGAAGGTCTAGACCGTGTCCGACAAAGTTCGAATGATCGCGCCGCACCTCACCGTGTTAATGGACGACGGCGCCGTCCATCACGTACAAGCGAACAATTTCGACATGTTGCTATACGAACGGACCGCCCGCCGCAAAGGTTGGCCGGGACCACAGGACGCCCAAATCGAATGGATGACATATCTCGCCTGGCACGCGTTGCAACGCGAAGCACAGATCCCCAAAGACGTCGGATACGACGACTTCGCGGCGCGATGCCTGTCGATTGACCCGTCGCCCGTCGAAACGGACCCTTCCTCGCAGGATCTAGACACCGGTTGATCGTGGAACTCGCGATCGCTACCAATATCGCGCCGGCCGCCTGGTCGCTCGAGGACGACGCGACGATCGCGACCGCCCTCGACGTCCTCGACGAACAAGCCGAACGGATCCGAAATGGTCGCTAAAGCACAACTAACGATCGACGTCACCGCGTCAACCGGCGACGCCGTCGGCGACCTCAAAAAGGTCGAAACGGCCGTCGAACGCTACGGCGACGCCGCCCATACCGCGACCAAACAATCCCGCGACGTGTCCGGCGCGATTGATTCGGTCGGCGGGGTCGCCGGCGGCGCGACGACCGGGCTACGCGATATGTCCGACGCAATCGCGATGGCCGGTTTTCCCGAGCTCGCCGCCGGAATGCAAGTCGCCGCCGTCGGCCTCGAATCGTTGGACGGCGCCGCGACCCTCTACGCCGCCGCCCAGGAAGGATTGACAAAAGCCGTCGGATTCTTTGACGGTGTCCTCAAGTTCCTACGGACGACGATCCTCACAAACCCGATATTCCTTATGGCCGCCGTCGTGATCGCGATCGGCGCCGCGTTCGTTCTCGCCTACAAAAACTGTGAAACGTTCCGAAACATCGTCGACGGCGCCGTCGACGCCGTATGGAACACGATCAAAACCGTTTACAACTGGGTGAAAGACAATTGGCCGCTACTGTTGACGATCCTTACCGGACCGTTCGGTCTGATGGTGTCCGTGATTATCAAGCACCGCGATTCGATCTGGGACGCGATCAAAGCGGTCTACAACTGGATTCGTGACACCTGGGACGCCGTGTCCGGATTCTTGTCGGCGCCGATCAAAGCCGCCTGGGACACGATTAAGGGCATCGTTGACAAGATCACCGGCGCGATACAAGACGTCCTCGACCTGATCGGCAAAATCAAGATCCCGAAAGGTGTCACGGACTTTATTGGTTCGATCAATCCGTTTGCCGTCGCGCCGTCGCCGGCCGCGTTCGCCGCGCCGTCCGTCGCCGCTCGCGGTATGTCCTCGAGCTCGAGCTCGGCGGCCGGCGGGGTAACGATCAACGTCACCGGCGCGTTAGATCCTGACGCCGTCGCCCGCCAGATCGACCGGATCTTGTCCGGCCGTTCGCGCCGTGTCGGCGGGGTAGGCCGTAGGTCCGGCGTGCTATGACCGCGCCCGACTGTCAAGTCTGGGTCGCCGGGACACGCCTCGCCGATACCGCCGCCGACCTCGACGTCGACCTCGAGCCAACCGCGCTCGCGCAACTGTCGATCGTTTGGGGTAGAGGAAACACGTTCGATCAACCGTCGCCGGCGACCTGTACGTTCGCCGTCCTCGACCGGCGCGGCGGGACCGTGTTTACCGAACGTCTGCATATCGGCGACCCTGTCGCCGTTCGCGCCGCCGGCGATATCGCCCAGGGGATACCGATCGACGTCGCCGTCGACGGCGGATTCGAATCGCTCGCCGTCGGTCCGGCCGGTAACCGTGTCGCTACGGTCGCGCCGGCCGCCGCGACCGTTGTCGCCTCGCCTGTCGCCGCCGGGACACGCGCGATCCGTGTCGCCTCGACCGCGACGAGCTCGAGGACGGTCCTACGGATTCCGCCGGCCGCGTTCGCGCCGGCGAATCCGGCCGCCTGGGACGCGATCCCGCGCCTAGGTCCGAACGAATGGTCGTGGTCTGTCGCCGTCCGCCCGCCGCTCAACGGTCGGACCGGCGTGATCGGTATCGCGTTTTCCGGACCGTCGAACCTGACACCTGTCGGGATCGTCGGCGCCCAAACTCACTACGTTTGGGGACACGTCGCCGGCGCCTGGACGACCGTCGGCGACACCGTCCGCGCCACGACCGCGACCGCGACCGCCTGGCTAGGCGTGTCCGTCGAAACGGACCTAGCGACCTGGGACGCGCCCTACGGACAGACCGGCGACGCCTACGCCTGGACGGCCGCGCCGGGACACTGGGCGGACTACGGACCGACCGGCGCCGACGCCCTCGAGCTCAGGGCGCCGGCCGGCGGAACCGTACGCGACGTCCTCGCGTTCGCCGGCCGCATCACCGATCTATCGGCAACGATCGACGATCCCGCCGGAACGATCCGCGTCACCGTGACCGCCGTCGACCAGCTCGCCGACCTCGAAAACCGTTACGTCGGCGCGGAACCGTGGCTAGCGGAACCGTTCGCCGCCCGCGTCGACCGGATCCTCGACCTCGCCGGCGTCACCGTTCCCGCGCTGATCGACGAAGGTTTAGCCGATCTGATCGTCACATGGCGCGACGTCGATAATCAGTCGGCCGGGACGCTGATCGCCGACCTCGCCGCCGGCGTCGACGGTGTCCTATGGTCGGCGACCCATTCGACCGCCGGCGAATATTTGTGGATTGAGGACGTCGCTCAACGCGCCCAAACCGAAGCGCTCGAGCTCGTCAATGGGATCGTGACGATCGTCAACAATACCGAACGGCCGGCCGGCCGAACCGTCCTCGACGCCTGTCAGATCCCCGCCGAATCGTTGACCTGGATCCGTGACGTATCCGACGTGATAACCCGCGTTGACGCAACGTGGAACGAACAAACCGTCGACGACGACGGTCTACCGTCGCCGACCGATCGCGGGATCCGTGTCCTCGACGCCGAGCTCGAGGCCGCGTTCGGTGTCCGGCGCCTGGGCCTGTCGACACCGCTCGTCACCGCCGCCGACGCGACCGACGCCGCCGAACGTGTCCTATTCCGAACCCGTAACCCTCAAGGACGTATCGACGGTTTGACCTGGGATCTGGGAATGTTTCCGCCGGCCGCCGGCGTCGATATGGCCGACGCCCTCGATCTATTGGACGGGACAATCCGTATCGGTCGCGCGATGATCGTCGACGGCGCCGATCTGTGGCCGGCCGGCGACGGGACGATCGGCCTCTACCTCGACGGCGGAATCTACGAATACGACGGCGCCTGGTCACTGGGTCTGATCGGTACACCGCTAGGCGGGATGGGTGAATCCGCTCAATGGGACGACCTCGACCCGTCCTGGGCCTGGGACGAATTCGACCCGTCGATCGAATGGCCCGACCTGTACGGCGTCGCCGGACCGTTAGCAACTGTGGGAGATTGAACGACTATGGGAACAACTGCCAAAGGTCTACCGTATCCGGAACCGACCGACCCGGTAGCCGCCGGCGCCGGCGCGATCCGCGCCCTCGCCGAAGCCGTCGACGTCCTGTCGCCGCGTTTCCTAGCCGCCGCGATCGCCGGGACTCAACAGGGTTTGGGCGGCCTCGCGACCCTGACCGCGACGACGATCAATTTTACGCTCGCGACACCGCGACACGTCCTCTTTTTGGGACAAGCCATGATCGAAAAAGGCGCGAATACTGGGTCGAACTGTGAGCTACAGATCGCCTCGAATATGGGGGATCCGATCATTTCGTCGATCTTCACCGTTCCGACGAATGGGTGGGGACAAGGTGTCGTTTTCCGTTACATATCGTGTCCGGCCGGCGCGATATCCGCCTGGCTCAAAGCCGGGACCGGGACACCGGCCGGAACATTCGGCAACGTATACGACCGCGCCCTTGTCGCGATCGACCTGGGCGCGGCGACGTGACCGTATTCGGCGACGCCGAGCCCGAAGATTCATGGCACCCTGACGACCCGTTACCGGACCTGATCGAAAACCTGATACGCCGCCGGACACGCGACGAACGCGACCGAACGCTCGAGGATCTACGGCGCCGAATGTTCGACGACGACCTCGCCCATATCCTCGAGCGTGTCCGCGCCGAGCTCGAGGCCGTCGACTAGTGGGCGCGATATGGCTCTACGACCTTCCCGACGTCCTCGCCGCCGCCGGCCTGACCGTCGACGTCTGGCCGGGATGGGAAAACCGCGCCCGTTCGTCCGGCGGATATGACGCCGTCCGCGCCGTATTCGTTCACCACACGGCGTCGAACGCCGCGCCCGAAAACGATATGTCCTATATGTGGAATGACAACGGGACCGCCGATCAACCGATCGGCGCGATCTATCTCGCCCGCGACGGCCGCCTAACGGTCGGCGCCGCCGGCGCCACGAATACCCAGGGCAAGGGCGGACCCTGGGATCTGTCGACCGGACCGATCCCCAAAGACACCGGCAACGCCTACGGGATCGCTATAGAGGCCGCGAACGGCGGGACCGGCGAACCGTGGCCGGCCGCCCAAACCGCCGCCTACGTGACCGCCTGCCGCGCCCTATGCAACGCCTACGGCCTCGACCCGTCGACCGACGTCCTCGCCCATTTCGAATGGTGCGCGCCGTCCTGCCCTGGCCGCAAAGTCGATCCCGTCGGACCGTCACCGTACGCCGCCGGCACCGTGTCCTGGGATATGGCCGCGTTTCGTCGCGACGTGTCCGCCTCGAGCCCGCCGCCGATCCCGATCCCCTTTGGAGATGATATGCAGATCCGCCTACTTACCCTGACAGATTCGGACGCCCAGTTCCTCGCCGAAACAACGTCGCGTGGTGTCGCCCTCTATGCCACCTGGGCGGGACCTGGATCGCCGTCCGTCGACGCCGCCGTCGCCGCGCACCGTGTCGCCGCCCAACAAGCCAGCTACCCGTTCGAACAATCCGGCGATATCGCCGGCCTCTTTAACTGTGTCCTCGTCGGGCCCGTCCCCTACGGCGACAGTCGCCATAACTGGGACGGATCCGAATTCTGGCGCCTCACGTGACCGCCGCCGTCCTCGTCCTGTCGACCGGGATCGCCGTCCTACTCGGACTGATCGTGTTCCTATGGTTGTGGTTCCGCCGCTAGCCGACCAATCACCCCGCGCGGGGTGATTGACAGACGCCCGCGTCCGCGACTGTAATAGCGGGTTTACCGACCCGGCGCGATCGTTTGTCGCCGGCGCCGCCGGGATCAACCGATCCCCGGCGACGCCTACGACGGCGGTCGCGCCCTAGCCGCACTAGGACACGATGAACGCGAAACGTAAATATAGCCCGCCCGCACCCTGCTATTGCGGATCACCCGCGCTGATATCGGTCGGCCTTTGGGGCCCGTCGGCGACCTGGGGCCCGGTAGGCCGCGACGCCTACTGTCTCGAGCACCTGTCCGACGCGATCGTCGCGATCGCACAGATCCGCCTCGAGCTCGAGGACGTGACGCTATGACCGGCGCCCAGGTATTCGCCCTGATCGGCCTCGCCGCCGTGATCGCCGGCGTTGTCCTATGGTCGGCCGTGATCGACGACCGCGCCGCCGACGACCGCGTCGCGCACGCCGCCCTTATGCGCGAGATACGCGCACACGCGATCGCCCAGATCGACGAGGCCGCCGAATGAACCGTTGCAACTGTGGCGCCGTCCGCCTCGTCGGGATCGTCGCCGACGAAATAGGCCGCCGCGACTACTGCCGCGAACACCTAGCCGACGCGGTTGATCTGATCGAAACGCTCGCCGACGACCTCGAGGCCGGCGAATGATTCACCGCCGCCTCACAAAGGATCCCGCCGACAGATCCCGCCGCCTAGGAATGATTATCCGACGATGCCGAACAATGTCCGCCGTTCGCGTCGCTCAATATCTGGCGACGCTTGAAGGACGATATGAAAAGGTCGTGCCGTCGCGCGAACGGATCGCCGCCGCTACCGGGATCTGTGAACGATCCGTTACCCGCGCGATCGCCGAGCTCGAGGCCGCCGGCGCCGTCCGCGTCTGGCGCGACACGCCTCACTGTCGCAAAAACGGGACCTGGACTCGCGGACGGACGAACCTCTACCGCCTAACATGGCCGCCGAAACACGCAAACGCCCAGGTCGCACCGAAGGGACACGCGATGCACCTTAAAGCATTTCATAAAGCGATAGGACCCAATGGCGGCGCCCATTCGAGCGCGCCGACGCCGTTAGAGGATCCGTTAGCGACGTTGTTTACTGATGAGCCACCGCCCGACGAGCCCGAAAAAGGTCCGCCGTGGCTAGAGCAGGGGATCCCGTACACCGAATGGGTCCGCCGAGGCTGTCCGCCGTCGTGACTACACTCGCGCTATGGCCGTACGTGTTATCCCGCCTCACGGAACCCGCGCCCGCTACTTCCACCGCGACCCGTCGATCCGTTGTCGCGCCGCATGTTGTCGCGCCGCTCAAGCCGCCTACCAGCGCGACTACCGCCGCGACGGACCGTCAACGTATACGACGAGGCCGGACGGATATCGGCAACTGCGGATCGTTATCCCGCCCTCGAGCTCGAGCTAGCACCGTGGCCGAATGGCCTCTACGGGATCCCGACTACCGCGCCGCAAAGATCGCCCTCAAGGCGGCGCCGACCCGTTGCTACTACTGCGGTCGCCTCGACGCTACGACCCTCGATCACGTCCCGCCGCTCGCCCTACACGAACACCGGCGCGGCGCCCAGTGTTGCCGATACGTCCCCGCCTGTACCCGTTGCAACTGTGGCGCCGGCGGCGCGATCGCTC
>Ga0137451_1000391_pt1 | contig 13268 bp, 13 predicted proteins | sample EasRivERMGT500_2_FD_102336 | JGI IMG/M metagenome (GOLD analysis project Ga0137451, IMG submission 102336) | Soil microbial communities from meander-bound floodplain in the East River, Colorado, USA - East River MetaG ERMGT500_2 | ecosystem: Environmental > Terrestrial > Soil > Floodplain ... | reverse complement strand
TTTGCATGGGGCGGTTCACAACACCATCGTCACCATCGGATGATCGCACAGTTCCCGGTACAGCTCGTCGAGCTGCTCGCGCGAAACCGCGCGTATGTTGCAGGTGAGCGAAAGGTACTTCCCCTCGCGGCTCGGACGCATTCCAAGCGTCGCCGGGTCGAAATCGGGAGCGTGACGGTTCACCACCTCGATCACCGCCTGCGCAAACCCGGCCTGCGTCTTTCCCATGACCTTGATGGGGAATTCGCAAGGGAAGGCGAGAACGGGTGCGTCGTATTCAGGCATGAGCCGGCGCGCGCATGACCTTGGCTTTGTACTGCTGGTACAGTGCGTGGGCGCGCTTGAACACCGGCCCGGGCTTTCCCGCGTTTTCCCCTGCGCCGACCGCCTTTCCGTCGAGCGTCGTGATGGCGAGCACCTCCCTCGAGGACGAAGTCACCCAGATTTCCTCCGCCGAGCGCAGCTCGCTCTCGGCGACGGGGCGAACCTCGTGAGGGAGCGCGTTCGCGCGCAGGATTTCGAGCACCACGTCGTAGGTGATCCCGGGCAATATCAGGTGAGACTTGGGCGGGGCGAGCACGGTTCCGCTCTTGACGACAAAGACGTTGCTCGCCGAGGCTTCGGTGAGCAGGCCGTCGCGCACCAGGATCGCCTCGACGCAGCCTTGGTCCGCGGCGAGGGTGCGCAGCATGCAATTGCCCAACAGCGAAATCGACTTGATGTCGCAGCGCAGCCACCGAAAGTCGGGCAGCACGATTGCCTTGGCGCCGCTCTCGACGAGCTCCGCGGACGGGGGCACGAGCTCGCTCGCCATGAGGAAAACCGTGGGTTTGATGCCCTTGGGGAAAGCGTGATCCCGCTTGGCCGCGCCGCGGGTGACCTGGAGGTAGACATTCTGGTCTTCCCAGGGATTTCCGGCGATGATTTTTCCGACGAGCCCGGTCCACTCCGAGGGCGGATGCGGATTGGCAAGGCGTATCGCATCCAGGCTCGCCTGGAGCCGGGCAAGATGCTCCTCGAGGCGGAACGGCCGCCGGGAATACACCGGGATCACCTCGTAGACCCCGTCGCCGAAGATGAAACCCCGATCCAGGACGGAGATCGTTGCCTTCTCGATCGGCATAAACTCGCCGTTAAGATGAATCATTCTTCTTCCCTCACCGAAACCACAGCCGCACCGAATCCCAGGTTCTCGCGAAAAATCCCGCGACCGCGACGTTCTCCAGCGCAACCACCGGATACTCTCCGAGCGGCTTGCCCTCGTGCGACACGCGCAGCGTCGCGACGCGCTGGCCCGCTTCCAGGGGCGCGATGAGCGGCTGCTGGCTCACCAGTTCCGCCTGCAGCTGGTCGGCGGTGCCCCTGGGCACCGTCACGTACAGGTCCGCTGCGACACCCGCCTTCAGCTCGCGCTCGCTGCCTTTCCATACCGGGAGCTTGCCGATCGCATCGCCCTTCTGGTAGAGACGCAGGCCCTCGTAGGACTGGAACCCGAAGTTGAGCAACTTCTGGCTCTCCCGGGCGCGCAGGCCGTCCGAGGCGGTGCCGATGACTACCGACACCAGCCGTCGCTCTCCGCGCCGTGCCGAGGCGATGAGGCAGTAACCGGCGCTTTCCGTATGGCCGGTTTTCACCCCGTCCACGTTCGGATCGAGCCACAGGAGCCGGTTGCGGTTGCGCTGCGTGATGTCGTTGTAGCGGTACTCGCGTTCCGAATACAGCTTGTAGTACTCGGGATAGTCCCGAATCAAGGCGGAGGCGAGCAGCGCGAGGTCGCGGGCCGTCGAATAGTGTCCGGGGCCGGGCAGCCCGCTCGAATTCGTGAAATTCGTGTCCGTCATACCGAGGCGCGCGGCCTCGCTGTTCATCCGTTCCACGAAAGCCGGCTCCGAGCCCGCGACGCTTTCGGCAAGAGCGATGCAGGCGTCGTTGCCCGACTGGACGATCATTCCGCGCAACAGCTCTTCAACCGTGACGGGCTTGCGTGGCTCGATGAACATGCGCGAGCCGCCCGCGCGCCATGCGAGCTCGGACACCCGGATCGTCTGGCCGAGGGCAAGCGACTTTCCCTTCAGCGCCGCGAAAGCGAGGTACGCGGTCATGAGCTTGGTGAGCGACGCCGGCTCGATGCGCTCCTGCGGATTGCGGCTTGCAATCGTCTGTCCGCTGGTCGCGTCCAGGAGCAGCCAGGCGCGCGCATCCACCGCGGGCGGCTGCGGCGCGTCGGCGAGCGCGGCGCCGGAAAGCAGCAGGACTAGGCAGGCGAGGAGATTGCGTGGCATGGGAACCGCAGCGGGAATTATACCGGCCGCAGCGGACCGTCAGCGCAGCGCAGTCATCGAATTCAGCGGCGGCGGCTCGCGCGCTGCCGCCGTTCCTCGCGGCAAGATGGCCTCCACTTCCACCTGAGCGCTGCCGGCATTCACAAAACCGAGCTTGTGCGCGGCCGTGTAGGACAGATCGATGATGCGCTCGGCGTGGAACGGTCCGCGGTCGTTGACGCGCACGACGACGCTGTGGCCGTTCGAAAGATTGGTCACGCGCACGTAGCTCGGGATCGGCAGGATCGTATGCGCGGCGGTCATCGCGTACATGTCGTAGCGTTCTCCGCTGGAGGTGCGCCTGCCGTGAAACTTGCGCCCATACCAGCTCGCGATGCCGCGCGCTCGGTAAGGCTTGAGCGACTGATAGGGAACGTATTTCCTGCCCAGGACGGTGTAGGGACTGTTGGCGCCGGGGTTGAGCGGCTCGGACTTGGGTCTTGCGTCGCCGATTCTGTCGAGGTTGCCCGGCGGTGCCCCCGGGCCGTCGTCGCGCCCGCCGCGGCTCGGCTCGAGAGTGCATCCGGCGAGGGCAGTGAACGCGACGAGCAGCAACGCCCGCGCCGCGCACGCGGCGGCGTAAGAGCGGTCGAGCGCAGGCCTCTTCACGACTGCACGAGCGCGCGGTGATAGTGGATGCTCATCAGCATGCCGATGCCGAGAAACAGCGTCACGAGCGAGGTTCCGCCGTAGCTGATGAGCGGGAGCGGCACCCCGACGACAGGAAGCAGCCCGCTCACCATGCCCATGTTGACCACCGCGTAGGTGAAGAAGGTGAGGGTGATCGAACCCGCGAGCAGCCGCGTGAAGAAAGTCGGCGCATTGGCCGCGATCATCAGCCCGCGCATGATGAGCGCGAGGTAGAGCACGAGCAGCAGGCTCGCGCCGATCAGGCCGAATTCCTCGGCATACACGGCGAAAATGAAATCGGTGGCGCGCTCAGGAATGAACTCGAGGTGCGTCTGCGTGCCCTCCAGCCAGCCCTTGCCGGTGATGCCGCCGGAGCCCACCGCAATGGTCGACTGGATGATGTGGTAGCCCGCGCCGAGCGGATCGGAGGTCGGATCGAGCAAAGTGAGGAAACGCCTGCGCTGATAGTCGTGCAATACGCCCCACAGGATCGGCAGGCTGGCAAGAGCCGCAACGGAGCCGCCGGCGATGAATTTCCAGGACAGGCCCGCGAGGAAGATCACGTAGAACCCGGCCGCGGCGACCAGCAGCGCCGTTCCCAGATCGGGCTGGCGCACGATCATCACGGTCGGGATCGCCAGCAACAGCGCGGCGACCGCGTATTCGCGAAAACGCAACGCCTGCTCGTGCCGGTGAAAGTAACGCGCCAGCATGAGCGGCATCGCGATTTTCATCAGCTCCGAGGGCTGGACGCTCGTGAAACCGAGCGGCAACCACCGGCGCGCCCCGTTCCTCACGTCGCCGAACAAGGCGACGCCGGCCAGCATCAGCAGAACCAGCACGAAGGCCGGGATCGCGTAGCGCATGAAAGCCTGCGGCGGCACCTGGGCGGCGACCCACATCAGCGCGAACGCGAGGAACACGTTGAGCGCCTGGGCGCCGATCCGCGCGGACGCATGGTAGGCGGCGCTGTAGAGCGTGGCGAGGCCCAGCACGAGGAGACAACACACGATGGCAAACAGCGGCCCGTCGATCTTTTCCGTCAGCCGCTCGACGAGGCGCCCAATCATTCGCCTTCTTCCTCTTCGAGCGCGGGGGCGCGCTCCGCCGGCTCGTCGGCAGGCTCGCGGGGCACAGGCGCGGGTTCCGCCGGCTTCTCGGCGCGCTTGACCGCCGGCTTGTCGTCGCGCTTGCCGAGCAGATAGTAGTCGAGCACCTTGCGCGCGATAGGCGCCGCGGCGCGCGCGCCGAAACCGGCGTTCTCCACCAGAACGGCGAGCGCGATCCGCGGATTTTCCACCGGCGCGAAGACGATGAAAAGCGCGTGGTCGCGCAAGTGCTCTGCGACCGTCGCCTCGGAGTATTTCTCGCCCTGTTTGAGCGCCACAACCTGCGCGGTGCCCGTCTTGCCGGCGCTCGCGTAGCCTGCGCCGGCAAAGGCGCGCGCTCCGGTGCCTTCCTTGTTGACCCCGAGCATCGCCTGCTTGATCAGTTCCAGATTCCGGGCCTTGAGCGGAATGGTCCTGGAGGCCTGGGGCTGCACGTGGGCGCGCTCGCCCGTTATGGGGTTCTCGATATAGTCGACGAAATGCGGGCGGAACATCACGCCGTCGTTGGCGAGCGTCGCAACGGCCTGGGCGAGCTGCAGCGGCGTATAGGAGTTGTAGCCCTGCCCGATGCCCACGCTGATGGTCTCGCCCGGGTACCATTTTTGCTGCTCCGCAGTCCTGAAACGCTTCATCTTCCATTCCGGGGAGGGCAGCACGCCCACGAACTCGCCTTCGATATCGATTCCGGTGCGGCTCCCGAAACCGAACTGGCCGATGAACTGCGCGATATTGTCGATGCCGAGGTCGTTGGCGAGCATGTAGTAATAGGTGTCGCAGGACACGACGATCGACTTGTACATGTCGACGTAGCCGTGGCCGCTCGCAGTGGCGTCGCGGAACCGGTTGGTGCCAAAAATGAAGTATCCCGGATCGAAGATGGTCTGGGTCGGCGTCCTTTTTCCCAGCTCGAGCGCCGCGAGCGCCATGTAGGGCTTGAAGGTCGAGCCCGGCGGGTACAGTCCGGTGAGCGCGCGGTTGTTGAGCGGCTTGTCGGGGGAATTGTTGAGCGCGTCCCAGTTCACCGGATCGATGCCGTCGATGAACAGATTGGGGTCGTACCCGGGCCTGGATACGAAGGCGAGTATGCCGCCGGTGGAAGGCTCGATCGCGACCAGCGCGCCGCGGTTTTCGCCGAAGGCGCGCCCGGCGACTTCCTGCAGGCGGATGTCGAGCGTGAGCGCGAGGTTGCTTCCGGGGACAGGCGCCGTGCGCGGCGCGAGCGTGCGCACGTTCGGGCCGCGCATGATGCGTCCCCCGGCGTCCGTTTCGACCTGCTCGAAGCCGGTGGTGCCGTGAAGCGCACGCTCATAGCTCTGCTCCAGGCCGGTTTTCCCGATGTGGTCGGTGCCCTTGTAGTTGGCCGAGTGATCGGACTCCTCGATGCGCTCGAGATCGCGGTCGTCGATTCGGCCGAGGTAGCCGACCACGTGCGAAGCGACCTCGCCCAGGGGATACTGCCGGAACAACCTCCCCTTGATGTCCACCCCGGGAAAGCGGTAGCGGTTGACTGCGAGCTTGGCCACCTCCTCGTCGGTCAGGCGGGTTCGAATCGCCAGGGTGTCGCGTCCTTTGCTTTCGTCCCTCAGACGCTGGAAGCGCCGGCGGTCCTTGGGCTGGATATCGACGATGGCCGCAAGTTCGCCGATCGTGCTCTCGAGGTCGGCGATCTTGCTCAAGGTGAGCTCCAGCGTGTAGGCGGAGTAGTTGCGGGCGAGCACCACGCCGTTGCGGTCGAGAATGAGCCCCCGGTTGGGCGGATTCGGCACGATCGAAATGCGGTTGTCCTCGGCCTTGGTGTCGTAGTACTGGTGCTGGATGACCTGCAGGTAGAAAAAGCGCGCGAACAGGACCGTGAACGCGGCGAGCACGATAACCCCGGCGACGCCCAGGCGCAGCTGGAAGTAATACAGGTCCCGCTGGGTGTTTCGGATCTCGGCGAGACGCATGAGCCCTTAGATCGGCCGGTTCTCGTCCACGCTGCCGGACCTGCGTTGCGGCAGGAGCAGCAGGAAGGTCGCGCTGGGCCACAGCGCCGCGGCGATGAGGCTTCCCGCGAAGTAGGCCGGTCCCGGGAAAGCCCCGCCTGCGACCATCCGCACGGCGAGCATCAGCAATTGGCATGCGAGCAGCAACACCAGCACGTGCGCGGCCTGCCGCCACAGCGGGAACCACAGAATGCGCCGGTGCAGGCTGACCGCGGCGAAGGCGAGAAAAGCGTAAGCGAAGGCATGTTGCCCGAGGAGCGCGCCGTTTCCCGCGTCCATCACGAGCCCTACGCACCACGCGATGCCGATGCCCATTCTGCGGGGCTGGTGCACGCACCAGAAGGTGAGCACCAGCGCAGCCATGTCGGGCAGCCCGGTGACGTCGCGCCACGGCAGCAGGTTGAACAGCAGGGCGAGCACGAGAGTGAGCGCCATGTAGCCCACCTTCACGGGCAGCAGCATGCGCTGCGGCTGTTCGTAGAAAGACACTAGCTTTTCCTCGCGCTCATTCGCGTTTTCTGGCGCGCTTTTGTTTCGGGAGCTTCCCGGTCGCCGACTCCGCCTCGACCGGGGCCGGGAGGTTCGCTTCCTGGGACAGCACGAGCACCTGCCGGTTCTGGTCCGTGCCGGCGATGGGGATGCAAGTGATCTTTGCGAACGAGTAGGCGGCGTCGCGCTCGATGCGCGAGACCTTCGCGACCGGAAGGCCGGCCGGATAAGTTCCGTCGATTCCCGAAGTCACCAGTACGTCATCGGCCAGTACGTCGGCGTTCGCAGCCGTATAGCTCAAGTCGAGCGTGCCCTTGTCCCCGCCGCCGTAGATGACGGCGCGCAGGCCGTTCCTCATGACCTGCACCGGGGTTCTCTGCTCCTTGTCCGTGATCAGGGTGATTTCGGAGAGCAGCGGATACACGCGCGTCACCTGTCCGACGACGCCGACGTCGTCGATGACCGCCTGTCCCAGCTGGATGCCCTGCTGTCTGCCCTTGTCGATGATCACCTTGCGCGAGAAAGGATCGCGCCCCTGATAGAGGATCTCCGCCAGGGTGGAGTGACGCGGCAGACGCTCGCGCGCATCGAGCAGTCGCCTCAGCTGCGCGTTTTCGGCGCGCAGCGCGTCGACCGTCAACAGCTCGTTCGCCGCCAGCAGCTGCTTTGCCTTGAGTTGCTCGTTCTCCTGCTTGAGCGAGACCTGTGTGGCGAAGAATCCGGCGGCGGCGCCGAGCAATTCCACGGGAGCGAGCGCTGCGCGCTGCAGCGGATAGGCAAGCAGGGCAACGACCTGGCGCAGGGACTCGGCGTAACGGAAACGCGCGTCCAGCACCATCAGGAGAACCGCGAGACACACGAAAAATCCCAGGCGGACGAGCGGCGCGGGACCGCGACTGAAAAACGGCGGCGGCTGGTAATCCATGGAACTGGGGACTGGGGCTTGAGGGGCCAGCGCAATGCAAACCCGTTACGAACACACCTGCTGCACTCGCTTTTCCCCAGTCTCGATCCCCGAGTTCCCGACCCCTATTCGCTCGCGAAGATGCTCCCCAGCTTGTCCATTCTTTCCAGCGCCTTGCCCGAGCCGCGCACGACGCAGGTGAGCGGATCGTCGGCAACGATCACGGGCAGCCCCGTTTCTTCCATGAGGAGGCGATCGAGGTCGCGCAGGAGCGCTCCGCCGCCGGTGAGCACCATGCCTTTTTCGGCAATATCGGCGCCGAGCTCGGGCGGAGTCTGCTCCAGCGCCGACTTCACCGCGCCCACGATCTGGTTGAGCGGTTCGGTGAGCGCCTCCAGGATCTCGTTCGAGGAGATGGTGAAGCTTCTCGGGATGCCTTCCGCGAGGTTGCGGCCCTTCACTTCCATTTCGCGCACTTCGGATCCGGGAAAGGCCGAGCCGATTTCCTTCTTGACCGTTTCCGCCGTGGTTTCGCCGATCAGCATGCCGTAGTTGCGGCGGATGTAGTTGATGATGGCTTCGTCGAACTTGTCGCCGCCGACGCGCACCGAGCCCGAGTAGACCATTCCGCCGAGCGAGATCACGCCGACCTCGGTCGTGCCTCCGCCGACGTCCACCACCATCGAGCCCGTGGCTTCTGCGACCGGCAGGTCCGCGCCGATCGCCGCGGCCATCGGCTCCTCGATCAGGAACACCTGGCTCGCGCCGGCCTCGATGGCGGCTTCGCGGATCGCGCGCCGCTCGACCTGGGTCGAGCCGCAGGGCACGCAGATGATGATGCGGGGAGAGGGCGAGAACAGGCGCGACTGGTGCACTTTCTTGATGAACTGCTTGAGCATCTGCTCGGTGACGGTGAAGTCCGCGATCACGCCGTCTTTCATCGGACGGATCGCGGTGATGTTGCCCGGCGTCTTGCCGAGCATCATTTTCGCTTCCTTGCCCACGGCTTGAATGGTTTTCTTGCCATTGGGTCCGCCTTCCTGGCGGATCGCCACGACCGAAGGCTCATCGAGCACGATGCCTTTGCCCCGCACGTAAATCAGCGTATTGGCCGTACCCAGGTCAATCGCCATGTCATCTGAAAAATATCCACGCAAAAAGCCGAACATCCTGCTGATTTCCTTAGGAAAGAGGGTTCTCGATTGCGCTATAATACAGCAAATAAATTTCCGTTTTAAGCGATTTTTCATGCCGCTGTCAACAGACGAAGTCCGCCGCATCGCAGAGTTGGCCCGAATCGGCATCAGCGACGCGGAAGCCCGGGCCGTCCAGGTCCAGTTGAACGATATCTTCGAGCTGATCGGGCAGATGCAGAAGATCGACACCGAGGGCATCGAGCCGATGTCGCACGCTCAAGGGCTGGCGCTGCGCCTGCGCGAGGACAAAGTGAGCGAAACCGACCGGAGCGAGCCCTACCAGTCGCTCGCTCCGCAGAAGGATGCAGGCCTTTACCTCGTTCCCAAGGTGATCGAATAGCGGACCAAGACGAGCCGCAAGGTCGGCGGCAAGAACTATCAGGCCTGAATCCTGAATCCCGAATCCGATGCTGAATGCCTCCCTCAAAGAGCTTTCCGCCGCGCTCGCGCAAAGGAAAATCTCGAGCGTCGAGCTGACGCAGCTCTTTCTGGATCGAATCGAGAAGCTGAATCCCGCGATCAACGCGTTCATTACCGTGGACGCGGAGAAGAGCCTCGCGCAGGCGCGCACGGCCGACGAGCGCATCGCGAAGAACAGGGCGCAGCCGCTCGCCGGAATCCCGGTCGCGCACAAGGATATTTTCGTGACCCAGGGCTGGCCCACCACCTGCGGCTCGAAGATCCTGTCGAACTTCATCGGCCCCTATGACGCGCACGTGATCGAGCGCTTCAACGACGCGGGCGCGGTGATCCTCGGCAAGACCAACATGGACGAGTTCGCCATGGGATCCTCGAGCGAAACTTCGTTCTACGGTCCGGTGAAAAATCCCTGGGGTCAGGCGTACGTGCCCGGCGGCTCCTCGGGCGGCTCGGCCGCGGCGATCGCCGCGCGCATGGCGCCGGCGGCCACCGGAACGGACACCGGCGGCTCGATCCGCCAGCCGGCGGCGCTGTCGGGGCTATCGGGCTTGAAGCCGACGTACGGACTCGTGTCGCGCTACGGCATGATCGCTTTCGCCTCCAGCCTCGATCAGGGCGGTCCGATGGCGAAAAGCGCCGAAGACCTTGCGCTGCTTCTGAACGTGATGGCCGGGTTCGACGCCCGCGATTCGACCTCGTCCGAGCGCGCTCGCGAAGACTATGTTCGGGATCTCGAGAAACCGCTCGCGGGCCTGCGCATCGGCGTGCCGAAGGAGCACTTCGGCGAGGGGCTCGCCGCCGACGTCGGCCAGGCGGTCGAGGCGGCGCTCGAGCAGATCGAGAAGCTCGGCGCGAGGCGCGTCCCCATCGGCCTGCCCAACAGCGGCCTTTCCGTGCCGGCGTATTACGTCATCGCGCCCGCCGAGGCCTCGTCCAACCTGTCGCGCTTCGACGGCGTGCGCTACGGTCACCGCGCGAAGGAGTACCGCGACCTCGCCGACATGTACCGGCGCACGCGCGCCGAAGGCTTCGGCGCCGAAGTCAGGCGCCGCATCCTTATCGGCACCTATGTACTCTCTCACGGCTACTACGACGCCTACTACCTCAAGGCGCAGAAGATCCGGCGACTGATCGCGCAAGACTTCGTCGAGGCCTTCAAGCAATGCGATGTGGTGATGGGGCCGACTTCGCCGACCGTGGCGTTCAAGATCGGCGCCAAGGCCGCCGACCCGGTGCAGATGTACCTGAACGACATCTATACGATCCCCGCCAACCTCGCCGGATTGCCCGGGATGTCGATCCCGTGCGGCTTTGGAAGGGACAATCTTCCGGTGGGTTTGCACATCGTCGGGAATTATTTTGCCGAAGCCAGGATGCTGAACGTCGCCCATCAGTACCAGAAGGCGACGGACTGGCACAAGCGCGAGCCCGCGGGGATCCACCTATGAACTGGGAAATCGTCATCGGCCTCGAGACCCACGCGCAACTCTCGACCGCGTCGAAGATGTTCTCCGGCGCATCGACCGCGTTCGGCGCCCCGCCCAACACGCAGGCGAGCGCGGTGGACATCGCGCTTCCCGGCGTGCTGCCCGTCGCCAACAAAGGCGCGGTCGAGCGCGCGATCCGATTCGGGCTTGCGGTCGGCGGAGAAAAGGTGATCAACCGCCGTTCGGTTTTCGCGCGGAAAAACTATTTCTACCCGGACCTGCCCAAGGGCTACCAGATCAGCCAGTACGAGCTTCCCATCGTCAAAGGGGGGGAAATCCGCATCCTGACGAAAAGCGGCGAGAAAACGATTCGCCTGACGCGGGCCCACCTCGAAGAGGACGCCGGCAAGTCGCTGCACGAGGATTTTCAGGACATGAGCGGGATCGATCTCAACCGCGCAGGGGTGCCGCTGCTGGAAATCGTTTCCGAGCCCGACATGCGCTCGGCCGAAGAAGCGGTCGCCTACGCGAAAGCGCTGCACGCGCTGGTGCGCTGGATCGACATCTGCGACGGCAACATGCAGGAAGGCTCGTTCCGTTGCGATGCCAACGTGTCGGTGCGCCGGCCCGGCGCACCGTTGGGCACGCGGCGCGAGATCAAGAACCTCAACTCCTTTCGCTTCCTTCAGGAGGCGATCGAGTACGAGGCAAAGTGGCAGATCGAAACGCTGGAGGATGGTGGCAAAATCGAGCAGGCCACCGTCCTATTCGATTCCGACACTGGAGAGACGCGGGCCATGCGCACCAAGGAAGACGCGCATGACTATCGCTATTTCCCCGATCCGGACCTGCTACCGTTAGAAGTGAGCGAAGCTTGGATCACGGAAATTCAAGAGGATCTGCCTGAACTACCGGGAGCGCGTCGTCAACGATTCATGAGCGAATGTGGCCTGTCTGAATATGACGCGACCGTGCTCACTGCAAATCAGGAAATTGGGGACTACTTTGAGGGCATGGCGAGGCACTCCCTTGCGGATGGCGAAGCTCCCAACAGCCTTAACTTCAAACTCTGTGCAAATTGGGCGATCAACAAGGTTGCAGCGAAGCTTAATGAAGAGAAGCTGAAGGATGAAGGCTTCCCGTCGTGGAAATTTGGAGTAGATAGCGAAACTTCAGGATACATTCTGCGTTGTGTTCGCGAAGGTGTGATCAACAATAAAGTAGCGGATGATCTTTTCTCCGAATTTTGGAGCGAAGCCCGGCAGCCAGGGTACGAAGCTCACGGCGGATTTCCGGAGCGTGTAGACGAACTTATCAAGGAACGGGGTCTAAGCCAAATTTCTGATTTAGGCGCGATCGAAAAAATCGTGGACAACGTCCTCGCCGCGAACGCCAAGCAGGTCGAGGACTACCGTGGCGGTAAGGAAAAGGCGTTCAATTCGCTCGTCGGTCAGGTGATGAAGGCGACCCAGGGCAAGGCGAATCCGGCGCAGGTGAACGAAATTCTGAAGCGGAAGCTGACCGGTTAGGGAAGCTCTGAATAAGTCATCCCCGCGGAAGCGGGGATCCGGTAAGTCGTTCAGATTCCTGGATTCCCGCTTTCGCGGGAATGACGAAACGGGGGTTGTTCAGAGGTTCTTTAGCCGGAGGAAACCTACCTCTTCTGAGCGGCGGGGGCGGCTTTGCCGCTGGTCAGCTCGACGTACCGGCGCTTGTCTTCGTCGTACTTGGAGTTGATCGTGCTGATTTCTTTCTTCTTCGCATCGAGCAGCTCGGTCTGGTTCTTGATCTCGATTTCGTTGTTGGTGATGTCCTGCTTGAGTTTCAGCGGCATGGGCTTCTTGACGAAGAACTCCTTTTCCGTCTCCAGTTCTTTGTGGCGCTTCTGCGCTCCGGCGATGCGCTTTTCGGTGTCCTCGATGGCGAGCTGCGCTTCCTTGAGGGCGCGCGCGCGGGCATCGTCTATGTCCTTCTCGCTGGAATAGGTGTTGAGCAGGGCCAGGTTCTTGCGGCGCTCCTCCTTGGATCTTTCTTCGTCCTCGATTTTTTTCCTGCGCTCTGCCTCGCGCGCCAGCTCCTGCGCGGGGCTCAAGGGGATTGCGGCCGGGTCCTTGCGTATCAGTGTCCCCGACTTGTTCATCTCCTGCGTGTCGCGGCCCAGGCACTCCGGAGGCGGAACCTGCGTGTAATAGGTTTTACCCTTGGCGTCCACGCACTTGTACATGCGCTGCTGCGCCCCTGCCGGAGCGAGCGCCAGCACCAGCACCGTGGAGCAAAGGAACGCTATTGCCCGGCTACGCATGATATGCGACCCCATAAAGTTGCCTATACTCCCTGATCGAAAATCGGCCAGGAACTGAACCTCAAAGCGAGAATTCGCGAAATGTTACGCATTATCACACTCAACCTCAACGGCATCCGCTCGGCGCTCGCCAAGGGCTTCCCGCAGTGGCTCGCACGCCGGCGCGCCGATGTGGTATGCCTGCAGGAAATCAAGGCGCAGGAAGCGGACCTCGCGGACCTGGCGCTGGTCCCCAAGGGATATCACGGCCACTATCACTGCTGCTCGACGAAGAAGGGCTACAGCGGCGTCGCGTTGTACTCCCGGATGAAACCCGAGGGCGTGTCCTGCGGTTACGGCAGCCGCGAGTTCGACCCCGAGGGAAGGTTCCTTCGAGCGGATTTCGGCGGGCTTTCCGTGGTATCGGTGTATCTGCCTTCCGGGTCGAGTTCGGAGGAAAGGCAGCAGGCGAAATTCCGGTTCCTCGAGGAATTCATGCCGGTGCT
>Ga0137451_1000389_pt1 | contig 13314 bp, 16 predicted proteins | sample EasRivERMGT500_2_FD_102336 | JGI IMG/M metagenome (GOLD analysis project Ga0137451, IMG submission 102336) | Soil microbial communities from meander-bound floodplain in the East River, Colorado, USA - East River MetaG ERMGT500_2 | ecosystem: Environmental > Terrestrial > Soil > Floodplain ... | reverse complement strand
GCGCCAGCAGCGGCGAGCGACAAATAAGTGACGTTATTGGCGAGGTTGGTGAATAGATGGTTGGTGTGGTTGTAATAATTCGTCGGGTCAGTGCTGTCGCCGCTCTGGAATGTTCCACTACCATCTGGGTTGGTTATAATGGTGTAATGACCAGCCGCACCAGAACTCAAAGCAAGGTATTGCGCACCTGCATTATTGCGAAGCGTTACGCCTTTTGCAGCAGAAGTTATGTTAAGGTTTGCAGCGCCGCTGATTGTCAGCGCCCCGGTAAGTGTTCCACCTGTGATCGGCAGCACTTGCGTCCAAGCTGCATTCAACCGGCCGTAAGTATTGCCATCGGAGGGTGCTTCAGCAATTCCCCCACCACTTCCTCCAGAAGAAGCAATAGTTAGTGTATTCGCGACATCGTTGTAAGTAACCGTTACGTTGGTGCCCGCAACCAATAAGGATGCAACGCGATCATCCACCACTTCCGAAAAATCAGTAACCTGCGAAGCTGTGTGAGTGTGTGATACAGACGCTTTCAACGCATCTTGAGAATCGACATAAGCGACAGAAGCACGAGAAGTATCTGTGGGATGGACATGGTCGCCACGAGAATATTCAATGGACGCGCCGGGGCTTGCCACACCATCCATGATCGGATTAGTGCTGCTCGGAACTCCACCTCCTCCGCCTCCACCAGTTTCCGGCGTAATTCCCCACTTCTCGCCATCCCAAGTGTAATTGCCGTACACTTGGCCGACTGTGGGGTTGCTCGGAAAATCAAAAGCCATTATTCGTTCTCCGCCGGATCTAAATCCGGGCCTATCGGCTTAACCTCGACTTCAACCTTGCCGTTCGCGATGTCTTCGAGAAGCTTGATGGATTGAGATATCGCGTTCCATTCATTTCCCGTGGTTGGAATGATGCCGCTCGCTCGCTGAAGATACATGATCAATGCAATTGCCTCTTGCTGCTTCATGTGGATTCCAATGCTTCAACGCGATCCAACAAATTCGATACTGCAGCCCAAAGATAAGGGGTACGGCGGGATTGATCCATTCCCCACAATTCACCTTCGCGATAAGGTGGGGAAGCCAGATCGGACGACACCGCATGGGAAGTCTGTGCACCCCAACCCACCGCATATTCTCCGGTGTTTTTCCAGGTAAACTCACGGACCGGATCGGCACGGATAATAGCGATGGCTACTTGTGGGTCGTACGGCCCAATAAAATCTTTCTTTGTCTCGTCGGACGTCGTATTGTATTGTGTCCCGCTAAGCGTCGTGGTAACTGACCCAACAATCGCGCCTGCTCGGTAAAACAGATTGGCCGTCAACTGCGCGTTGGTGGCGGAATAAGTATCCGCGAATGATGTGCCGAAAGTAGCGGCTCCATTATAGGACACCAGCAATGCCTCAACCGAAATGCCAGTGGGATTGTTTCCCAGACGTAATGCCCCCGGCATATAAGATGGATTGTTGCCACCATACAAGAACCAGTTGCTGTTTGACCCCGCCGACAATGTGTTGGAATAAAACGCGTACTGGTTGACGATGGAACCACCAGTTTGATTGATGCCATCCAACATCATAAAGCCGATGGCATTATCCACAAATCCACTAAATGCCCCGCCTTGGAAAGTAAATCCAGCCATCTCATTAACATGACCGGTTGACCAATATATGGGGCGCGATTGGAAGGAATGGATATGATTCATTGGCGTGGTGCAAACGCCTTTAAATTGCGGCGCACAGTCAAATGACGAGTACCCGGAAAATGCACTCCCAGTAACATTCTGCGTCATCACGCTTTCGTCGCGAACCGCGTGGGAATTCAACAATCCAGACGCTGGTGTATAAGCTCGATTAAGTAACACCAGACTATCATCGCCGGAATAAGCGCCGTTACCTACATAAACAACGCCAAGTGCGTTCTGATTACATAATACAAGCTTGCCGGTGCCTTTGGGATTGATAAAGAAATTTTCGTTAGCAGCCGAGGAAGTTGCGGATAGATAAACACCAGCCCCCGCCGCTCTTGCTTGTAGATTTACCCCGGTTGCCGCTGCCCCGATGGAAGTATCAACCGAAAACGTGGAATTAACCGCGCCGTTCGGTCCTAGCACAAGAGCGAGGGCGCTCGCAATCGTGAATGTGTTAGCTAAATTCAACCCGGCAACTTTGTTCCACGCGGCATTGACACGACCGTAGGCGAACCCATCGGAGGGCGCATCGCCCAAACCGCCACCACCGGTTACGACCGACCAAGCGCCATTCTTACGGCCGTAAATGTTGCCGTCGGAAGGAGCGTCGGCCAAACCACCGGGGCTAACAGCCCATCCTTGATTTCGGCGGCTGTAATAATTGCCATCATTCGGCGCGTCAGTCAAAGTGGGCGGCACAACCGACCAAGCGCCGTTTTTCCGACCGTAAAGATTACCATCGGCGGCGGCATCGGTTAGGCTCGATATAATCGACCAAGCACCAGCCTTACGTCCATAAGTGTTGGTATTATTCGGGGCATCCGAAAGCGTCGGAGTCCACCCTAGATTTCGGCGACCATAAACTACACCATCGATTGGAGCTTCTGGAAACCCCCCTCCCTCGCCGCCGATCCCCACCCATTGGTCGGAATTGCCGTCGTTATACCGGAGATATAAAATTCCGGTATCACTTTCCCACCACAACACACCTGGAATTGGGGCTATCGGCGGCGAATCCGAAACATAGACCGACTTCATCTTATCGATGATGTCAAAATTGGTGTTTAACTTCTCGCCCCACGTGTCGTCAGAAAATCCGACGTCGGGCTTGGTCAATCCCATGTTTTGCGTATAGTCGTCGGCCATGCTGCTTCCTACTGACAATACGTTGGATTAACCAACGGCTTCCAAATTTCCGGTGCATCGCAGGCGAATTGTGGTAGAGACGAACTCCAGTTGGGCGGCGCTTCCACGGCAGGGTTCCAAACTTCGATTGGAAATTCCGGAATTGAAACCCATGGCGGTTGTTCTACGGGCGGTTGTAGGTCGTAGGATTTCCTTCCGTATTTGGCTAACCCGTACTTCCTACCCAAACGTCTTCCTCCGGGTCTGCATCAACACGGAACCGCTCGCCATATCGATCTTGTGCTGTGCATTCATTCCATTCACCATCCGCACCACTTCTTTGTCCCACATCTGGTTACGCTGGTCTTCGATGGCATACATCGAAGCGACGTGCAGAATTTTGAGGGTATAAACCGTCTGGTGATAGCAGTTCGGCCAGTTGTTGAGGTCGTTCGTCAACGGTGGAATATTTTGATAATACGTCAACTCGACGTCAACTTCTTCGGCCGGTTCACCCAGAACCAGATAGTTGCCAAGAATTGTGTAACGGCTCACCCTGGAAGTGTAGGGCGGTGCGGGGTCTTCCGGAAATTCGGGATTGTAGAATGCGTCGGGGGTCTGGTAGCGACAAACACCATTGGTGTCCAGCCTGCGAACCAGCCTAACTTCCTGCCAATCGAGAGGAAGTGCCACGCGATCCGTGATCACCTTGGTAGTATCGATCTGAACCATGTGTTTGACGCGAAGCGCGGTGGACAAATATTCCTCCGCCATACGAATCCAAGTAGTTACTACTTCATCGGGGTAAACGTCCGCACCGATGGCGAGCCACTTACGGATTTCTTCGCATTTGTCGGTGAGAAATGTTGCCATTATTTACCAACCCGTCCTTGCCAGACCCTGAACGCTGCGTTGTCGGGATCATCGAGCCACTTGGCCCAATCTTTCTCATCCCAATCTTCTCGCATGGCTCGTTCTGCGACGGTAATTGGCACTCCACGAGCGACCAGCTTGTTGGTGCTCCGGGTGGGATGCAATTCCCTCATGACCTTATTATTTTCGATAATCTGGGTCATGTCTTGTTCGGTGTAGACGTGTATTATTTCAGGCTGATCGTCCTCCCAAACCATGGTGCGCTTTACAGCACCGTCGTTTCGATAAGTTCGCTTAATCTCAGCCATGGTACCACGCCCTGAGTTCGTTGTCAAGTATAGGTGAATATTTCTAACGCTTTTTGGGCCGAATCTTGCCGGTGCCCTTGTCGGCCTTGTTGAATTCCTTGGCCACTTTGACTGGAATGTTCACCTTCTTGGCGAACTTTGGGTTGTGTGCAGCAGCCGCCATCGTGCGAGCCTGCTTAGCAGATTTGCTCGGCATGGTTTATCCTCCAAATACGGAAAGACCGCCCCTTGTTAGGGGCGGCAAGTCTCAGGAGAACTTACTTGCGGTCGTCGATCAGCATTTCGGTGGAGTGCGGCTTCGTCGCAGCTTCCACCATATTCGGGCTGACCAACGTCGTAATGACGGCACCCTGCTTCACACCGTTGAATAGGATGTGAGCCAGCGGGTTCCGCATTTCGACACCCCATTCCGCCAGGATCATGCGGGTTTCGGCGTCGCCCATCTTGGCGAGGGGAATCGTCTTGAAGTTCCGATAGAACGCGGTGGCGAGATAATCCGGATCGAGGATCAGCGAAACGTCGGAAGGAACCCAACGTGACGGAAGAACCTTGATGCGACCGAAATCGGTGGCGATGATGTCCACCGTTGCGACCACTTCGGTCTTGCCGACGAGAATCTGCGATCCGTTGCGGCCATCGAAAGTGGAGACGGTACGTTTGATTGCCGGGGGAACGACCATGGTATCCGGCGAAGCACCGTTGGTGTACGCCTTCTGCATCGCATCGCCGACCATAACCTCAGTGAAAGCGACCTGGGAAGCGCCGGCAACAGCAGGGAAAGCCGTGGTTGCCGTCGTCGGAAGACCAGCAGTAACGCCGATAACCGCACCGGCAACTGCGCCGAGCTTGTCCAACGCACGACCAAGCCAATGGCAGATTGCTTCGGTCTTGCGAGGAAGGGTGGTGGCATCGCCGTCGTCACGTGCTTGACGCGAGCACATGATGGTTTCCATATCCGACTTAAGGATCTTGGAAGACATGGCCATCTGATGACCAAGCTCGGATCCCTTGCCAGCGGCGTCGGCGGCTTCCTGCGACCCGGAGACAGTCGCGTCGCGCTTCGAGATCTGCGCGACGTTGGTAAGACGAGCAGTCGGGGTGCCCGCCGAATTGACGTTCACGAATCCTTCGAGCTGCGCGTTGTTCGGATCGACGACGGGGAGATTCTCGGTCTGCCAGTCGAAAGTTCGGTTCTTCGCGTTGCGGCGGCGAGACATCGACATCACAGGGGTGTCGAACGGATCAATGTTGTAGATGCTGTTGGACAAATCTTCACGATTGCCCTTCGCACCGTAAGTGGTGAAAGCACCAGTTGTAACGGGCATGGTCAGCTACCTCTTGCAAGAAGTTGATCGAACACGACGGCGGCATCGTCGATGCGGCCCGTGCGGTTGAGCCTCTTCATTGCCGAGCTAACTCCCTTTTGGGCCGTGCGCTGTTTAGCGCTTCCCGCCCCCGGAGCAATCGGCTTGCCTTTCGGCTGTTGAATGACTGGCTTTGGCTTGGCAGCCATCATTCGGTCATACTTGGACGCTTTCAAGAGAACCTGAAGCATCCGGCTGTCGTATACTTGCGACAATTCCTCCTCGGTGAACCCGGATGACAAGCCGGTCTTCCTCATCGAAATGAGGTCCTTCGACTTCTTCTTTGGGTCCGACCAATTTTTGCGGTTCAAAGCTTCGAACTTGGCCGATTCTTCTTCGGCGAAAGCCGCCAGCTGAGCGCTGTTCGACTCTGCCATCTTCTTCTGGGCTTCATCCTGTTGCGCCTTTAGTTGCGCACGGAAGCCGTTTGCCTTCTCGTAGTAACGTTGAAGTTCCCGCGCATGGGCGGGGTCCTTGGCGAATTCCGCATCCCAATCCGGCTCCTTGGGAATTAGTGTCTCCATATGAGCTTCCATCTGCTTCGCGACGTTCATGGAATACTCATAGTTCTGCACGGCATCGGCGGCGGCGCGGCGAACTATCTTCTTCGCCTCGTCCAGCTGGTTCATCCGCCGATGGAAAGTCTCGGTGCGAACGTAACCCTCTAGGGCTTCCTTGATGGAAACCTCTACAGGTTCCCCATCGACGGTGACTTCAACTTTCCTTGCAAGGACAGCGGCTTCTTCTTGATCTTCGGCCCCTTCCTCTCCAGTATCGTCATCCCCGTCGTCGGACTCTCCTTCATCAGGTTCGCCCTCATCGGCATCGTCGCCGTCGCTATCTGATCCATCTTCTTCGCTAGGATCCCTTGGACCGGCCTTACCGTCTTTGCCATAGATTTTTACCTCCGGATCGGGTTCATCATCGCCGCCGCCCTTATCGGGGCTCTCTTCGTCGACTTCAATTCCCGCTCCGACGTTGGGGAACATAGATTCCACGGCGACCGGGGGAGGAGCAGCAGTTTCATTCGGTCCAGCCATCACTTATCCCCTTTGTTGTACTTCTGCCTTACCTTGTGGTCGGCGATGTACTGTTTTAATTGCTCTCGAAGCTCGGTAATGGCTTTGATCATAGCATGGGCGTGGGCGGCTGTCAAGCTACCGACATCCTCAGCAGTTAGTGTTCCTAGTGCCCTGGAATGTATACTATCCAGAGCTTCCTTCAGCACAGGATTGTCCAGTATACTTTCAGCTTCCGCCGCCTTCTCCTCGACCTCGAAATTAGACAGGCGGGGCTTCTGCTCCTCCATCGGGAACTCCCATCATTTGTCGCGCTTGATCGGGTATTTGAAGTGGAGGTGGTGAAGGTTGTGACACTTCGCTGGGGGTATTCTCCGCCTCGAATTCTGCCTCGTTGACATCCATAGCGAATTGGGCCTCGATCTTGGCGGCGTCGAGAAGTCCCTTGACCATCATATCGTCGCGGCGGAAATCGTCGTCGATGCGCAGCTTTCGATCGGCGAAATTGGACTTGCTGATTTCTGTCGCCATCTTGACGCGGTTCTTTTCCATCTCCGATTGTGCGAGGAGTGTCGCCGCATCCGGTTCTTTTGGTGTGGAAGCGATCTTTTGAACTGTTGCCTCGTCAATCTCACGATAGTACCTTCCGACGTTCTTGACGTTCGCGATGGCCAAAATGTCAGTGATAGTGTTGCGGTATTCCTGGATGCCGCAGAGAGGATTCTCCACACCGAATTGGGTCATAATGGAAGTCTGGGTAGCTTTCACATCTTGCAGAACCATGAGACGTGTCATATCCGAACCCTTCCCGAGGGTTGGATTAACCGAAATGCGCATGGTGGGGTCGAAAGTGGAAGGATTGACATCCACCCACTTGCCGCGAAGCTGGATCGTGCGCTGTTGATTTGGGCTGTTAACGATCTCGCGGAGAAGCCCACGGAATAATTGCTTCATACCTGTTTCGGCGAGAATGCGGGCACATAGTTCGATACGTTCTTGAGCACCCTGTACAATGGCGTCAATGCCGGTAACATTCGTGCTCTGCAATGCGCGGGGATCAACACCCTTCGACGCATCCGAAATGCCGGTACGGGATTGACGCAGACCCTCCATTATTCCGAACATCTTGAAAACTGGTTCGCCCACAAACATGTGGCTAATCGACATCACCGCTTCGGCTGGATTGCCGGTCGTACGGATCGGAGCGCCGATTTCGTCATTCAGCACGTCGTCGGTGTTGGTGATGGTCTGATTGAACACCGTACGGGGCCAGATCGACTGCGCAAGGCTGTCCAACGACCCTCGAAGCATATTTGTCTTGATGGTCTGGATATCTTTGACTAGGTCGGCAGGAGTATCACCAACCAAAGTATGAGGTTCAGGATCAGGACACCAAACAGCGAAGTTGGGGTACTGAACAACCTCATCGTACAGAATGTGATGATCATCCCCGATAGTGTGAATTTCACGAAGTTCGGCGATACCGTCCCCATCCTTATCAATTCGGATGTAATAGCACCCATAACGAACGTCCCAAGCATCGGACATATCCCCCTGATCCAGTCCTTGATTACGAAACAATCGATCGGTGGAGTAGTAATCCGGCGACTGGTTCATATAATCAACCAGTTCATCCATTTTGTATCCCTGCTCGACTAATTCAGACACGTTAACGATTTGATCGTGTCCGATCAGGGGCGAATTCTCCACGTCCTTCGCCTTTCGAGATACTCGAAATTCGTCGAGCGGCACCGAAAGGATGCGAATAATCGGGCTCGATTTGTTGAACCGGATGCGGAGGATTTCCAGCGTCTGCGGCTCTGTTTGCGACGGCTTGTGGTCGATCACCTGAATGGTCGGATTCTCGTGGACCAAGTATTGGAACTGCTCGTGAGTGACATTGTGGTATTCTTGCTCCGTGATTTCGTCATGATCCTCCGTCCACCATCGCATTACACCTGTCTTACAGCGCAACGCGTCCTTAATAATGTTGTGGATCAGCAAGAACCCCGGATTGTCCTCCCAGAGCACGTAGCCCAAATAATCGGTACACTGTCGGGCCATTTCTTCCTGGCCCTTATAGTTCGGGGAACAGTTCACCACATTTTCAGTGGAAGTAAAGATGCGAATAAGGCTGGGCAGAATTGCCATGACGGTATCGCGGAAATCGGTGGACACAGCCGACGATTTTCCATCGCCGTCTTGCTCCGGCAGTTCCCCGTAGAAATATCTGAGATTATCCTCGCGGGCGGGTCCAAGGACGCTCTCTTCGAAGTCGATGGCGTCGTCGATCATCGCGCGAACTGTACTCGCGTACATATTGTCGTCGTCTTTTTCGTCGGCAGCAGGAACATCTTGGTACTGCCCGATGACGCCGTTGTCGAACAATCTTTCGAGGGGCTGGCCGTTTGCGTTCCCTACCGTTGGGTCCTGATAGTTCATCGCAATCTCCTAACCCCGTTGTCCATGCGCCTAAGGTTGCGCCGCAAAGCACCTTCACCGATACCGATTACGTTCGAACCACCGGTCATCGGCCTTATCATATTTATTGCGACCGCGCCAACGCGTATCGCATCGGCGGCGTGGGAAGCCCAGTTGTGCAGTGGCTTGCCCGTCTTTGATTTGTGATAGTTTCGCAGCGCGGCGATGCCCGATTCGCACCGAACGCGGTCAATCCACATCATTCGGATAAGCGCTCGTGTCGCAGAAATTCCGTCCTCCACCGAATGGGATGGACAGACGAATACGTTTGGTAGCATTCTGTCCAGTACTTCTTTTCTGGAGACGCCGGTTCCAAGTTCCCGCGCCTTGATATCGTGCGGTAGAACGTGGCAACCGTACGCGTACGGCTTCGACTTGATCTGGTTGACATAGAACTCCAGACCTTTACCAGTTCCCTGAATAAGATCGATAACATGTAATTCCCTACCACATTGCTGCAGGAACCAAATAACGAGTTCATCGTCGATGCCCAAGTCCCAACATGTCCATACGAGGCTATTCGGATCGTAAGGAACACCAGTAATCTGCCCTAAAATGTCGATCTCGTTCAGAACATCGCCGTAATAGGATCCTTCCACCGGCGCGTCGAAGGAGCACATCATTTCGCGGGCGAACTCGTCCGCCGTCATGTCCTTCCGCATCTCTTCTACTTCGCCGGGGTCCAGCGCATCGGTCTGCGTAACCGGTATGCTGAACATATCCCATTGTTCTATCTCGCGCTCGGCGCGCTTCTTCAGTTCGTGGAAATGATCATCCCCGTTGGAAGTGCCAGATATTACCCCCCATCCTTTGTAGTCAGCCAAACAAGGGCGTATAACAGACCCAAGCATAGAAGGATTAAGCAGAGGATATTCGTCAGCGACCACTCCATCGAAATACAGGCCCCTCATCCGCTCGTAAGCCGCCGATCCTCCGTAGAGGTTGATCATCGCCCCGTTGGGCATTATGACCTGCAAGTCTCCTTCTACCACCTTGACGCGGGGTAGAACACCTGTGTAATACTTGTAGTAACCCCACACGAGGTCTTTGGCCTGCGCGAAAGATGGACCGATATAGCCATAACGCGGCGGCGGGAATGTTCGTGTGTTCTCGAGGGCTTTCCGAACGGTGTGGTTACACAGCGCAACTGTCTTCCCGGCGCGGCGATGCGCGACTAGAAATTTCCACCGTTTCAATGATTGATGCACGGGGCGGAAGTGCTCACGAGGAACATACGGAATAGTTATGACCGGTGCCTCTTGTTCCGCGTGAGCAACTTCCATCATTCTTCCATTTCGTCCAGCAATTTCTGGATATGTGCGAGTGCGTCTTCGGCAAATTGCTTCGCCGAAGTGCGGTCGTGGGATCCTGGGAAGTACCCGATCATCCTTACCAATTCTTCCGCCAGCCGTTTCGCCGAAATGAGATGCCCTTCCAATTCCGAGTCTTTCGCCATCTTTACCTCGGATCCCCGTTGGGATGACGCGAAATCGCCACATTGACCCACATCGCGACGCTTCGCAGCTGCCGAATGATGTAAGTCTTGTCCGGCCCTTCCGGAACAACGTCCTGTATTTCCTTGGCGTAGTTCGCGGCGGCGTCGCGCAACCGCTCCATATCCGCCGCTTGCTCATCGGTTGGTTTGAGATATGAAAAAGGACCCTGAGAATTACTCATTTACCACTCTCCCTTCAATAATTTGAGCATCGTCGCCGTTTGGCTCGGGGTCAGTTCCGCCGATGGAGGTTCCATCGGCCCACTGAACAACGATCGTACCACCTGCCGAATTTTTAATGTTAACTCCTCCGGCACCTCCAGTTCCCCAGCCTCTATTCTTCCCAATATTTGTGAGTACAAATCGAGACATCGTATCGCGTCGCGACGGGTCCAATTCATCTGTGAGTGCGTCTTTGACATTGGCTTCCGCTATGTCAACTAACCTATCAGCTGCCTCAGTCATTTCAGCGGATAGATAAGGTGATTTCTTAACGAAGTTGCGTAGCCGAATGGACGTGATCTTTAATAGCTTCGCCGCTTCCGATATGTTGCCGGACGCCATCCAAAGCGCAGTTCTGCATTCCTCTATATCTAGAGGTAGTTCGTTTGGCCGCTCTGAATACGGCATCGTAGGCAGAGCGGCCAAATCGTTTGGTACATGGCTGTCGTCCACGTATTCCTCGTTATCGTACTTTTATTTATCCTATCTTGTAACCGGCGTATTCACCACGCCGCCACCGATCGGACCTTTCGGCCTGTCGCCCGGACGTCCACCTTCCGGGGGCGGGTTCCTCGCGAGCATTCCGGCGTCCCAAAGCGGGATCGAGGGGTTCATGAACTTTGTGATGGGTGCCCCAGAGGGCGTCACTATGTCATCGAACACCACCGCCGGGTTCCCGTAGACGTCAGCGAAAACCTCGTCCGGTCCGGGGATTTCCTTGAATGCGGAACCGTTCGGCGTCCCGCGTTCATCCAAATGGATGTGCCCCAGTTCTCCGCGACCGACTTCGCCGGCGAGGCCGTGGATTTCGTCATGGGTGAAGCTGCGCTCTTCGACGCCGCCGCGATCATCCAAGGCCAGACCCGTGTTGCTGTCGAAGGTCGTCATCGCTCCGCCTACAACTACGCCGCCTCGCGAAGAACCCGAAGAACCATGCTTCGAAGCCTGTTCCTGCTGGCGCTTCTGTTCGTCTTGTTTCCGCTTCGCTTCCTGTTCCTCGGCGCGCTTCATCGCCTCGGCTGCTTTGCGTTCCGCTTCAATCTGTGCGGGCGTCCTGGTGAGTTCGATCATAGTACTTCCTCCTGGTTGTAACCGAAATTAACCTCCGCAGGGAAGCGGGATGCTATCTGCGGCCTTTCCCCGAACTTCTACCAACCGGCGCGGTGAAATCGAAATTCAGCGAATTGGACACACCCGCCGTGTCTCTCACTTTGATTGGACACGTCGCGGGTACTGCGAATAGGGATGGCTTCACCCCGGTGCCCACTTCTGTATCCGAAATAAAATCCGTCGGTTCGTCGTGACCGTTGAATACGATCACCGAAGTGGGGGTGAAGCCTGTTCCCGTCACCTTCATTTCCAGGTCAGCAGAACCGCATTCCGCCGTGTTCGGCGTCAAAACCGAAATGGTGGGTATAACCGGAGGGACGTATGTGTCTGGGTCTCTCTTGTCCACGTTTGATGTCAGAGGCGGATGCAATTCCGCGCCCGCGCTCGACAGTAGAAGGTGATGCCCCGACGGAAGGGGTACTTCTGGGTTCGCCATCACCGAGCAAGCCAAAGCGGGTGGGGGAGGGGGCTGCAACGTAGCCGGTCCGGTTGGTTCGCCGGCTTCATCCAAAGGGAGCCAGCCATGTTGGCCCGGCGAAAGTTCACCAACTAGATCGTCGTACTGACCAGCCATTTGCGATTCTCCATTTAAAATTCGCTGGGCGAATTTTAACACGCGCGCACGCGGGTGTCAATATAGGGTAGTATATTCAGAGCGGACCGGAATACGAATTTCTCCCAAATAGAGAAGGATGTAATAGGATCGATGCGCGAGGAGGCTGTTAAAGGCACTGGTACGCGCGTTGCGCGCCGTCTCAATTCGAAACGGGTCCCGCCCGCCACAACCAAAGGTTGTGGCGGGTTGGGGGGAGTTGCAACGAAGCCGCGGCGCAACTCACATGCAAGAAGCGTGCCACAACTATGCGACACTGTGTCACATTATGCGACACCCCTGCGATGTGGTTTTGTTGTATTACCGGCCAATGGTGGTCGGCAAACGGAGCACGTCTCATGTCACGCAAGTCCAAGGACCAAGCCACGCCCGCCACCGAAGTTGTGGCCGAGTTGCCACAGGTGGAACTACCCACCCTCGCCGACGTGGTGGAAGTCGCCATCGACGCCGAAGTCGCGGAAGACAACGCCAAAAAGGGCAGCGTCGTTCGTCCCACCTACAAGCACAAGTACGCCGAGCGCGCCGCAGCGAACGGCCTTGGCAAGGTCGCCCAGCGAAGCTGCTGGGACTGGTTGGCACAGGAACTAGCAGCCGAATGCCTCGATGGTTCCAAGATCAACATCGATCGGTTTCTGTCCATGCTGGAAGCCAACGGCGTGGATCACAGCCGCTGGACGAACCGCAGCAAGGGTTGGGAAGGTAGGCTCCGGATGACCGGGCGGCTCGCCCTCCAGAAGGTCGTCGCGGCGAATGGCCACCTCAAGACGATCGAGGGTGCGGAACTCGAAGCGCCCGCCGATTGGGTGGCGAAGTTCACGAACTAAGAAGGCGAGGCGGGGCGAAAGCCCCGCTAGCCACTTGGCCCATTGAAACGTTTCAGGAGATCGAAATGACCGAACTTGACTTCGTGTGCAGCGTTCTACTTATGGTTGTGCTTGGCTTCGTACTAGGAGTAACTTTATAGTTCTACGCGCGGCGAAGCCCCAGCCAGCGAAAGCAGCTGGGGCGAAGCTGT
>Ga0137451_1000388_pt1 | contig 13346 bp, 6 predicted proteins | sample EasRivERMGT500_2_FD_102336 | JGI IMG/M metagenome (GOLD analysis project Ga0137451, IMG submission 102336) | Soil microbial communities from meander-bound floodplain in the East River, Colorado, USA - East River MetaG ERMGT500_2 | ecosystem: Environmental > Terrestrial > Soil > Floodplain ... | reverse complement strand
CGACCAGATCCTGGGCGGCGACGGTAACGACATCGTTGACGGCGGATCGGGCGATGACTTCGTTGACGGCGGCAGCGGCAACGACTTGCTTTCCGGCGGCAGCGGCAACGACATCGTTGACGGTGGATCAGGCAATGACTTCGTTGACGGCGGATCAGGCAATGACTCGATAGACGGCGGCAGCGGCAACGACTTGCTTTCCGGCGGCAGCGGCAACGACATCGTTGACGGCGGATCAGGCGATGACTTCGTGGACGGCGGATCAGGCAATGACGTCGTGGGTGGCGGGACCGGCAATGACCTCCTCTTCGGCGGCGCCGGTGACGACGCGTTGATCGGCGGGGCCGGTGCGGATCAACTCACAGGCGGTTCGGGCAGCGATCGATTCGTATTCCTGGACGCCTCGGATTCGCCAGCGGCCAGTGGCTGGGATCGCATCACCGATTTCACCCAAGGCCGGGACAAAATCGATCTCGCTGCATTTCGTAGTATCCCCTCCGACCTCGATCTCGTGTGGAGGGGCGAGGACCCGGCGGTCGCCGGCCCCTGGGGGGTGTGGTACCACAACAGCGCGATCAGCACATTCGTCCACGCCGACACAAGCGGCGACGGTATAGCTGACCTCACGATCGAGCTGAGATTCACTCCCGGCCTTAACCTCGCCGTTACCGATTTCATCGGTGTTGCCAACGCGCCGGTGATCGACACCCCCCCGGTCAACGATGCGCCGGTACTGACCGGCGATCTCGCAGGGACAGTTGACGAGGGTGCGCGCTACACGATCAACACTACCGAATTGAACTTCACCGACCCGGACGACGACGCGGCGGGAGTGACCTTCACCGTCTCGGAACCGGTCAACGGCACGGTGCAGGTCGGCGGCAGTGACGCCACCTCCTTCACCGGCACGCAGCTGGCAAATGGCGAGGTGACGTTCCTCCATGACGGCAGCGAGACGCTGTCGGCCTCGTTCAAAGTGTCGGTCGAGGACGGCAACGAGGACGCCTCGACGCCGACCCAGAGCACCTTCAACCTCACGGTCAAACCGGTGAACGATGCGCCGGTGGCCGTGAACGATACCATCGCAGCGACCGAAGACACGCCGTTTACCTACAGCGCGGCGCTACTGCTGGTCAACGACACCGATGTGGACAGCGCGACGCTGACCGTCGCCAGCGTCGCCAGCGGCAGCGGCGGCACGGCGGTGCTCGAGGTCGACGGCTCGGTCACCTTCACCCCCGACGCCGACTTCAACGGCGCGGCGAGCTTCAGCTATATTGCGACCGATGGGGCGTTGAATTCCAGCAGCGCGACGGTCACGGTCAACGTGGCAGCGGTGAACGATGCGCCGGTGGCCAACCCCGACACCCTTACAGCGACCGAAGACACGCCCGTCACCTACACCGCGGCGCAACTGCTGGGCAACGACACCGATGTGGACAGCGCGACGCTGGCGATTGCCAGCGTCGCCAGCGGCAGCGGCGGCACGGCGGTGCTCGAGGCCAACGGCTCGGTTACCTTCACCCCCGACGCCGACTTCAACGGCGCGGCGAGCTTCAGCTATATCGCCAGCGACGGCACCAGCCTCTCCGACAGCGCCACCGCCACCGTCAACGTGGCAGCGGTGAACGATGCGCCGGTGGCTGCGCCCGTGACTCTGTCCGCGATCGCGGAGGATAGCGGCGCGCGGAACATCACTTCGGCGGAACTGCTGACGGGGGTGGCCGACGCTGACGGCCCGACGGCGACGATCACCTCGCTGACGATCGGCGCGGGCAACGGCGTGCTGGTCAACAACAACGGCAGCTGGAGCTACACCCCCGCGCTCAACGACGACGCTTCGGTGACGTTCAACTACACGGTGTCGGACGGCGCGCTGTCGGCTTCCTCGACGGCCTCGCTGGACATCACGCCGGTGAACGATGCGCCGGTGGCCGTGAACGACACGCTCGCGGCGACCGAAGACATGCCCGTCACCTACGCCGCGGCGCAACTGCTGGGCAACGACACCGATGTGGACAGCGCGACGCTGACGATTGCCAGCGTCGCCAGCGGCAGCGGCGGCACGGCGGTGCTCGAGGCCGACGGCTCGGTTACCTTCACCCCCGACACGAACTTCAACGGCGCGGCGAGCTTCAGCTATATCGCGACCGATGGTGCGTTGAATTCCAACAGCGGGACGGTCACGGTCAACGTGGCAGCGGTGGACGATGCGCCGGTGACGGCGAACGCCAGCGCCTCGACGGACGAGAACACGGTGCTAGTTGGGGCTCTGGTTCCGGCAGCAATAGATGCCGAGGGCGACGCGGTGAACTATGCCCTGGTCGGCGATGTGGAGAGAGGTGTCCTGACCTTCAACCTGGACGGCAGCTACGACTTCGACCCGAATGGTGCGTTCGAGGGTCTAGACACCGGCGAGAGCGATGCCGTGACGTTCACCTACCAGGCGGACGACGGCACCCTCGATAGCAACGTCTCGACGGTGACGATCACGGTCAACGGAGTCAACGATGCGCCGGTGACGGTGGCGGACAGTGCGACGGTGGATGAAGGCGGCACGGTCACGGTGCTGGCTTCGCTGGCGGCGAGCGTGCTGGCCAACGACACGGACGCGGAGAGCGCCCCGCTCACGGCGATCCTGGTGAGTGGACCAACGCATGGCTCGCTGGCGCTGAATGCGGACGGCACCTTCAGTTACACGCATGATGGCAGCGAGACCACGAGCGACAGCTTCACCTATCAGGCCAACGACGGCGATCTCGACGGCACGACGGTGGCGGTGGCAATCACGGTCACGCCTGTGGACGATGCGCCGGTGACGGCGAACGCCAGCGCTTTGACGGACGAGGACACGGTGCTAGTTGGGGCTCTGGTTCCGGCAGCGACGGATGCCGAGGGGGACGCGGTGAACTATGCCCTGGTTGGCGATGTGGCGAGGGGCGTTCTGACCTTCGACCTGGACGGCAGCTACGACTTCGACCCGAACGGTGCGTTCGAGGGTCTGAACACTGGCGAGAGCGATCTCGTGACGTTCACCTACCAGGCGGACGACGGCACCCTCGACAGCAACGTCTCGACAGTGACGATCACCGTCACCGGCGTGAACGACGACCCGGTGATCACCTCCCACGGCGGCAGCCCTAGCGCCTTTGTGACCGTGACCGAGAACAACACGGTGGTGAATACGGCGACGGCGACCGATCCGGACGCCGGCGAACCGCTGACGTTCTCGATCGTCGGCGGCGCCGATATGGCGCAGTTCTCGATTGATTCGGCAACGGGCGTGCTGACGTTCAACGATGCACCGGATTTCGGATCCCCGGCCGATGTGGGCGGGGATAACGTGTACGACGTCGTCGTGCAGGTCTCGGATGAGCATGGCGCGACGGACACGCAATCCATTGCGGTGACCGTGACGGAGAACCTTCCGCCGATGCCGGAAGGCGACAACGTCATCACGAACGTCTCCAGAAACCAGCCAGTCAATATTCCGGAATGGGCGCTGCTCGCGAACGACAGTGATCCAAACGGCGATCCGATCGACGTGCTCGATGTCAGCGCCACGGGGGGCGGGACCGCAGCGCACACCCTCGGAACCGGAACGGCCGGCTACGTGACGTTCATTCCAAATAATTCCGACGAAGGCGGCTCGTTCGCCTACCGGGCCATGGACGTATGGGGGGCGGTAAGCTTCATGTCGGGGGGCGTGAACGTGACTCTGGATAGAAACGGCGACCTCGACGGGACGGACGGTAACGACATACTCGTGGTGGGGCTGAACTCCGGTGCCACGCGGGTGGTCGGTATAGCCGGCAACGATATCCTGGTCGGCGGGCGCGGTAATGACACGCTCAGCGGCGGGGTCGGCGACGACACGCTTGATGGAGGCGCGGGGGTTGACTTGCTGGATTTCTCGGAGGTCAGCACCAGCTTTTCGTTCACGCTCGGCGCCGGCGGTTCCGGCAGCGCAACGGTCAATGGCATCGATACTTATTGGAACATGGAAGGCGTGATCGGCGGCAGCGGCAACGATAGCCTGACCGGCAACGCGGGCGACAACATCCTGCAGGGCGGCGCAGGCAACGACACGCTCATCGGCGGCGAAGGGGTTGACCTGCTCGATTACTCAAACAACACAACCGGATTCTCATTCACCCTTGCGGAAGTCGGCAGTGGTATCGCGACGGTGGATGGCACCGATACTTACCAGAACATGGAAGGCGTAGTCGGTGGCAGCGGCGACGACAGCCTGACCGGCAACACCGGCGGCAACATCCTGCAAGGCGGCGCAGGCAACGACATACTCACCGGTGACGACGGCAGCGACATACTCACCGGTGGCGACGGCAGCGACACGCTCGTCGGTGACAACGGCAGCGACATACTCACCGGTGGCAACGGCAGCGACACACTCACCGGTGGCGACGGCAACGACATCTTCGATTACAACTCGTTCGCGGATGCCGACGATACCATTACGGATTTCAGTGAGGCCGAAGGCGACAAGCTCGACCTGCACGACCTGCTGACATTGATTGGCGCGCCAGATCACATGTCCGCGTTCGACGACGGCTACCTGAAGCTCGCGCAGGTAGGCGACGATACCCTTGTCCAGTTCGGCGATGGCACCGGTAGCGCCGATTCGTTCCAAACGCTCGTAACCCTTAGCGGCGTGACGTTGACCTCAATCGACACCACCGACTTCATTCTCTGACGCGCCGCTGAGTCGCCGGTCACGCCGTTGCGCGCGGCCTTCTGTGCGGCGTCAAACCTGGTTAGTGGATTAGGCGAAGGATCACAAAAAGCAGGGCCGGGCACTATCAGGGTGGCGAGCTGGAATGCCTACACGCTGGCTGAACAATACTGCTCGACCACGGCTCGCCGTCGCGCGCTCGCGCTGCAACTGACCTCCCCCCATTCCCCTCACCGCCTCGCCAAGCTTGCCTGGGGCTACCTGGCGAGCCTGATCCGCACTTGGCACCAAGAAGCTGGTTTATGCCTGTTACGAAATAACCATTTGATTACTATGGCGTCCCCACGGGGATTCGAACCCCGGTTACCGCCGTGAAAGGGCGATGTCCTAGGCCTCTAGACGATGGGGACTGCGGTACGACTTAAAGGGTTTTGCTGGTTGGTGGAGGTAAGCGGGATCGAACCGCTGACCTCTTGCATGCCATGCAAGCGCTCTCCCAGCTGAGCTATACCCCCACGAGAGAGCCGGCATTATAGCGAGGGGACCCAAGCCTGTAAACAAAACCGTTATTCTGGAAAGGCTTGGAGCTGTTTCTCCATGCGGGCAAGCACTTCGTCTCGGCCGATCAGCTCCAGCGTTGCGTCTATGGAAGGTGTTTGAGTCCCAGCGCTTATTATTACCCTCAGCGGCATGGCGATTTGCGGCAGCTTCAATTTGTACTGTGCAACCACTGCCTTCAAGGCTTCATTAATACGCTCGCGCTGCCATTCGCTTTTCGATAGCTTTGAGAGCCGCTCCTTAAAATCCAACAATGCCGGCTTAATACCGGATGTGTAGTACTGGTCTTTTACCTGTACGGACGGCTCGAATCCAGTAAAAAAATAGCTTGATACACTCGAGAGTTCAACGACAGTTTCTGCACGATCTTTCATCAGCGACACAACCTTAACTAGGGGCGGCCCTTTTGCTAGATCGAAACCGCTTTTCTCGAAAAATGGCTTGGCAGTTGATGCTAGCTGCTCGTTACCCGTTGCCCTGAGGTACTGAGCATTGAGCCACTTTAGTTTCTCCGGATCAAAGCGAGCTGGAGACTTGCTAATGTGTTCAAGATCGAACCACTCGACGAGTTGCTCGCGTGAAAACATTTCCTCGTTGCCGTGCGACCAGCCTAGCCGCGCGAGGTAGTTCACCAGCGCTTCCGGCAGGTAGCCGTCGTCGCGGTACTGCATCACGCTCACCGCGCCGTGGCGCTTGGAGAGCCGCTCCCCGTCCGCGCCGAGGATCATCGGCACGTGGGCGAATTGCGGCAGCGGCGCCCCCAGCGCACGGTAAATGTTGATCTGGCGCGGAGTATTGTTGACGTGGTCGTCGCCGCGGATGACGTGGGTGATGTTCATGTCGAGGTCGTCCACCACCACGCCGAAGTTGTAGGTCGGGATGCCATCGCCGCGCAGCAATACGAGGTCGTCCAGCTCGCCGTTGGCAACCGTGATCGGGCCTTTGACGAGATCCCTGAACGAAACCTCGCCGACGTCCGGGTTGCGAAAACGCACCACCGGCTTCGCGCCGGGCGGCGGCTTGAGGCCCAGTTTTTTCGCGTTCTCCGGGCGCCAGCGGCCGTCGTAACGCGGCTTGTCGCCGCGGGCGCGCTGCTGCTCGCGCAACGCGTCGATCTCCTCGCGCGTGGCGTAGCAGTAGTAGGCCTGGCCCGCGGCCATCAGCTGCTCCGCGATCGCGCGGTAGCGCTCGAGCCGCTGCATCTGGAAATACGGCCCCTCGTAGTCGAGGCCCAGCCACTTCATGGCGTCGAGGATGGCGTTGACCGACTCCTGCGTCGAGCGCTCGCGGTCGGTATCCTCGACGCGCAGGATGAAGGTGCCGCCCAGCTTCATAGCGTAGGCCCAGCAGAACAGCGCCGTGCGCGCCCCGCCAATGTGGAGGTAGCCAGTGGGGCTGGGAGCGAAGCGGGTTCTTATCATTGTTGAAAAACGTCCCGGGTGAAGCGCCTCAGATAAGGCGTCCCAGATAAGTCGTCCCAGGTGAGGCGTGTTAGGTACGGCGGTTGGTTGTATCGCTTCATCTGAGACGCTGTATTCGAGACGCACTATCTGGGACGCTTTTTGAACTCAGCCACCGCTTCTTCCATGGTCATGAACACCGCCTTCTTCCTGATCGCCGCCTTGATGACCTTCTCGAGCATCATCATGCGGGCGCCGCGCCCGATGACGAACGGGTGGCAGGTATAGGTAAGCACGCCCCAGTCCACGGTCTCGCACATATAGACAAAGTCGTTGATCCAGTTCTCGCCCACCAGGTTGGCGTTCATCAAGCCCTGGCGGTTGACCGTCTCCGTGCGCACGAACTCGAAATGCGGCGCATCGTCGGTGGCCCAGTGGATGGGCATCTCGACGAGCGTCGTCTCTTTGCCGAAGCGGGCGGGCTTTTCCAGCTCGATCACGTCGCCGCTCCGCGCGTAGTACGGCGTGTAGTCGTCGCCCATCAGGCTGCTGTCGTAGACGAAGCCGTGCTTGAGGAACAGCTCGACCGAGTGCGGCGACAGGTCCCACGACGGCGAGCGGTAGCCGCGCGCGTAGCGCCCGGTCAGCTTCCTGATCGACTCGTTCGCCCGCACCAGCTCGCCCTCTTCCTGGTCGCGCGTGAGGCTCGCCGGCGGGCGGTGCGTCCAGCCGTGATGCGCGATCTCGTGGCCCGCCGCCACCACCTTCTCGGATTCCTTTGGAAAGGTCTCTATGGTGTGGCCGGGGACGAACCAGGTGCTCTTGATCGCGTACTGCTTGAGCAGCCCGAGCAGGCGCGGCATGCCCACCCGCGGCCCGAATTCGCCGCGCGAAATCCAGGAAGGCGAAGTCTGGCCGCGCGAGATGAAGCCGGAAATGCCGTCGAAGTCGAAGGTCAGGCAAACGATATGGCGTTTTTTCATGATGCGTGATCGGTGATCGGTGATCGGACGATTACCAGCCACCAGCACTGGTCACCGGTCACTGGTCACCGTATTATTGAGCCTGATTATATCGTCTGCCCCGCCCTTCCCCTACATGTCCGAACACAAGGTACAGAACTGGCAGGTACGCAAGCCGCTCGTGCGCTCGCGCGGCGGGGTGGTGGCGAGTCAGAATCGTATCGCAGCCGAAGCCGGCGCGCGGATACTCGCGGCGGGCGGCAACGCGGTCGACGCCGCGGTCGCCACTGGCTTTGCGCTCGCCGCAGTGGAGCCGTGGAACAGCGGCCTGGGCGGCGTCGGCTTCATGCTGGTCTATGCGGCAAAGACGGGCCGTGTTTCCGTGCTGGACTTCGGGCCGGTCTCCCCGCGCGGCCTCGACCCCGCCGCCTACCCGCTGGTGGGCGGCAGCGCCACCTCGCGCGATCTCTTCAGCTGGCCGGCGGTGAAGGACGACCGCAACGTGCACGGCCCGCTGTCCATCGCCGTGCCGGGCCACCCGGACGGCCTGGGACTCGCGCTGGAGCAGTTCGGGACCCTGAAGCTGGCCGACGTCATGAAGCCCGCCATCGAACTCGCGGAGCAAGGCATCGCGGTGGACTGGTTCCTCACGCTCAAGACCGCCACCATGGCCAGGGACCTCGCGCGCTACCCGGTCACGCGCGACATCTGGCTACCCAACGGCTTCCCGCCGGTGACGGCCCCCGGCGCCCCGTTCGAGCGGCTCAAGCTCAAGGGACTTGCCGCGACGCTCAAACGCCTCGCCAGCGCCGGACGCCGCGACTATTACGAGGGCGAGATCGCTGCCGCTATCGTCAAGGACCTGAAAGCGATCGGCGGCGTACTCGACGCTGCGGATCTCCGTGCCTATCGCGCCCGGGTCGTCGATCCGCTGCTGGCCGAGTATCGCGGCGTGCAGTTCGCGCTCGCGCCCGGCGTCACCGCCGGGCCCAGCATGCTGCGCGCGCTCAACGGCCTGCGCGGCCTGCGCTTCCGCCGCAACGGGCCGCATGCCGATGCCTTCGTCGCCTACGCCGACGTGCTGCGCCAGGCCTTCATGGAGCGCCTGGAGTCCATGGGCGAGACGTCCGATCGCCGCGACCCGTCCACCACCACGCATTTCAACGTGGTGGACCGGCACGGCAACATGGTGGCGCACACCCAGACGCTGCTATCAGTATTCGGTTCCAAGATCGTGCTGCCGTCGACCGGCATCCTCATGAACAACGGCATCATGTGGTTCGACCCGCGGCCGGGCTCGCCCAACAGCCTCGCCCCCGGCAAGCGCCCGCTCACCAACATGTGCCCGGTGATCGCCTGCCGCCGCGGCAGGCCGTGGTTCGCGATCGGCGCGTCGGGCGGCCGCAAGATTTTCCCGGCAGTGCTGCAGATTTCCTCGTTCCTCGCGGACCACGGACTGTCGCTCGACGACGCGTTCCATCATCCGCGCCTGGACGCGAGCGAGGCGGAATACGTTGCGCTCGACCCGCGCCTGCCCGAAACAGTGCGCAAGGCGCTGGCGAAGAAATTCCCGACGCGGTTGGACGAGCTGCTGGTGTACCCCACCAACTACGCCTGCCCCAGCGCGGTACTGCGCGACACGAAAAAGCGCGAAAACTTCGGCGTGACGGACGTCATGTCGCCGTGGTCGGGCGCCGTTGCCGAGGGTATGGCGTGATCAGTGATCGGTGGATTGTGATGCGGAATAAGACACAAGGGAAGGGGCATAAAGCGAAAGGAAGCGGGTTTAACTTCATCCTTCATCTTTCCGCCTTCATCCTTGGCTGCGCGCTGGCCGCAGCCGTTGGCGCGCAGGATTACCCGACGAAACCGATACGGCTGATCGTGCCGTTCGCCCCCGGCGGGCCGACGGACATCATGTCGCGGGCGATCAACGAGCGGATCACCGCCCGCCTCGGCCAGCAGCTGGTCATCGACAACCGCCCCGGCGCTGGCGGCGGCATCGGCACCGAGATCGCGTCGCACGCCGCGCCCGACGGCTATACCATGGTGCTCGGGCATATCGGCACGCACGCCATCAACGTCAGCCTCTATTCCCGGACTGGCTACGACCCGGTGAAGGATTTTGCGCCCATCACCATGATCGCCACACTGCCGCTCGGGCTGTGGGTCAATATCTCGGTGCCGGTGCAGTCGGTAAAGGAGCTGCTGGCGCTGGCCAGGGCAAGACCGGGGAGCCTCAACTTCGGCTCCGCCGGCAGCGGCGGCCCGACGCATATGGCGGGCGAAATGCTTAAGGCAATGGCTCACGTGGACATCGTGCACGTGCCGTACAAGGGCAACGCCGCCTCGCTCACCGACCTCGTTGCCGGGCGGGTGCAGATGATGTTCAGCAACCTCCTTACCGCCGGCCCTCACGCGCGCGCCGGCAAGCTGCGCGGCCTCGCCGTCTCGAGCGCCAAACGCTCGCCGCAGGCGCCCGAGCTGCCGACCATCGCCGAATCCGGCGTGCCGGGCTACGACATCACGCCTTGGTACGGGCTGCTGTTCCCGGCGGGCACCCCGCGCGCCATCGTCATGCGGCTCAACCAGGAAATCGGCGGCATCCTCACCTCGCCGGAAATGGCGGACCGCTTCCGCGCGCAGGGCATAGACCTCATCACCAGCACCCCGGAAGCGTTCTCGGGCCTAATCAAGTCGGAGATTCCGAAATGGCGCAAGGTGGTCAAGGATTCCGGAGCTACCGCCGGATAATGCGTGACTCGTGACTCGACCCGCTGCCGCCCTCTTTGCCGCACTCTGCACGCTGTTCCCCGCGTTCGCGCAGGCCGCCGACGCCTATCCCACGCGGCCGGTGCGCTTCGTGGTCGGCTTCCTGCCCGGCGGGCCGAGCGACACCATCGCGCGCGTGCTCGCCGGCAAGCTCGGTGAGGGTCTCGGGCAGACCGTCATCGTTGACAACCGCGCCGGCGCCGGCGGCAACCTCAGTGCCGAGATCGTGGCGAAGGCGCAGCCGGACGGCTACACCCTCCTGCTCGGCACCGGCAGCCCCATGGTCATCGCCCCCATCACCGGGCAGAAGGTCGGCTTCAATCCCGACCGCGATTTCGCGCCCGTCAGCAAGCTAGGCGAATCCATGGGCCTGCTTGCCGCGCATCCGTCGCTCGGCGTCGGCAACGTAAGCGAGCTCATCTCCCTCGCCCGGGCCAAGCCCGGCGACATCAATTACGCGTCCTCGGGCATCGGCACCGTGCACCACCTGGCGGCGGAGCTGTTGTCCTCGATGACCGGGATCGTCATGGTGCACGTCCCCTACAAGGGCAGTGGCGCCGTGCTGCCGGCGATGTTGGGCGGGCAGGTGAAGATCGGGTTCGGGCCCATCGTGCCGGCCATACCGCACGTCAAGGCCGGGCGGCTGAAGGCGCTCGGTGTCACCGCCGCAAAGCGCTCGCTCGCCGCGCCCGACATCCCCACCATCGCCGAGCAGAAGCTGCCCGGCTTCGAGGCCAGCTCCTGGTACGGCGTGTTCGTTCCGGCAAAAACTCCGAAAGCCGCCATCGCGCGACTGAACAAGGAATTCGTCGTCGCGCTGGCGGCGCCCGACGTCCGGGATCGCCTCCTGCGCGACGGCGTCGAGCCGGAAGCGAGCAGCCCGGACCAGCTCACCGCCCTCGTCCTCGCCGAACGCAAGCGGTGGGACAAGGTGATCAGGGCAGCTGGCATTAAGTTTGAGTGACTGATGAGGCAAGACTGATAATGCGAGACTGATGAAACGAGACTGGTGACGCGGATCCTAAAACGCGAAGCCATCCAGTAGAACCAGTCTCGCAGTACCAGTCTCGAATAAAAAAATGATTAGCGCAGCGATCATAGGATTGGGCCGCTGGGGCCGCAACCTCGTAAACAGCGTGCAAGGCAGGAGCGACGCGATCCGCTTCGTCGCCGGCGCCGTGCATGATACTGCCAAGTCACAAGACTACGCCCGGGAAAAAGGCTTTCCGCTCTACAACTCGTACGAGAAGGCGCTGGCGGACCCGAATGTGGATGCGATCGTGCTTGCCACGCCGCATACCCAGCACGCGGCGCAAATCGTCGCGGCGGCCAGGGCGCGTAAGCACGTCTTCACCGAGAAGCCGTTCGCGCTGACAACGAAGGACGCGAAGGCGGCGCTGCGCGCCTGCGCCAGGGCCCGCGTCACGCTCGGCGTCGGCTACAACTGGCGCTTCCAACCCGCGCTGCAGGAAATCCGCAGGATGCTGGAGGACGGCCGCCTCGGCAAGCTGCTGCACGTCGAGAGCAACTTCTGCGGCCCCAGCGCCTACCGCTTTCCGAAGGGCCACTGGCGCCAGGCGCGCGAGGAAGGCCCCGCCGGCGGCATGACGGGGCGCGGCGTGCACGTGGTGGATGCTTTTCTCTATCTCGCCGGTCACGTGGACGCCGTGCAGGCGCAGAGCTATCGCCGCGTGCTCGATTACGGCATCGACGACACGACCTCGATGCTGTTCCGCTTCCGGAGCGGCGCGACCGGCTATCTCGGCACCATTATCGCCACCGCGGAAACGTGGCGCATGCAGGTGTTTGGCTCCAAGGGCTGGGTGGAAGTGGGTGACGTCGAGCACCTGACGACGTGGCAGATGAAAACCTGCTTCGTGGACCCGAAAAACCTGCTGGTGCACCACCAGCCGCAGGTCGCCACCTTCCCCGCGCTCAGCACCGAGCGTGCCGAGCTGGAGCACTTCGCCCGTGCCGCCGCGGCAAAACGCCCGCTCGCGGTCGCCGGCGGCGACGAAGCGCACGGCGTTGCCGTCTTTGAGGCCATTCTGAAGTCGGCAATGGCGCACAAAACCGTGCGCGTCACGCGAAAACGGTAAGACCTCCCCGCCCCGGGCAGGAGGAGAGGTGGCGACTCAAAATCGATTGACGCGGAACGGCGACAAGTCGATCGCGGGCTTCCGCCCGGAAACCAAATCGGCAATCAGGCGTCCCGTCGGCGCGCCGCCGCACAGGCCGAGGTGACCGTGGCCGAAGGCGTAATAGACGTTCTTCTGTTTCACGGACGCACCAATCACCGGCAGCGAGTCGGGCATGGCCGGGCGCCGGCCCATCCAGCGCGTGCTGTCGCTGGTGCGGACCTGCGGGAACATGCGCTTCATGTGGGACTCCAGCACGTCGGCGCGCCGATAGTTCGGGTCGGCGTAAATGCCGGCGAACTCCGCTTGCCCGGCGACACGCACGCCCATCTCCATCGGCGTCACGAACACCTTGGCGTCCGACACGTGCACCGGCAGCGGCAACTGCAAGCCCGGATCGGAATAGGTGACGTGGTAGCCGCGCTCGGCCTCGATCGGCACCGGCTCGCCGAGCTTCACCGCCAGTTCGCCCGAGTGCACGCCGGCACATACCACCAGCGTCTCCACCGGCATGCGGCCCGCGTCGGTAAGCAGCGCCGTGACGCCGCCCTCCCCTTTTTCGATATCGAGCACCTGGCGCTGGACGATGGTGCCGCCTTCCTGCTGGAATTTCGCGGCGAGCGACTTGACGAGCCGCTCCGGGTTAGCGACGTAGCCCTGGTCGAGAACGTGGACACCGCGCACGTAATCCGGCCCGAGTTGCGGCACCAGCCTGCGGACGCCCGCAGCGTCCAGTACCTCTGTCGCCACGCCACGATCGCGCCGAAATTTCCAGGCCAGCGCATCGGCCCGGTAGCTCTTCTCGCTATCGTAGCCCACCAGG
>Ga0137451_1000386_pt1 | contig 13399 bp, 16 predicted proteins | sample EasRivERMGT500_2_FD_102336 | JGI IMG/M metagenome (GOLD analysis project Ga0137451, IMG submission 102336) | Soil microbial communities from meander-bound floodplain in the East River, Colorado, USA - East River MetaG ERMGT500_2 | ecosystem: Environmental > Terrestrial > Soil > Floodplain ... | reverse complement strand
GCAGAGCTGGAACGCAACAAAGCCGTCGCGCTGCGCTTCAAGAAAGCCCAGGGCACGAATGAAATGCCGCGGGTCGAAAAAGAAGTGCTGGCGCCCGACTACAACCGCATCCGCGGGGGCAACTTCCACCTGGCGAGCAACGCGCGCGGCGAGGGTTGGCCCGAACCAGGCATGTACCTGCGCACCGCGTTCCCCGATCGGGTCGACGTCATGGAGGAAGTCATCGCCGAGGGCGACACGGTGGGCCTGCTGTTCCGCCTCAACGCCACCCACGCCGGCAACCTGTTCGGCATCCCGCCGACGGGAAAGAAAATCGATGTCTACGAGATCGCGCTGCTGCGCATCGTCGACGGCCAGATGATCGAGGGCTGGTTCATGATGGACGAGGCGGAGTTGCTGCGTCAGCTCGGCGCGAAGATGCCGGTGCGCAAGGACGGCCGCATCATCGCGCCCCCGGTGATGGACCCGGGCGAGAGCGGCGACATCCTGGCGCGGCGCTTCGGCGCGAAGTCGCCCGCCACGCAGCACGACCGCCACAAGGCGATAGTGGCCCGCTCCCGCTCGTCCGCCCCCGCCGCGGCGGACAAGGCGCCGGACTACCAGCGCAAGCGCGAGGCGTTCCAGCACCTGCACGAATACGGCGTGGCCCGCGGCAAGGGTGACGCGACGCTGCGCACCGCGATTGGCGAGCGGCGCGACCCGATCGACCGCTTCATCGCCGATGGCAACCAGGTGTGGGCGCGGTTCTACCTCAATGGCATCCACCAGGCGCCGCTCTATGGCCTGCCCGCAACCGGCAAGCGCGTGGGCGTGCCCGCGGTCGAGATCGCCCGCTTCGCCAACGGCAAGTTCAAGGAGAGCTGGTGCTTCGGCGACGAGCTGGGGCTGCTGCTGCAGCTGGGAGTGCCCGACCTGCTGCATGGATAGCGGTTCCCGCTATCGTGCAAGAAGCGTGATGAGTGATAGGTGATAGGTGATAAGTCTCCCGCGCAGCGGGCACTCTTAACCCCTATCACTTATCACTTGTCACCCGTCACGCATTTTCACGTAATTCCGTTATCATCCGCATCTCACCAGCCAGTCCCCGGGGGCAACGCATGTCGCAATTGAATCTGTCCATCGCCACCACGGATTACGATCATTTCCGTGATTTCCGGCTGGGCTTCGTGAAAGCCGAGGGCATCGAGCACAACTGGCTCAACCTCGGCCACCACGAGTGTTTCGCGCGCTTTACCGCCAATCGCGAGTTCGACCTGTCCGAGCTGTCGTTCGCGAAATTCGCCACCCAGGCGACGCGCAAGGACAGCGACATCATCGGGCTGCCGGTCGTCTGCTCGCGCCTGTTCCGCTTCAGCTCCTTCTATGTGAACCGAAAGAGCCGGATAAAGACCGTGAAGGACCTGAAGGGCAAGAAGGTCGGCTCGCCGGAATGGGCGCATTCGGCGGCGGTGTACATGCGCGGCTGGATGCACAACGACGTGGGGGTAAAGCTCACCGATGTGCATTGGGTCCAGGCGGGCGCGAACGCCCCCGGCCGCGAGGAAAAAGTGGAATTGAACCTCCCCAAGGGCCTGCAGCTGACGCGTATCGCCGACAAGTCCCTGAGCCATTTGCTGGCCGCGGGCGAGATCGACTGCGCCATCATCGCGCGCCCGCCGACCTGCTTCCTGGAAGGGCACCCCGACGTGGTGCGCCTCTACCCGGATTACCAGGAGATGGAGGAGAAATACTACGAGAAGACGAAGGTGTGGCCGATCATGCACATCATCGCGATGAAGAAGCGCATCCTCGACGAGCATCCCTGGGCCGCGCGCAATCTTTACAACGCGTTCGTGGAATCGAAGCGCCGCAGCATCGAGCGCCTGCTCGACCCCGCCGTGTCGCGCTACCCTCTGGCGTGGCTGCCCACCTACGCGCGCAAGATGCGCGACCTGTTCGGTGGCGATCCGTATCCCTACGGCATCGAGGAAAACCGCGCCACCTGGGAGCAGATGGCGCTCTATACGTGGCAGCAGGGCATCGCACACCGCCAGTTCAAGCCCGAGGAGATTTTTCCGAAGGGACTGATGACCAAGGTCGTTATCTGAGATCCGGTGACGAGATAAGGGTGACAAGTACAGGTGACGAATAATGGTGACGTACAACCCGCCAATTCCTGACCTCTCGCGCGAAGCGCGAGGAAGACACCCGTCACCCGCATCTCGTCACCCTTAATCGTCACCCGTATCTCGTCACGAGGAAGTAATGGCACAAATACCCAATTCCGGCGGCCCGATCGACGCCAAGCTGATCGCGGACCTGGCGGCCGCGAGCCGCATACTCGCCACGCAGGGCGTGGTGGATGGTTTTGGCCACGTCTCGATGCGCCACCCTCTGGCGCCCGATCGCTACTTCATGGCGCGCTCGATCGCGCCGGCCCTGGTGACGCCCGCCGACATCATCGAGTACGACCTCGACAGCAATCCCTGCAATGCCAACGGCCGCAACAGTTTTCTCGAGCGCTTCATCCACGGCGAGATCTACAAGGCGCGGCCGGAAGTCATGTCGGTCGTGCACAGTCATTCGCCGTCGGTGATCCCGTTCGGCCTGGTTGGAGTGCCGATGCAGGCGATGTTCCACAACGCGGCATTTCTCGCGGCCGGCGTGCCGGTGTTCGACATCAAGGAGAAGTTCGGCGCCACCGACATGCTGGTCAGCAACGGCGTAAAGGGCGTGGCGCTCGCCGCGGCGATGGGTAACAAGGACATCGCGCTGATGCGCGCGCACGGCAGCGTGGCGTGCGGGCCGACGCTGCAGACGGCGGTGTTCCGTGCGGTCTACACCGAGGTCAACGCCCGCATCCAGCACTGGACCCTCGCGCTCGCCGGCGGCAAGCCGATGGCCGTACTCGATAGCCAGGAAGGCCGGCTCGCCGACGTGATCAACCAAACCGCCGGTCTGCGCGCCTGGGACCTGTGGCGCACGCAGACACGAAGCCAGACTGGCTGGTAGCGCGTCCGGCTTCGCGGAGCCCGGTGATAAGTGATAGGTGATAAGTGATAGGTGAAAGGTGATGGGCGGCTAAGATCTGTGCCGGGTGGTTGGCACGCTGCGCGGGAGACGGGTCACTCGTCACTCGTCACGGAATATTGAGAGGAAGAGGTCATGTCGGAAACTGATGCGCTGAAGCAGCAGCTGGTGGACTGCATCCGCATGCTGGAGCAGTCGGACATCATCGACTACAACGGCCACGCCAGCATCCGCGCCGGCGAGGGCCGCATGTTCATCAACGTCGGGTCGTGCCAGCGCAGCAGGCTCACGATCGCGGACATCTGCACGATCGACATGGAAGGCAACGTGCTCGAGGGCAACGGCAAGCCACCGCTGGAGTTCCACCTGCATGCCGGCGTCTACAAGGCGCGCGCGGAAGTGAAGGCGGTGGTGCACGCGCACCCGAAGTGGTCCACCTTCCTGACCATGGTCGGCGAGAGCTACCGGCCGGTATACGCGCAGGGCTCGCTGGTCTACCCGATGCCGGTGCTCGACTCGCCGGACTCGATCAACAACCCGGTGATGGCGAGACGCCTGGCCGACACGCTGGGCGACCGGCCGGCGGCGATGATGAAGTCGCACGGCGCGGTGACGGTTGGCAAGGACATCGTCGAGGCCTTCGTGCTCGCCAACTATCTCGAGGAAAACGCCTACCGGCAGTACATGGCGCTGCAGATCGGCAAGCCCTACTCCTTCAGCGACAAGGAAATCGCGCTGTGCCGCGAGAAGCTCTGGACCGAGAGCCTGTTCAAGCGCACCTGGGATCATTTCCGGGCCAAGCTGACTTGAACTGCGTGATGAGTGACGAGTGATGAGTGACGTGTCCCCCGCGCAGCGGGCTTTCGCCTTTCCCCTTTTCCCTTTTCCCTTTTCCCTTTTGCCTTTTGCCTTGACTTAATGTCCGCTTCTTCCCGTTTCCTCCTCGCCGGCGTCATGGGCTGGCCGGTCATGCACTCGCGCTCGCCGCTAATGCACAACCACTGGTTCCGGCAGCACGGACTGGCAGGGACCTACGTGCCGCTGGCGATCGAGCCGCAAGGGCTCGCCGCGGCACTGAAGGCGCTGCGCCCGCTGGGTTTCGCGGGCTGCAACCTGACGATCCCACACAAGCAGCAGGCGATGACGATCGTGGACGAAGTGGACACGGTGGCAAAGCGCATCGGCGCGATCAGCTGCGTGGTCGTGCGGCCCGATGGCTCGCTCGCCGGCACCAACAATGATTGGTTCGGCTTCATCCACAACCTCAAGCAGGAGCAGCCGGGCTGGCGCGCGGACGCCGGGCCGGTCGTGGTGCTCGGCGCCGGCGGCGGATCGCGCGCGGTCTGCTACGGCCTGATGCAGGAGGGCGCAAGAGAAATCCGGCTCGTCAACCGCACGTTCGCCCGCGCCAAGGGTATCGCCGGCGAGTTCGGCGGCCCGATCCAGGCCCTGCCCTGGGAGCGCCGCCACGATGCCCTGGAAGGCGCGGCGTTGGTCGTCAACGCCACCAGCCAGGGCATGGTCGGCCAGCCCGCGCTCGACCTCCGGCTGGACAAGCTGTCGCAGACCGCGCTTGCCGCCGACATCATCTACATCCCGCTCGAGACGCCGTTCCTCGCTGCCGCCCGGCAGCGGGGTAACCGCACCGCAAATGGACTCGGCATGCTGCTCCACCAGGGCCGCCCCGCCTGGCAGATGTGGTTCGGCATCGAGCCCGTCGTGACCGCGGAACTGCGGTCGATGATGGAGAAATCCATCCAGGGCGCCTAGGCCGCACGGAAAGCTCCTCACTCCTCAATTATTACTCATCACTCATCACTCAAATGGCCAACATCAAAGTAATGCTCTCCGCCGCCTTCAAGGAGGCGTATCTCGAACTCGTGCCGCCGTTCGAGCGCGCGAGCGGCCACAAGGTGGAAAACCTGTGGGTCCCCAGCGTGCAGATGATGAACCGCCTCAAGGGCGGCGAGACGGTGGACCTGGTGATCCTGTCGGCCGCCGCGCTCGAGGACCTCAGGAAAGCCGGGATTGTCTCCGAGCGCACCGATCTCGCCAGGTCCGGCATCGGGGTCGCCGTCAAGACCGGCGCTCCGAAGCCGGATATCAGCTCGGGCGAGGCGCTGAAGCGCACGGTGCTGGCGGCGAAGGGCGTCGCCTACTCCACCGGACCCAGCGGCATCTACCTCATCAAGCTGTTCGAGCGCATGGGTATCGCCGAGCAGATCAAGTCGAGGGTGAAACAGGTGCAGGGCGTCCCGGCGGGCTCGATCGTGGCGCGCGGCGAAGCAGAGCTCGCCTTTCAGCAGGTGAGCGAGCTGCTCCCAGTGCCCGGTATCGAACTGGTCGGCCCGCTGCCGCCTGACGTGCAGGAAATCACCATCTTCTCCGCCGGCTTGCACGCCAAAGCGCCGCATCCCGACGCGGCGCGGGCGCTGGTCAAGCACCTGACCGCCCCCGCCGCGGCGCCGGTGATCAAGAACAAGGGGATGGAGCCCGCCTGACCTAAAGGCGAAAGTCGAAAGGAGAAAGTCGAAAGGAGAAAGTAAGAACGGTTTTGCAGTATTCCTTCCGCCTCGTCGCCGCGTCACTCGTCACCCGACACTCGTCACCTCTTCAGCTGCACCGGCTTGCCATGCGGCGTCGCCCGCGCCGCGGCGTCCCACTCGTCCACGCGCCGCGCGAGCTCGACGTCCGGGATGAGCTGCTTCGTCGCCACCAGCTTCTCCAGCGCGGCGAGCCAGTGCTGGTAATAATGGGTGCCGTCGTCCGGCTCCCCCCGCGCGGCGGCCGCGGCGAGTTCGGCGGCGAGGGTGTCGGCCCATTCGCGCCACGTGAATACGCCGCGCGTGTGAAGCGACAGCGTCATGGCGAACGCCTGCGCCTCCCACGGCGCCTTGAACACCGGCCCGCCCTCGTCGCGCGGCAACGCCGGCAGAGCGCCGATTTCGGCGTCAGGCGGGGTCGAGGTGGTCATCCCAGAGATTCACGTACACGCTGTCGCGCGCGGAAGCGGCTTGCCCCCACAACTCGCGCGCTGCAAACCGCACGCCGTACAGATGCTGCGGTTTCTTGTCGCGTGTCATCGCGTTGGTATCGGGAAAGATGAACACGCCGTAATCGCGGTCGATCACGCCGCGCCGCCCGCGCGCGTAGCGCGGCAGCCGCGTGTGCCCGGACGGATGAATATTGCGCGCGACGACGCCCTGGCCGGCCCGGAACCGGGGCGCCGCTTCGACGTCGACGCGGGCGCGGATGCGGTTGGCGAGAAAATCTTCCACCTGATGGGCGCGGAGAACGCCCGCAGGCTCCGCCAGGCCCTCGGCGCGGCCCGTTTCCAGCTCGCGCGCCGTCACCAGCCCCTGCTCGACCAGCAGCGTCCGCAACCCGAACAGCCAGCGCTCGTAGTACGTCGCGGCCAGGTAGTCGGCGGGCGGCATCCGCTCCCGCGAATGGCGGCTCACGTCGATGTTCCATTTGCGGTGGGAGCCGCAGGCGATCGTCAGCGCGTAGGTACGCGCCTCCCACTCGGCGTGAAACACCGGCTCGTCCTTCTCGATTTCCACCGGTCCCATGCCGTGCATCCCGCCCATATCGTGCACGCCGTTCATCGCCCGCCGTCCTTGGGTACGGTCACCGGCGCGACGCCGATCATCGCATCGCGGGTGACGATCTCGGCGAGCTGATGCTCGCTCCAGCCTTCCGTTCCCGCCGGGCGCTCCGGCAGCACCAGATAGCGCATCTCGGCCGTCGAGTCCCATACGCGCACTTCGACGGCGTCCGGAACCGGGCTGCCCAGCTCGGTCAACACGCCGCGCGGATCGATGACGGCGCGCGAACGATACGGAGCCGACTTGTACCAGACCGGCGGCAGTCCGAGCACGGACCAGGGGTAGCACGAGCACAGCGTGCACACGACGAGGTTGCGGATCCCCGGCGTGTTCTCCAGCACCACGATGTCCTCGCCGCGCGCGATGAAGCCCATCTCCGCGATAGCGGCGCCGCCGTCCGCGAGGAGCCGCCGCCGAAAGGCGGCGTCGGTCCACGCCCGCGCGACGACGCGCGCGCCATTGCGCGGCCCGATGCGGGTCTCGAAGGTGTCGATGATCTCGTCGAGCGCCTGCGGGTCCACGAGCCCTTTCTCGACCAGCAGCGACTCCAGCGCCTTAACGCGCAGCGCGGGACCGGACAGCGGGCGGTCGTGGTCGTGGTGGTGATCGCTCATGGACATTAGCCTGCAATGTTGATCGCGAGGAATACGATGCCGACCGCGGCCGCCGCGGCGCCCAGCCCCGCCGATACCGGCCCCGCCCAGGCCTCGCGCGCGGCGATCAGACGCCGGTGCGCGTAGAAAGCCGCGGCCGCGACGCCCAGTTGAGCGAGCGTAAACCCGACCAGGTAGGCGCCGAGCGGTGTCGCTTCCGCCCCGAAAATGGCTTCGCCGTAGGCATGGCCGTGCAGCGCGCCCGCAAGCGCCAGCCCTCCGACCAGCCAACCGAGCCCGATCTGCCATCTGCCAATCAAGAGTCCGCCGGCCACGACCACCGACAGCGCCACGCCGATCTCGCCACCGACGATGTCGACGCCGTCAAGATGCAGCGCCGCACCGAGCAGGCTGCCGGCAATCAGAGCAGCAACGCCCCACATCCCGGCCGCGACGCGCGCCAGCAGGTAACCGGTGGCGATAATGAACGCCGCGTGATCCACGCCGATCAACGGATGGCCCAGCCCCGACAACAAGCCCTCCACGAGAGTCCCGGGCAATGCGTTGTCCATGAAGTGATGCGCCCAAGCGGGTGCAGCCGCCAACGCGGCCGTGACAGTGGCAGGAAGCGCGCCCAGTATTCTCCGCATCCGCAGGCCCGGGATCATGAGACAGGAACCGGTGTGGCGAACAATCTAGCGCGAAGCGGCGCCCGCTGCAAAGCCCGTGAGCAGTGCGCGGTGAACGGACGCCCTTGGCCCGCCGTCCCGCGCGGGGGCGGGGATTCTCATCATTTGCCACCCGTCACCACTACGCATCCCAGTCATCCGCCGGCAGGCAGGCCGGGCGCATCGGCGTAAACGTCTGGTATTCAAAGGGTTTTTAAGGTATACTGCGCCATCAGTAAGAGCCCGGTCTTGCCGGGCTTTTTTTCTTTCGCTGTCCGCGGAGAATCCCGTGAAAACCACAGTAGCCATGAAAGTCATGTCGCAGACCCGGTCCGTGGAATGGACCAAAGAACGAATCGACGCGCTGCAAACGCTCGAGGTGAAGCAATTGCGCGCCAATGCGGTCCGGCTCAACGACCCGGAAATCGCGGAGCGCTGCGACGAGGTGCTCGGCGCGCGTCCGCGCGGCGGTGGGCCCGGCTCAAGGATGGCACCCAAGGTCAAGAGCAGCACCCCCCGCGCGCGCAAGAAGAAGGCCCCGGCTCCGGAAGCGGAAGCGGCGGGCGACTCCGCATGAGCATCCCGGTCAAGGAGCGCTCGCGGTTCATGGTTGGGAAGTACGAGGTGGTCGCCGAGCCGATCCCGTACGTGATGCACATGCTGCGTTACACCGTGTATCTCGACAAGACGCGGGTCGGCGCCATGGTGAGCATGCCGACGGAGTCCGACTGCCGCTTCCTGGAAAAGCCGCCGGTGGTGCCGCCGCTGAAGATTTTTTATGTGACGAGCCGGCCCGGCCGCCCGAAGAAGAGCGCCGCCAAGCCCGCCCCGCCCCTGGAGCGGGACCAGCCCGGCTTCCGGGAAGAACTGCCCTCCGACGTGGCGTTCGATGGTATGGGCAAAGGGGAAGAACGGTAGCCCGCTGCGCGGGTACGTAAAAAAAGCCGGGCGTGAGCCCGGCTTTCTTGTTACGCGGTGCTAAAGGCTCAGACGGCCTGGATGTTGCTGGCCTGGGTCTTGCCCTTGTTGCCTTGCGTGATCTCGAAGGACACCTTCTGGCCCTCCGTCAGCGACTTGAATCCCTGCATGTTGATTGCCGAGAAATGGGCGAAGAGATCTTCGCCGCCGCCGTCAGGAGTAATGAAGCCAAAACCCTTCGCGTCGTTGAACCACTTTACAGTACCGGTTGCCATTGTTACGTTCCTCTACATAGTAAAAAAGGGCTGAGCCCTGACATCGTGTTTGATCTCAAAGCCCCAGAAGAACGGACATACAGCAAGTCACTACCCCAGTACTCGAAATAAACATCGAGCGCGCACCTTATAGGGATGCCGCTGCCGCGTCAAGCTAAATCATTGAGGCGGTGGGATTTTCGAACACCGATTGGAAAAAGACGGCGATTCCCGACCGAAAAGCGAAGAAAAGCGCCGCTTCGGAACAGTCATTGCGCCAGCGGCCGGGCGCGGCACCGTGCCAGGCGTATAGTCATTTCTGCCTCAACGAAAGCGAAACATGACCGACGAAGCCTACGTCTCCGCCTACCAGCAGCTCGCCAGTCAGTACCACAACAACCAGACCAGCATGAGCGATTACCTCGCCGCCATGCAGAAGCTGAAGGAGCAGTACCTCAAGGGCCGGAACAGCAGCAGCGCCCTGCCCGTCGTGCCCTGAAGCAAGGAGGAAGTTGGAAGGCGAAAGGCGGAAGGATTGAACCGGGGTTTCAAGTCCCTTTCGCCTTTGGCCTTGAAATATTCCCGTGCCCCGCTCAAGATTCCCTGCAAGGGCCGGTCACGGGAAGTGGGCTCAGTACCGATTGTTCATCGCGCGACAGGAGGATGTCATGGCTGGTAGACGTGCGGGAAGTCTTTCCTGGAAAGTCACGGTGGGCGCCTGCCTGGCCTCGGTTGCGCTCAGCGGGCTGGCACAGCAATCCTACCCCAACCGTCCCCTGCGCCTGATCGCGCCGCTCGCGCCGGGCGGCACCACCGACATCCTGGCGCGGACCATGTCCCAGCAGCTGTCGGGATCGCTGGGCCAGCCAGTGGTGGTGGAAAACCGCGCCGGCGCCGGCGGCACCGTCGGCACCGACTTCGTGGCGAAGTCGCCGCCCGACGGCTACACGCTGCTGATCATCTCCGCAGACACCTACACGACCAACGCGGTGCTGTACACCAGCCTGCCGTTCGATTCGCGCAAGGACCTCAGGCCCCTGTCCATCCTGGCGGCGTCGCCCAGCCTGCTGACCGTGCACCCGTCCCTGCCGGTGAAATCGGTGAAGGAGCTGGTCGCGCTGTCGAAGGCGCGGCCCAAGGACCTCAACTACGGCTCGGGCGGCACCTCGGGCGTGCTGCGGATGGAGCTGCTCAAGTTCAACACCGGCATGTTTATCACCAACATTCCGTACAAGGGTTCGGGCCCGGCGCTGATTGACCAGATTGCGGGCCACGTGCACGTCGGCTTCTTCAACATGGTCGCCACGCTGCCACAGGTTCAGGCCGGCAAGCTGCGGGGGCTGGTGGTAACTGGCAGCAAGCGCGCGGAGCAGCTACCCGGCGTGCCGAGTACGGTGGAATCCGGCATCAAGGGCTTCGACGAGAACGTCGGTTACCTGATGCTGGTGCCGAGCGCCACGCCCGCCGCCATCGTCGCGCGGCTGAACGGCGACATCGTGAAAGTGCTGCATTTGCCGGAAGTGAAAGGCCGCCTCGCCAGCGAAGGCTCCGAAGTCGTCGGCAGCACCTCCGAGCAGGCCGTCGCCGTCGTCAGCCAGTTGATCGATCAATGGCAGGACGTGGTCAGGAAGACCGGCATCAAACTGCAGTGATGGGTGATGGGTGATGAGTCTCCCGCGCAGCGGGATACCCGTCACCGTTACCTCGTCACCTCTACCTCGTCACCCGCATTCGTCACGGATTTACTCATCCCGTCCGTAGTGAATGCGGCGATACGGCACGGTGATCACGCTGCGCGAAATGCGCACGTCCAGCATCATCGGGCCGGGCTTGGCGAGAAACTCCTGGGTGGCTGCGCGCAAGTCCTCGACGCTGCGCACCATCCTGCCTCTCCCGCCGAACGCCCGGCCGACCGCCCCCAGGTCGGGCGTCTGCACGACCGAAAGTTCCGCCTTCATCTTGTGCGCATCGAGCTTGTAGTACTCCGAGCCGAGCGCCTGGTTGTTCAGGCACACCACCATCAACGGCATCTTGTAGCGCACCGCCGTCTCGAACTCCGCGACGTGCATCATGACGCTGGCGTCGCCGTCGCACAGCACGTGCGGCTTGTTGCCGCTCGCCACCACCACGCCCATCGCCGCCGGCAGCATCTGCCCGATGCAGCCGAAGAAATGGCCCGGCAGCACCAGCGAGCGCGGCTTGTTGAACAGCATGTTGGAGAAGCCCGCGGTGACGCCGCTGCCGGTCACCACGCCGATCTCCGGCGGCAGCATCTCGTCCAGGGTGAGGCAGATCTCGCGCGGATCCACGTGGTCCGGCTCAATCGGGAATTCCGTGCGGTCCACGTTGCGGGCCAGGAGTTGTTTCTTCACCTCGGAGGTGCGGTAGCCGGTCATCTTTACCTGCCGCTTCGCCAGTTCGGCTTCCAGCGCTTCCACGCCCGCCTTTGCGTCGGTCTGGACGTAGCAGTCGGCGGCGCGGCCGCCGCTCATCACCAGGTGCGGCTTGCTGTCGAGGTGCACGAACTTCGCATCCGGGTAGAGGTAGCCGTGCTCGGTGGTGTAGCGGTTCATGCTGGCGCCGACGGCGATGACGCAATCGGCCCCCTCGAACAGCTTCAGCGAGTTGCGGGCGCCGTAGGTGCCGGAAATGCCGGCATACCACTCGTTACCGGAGAGCCAGCCCTTGGCCATCAGCGTGGTGCCGATCAGCGCGCCAACGCGGTCCGCGAGCCTGGTGATGGCCGGGCCCGCGCCTGCCCACATCGCGCCACGCCCGGCGATGATCACGGGATGCCTGGCCTTGCCGACGATGTCCGCGGCCTTGGAAATCTCGTCCGGGTCGGGATGGATGGTGCGCTTCGGCAGGATGGTCGAAGACGGCTTGTACGTCTCGTCGTCGTCCTCGAAGGCCATCTGCTGCACGTCCATCGGAGCGCTCAGCATGACAGGGCGTGACTCCAGTTTCGCGGTATAGAACGCCTTGCGCACGCAATCGTCCGCGACCTCGGGCGAGGTGACGCGAATGAACCCGGTCTCGCAGCCGGCCGCGAATGCCGCCTGGTCCAGGCGCTGGTTGTATTCGTCGTCGTTGCTGGGGTATTCGCCGCAGAAAGCGACGATCGGCGACGCAGCGCGGCTGGCCGTAAGTAGCGCGGTGGCAAGCTGCGACACGCCGGGGCCGCACGTCGTCGTCGCGATGCCGGGCGTGCGCGTCACGCGCGCCCAGCCGTCGGCCATGCCGAGACCGGCGCCCTCGTGGCGCACTTCGTGCATCTTGAGGCCGCCGAGCTTGTCGAGCTCGTGCATCCAGTACATATTGCCGTCGCCCATGATGCCGAACATGTGCGTCGCGCCTTCCGCGATGAAATTGGCGGCGAGCCTTTGGTACACCTTCATGATTTCCTCTCCCTTTGAAAACGGTGACGAGGCAAGGGTGACGAATAATGGTGACGAGACGAGGGTGACAGGTTTCCCCGCTTCGCGGGAGTTTCGTCAGGGTTCGGGCAAGACACCCGTCACCTGTACCTCGTCACCCGTACCTCGTCACCCCTATCTCGTCACCCGTAATCGTCACCGGCATTCAGGCGGCTCCGCCGCCGAGCTTCGCGGCGAGGCGTTCCGTGAACTCCCCCGTCATGCGCTTGGCCACCAGCGTGGCGCCGCTTTCCACCAGCGAGGCCAGGCGGCCGGAAATTTCCACCTGGGCGTCGATGGGAATCACCGATGTGCCGGGCACCGCCCCTGCCATGACCTTAAACGCCATGGCGGACTTTATTCGCGTCCCGCCCTGGTTGTCCTTGCCCCGCGATGACATGCGCCCGCTCATCGCCGCGCTGTCGTACTCGAGCGCGACTTTTGCCTGGAAGGTCACCTTGGCCGGTCCGAACTTGACCACCAGGGTCGCGCTGTAGGAACCGTCCTCCTGTTGCTCGCCCAGAGCCGCCCCCGGCACACACTCGACCACCGCGCGCGGGTCCGACAGCAGCGCCCATACCACCTCGGGCGATGACGCCACTTCGATGCGTTCGTTAACTTCGATCATGCCGGATTATAGTCACGCCGCGAGCGGCCACGAAGGAAACGGGTGGTGCCCCGCGAGAGTTCACTACGTGGTCTATCCCGCTCCTGACCGGCCTGTGGTCCGTGCCGTAGAACAAATTGATAATTGGCCGCCAAGGCGCCAGGAAAAGCCTCGACACGAAGGACACAAAGGACACGAAGGGATAAATTATCAGGACCACGTACCAACGATGCGAATACAGGCGCGACTGGCAATAGCTCCATTGGTGCCACCCATACGCCACCCTTGGCAGTGTAGCTTTTCGGTAAACTCATCACTCATCACTC
>Ga0137451_1000385_pt1 | contig 13402 bp, 8 predicted proteins | sample EasRivERMGT500_2_FD_102336 | JGI IMG/M metagenome (GOLD analysis project Ga0137451, IMG submission 102336) | Soil microbial communities from meander-bound floodplain in the East River, Colorado, USA - East River MetaG ERMGT500_2 | ecosystem: Environmental > Terrestrial > Soil > Floodplain ... | reverse complement strand
GCACACCAGGAACTGGAAGAACGGTTCATTCTTTTGGCCACACCTGGACGCCCGCGTTCGCGGTTGTAGACGCGACGGACCGCAGGAGTGTTAACGCTCAGCGTCGTGACACCTCTGCCACCCAGATATCCGCCTGCCGATCTTCGAGCGTGAAGAAGACGCGGCCTGCGCCGACCGCGAAGTCGGGCCGGATGGACGGCCGTGCAGAATCGACGAATCGCACCAGCGGCCGAGGCTTGCCGCCGGTCAGCGGCATCGACCAGATCGTCGAGCGCCCGTCAGGGTCGAGACTCTTGAAGTAGACGGTCTGACCGTCCTCCGAAAGGTTGACGCTGCGCGCCCGAAGCGCACTCGATGCGGGTGCGTACACGACCCGTGGCGCGGTGCCGTCGACAGGGATCAATTCGATGGTGCCCTCACGCGCATAGACCACCCTCAAACCATCCGGCATCCACGCGCCCATCGTCGAGACGCGGTCACGAATCTTGATGGGGGCGCCCCATTTTCCGTTCGCGCGTCGCACGAGGAACACGGTGCCTTGCGCGTCGTTCTCGTCGTAGAACTCCTGATTGACGTAGGTCACCGCCGTGCCGTCCGGCGACCAGCGCGGATAGCTCTCCTGTGCGGGACTGCTGGTGACCGCCTGCTCGTCACCGCCGTCGAGGGTCTTCACGTAGATGTCGCGCGAGCCGCTCCGCCATGAATGGAAGGTCAGCTCGCGGCCGTTCGGCGAAAGATCCGGCGCGAAATCGTCGGCGGGATTGGTCGTGAGCCGCTCGACTGGTCCACCCTCGATCGACATCCGAAGAATCTCGGCATTCAAATGCAGGGTCGAATCGAACAGGAGAGACTTCCGATCCGGCGACATGCGGATCGACTCGACAACCTGATTGCTGCTCGTCAGGCTCTGGGCGCGCGATGTGTCCACTGCCGCGCCGCCCGGAATGGGCACCGACCAGATGTTGGCGCGCGCCGAGTACGTCACATAGGTCAGTCGCTCAGCAGTTGCTGCGAACGCAATCGACTGCACGCCGAGCCCTGTCGTCACTCGTCGCGGCGCTCCCGGCAGGCCGCGCGCCGCGTCGATGTCCACGACATAGATATCGCGCGGACCCTCGCGATTCGAGACGAAGTAGAGCTGCCGGCCGTCGGGTGACCAGGCTGGGCTCACGTTCGCTTTCGTCCTGTCCGTGATTTCCGTCAGCGGGCCGCCGGTGGATGGAATCAGCACGATCGCGCTTGGGGCGATGTTGCCGAATCCCGGCCCTGGAAACACCGAAGGGAGGTTGCCGGACACGCAGGCAATCCAGCCGCCGAGTGGCGCGTGCACGCACGAGTGAAGCTGAAATGCGCCACTGGTGAGCTGTCGCTCAACGCCCTCCAACGTCACGGCGGACAGCGTCTCTGCTCGCGCGATGATCAGGCTCTTGCCGTCCGGCGCCCAGGCTGCGCTCGTCAGTAGCCCGGAGACGATGCGCTTCGACGCGCCGCCGAGTGACGACGCGATGAACGCGCCGGTTCGCGTGAGGAAGAGGATCTGACTGCCGTCGGGCGACCAACGAGGCTGGAATTCGAGGGCCGCGCCGCTCTCCGACAGCGTGAGCGTGCGTCCGCCAACGACTGGTCTGATGAAGATGCGCATGCCGGTCGCTTGTCCGGCGGAGTAGGCGAGCAGCTTGCCATCCGGCGACAGCGCCGCATCGATCTCGAGGCCGTCGTCAGCGGTGACTTGCGTGGCCGTGCCGACGGTGATCGTTGGTGCGGTGCCCGCGCCGCGCGACGAGAACGGACCGTATCTGGACGCCAGTGCGATAGCGGCGACGATGAGACCGGCGACGATCGTCACGGCGATGATCGTGCGGGCGGAACGCGGGCGAGCCGGAGCCGGCGTTCCCACAGCCGTGGACTGGCCCGTCGTGACGCCGCTGGCCGGCGCCGTCAGAGCCTCGAGCGCGAACGCCACGTCACGCGCGCTTTGAAATCTTTCCTGCGGGCTCTTCTCGAGGCAGTGCCGCACGATGCGTTCGAGCGCCGGCGGCACGTCGGGACGGAGACCGGCGAGATCGGCCGGCTCCTCACGCAAAATGGCGGTCATCGTCTCGGCAGGCGTCTCGCGCCGAAACGCGCGCGCGCCGGTCAGCATTTCGTAGAGCACCGCGCCGAAGGCAAACAGATCGGCGCGTGCGTCGGCGGTCTGACCTCGCACCTGTTCCGGCGCCATGTAGCCGACGGTCCCGAGCACCACGCCATCGCTCGTGACAGCGCCGGCCGTTTCGGCCTCGGCAGCTGCCGCCATCGGACGCGCCAGGCCGAAGTCGAGCACCTTCAACTGGCCGTCCGTGAGCAGAAAGATGTTCTCGGGCTTCAGGTCGCGATGGACGAGCTGCTTGTCATGCGCGGCGCCGAGGCCGCGGGCGATCTGGACTGCCCAGTCGATCGCCTTGCGGATCGGCACCGGGCCTCGCTTCAGCCGATCGCGCAGCGTCTCGCCCTCGAGCAGTTCGGTCACGGCATAGAGCCGGCCTTCGTGCGCGCCAGCGTCGAAGATTGCCAGGATGTTGGGATGCGAGAGCGCCGCCACCGCCTGCGCTTCGCGTTCGAACCGCGCCCGCTGCTCCGGATCGCGGGAGACGCCCTCGGGCAGGACTTTGACGGCAACATCACGCTGGAGCCGGCCGTCACGAGCGCGGTAGACCTCGCCCATTCCTCCCGCGCCAATCTGCGCGAGCACTTCATAAGGACCGAGTCGTGTTCCGGCAGTAAGCGGCATCAGAAAGTCGCCCTTACTTTACATGGACGTGTCGGCTGCCGCTGGTAGACTCCCTGCCCATGTCTCTCATGCGATGTCTGGCGCTTGCCCTGGTGTGCCTCGTCGCTGGCCTCGGCGCGCAGACGCCGGCGCCGGCATCGAGCGTCGCGCCGTTCTTCTTCCTCCAGATGAGCGACCCGCAGTTCGGGATGTACACGACCGACCGGGATTTCGCGCAGGAGACCGTGAACTTCGAGATGGCCGTCGCCACGGCGAATCGCCTGAAGCCGGCCTTCGTCATCGTGACCGGCGATCTTGTGAACAAGGCGGGCGATGCCGCCCAGATTGCTGAGTACCGGCGAATCGCTGCTCGACTGGATGCATCGATTCCGCTGTACCAGGTCGCGGGCAACCACGACGTGGAGAACGCGCCCACGCCGGAGTCCGTCGCCGCGTACAAGAAGATCTTCGGGCCGGACTACTACACGTTCACGCATCAAGGCCTTGTCGGCATCGTGCTCAACTCGAGCCTGATTCATACGCCCGACAAGGTGCCGGAGCTGCATGCGGCGCAGGATCGATGGCTACGTGACGAGCTGGCGCGCGCGCGACGCCCGGACGTGCAGCACGTGGTCGTCTTCCAGCACCACCCGTGGTTCCTGGCGACGGCCGCCGAGCCCAATCAGTACTTCAACATTCCGCTCGTGCGCCGGACGCCGCTGCTCGCGCTCTTCCACGAGCAGGGTGTCAAGTTCCTGGTCTCAGGTCACTACCATCGCAATGCCGTCGCCACTGATGGCGACCTCACCAATGTGACGACGGGTCCGGTGGGGAAGCCGCAAGGAGACAATCCGCAGTCGGGGATGCGCGTGTTCGTCGTGAACGCGAGCGGCATCAGTCACCGCTTCTACGCGCTCAGCGATCTGCCGAATCAGATCGATCCGACAAAGACGTTGTCGCGGTAGGCGTCGTTATTGTTTTACCGGCCCCATGTGCCCATCGAGCCAGCCGAGGATCGCCTTCATCATGTCGTGAATCCGCACCGGGATGTGTCCGCCTTCGAAGTGCACGTGTTTCTTGTCTGTGGTGCCTATCGCGTCAAACAGCGGCCGTTGCGACGTTTCGATCGGGTACCCGAAATCGGCTTTCGCGTTCACCATCAGGGTCGGCACGCGGACACGCGGCGCGAAGTTCCAGACGTCGACCTCCGGAGGGAACGGAAAAGTCTCCAGACCGCCGCCAAGAATCACGCTCGCCTTGAAGCGTGGCTCGAGGGCCGTGAAAATCACGCCGGAGTATGCGCCCGCACTGATGCCGTAGTACGCGAGGCGCGTGGCATCGACGTCCGGGCGTGTTGCCAGATAGTCGAGCGAGCGGCCAAGATCTTTCGACCGCTGGATCACCAGGTCACGAACGGCCAGCGGCCCGGAACCGGGATCGCGTGGCCGCTCGTAAGTGCCCTTGTAGACCGGGTAGAGCAGTGCCCGGCCACTCTGCATCAGGAAATCGATCGACTGCATTCGCAGCTCTCGGCTCGACTTGAGGAACATCGCGTCGCCGCCCGGGAAAAACACCACCGTCTGGTACGGCGGGGATGACGTCTTCGGAAGGTAGAGGTACGCGCGCACGCGTTCCCGGCCGTACGCCGCGTCGAACGTGATGGTCTCCTTGCGCCACGACGGCAGTTCCTCCGTCGCCTCGACGACGTGATTCAACGGGGCGGTGGCGTCGTACTGATAGAGACCGCGATAGACCTCGAAGATCGCCGCATCGACCGGCTTCTCCTTCGTGTAGTCGCGCGAGCTCAGCACGATGGTGTTCGAGGCGGCCGCCGGCGGCGCATCGATGTACTTGGCCAGCCGGAACCCGTAGATCGGGCCGCGATCGAATGGCGGCTGCGCGTCCATGTCGGTGAAGGCATAGCTCAGCTCGTTCCAGCCTCCGCCCAGGATGAAGCGCTTCTCGCCGGACTCGTTCCAGCACCATTCCTTGGCATTACCGGCCATGTCGTAGGTGCCGGACGGCCCGAGGCCGGGAAGCGTCCCGACACGCACCGGGCCCTTCGCGGCGAAGTTGCTGACGTTCATGATCTCGGAGAAATTGCCGGCGAACGTGCCGAAGGCCGCGGCAGCGCGCCAGTGGTACGCCGTGGGCAGACTCTTGCCGGCAAACACAGCATAGGCGGCGGCCTCGTACCAGCTCACGCCGGTCACGGGCATGTCCGCCTGATCCTCGGGAAACGAGCCGAGCTCCCACGTCGAGGGCCCCGGCTTGCCCGTCGTGTCGCGAAAGACGGCCATGGCCTCGTCCCATGACAGCGTCTTGCCGTGGCTGACGAACGGCTCTGTCCAGAACTCCCGCGTGCGGTATCCGCCGCGATCGACGAAGGCCTTGAACTCGCGGTTCGTGACTTCGAACTTGTCGAGCCAGAAGTCGCTCACGTGCACCGACGTGCCCAGGACGCGAGGGTCGGCCGCCTGCACGCGTACCATGCCGGCGGGAATCGACGCGGGCGGATCGAGCGTGTAGGTGTACTTCAAACCCCCGAGCGTGGTCTCGATCGGCGCGAAGCCGTCCTTCGCGATCCGCAGACGAACCTGTCCGAACGGCACGCGCGTGTTTTCGAGCGGCGTGCGGCCCAGGGGAATCCATTCACGGTCGTTCGCGACGTAGCCCCTGACGGACACGTCGGCGCCTGTCGGCACACTGTCGATCGTCGTCAGGAACGTGATGTTGAACAACAGCTGCTTGAGTTGCGGATCGTCGGGCAGGACGGCGAGAGCTTCGGTGGCGAGCCGGTACGCCGCGTCGTAGTCGTCGACGCTCACGAGGCGCTGGATTTCAGGCAGCGCGACAGTGCGGGCCCATTGGGCGCGCGCAGTGGTCTTCCACCACCAGCCGCCGCCCGCGATCGCGGCGAGCAGCAACAACACGGACGGTACGAGCACCGCCGGGCGTCGGAGGGCTCGGCCGAGCGAGACCGGCGGAGGCGTCGCTCGCGCGTCGCGGATGGCGGTCAGCCGGCGGACAAGCTCCTGCGCCGCGGGACGCCCGACGCGATCCTTGGCCAGGCACGCGTTGATGAGCGACGCAAGATCCGCAGGCACGTCACGTCGCACCGACTCGAGCGGCGGCGGTGACTGCGTGAGCACCGCGGCCAGCGACGTCGCCCCGGTGTCGCCGGCGAAGGCCGCGCGGCCGGCGAGCATCTCGTAGAGCACCGCGCCGAACGAAAAGATATCTGAGCGCGTGTCGACCGGCTGTCCCAGCGCCTGCTCGGGTGACATGTAGCGCAGCGTGCCGAGAATCATGCCCGTGTCCGTGGCGTTCGTGACCGCCTCGGTCGCTGCGTCGGAGTCCGCCGCACGATCCAGCAGCTTCGAGACCCCGAAGTCGAGCACTTTGATCGCGCCCGCGTCCGTCGCCATGACGTTCGCCGGCTTGATGTCGCGATGCACGATGCCGGCCGCATGCGCGGCCGTCAGCGCCGCAGCGATCTGCAGCGCATAGTCGATCGCGCGATCGACCGGCAGCCCATCTGGCGGGATCAGCTGCCGCAGCGACTTTCCGGCGACGAGTTCCATCACCAGGAACGCGACGCCGTCGGCCTGGTCGATGTCGTGGATGGTGACGATGTTGGGATGGTTGAGCGCGGACGCGGCGCGGGCTTCGGTGACGAACCGCCGCTTGCGATCGGGATCCGCGACGGCGTCGTTCGCGAGCACCTTGAGGGCAACCGCGCGGTCGAGGCGCGCGTCGACCGCCCGATAGACGACGCCCATGCCGCCCGCACCGAGTCGCTCGGTGATCGTGTAGTGGGAGAGTGTTCTGCCGATCACCAGCGGGCCGCTGGCATCATACGGCTATTTATGCCGCTCGTGGCACGCCATGTCGATCACGACCGTGCTCGCCAGGATCAGGACGGCGTCCTCGTTGTCATAGACGTCCGCCCCGTACGTGTCGGCGAAGGTGAACCATTCTTTGGAAACCGTCGCCACCACTGAGTCGCCACGCTTGAAGGTGTACTCGTGATGCATGAAGTCGCCCTCGGCCGTGAGGTCGTCCGGGCCGGGCACGTCCACCTCGAAGCGGCACGAGAAGAACGTGAACAGCTCTTTCTTGACGACCGCGGCGACCACGCCGTCGCGGTAGAGCTCGTACGTCGGGCCCCAGGAGAGCAGCTTCTGTCTGATGAAGACCAGCTCGTTGCCTTCCATGTCCTGGAAGGACAGCTTCTTGCCGAAGCTGAAGGCCTTGCCGTCGACGAAGAACACGTCGCGGTCGTTCTGGTCCTTGATCGTGAAGTCGTCGCCGAAGGCGAAGAGCTTCTGTCGCATTTGATAGCGCATGGGATTCTGTTCGTCGTACGTAGGCCGGACCTCTTAGGTCCGGCAGCGGCGGCGGACCTAAGAGGTCCGCCCTACGTACTGCAAGCTACAGCTGCACCGTCACAGCCTGTCCACTGAACACAACTGACTTCGTCGCGGTCGTCCCCGCCATGCGCACATTGACCGTCCGTCGCGTCGGCGCCAGCATCCTTGATCCGGGCGCGAGCGTGAGCGTCAGTCGCCGTGTCGCGTCCTGCCAGTTCATCGACAGCTTCATCCACGCGCCCTGGCGGTAGTCGAAGGACTTGCCGTCGTCTTCATACATGGACGACGTCGCGCTCGCGCCTGGATAGACGACGAGCGTGAGTGGTGCTTCGCTGGGTTCGTCCACGTACTGCTTCACCGGGCCCATCGGAATCACAGCCCCGGCGCGGACGAACAACGGCATCGTCGCGAGATCGACCGCGCGATCGATTTCGCGACCGCCCGTGTGCTTCTCATTGGTCCAGAAGTCGAACCAGGTTCCGCGCGGAAGATACAGGCGGCGGCTGGTCGCGCCTTTCTCGACGACCGGCGCCACGAGGATGTCCGGCCCCCACAGGAATTCATCGCCACGCGCGGTGCCGACGACGTCGGTCGGATCGTGGAGCCAGAGTGAACGGATGATCGGCAGGCCTGTCTCCGAGCACTCTCGTACGGCGGTGTACGTGTACGGCATCAGCTGCATCCGCAGCTCGAGGTACTTCTTGAGGATGGGCTCGACCTGCTTGTTCTGAAGTTCTTCCGGCGCGGCGCGCCAGTTGCCGGATTCGAACGGACCGCCATCGCCGCCATCCCAGCCCCACGGCAGCTTCAGATGCCAGTTGCGTCCGTGTGCGCGGAAGCTCGGATTGAACGCGCCGAACTGAAACCAGCGCACGTGCAATTCGCCGGTGTACTCCGCAGTCGGATTGAACCCGCCGATGTCCGTGCCCCAATAGGGAAGACCCGAGAGTCCCGTGTTGATGGCGACGGGCACGTGCGTCTTGAGCGTTTCCCAACGCGACTGCACGTCGCCCGCCCAGATGAATCCGCCGAATCGCTGGATGCCCGCTGACGCGTTGCGATGCAGCGCGAATGGCCGCTCGTTGGGGCGATAGATCTGTGTCCCTTCCCAATACATGCGGTGACGGTTGAATCGAGAAGGGCCGTCGTAGCCGTCGCCTTGATCCGGCCACCAGCCGTCGACGCCCACATCCATCGCGGTCTTGTGGACGGGCCAGTAGCACGCGACTTGCCGCTCTCGCGGCCACTGGTTGTCGGCTGTACGTCCGCTCGGCTGCGGCTCGGCCGTGCACGGATCGGTCGCGCGGCCAACGAGTCGGTTGCCCTCGATGACGACGTGCACGATGACCTTGAAGTGCTCGGCGTGCAGCTGGTCGATGACCTTCTTCGGGTCAGGGAAGTTCGTCGGATGCCACGTGAACTCGCCGTTGCGTGTATTCCAGCCTGACGGCGCGAACTCGGTGCCGAGATAGATCATCGCCTCGCACGGCAGCTTCTTTTCACGGAAGGTCTTCGCCTCGGCGACGATCTTCTCCGGCCCGTCGAGCGTACGGTGCGATTGCTGATAGCCGAGCGTCCACTTCGCCGGCATCTCGGGCAGGCCCGTGATGCGCGCGTACTCGCGCATGACGACCTTCGGATCCGACGAGCCGACGACGAACACGTCGAGCGGAAGAAATGCGGGCGGTGGCGGAGGTGTGCCGCCGCCGCGGCCTCCGGGTACCTGCGGCGTGAATTTGCCGACCGCAGCGTCAGTGAAGTCGAACTGTCCGTAAGGCTGATGGATGAACATCGCCCAGCCGTCGGTGGTGCCGATCAGCCACTGAATAGGTGCGCGCGTGCCGTGCGTGGCGAGTTGGAAGCCGCCCTGGCCGTTGCGCATCGTGTCGACGGATCCCTTGCGATCGAACTGCGGTCCACCTTCGCCGAGTCCGAGCAGCGGGCCTTTCGGCAGCAGAAACGACATGCCGGGCGTCGTCGCGTCGAGTGTGAGCCGCTGAACGACCGCGCCGGCGGCGGTCTCGAACGTCAGTGTGGGTGGCGCATCGGTGAAGCGCACAGTCAGGTTGCCGGCGCGGACACTCGTCGGCGGAGTCGTGGATTCCACTATCGCCACGACGCGGTCGAACTCCGGACGTTCATCGAGTGCGCCAGTCACTGCGACCGGCCGCGGACTGTCGCCCTCGATCGGTAGGACGACGATGCGCACCGTCTCTGGACTGAGCGACGACACAGCGATCTTGACGAGCGAACCGGCGATGTTGAACAAGGGACCGATTGTCGTGGCCCTTTGAAGAATCCCATTGCCGGCGACGACGAATCCGGCACTGGCCGCGCCGATCTGTTTCAGTGCATCACGACGACTCGGACGTTTCTTCATGGGCACCTTGCGAACAACTACCAGGTAAGTCTTAGGAGCGAGACTCCTTGTCGCGGAAGAGTGAACGTCACAACGACGCGTCCTTCTTTGACGTCAACTCGTCGCGGCGCTTCGAGCGTCGCGAGCTGGCCGGCCTTTTCAAGCTGCGTGTACTGCGCACTCGTCGGCGACTGCGGCGATCCCATCGACTTCCACACTGCGTACGAATTGCTGTGGTCGCCGTCGATGCGGTAGTGGGTGAGCGTCGGACGTCCCGCGGGCAGTCCTTCGATCGCGAGCTCCACCCGCGCCGCCGGCCCCGGCAGATCGTCGTCGTGATAATTCCAGACCAGAACGTTCGCCGAGCGCGCGTCACGCGTGGCGAGCGCGGAAACATCCGGCTGCTGCCGCACGCTGCGATCGCGGACGTCCTCGAGCGGCAGTCCTGCCGTCGATGTCGCCTTAACGCGCTGACCGGTACTCATCTGTGCGAGCATCCGGAAAGTGTTCAGCACGGGCTTGTCGATGCCGTTGGTCGCGAGATCGCGGAAGCCGTCGAAGTACGGCTGGTCTTCGAACTCAAATGCCCAGCTCAGCGAGCCGAGCAAGTTGACCTTGTGAAGATCCGCCAGCTCGTACGTTCGAAAGAGCTGCTCGGCGGTGTAACTGGAGAACATGGTGCCGTTGCGGTACGCGTTAGACGGGTTCGTGCGCACCGGGCACGCGGCACAGCCTTCCGGGTCCGACTCGCCGATGACGATCGGGATCTTCGCGAGTTCGGGGAACGACGCGACGATGCCGAAGCCGTTGTTGATGGCGCGGAGCTGATTGCTCACGCTCATGCGCACGTGGCCGTCCGGCATCACCTGCGGCGCGCCCTTCGCGTGGAACGTCACGAAGTCGAGCGGCGCTCCGGTCTTGCCGGTCGCGTAGTTCGTCCCGCGCAGGCAGTGCTCCAGAAAGTTGCGCAAGATCTGCTGCGTGCGCATGCCGTTCGGGCCCGTGACTTCAGGCCCGCCGATGCGCGCGGTCGGCAGCGCACGCTTGAGTCCATCAGCGGCGTAGTCATACAGCTTGAGGAACTCGTCCTGCGTGCCGCGCCAGTAGCCGATGTCCGGCTCGTTCCAGACTTCCCACCACCAGCTCTCGACCTCGCGTTGCCCGTATTTCTGTACCGAGTGCCGGACCCACTGATAGACGAGCTCGCGCCATTTGTCGTAGTCGTTCGGCGGATAGGCCCAGCCCGTGTAGATGTCGTTGTAGTTGTCGCCGGGTTTCCAGAAGTGGCGGTACGGGACCGGCTTCGTCGACAGCGCTTCCGGCATGAAGCCGATCTGGACGAGCGGCTTGATCTTGCGCTCGAGGTACGTGTCGAAGATGCGATCGACGATCGTCCAGTCGTACCGCGGCTTGCCGTCCGAGTCCTCGGTGTACGCGTTGGTCGAGCCCCACTTCAAGGCCGCGGTGCCATCGCCGGTCGTGAGGAGATTGTGCGTGCGAAAGAACACCGGCACGGGACTGAGCGCCGCCAGCTCGGACAGGAGTTTCTTCCCGTCCTTCATGTACGCGTAGTTGGGCTCGTCGTTGCCGAACCACGCCCACATCGGGGTCATGGGAGCGATTGCAGTTGCGGTGTCGACCTGAATGGAGACGGTGAGGTCGGTTTGCGCAGACGTCGAGTGCAGCGTGAGGATCAGGGCCGCTGCGCAGATAGCGAAGCCGGGTCTGAAGACCCGGCCTCCATATGAACGCATGACGTTAGTGCAGCTTGCCGGCGCCGGCCGACTTGCCGTTTCGCTTTGCGGCAGCTGCGGCCTTCGCGGGCGCCACCGGTGCCACGGGCGCAACAACCGGCGCGACCACGGCCTTGACCGCCTTCGTGAGCAGTCCGCCGTGCTGTTCCCAGTTGAAGCTGCGCACGATCTTGATGAGCTCGCTCGCGGAATCCGACACGTAGCCCTGGTCGCGATACACCATCATCGTCCGGCGCGGCATCGAGAGCTCGCGCACCGGCACTCGCACGAGCGTGCCGTCCGCCAGTTCCTGACGGACCGTGATGCCCGGCACAATCGCGAGGCCGACCTCTTCCCGCACGAACGACTTCACGTTCTCGAAGCTCCACAGCTCGGCGACGACCTTGCAGCGCGTCGCGTGTTGTTCGAAGAGCGCCAGGATACGGTCGGTCGTCGCGGAGCACTGATGGTGCAGCACGAACTGCTCGGTGCCGAGATCGCGAATCGGCACGGCAGGTGCCGGCCGCTGCGCCAGCGGATGCTGCGGCGATGCGACGAGCATCATTTCGTCCGAATGCACCTCAACAGCATGGAGCTCGTGGAACGCCGGCTCGTCCTTGACGAAGCCGATGTCCACTTCGCGATCCATGACGAGCCGCGGAATCTCCGCGAGCCGGCTGCGCTGGATACCGACCTTGATGTTCGGAAATTTCTGCAGGTAGTGCCGCAGTGGCGCCGGCAGCAGATACACCGCGGCGGACTCGTGTGCCGCCACCGTGAGCCGTCCGGCCTTGAGCGTGCGAAGCTCCGACACCTGCCTCAGCGCGTCGTCGCGCATCGTGATCAAGCGACGGGCGTAATCCGCGAGCACGCGACCGGCTTCGGTCAGCGTGATTTCATGGATGTCACGCGCGAAGAGCGGGGAGCCCACCTCTTCTTCCAGCCGGCGGATGCTCTGGCTCACCGCGGGCTGTGTCCGGTTCAGGCGCTCGGCCGCGCGCGTGAACGTGCCTTCGTCAACGACAGCAAGAAAATGCTCGAGGTGTAGAAGGTCCATGTGATGCTCGGCGAGAGGATAGCAGGCCCGGCGCCGAATGGGCCCATAAGAATCAGCGGGCTGACACCGTCGCGCGCTTGATGAAGTCGAGGTTCGGAAACTCATTCGCGAGCCAGGCATTGCCGCCGGTGAAGAAGACGTCTTGCCGGCCGGCACGGATGCCGCCCGGGCCCTCGCCGTATTCGGACGTCAGCGCGTCCAGGACTTCCATGCCCTGTGTCACGCGGCCGAACACCACGAACGGGCCGTTCGGGCCGGTGTCGTGGGTCGAGGAGTTGTCGCGGAGATTGATGAAAACCTGAGTCGTCCGCAGGATGGGCGGCGCGCCATAGGCGAACGCGACGGTGCCACGGACGTTCGAGTGCTCCTTGATGAACGGCTCATCCCTGAGATACTTGTCGCGCCAGGCGAGGGCGACCGCGGGATCGCCGTTGACGCCGAACTGCACCCAGCGCTCGGCCGTGACCCGGAAGAAGCGGCAGTCGTCGTAGTAGCCGTGCTTCACCAGATTGACGAATCGCGCAGCGCCGAGCGGCGCCCAGTCGCGAAACACCTCCATGACCACTTCGCCCTTGCTCGTGTCGAACCGCACCACGCTCCGCTCTGGTGCGGGCACCACGAACTCAGGTGCGTCGGGCTTGAGGAGCAATGCGCGGTTCTGCGGTAGCGCGACGGTGACAAGTGCGATGAGTCCGGCAAGTACACGCATATGGTTCAGTCCAACGCGCGCATCGTAGCACCGGCTCGCCGCCGGCTGCGCATGGCCGTGTTGCTCGGGCTGATCGTGGCAGCCGCGTGCAGCAATCCCGGCCCGACGCCCCAGCAGCTCGCTGAAGCACGGTCGCGCCTCGCGAAGCGCTGGCTCTTCGTCTGGCGCGACATGGCCGACCCGAAGGAAGTCGACCGGATGATCGCGCGATTTCCAGAGGCCGCCGCGGCAGGCTACAACGGCGTCGCGTTTCCGTACGACGTCGCGCGCGACAAGGGCGAGGCGCTCAAGGCCGCCGCAGCGGCATCACGACTCGATCTGGTCGCCGTCGTGATGAATCGCATTCACGACCACAACTACGCCGAGGGCGTGCTGTCGAAGGATGCCGTGTTCGTCGTGCAGAACGGCGTCGCGGCGTTGCT
>Ga0137451_1000384_pt1 | contig 13426 bp, 13 predicted proteins | sample EasRivERMGT500_2_FD_102336 | JGI IMG/M metagenome (GOLD analysis project Ga0137451, IMG submission 102336) | Soil microbial communities from meander-bound floodplain in the East River, Colorado, USA - East River MetaG ERMGT500_2 | ecosystem: Environmental > Terrestrial > Soil > Floodplain ... | reverse complement strand
GACCGCCGCGTCCATCGACGCCGTGCGGCGCATCTCCGCATACAGCCCGAGGTCTGTGATCAGGGCACTGAGTCGATCGCGGCTCGTGATCCGCTGATGGATGGTTTGAATACGCGTGTCGAGTTCGGCGGTCACCGGCGGGCGCAAGAGCGCTTCAGACACGTCCTGGCGCTCGATGAGCACCGTCGCAGTCGCGCGGTACAGGTTGGGCAACGACAGCACCAGGCCGGCCGTCGCGGCTGCTGCCGCGCTGAACGCCACGAGACCGGTCCACTTTCGCCGGCGCCACACCTGCCACAGGTAATCCGGGTCACGACTGGTCGATCCCCCGTCCGGCCGCATCGATTCAAGGTGTGACATCTATCGCACCACGATGACGTCGCCCGGCAACACCGCGAAGTTGCCACGGCCGCCATTCCACTGCTTGCCGGTCATCAGCGCGTCGTAATCGATCGGGACACGAACGCTGGACGCGCCATCCTGTCGGATCAGCACGATCCCGCTCTTCTTCGCAAACGTCGTCAGACCACCGGCCATCGCGAGCACCTCGAGAATCGTGGATCGTTGCGTCATGGGGTACGAGCCCGGTGTCTTGACCTCGCCGATGACGGACACCTTCAAGCTGTGGACTTCGCGGACGATGACGGACACCTGGGGAGACTTGACGTAGCCCGACAGTGCCTGCGTCAACCAGGACTGCAGTTGCATCGGCGTGAGGCCCGCAACCAGCACGTCGTGGAGCAGGGGCAGCGAGATCTTGCCGTCAGGCCTGACGAGCGACGTGCGACCGATAGCCGCGTTGTCCCACACCGCAATCTCGATGACGTCGTCGACGCCGATGCGGTAGTCCAGTGAGCGGGCGACGTCGCGTGTCGCCGGCGTCGATGGCGCCGGCTTCGATTCGAGTGTTTGGCCGGCGAGTGCGCGCGGCTGCGAGATCAACAACGTGAGCAGGAGCACCGTGCCGACGGTCGCTCGGCGCGCGGCTGAGTTTGCCACTCGGCTCGGCGCTGCGCCGATCGGCCGCGCGTGCGGCTGCGGCGCTTCAACCGGGACGGCCGCAACGGCCGGGCGTCCGATACGGCCCCGCAGGAGCGGCCGCAGCGTTTCGACCAGGATGCGCAGGTCGAACCACATCGATTGATGTTTGACGTAGTAAAGGTCGTAGCGCAGTTTTTCCATCTCTTCCTCGAGATTGTTGGCGTAGCGATAGCGCACCTGCGCCCAGCCGCTCAAGCCGGGCCGAACGAGACCGCGGAGCGCGTAGCAACTGACGGGCACGCCCGTGCGGTCGATCAGATTTCGACCGACCAGTGTGAACAACTCCTGGTTAGACGCCGGATGAGGACGCGGTCCGATGAGGCTCATCTCGCCGCGCAGCACGTTCACGAGCTGCGGCAGTTCGTCGAGCCGGAATGCCCGCAGGCACGCGCCCAGGCCCGTCACGCGATCCCGGTTATCGCACTCCCATTCGGACCGGGGCGTCGGGCCGGTGCGCATCGTGCGGAACTTGATCAGAGGGAAGGGACGGCCGTGTGCGCCGACGCGGTTCTGGATAAAGAGGACCGGGCCGCGCGATGTGATTTTGATGGCGACGGCGATCAGCGCGAGTAGCGGAGCGCCGAGCACCAGGGCAATCAGGGCCATCGATCGGCCCGCCCACTCCGCGCACACCTGGTGCGCCGTCGACGGACGATTGGCGCCGAAGTTCATCATGTTCATGGGAGTCAGAGCCTCCAGAGCAAGCTTGCCGGTGAGCCGTTCGAAGCAGTCAGCGGCGTCCTCGACAAAGATGCCGCGAGAGATGTGGTAGTCGAGCAGCGTGTCGACCGGAATCCGGCCGCGACGATCCGTCAGCGCGACGACGATCCGATGCGGCTGCAGATCGTCGACGACGGCGGAGAGCGCACGCAGCGGACCGAGAAACCAGGCGGCCATCGGGTGACCGGGCGGCGGCGGATGATCGTCGAGCACGCCGATCACCCGACGCTTCGGGTCCGGGCCACGATCGATCTCCGCCACCAGCTGTGCAGCCAGCGGCGTCATTCCCAGCAGCAGGATCCGCTCGATCGTTTGGGCCATGGGCTAGACCGGTGTCACTTCCATGCCATCGATCACCACTGCGACGCTCCGCTGGAGCAGATTCACCGACACCACCAACAGGCCTTGACGCGCACGTGACTCGACGAGCACACCCTCGACGCCGGCCAATGGACCGGTGGTAATCCGCACCCGCTGGCCGTCGCGCATGTAGGGGAAAGGCAGGAGTTGTCGCGCGCTCGCGACCTTCTTCAGCGCCTCGATCTCCGCGTCGGGGATGATCGACAGTCGATCCCAGCGTTCGCCGAGGATCCGGACGATGCCTTTGATTTTTGTGAGATCGAGATGCACGTTCCTATCGATCTGGTGCCGGAGGAACAAATAGCTCGAAAACATCGGCGCTGGAATCAGGCGCTTCACGCCGCCACTGCGCGAACGGATGTTCACCGTGGGCAGGAACGAGTGCAGGCCGCGGTCGAGGAGCTGCTCGTGCACGGTCTGCTCGCAGTGACTGTGCGTCCAGACCGCGTACCACGGCGAACCTGCCAGCACCGGGGCGGACTCGAGCGGCGACGTCGCGGCGGTCATCGGCGTCAAGGCTTCGCCCCCTTCGGCGCGACCGGCCCACTCCGGGAAGTCGCGACGTCTACGGTTTTACGATTGCGTCGGGTCTCGCCTGGCCGCGACGAACGATACGGCGGCCTGCGTCGGAGGGACTCGGCTGCACGAACCGCGCGGTGGCGGTCCGACAACTGCCGTCAGCGTAAGAGGCGGGTGTTGCCGCCACCATCAGGTCTTGTCCCCGGATCCGCGATCCGCGCGACCCCGGATCGTGCGACGGCGAGCGTTACCAAAAGCAGAAACATGGAGCAGCGCCGTTTCACGGCTGGACGAATCCGCGCCGGATCGCGTACCGCGTGAGACCCGCGGTGGTGTGGATGTCGAGCTTGTCGATGAGGCTGGTCCGGTGCGTCTCAATCGTCTTGGCGGCGATGCCGAGGACGACGGCGATCTCCTTCGATGTCTTGCCCTCGGCCACCAATTGGAGCACCTGCCGTTCTCGACGCGTGAGCGGATCGGGCGGTGGTTCGGACTTGGTGAGGTACGCCTGGACGACGGCGCCCGAGAGTGCCGCGCTGAGGTACACGCCGCCGGCGCACACTTCGTGGATTGCCTGCAAGAGATGTTCGGCGGCCTGCGATTTCGCCACGCAACCCTTCACGCCCGCCCGCAGCGCTTCGAGCACGTGATATTCCTCGGCGTGCATCGTCAGCAGGATCGTCCGGGTACCCGGAGACACCAACGCGATTTCCCTGGCGGCGCCGACGCCGTTGAGCGTCGGCATGGCCAGGTCAAGCAACGCGATGTCGGGATGGTAGCGAGCGACGAGTGCCACGGCTTCGAGCCCGTCCGAGGCTTCGCCCCGGACGTCGAACCCTTCCCGCTCCAGCAACAGCCGCAAGCCCTGGCGAACGACGGGATGATCGTCGGCGAGTACGACAGTTGTTGCCATAGCCTCAGGCCTGCAGTGGAATCTCGACGGTCAGCTCGGTGCCGGCTCCGTCCCGCGGTCCGGCCCGCATCCGTCCGCCGAATGCGGCCACGCGTTCCTGAATCTCCACGAGCCCAAGCCCCCGCGGTCCGGGCCGCGTCGCGAGCGCCGCCGGATCGAAGCCAATCCCGTCGTCGCGCACCGAGCAGGTCACCTGATGGACCGTCCGGACCAGCCGGATTTCCGCGTGCCTGGCCTTCGCATGCCGGGCCACGTTGGTCAGGGCCTCCTGCGCGATCCGGTACAAGGTCGTCTCGATGGCCGCCGGCATCCCACGTCCGTTCGTCACGTCGACGGACACGGCAAATCCCCAGCGTTTCGACACGCCCTCGGCGAGAAAGTCGAGGGCGGCCTCGAGGCCCAGGTCCGTGAGGATGGGCGGCCGTAACTCGTGTGACAAGCGGCGGAGCCGCTCTTCGATCTGATCGAGCAGCACGCGCGTCGCCTGCGTCTCCTTCTTGACTCCCGGTTGCTTGACTGCGAGCTCCGCGAGCGCGAGGTGCACGGACGCCAGCAACTGCGCCGCTTCATCGTGGAGGGCGTACGCGATCCGCTTGACCTGTCCCTCGAGCACGTCGTTCACGCGGCGCAGAATCAGGTTGGCGTCGAGAAATCCGCGTTGCGCCATCTCGAACGGCGACATCGCTTCATTCTGGAATCGCTCGAGCGCTTCGAACGTCTGCGCGCGGTCGTGCCTGCTGAGTGACGGGTCCAGTGCGGTTTCGAGCGCGTACGAGTGCGCGGTCACCATCTCGAGGACGCCCTGGCCGTCGGCCAGCGCCTTGCGTCCGAACTCGTACGCGCTGGCGAGCGCGGTTTCATCCGGCTTGGCGAGGTAGTGCTGCAACGCGCAGGCGTAGCCCTCCGACAATTGATGCAACCGTTCACGCTCGGTCATCACTGCCGATCACGCGACCCACTTCGTCATGGTCACTGTCGTGCCCTTGCCCACGGTCGATTCAATCTCGAAGTCGTCCATCAACCGGCGTGAGCCCGGTAACCCGATTCCCAGACCCTGCCCAGTCGAATAGCCGTCGCGCATGGCGACGGAGACGTCGGGAATGCCGGGTCCGTTGTCAGACGCCACGATACGAACCCCGCGCCGGCTGCTCTCTTCAATGAGCGTCATCCGGACTTCGCCATCCTGGGCATACGCGACGATGTTGCGACTGATCTCCGAGATCGCCGTGGCGATGATGGTCACGTTGCTGTTTGAAAAACCGACGCGCTGGGCCAGGGCCCGGCCCTGTTGACGCGCGTTCACGATATCGGACGAGATCAGCATCGGCACCCGGACATCAGGGTCCGACATCGGCGCGTACACTCTGAACGCGCGGTCGTTCAGTGCCGGGGTCCGTCTCCGGACCTCCGGATCCTTCGATGTCGGCGTGATGATGGCGAGCTCAGGACTCATGGCGCGTTTCCTCGATTGGCTGTAACCCCGTTGCCGCGTTCGCCAGAAAACCGGCGAACAGCGCGGCATAGGGAGCACGAAGCATGTTGTCGAGCCGGCACGAGTCTGGCCCGGTGTACTCGCGCATATCAGCGGCGACGCGGCGCCACCGCTGCGGCTGGAAGCCGGCACTCGCCCACGCACGATTCGGCAGAAAGAAGTTGACCCGGCCCGCGAATCGGCGTGGCCGGTAGCGCCGCACCGCGGTGAGCGTGATCTGCTCGAGTGCGGCGCGACGGACCATGACCGGATCGGTGCTCGGCAGCGAATCGACGTGTTGGGTTCGGCGGCGGGCGAAGTCGGCGATGTACCGACCGCGCGCCGACAGCGTCTCCAGCGCCGCGAACGACCTCATGTGCACCCGCACACGCCGGTCCATCCGTGCGACCCAGCGGAACGCCCGCGGTGGAGGGCACGCGAAGAGCGCGAGGCCTCCGACCTCGACACCGCGTTCCTGGAGTTGACTCGCCAACTCGAAGGCGGCGCAGCCACCCGCGCAGTAGCCGGCGATGATGTGCGGGCCTTGCGGGCGAAACGCGACGATCTGTTCGGCGAAATACGCCGCCAGGAGTTCGATGCGCTCGAGCGGCGCACTGCCCTCGTCGTGGCCGGGCGGCTGCAATCCGAAGAACGGTTGCTCGCCGCCGAGCGCGTCAGCCAGCTCGCGATACGTGAAGACGTCGCCGTTGTGCCCGGGCACCGCGAACACTGCGGGCTTCGAGCCGTGCGCCTGGAGCGGCGCGATGGCGGGTTGATTCGCGACCGAATGCGCGGCGCCGAGGAACGCGAGCACTTCCGGCTTCCGGTGCTGCAGCGCCATGGTGAGTTCGGGCGTCAGCGCGCCGGACGGCGCAGAGCAGCGCAGACGGTCGCCGTCCAGCGACAACCGTATTCCGCGGCGACGAAGATCGGACAGGAACAGCGCGGTGCTCACAACGTGATCTCTTCCTGGGCGGTCGTCAGATTCACCGGATCGGGCGCGGCGATCCAGATCAGTCCGTCGATGATCTCGGCGAGTCCGGCGAGCGTCGGCCCGCCAAACAGCGCACGCAGCGGCACCTCGATGCCGAAGGCGTCGCGAATGCGCGCCATGGTTCTGAAGGCGAGCAGCGAGTGGCCACCCAACTCGAAGAAGTTGTCGTCGGCGTCGACGCGATCGACGTTCAGCATCGTCGTCCAAATCCCGGCGAGCGTGGTCTCGGTCGCTGTCAACGGGCGTGACGGTTCCGACGGCGTGCCCGATTGTGTGCCCGCCGGCGCCGGAAGCGCCTGCCGATCGACCTTGCCGTTCGCGGTCAACGGGAGCGCGTCGAGCAGGACGAACGCGGACGGAATCATGTACGGCGGCAGTGTGGTGGTCAGATGCGCGCGCAGGACTGCCGGCGTGAGGGGCGCATCCGAACCGGACGGCGCCCCGCGACCGCGCGACGGGACGGCGTACGCCACCAGACGTTGGCCCGAGACCCCGTCGTCCATCGCGACGACGCAGGCACTGGACACGGCGTCGTGCCGGCACAGTGCGCCTTCAATCTCGCCGGGTTCGACGCGGTTGCCGCGGATCTTGACCTGATCGTCGAGGCGGCCACGAAACTCGACCGTCCCATCGGATTGCCGCCGCGCCAGATCGCCGGTCCTGTACATCCGGCCGCCGGGATCGTCGGCGAATGGATCGGGCACAAATCGTTCGGCCGTCAGCTCGGGCCGGTTCAGGTAGCCACGTCCGACGCCGCGGCCGCCGATCCACAGTTCGCCCTCCATGCCCGCTGGAACCTCGGCGCCGTGCGCGTCGAGTACGTAGACGCGTGCGTGCGGCAGCGGCATCCCGAGAGGAAGCGTGCGTGTCGCGACCGGCAGTGCGGTCCACGGGACGCGATAGGTCAGGACACCGACGGTCGTTTCCGTCGGGCCGTAGTGATTGAAGATCTCGCAGTCGGGCGGCGCCAGAGCACGCAACTGGTCGATCCAGTCGAGGCGCGACACCTCACCACCGAGAATCAATCGTCGTCGAGGCATCACGTGTTCAGGGTGCCGGCCCGTGTGCAAGGCCGCGAGGTGCGAGGGCGCGATTTTCAGCACGTCAATCTGCGTGCGCCGGAAGTACTCCTCGAGCGCAGCCGGACTGTCGGCCCGTTGCCGCGAGATGACGTGCAGGCAGCCGCCGGTCGTGAGCGACGGAAACACTGCGGTGTATCCCAGGTCCGCCGCACCGGTCGAGACTGTCGCGTACCGCAACCCCGGCGTGAGCTCGAGCCGCTGCGATATCGCCACGGTGTAGGCGACGATGTTGTCGTGATCGATGCAGACGCCTTTCGGGCGGCCGGTCGATCCGCTCGTGTAGATCACGTAGGCGAGTGGATTCGGGTGGACCGGTCTTGCGCGGGGAGCGGGGCGTTGAGAACGTGTCCAGTCGAATGTATCGAGCGCAAGGATGCGCGTGAACGCCTCCGGCGCCCTGGCCCTCAGTGATCCTTGCGTCAACAGCAGCGTGACGCCGGCGTCTTCGAGCATGAGCGCCACGCGTTCCGTCGGCGATGATGGGTCGATGGGCAAGTACGCCCCACCGGATTTGAGGACGCCCAGCAACCCGACGACCATCTCGAGCGATCGCTCGACGAACAGTCCGACGATCACTTCGGGCCCGACGCCGCGCGCCTGCAACTCATGCGCAAGCGTGTCAGCCCGCCGGTCGAGCTCGCGATACGTCAACGTGTCGTGCTCGAACACGAGCGCAGGATCATCAGGCGTCCGGCGGACCTGATCTTCGAACAGTTGGTGAAGACCTGAGCTCACGCCACAATCTACCGGACCTCGATAGAGACGTTCTGTACCCCTTTGCTCACCGTCACGAAGTGTTTACTGGCGTCTGGCGGAACGAGAGTCCGATGAAGGCAGTGTTGAGAGTGTGTAGGTGACCGCGATCGAGAGCGTGCGAGACGCGATCGTCGCGGGAGTGCCACGGACGACCAGCTGTCGTCCGGCGTGGGCCGTCGCGGCGACCGACAGGCGGCGCGCCGCCTGAACGGTTGCCACCAACTGGGCGGCTCGCGCGGTGAAGTCGCCATGATCCTCGCGGCTGTGCGCGAGCGCGTACGAGCCGCCGATCGTGACACGAGGAGCCGGGCGATACGCGCCACCCAGGACGAGCTGGCGAACGTCCATCATGCCGGGCACGCCGGCCGACGTCGTCAGCGTACGCGAGTATCCGAGCGACAGCTCGCCGGGCTTGATCACGTGTTGCAGGCGGACCGCCCACTCCGGGCTCGTCGTGGCTGTTCCGATCCGAGGTCCGGCGTTCACGGACAGAGTTGTCGAACGCGCGAACGTCCGCGTCCAGCCGGCGCTCAGCACGTGGAAGATCTCGCGCGATTCCACTGCGACGCCCGCGAAGCCCACGGCGTGCAGGTTGTAGGCGAATCGGATCGTCTGTTGTCGGCCAATCTGCCGATCGATGATGAATCGCGCGCGTTGGGCCGTCGTGGTCGCGCCGACGAACATGTCTCGGGCGGTGTCGGCTCCGACGGTCACGGTCGTCTTTTCGGATCGAAGATACGTGAGCGTCGAACCGGCCGAGACCCGGCTGCCACGGGTGCGGCCGAACGTGAGGAGGCTTTCGATGTTCAACTCACCAGGCGAGTCAGTCGCGATCCACTCTCCGGTGCCGGCGAAGGTGACCCGTCGCGTGGCGAGCCACGCGAATCCGATGTGGCTCGACTGGCGCGAGAAGATCCGATTCAACATCGGGTGGCGCACGTAACGGACGGCGTCGAACGAGTACCGGCCCGTGACCGTCAATCGTTCGGAGCGCGTTCCGAGCTCCAGCGCGGGTGTGGTCCGCGAGAGCACATCGCCGTCAGCCCGTGCGGCGGGCACAGCGAACAGGTTGCTGTCGCGCGTCACGGCAGTCGCCACGGTCAAGCCCCAGTACGGTCCGCCCTGCGCCAGCGCGGCGCACGGTGTCACCAGACAAACCACCACGATCGCTGTTCGGCAAATGGCGCGAGTCATGTTGTTGCGCCTGAGCGTATGCGGCACACCGAGCGTCAGCCATAGGGTGAAGTCCCGGATTCCAGCTCCGGCGGACCCCCGGGGTCGCGCCTGTCCCGAAGAGCACAGACACTCGCGACGCGAGCGTCTACGATTCTCGAACACTCGAGAGTCATCGTCCATCAGGAAGCAGGTCAGCACCATGTCATATCGTGTTCTTGCGCTCGTTCTCTGCGTCGGCCTCGCCGGCGCGACCACCGGCGCCCAGAGTAAGGATCAGAACAAAGAGCAGGAACGTCTCGGCACCTGCGCCTCCGTCATCGAGGAGATCCTGAACGTGCCGGACAACGTCCCGCAGGAAGTGCTCGACAAGGCGGAGTGCGTGATCGTGATTCCGTCGATGACGAAAGTCGCGATGGGCTTCGGCGGCAGTTACGGTCGCGGCGCCATGGTCTGCCGATCCGGCAAGGACTTCAACGGCCGCTGGGGCGCGCCGGCGATGTACGCGATCGAAGGCGGCAGCTTTGGCCTCCAGCTCGGCGCGCAAGCGACCGACGTCGTGCTGATGGTGATGAACCGCAAAGGCGTCGACGCGCTGCTCAGCAGCAAGGTCAAGCTCGGCGGCGAGGCTTCAGCGGCAGCGGGGCCGAAGGGCCGACACGTCGAAGCCTCCACGGACGCCTCGATGCGCGCGGAGATCCTCAGCTACTCACGTTCGCGCGGACTCTTCGCCGGCATCTCGCTCGACGGCACGTCGCTTCGTCCGGACGACGACGCCACCGAGGAGGTGTACGGCCGCAAGATTTCCGCACGGGACATCATCGCCGGCACCAACGTGCAGGTGCCGCCGTCGGGACGGGCTCTCGTCACCGTGCTCGACAAGCGCGCGCCGTACAACCAGTCGAGCCGTAAGTAGCAGAAGTGAGCGGCAGCGCCGACGTGGCTGGGAGGCCGCGTCGGCCGCGCCCTCTGTCCAAAACAGCACAGCCTTCCAGCGAGGCTTCGCGGCATGCTGTTCGATGGAGGAGTCGACCATGGTTGAGACGACACCCCGGGACGAGGCGCTGAGAGGTCTGTTGGTAGAACGCCGGCGCGACCTGCAACTCGACGTACAGCGACGGATGCGCGGCGGACGGGCTGATCGAGAGACGGGCGCTGGCGACGTCATCGATCGAAGCGATGCCGAGAGCCAGCGCGCGATGGAGCTGGCGCTGCTGCAGATGCACACGGCGGCGCTCGTCCGGCTCGACGAGGCGATCGGGCGCCTCGACGCCGGACGATACGGTTTCTGCGTCGAGTGCAGGGGCGCGATTTCCGAACGGCGCCTCAGCGCACTCCCCTTTGTCGTGTGTTGCCAGGACTGCGCGGAGCAACGCGAACTGGTCGAGGATCGTGCGATGCGCGATCAGCGCCGTGGCGGGCTCTGGCTGGTCCCGCAAGCGGCAGGCAACTAGCGCACGCGCGAAAACGCTGATCGCTCGAACAGCACGGTCATGGCCCGCATGTTGGGAGTAGCCGTTCTGTTCGCCCGAGTCCACGACCCGGCATGTTCGTTGGCGACGCTGTCCGAGGTCGTCCACCACGCCGCCTCGGTCCGGGCCGCCGGCGGCAGCGCGAACCCGAGGACATCCTCGATTTCCTTGAGCGTCAACACCACGCGGTCGGCAAATCGAGTCGTGAGGAATTCAAACAACGGGCCGTAGGGACCAGGCATCTCGTCCTCCGTGTCCAGACTGCCCCTCGATATGAATGAGCCGTCCCGCGTCGGGGCAACAGGAGTCTGCAGCGACACCAGCCGGGGTGCTGTGCAATTCGGCACACCTGAGGTCCCCGTGCCCGCCGACCCAAGGCCACGACCCCGCTCGCTGAAGATCCTCGATCTCGTGCGGCCGCACTGGAAGGCGCTCACGCTCGCCCTCGTTGCGGCGCTCGGGGTGACGCTCACCGACATCCTCGATCCGTGGCCCATCAAGGTCGTCGTCGACAACCTGCTGCAGTCGAAACCCCTGCCCGACTGGCTCGCTCGCCTGGTGACCGGCGTGTTCGGTCAGGGCTCGTACGCCGTCCTGAACTTCGCCGTGGCTGCCGTCGCGACCGTGGCACTGGTCGGCGCCGTCAGTGCGTACTTCGAGAAATACCTGACGACCAGCGTGAGTCAGTGGGTGGGACACGACCTGCGCCGGACCGTCTACCACCACATCCAGCGGCTGTCGCTCGAAGAGCACGACAAGACACGGACCGGCGACATGATCACGCGGGTGACGAGCGACATCGAGGTCATCCAGGACTTCATCGGATCCTCGCTCCTCGGCATGCTCGTCAGCCTGATGACGCTGGCCGGGATGATCGCGGTCATGTTCTTCCTCAACTGGCGCTTCACGCTCATTTCCTTGCTGGTGATGCCGGTGCTCTTTCTGGTGGTGTACCGCTTCACGCGGCGCATCAAGAAGGCCTCGCGAGCCGTGCGCAGGCAGGAAGGTGAGTTGTTGTCCGTCGTGGAAGAAGTGCTGACGTCCATCCGCGTGGTCAAAGCCTTCGCGCGAGAAGACTACGAACAGCAGCGCTTCGACGCAAAGAGTCTCGCCAACGTCGAGGCCGGGCTCGAGGCGCGCAGCGTCAAGGCGAGGCTGACGCCGGTGGTCGAAGTGATCGTCGCGATTGGCACCTGCCTCGTGTTGTGGTACGGCGCGCGGCTCGCCATGACCGGTCAGATCAGCGCAGGCCTGCTCATCGTGTTCCTCTCCTACCTCGGCAAGATGTACAAGCCGATGCGCGATCTCTCGAAGATGAGTGACACCGTCTCCAAAGCGACGGTCGGCTACGAGCGCATTCAGGAAGTGCTGCAGATTGAAAGCGTCGTGCGCGACGCGCCGGGCGCGCGCCGGGCGCCGCGGTTCAAGGGCAAGATCGAGTTCGACAAGGTCAGCTTCGGCTATTCCGCCGACAAGCCCATCATCACGAACGTCAGCTTCGCGGTGGCCGCAGGTCAGGTCGCGGCGATTGTCGGTCCGTCCGGAACGGGAAAAACGACGATTGTGAGCCTGATTCCGCGGTTCTACGACCCCGCGTCGGGGCGCGTCGTCATCGAGGGCTCGGACATCCGGCGGTACCAGTTGAAGTCATTGCGCGACCAGATGAGCTTCGTGCTGCAGGACACGCTGCTCTTCCGCGCCACGATTTGGGAGAACATCGCGTACGGCAAGCCTGGTGCGCCGCTCAAGGAGATCAAGCGCGCGGCCGAGTTGGCGAACGCCAGCGAATTCATCGACGCGATGCCCGACGGCTACGACACGATGGTCGGCGAGCGCGGCGTCACGCTCTCCGGCGGCCAGCGCCAGCGGATCGCGATCGCCCGGGCCGTCATACGCGACACGCCGATCCTCATTCTCGACGAGCCCACGTCTGGATTGGATCCCGTCTCCGAGAAGGCGGTGATGGAAGCGCTCGTTCGGCTGATGCAGGGCCGCACCTCCGTCGTCATCGCCCACCGTCTCAGCACGATCCGCCATGCGAACGTGATCTTCGTCGTCAAGGATTGCGAACTGGCCGAGCAGGGCACGCACGACGCGCTGATGGCGGCGAACGGCGTGTATGCGGAGTTGCAACGCGTGCAGACTCCCGAGACCGAGGAAGCTGCCACGCCTGCGCCTGCGCTGGTGTGAGGAGCGGCGCTCTCGATGCGCTGTCCCGTATTGAGCAGACGACCCCAGGCACGGCCTGAGTAAATGGGTCTCGGATTTCACGCGGAGGCGTGGAGACGCGGGAAGGCAGTCCCGGCACGTGTCGTGTGCCCTCGGGCCCTGGCCCGCAGCGGCGAGCGCGGCACGCGTTCGAGGTCGCCACCTGTGTTCTCTGCGTTTCCGCCTGAAATCCGTCACGCGAAGACGCGAAGGGGGCACGCGAAGACGCGGAGAAAGATCCCGCGAAGGGGTGAAGCGCGAAGAGCTATTCGGGTTGAGATCCGGGATCCGCGGCCCGATTCACGGTCAGGCGAGATGAGGCGGTTGGATGGTACCCGTTGACGATGCGGTGCAGTCCTTTCGCAATCCGTCGAACTCGAACGGAATCTGAAGCTGCCGGTCCACGCGAAGACCGCGACGTTCGAGTTCTGCCGCCAGGAGTCTGGCGTAGACGGACTCGAGCAATCCTGGGCCGAGCCGAACGTGCAACTTGACCGCCGCATCGACGACGTGAGCCGCGACCTCTTCGATGTCCATGGCCATCGGCGTGAGGTGCTGCAACCTGAATGCCGTGGCGTAGCGGCCGGCAGACGTCCGGCGACTATGTTTGAAGGCCAGGATGACGCGCATTCGTGTAGCGGCTACCCTCGGTCGCATTTTGCAGGGATGTCTTGTGCCCCTCCCCGACTGACTTCGTCCGCTTCGCGTCTTGGCGTG
>Ga0137451_1000383_pt1 | contig 13426 bp, 5 predicted proteins | sample EasRivERMGT500_2_FD_102336 | JGI IMG/M metagenome (GOLD analysis project Ga0137451, IMG submission 102336) | Soil microbial communities from meander-bound floodplain in the East River, Colorado, USA - East River MetaG ERMGT500_2 | ecosystem: Environmental > Terrestrial > Soil > Floodplain ... | reverse complement strand
CGAAGTCGAGCGCCGCCTTCTCGTCCGAATCCGGGACGCCGCTGAACGCCAGGCGAAGCTGGTCGGGCGCCGCATCGAGGGTGACGGCGAAGCCGCCCGCGCGATTGCGCAGGAGCAGCAGCGCTCGCGCGACCGTGAGGTCGGAGAACGCGAGCGGGCTCGCGTCGGCCAGGTCGTCGTCGACGTCCGCGACGTAGACCAGGGCGACGACCGGCGCGCCGTCGGCGATCGAGAGCGTGTCCTCGAACTTGCTGACGTCGAGCGTGTACTGCGACGGGTCGGGCGGCGTCGTCCCGCCGTCGGCCCACGTGATCGCGCCTGGGTCGAGCCCGCCGACGCGCGCGACGTCGACCGTGAGCGTCGAGTCGGTGATCCCGCCCTTCACGTGGCCGAAGAGCACGGTCGGCAGCTCGCGCACGAGCGCGCTCGCCCCCTTCGAGTCGAGCGTCGCGCCAGCGAGCGTTCCGAAGGCGCGGATCGCCTGTCCCACGTTCAGCGAATCGGCGTCGAACAAGCCCGCATCGCCGGAGTTCACCACGCGCGTGGTCGCGAACTCCACGTCGACCGTGAAGCTCGTCGCGTACTGCCACGCGCCGCTGTCCGTCCGGCTCCTGCCGAGGACGGTGAGGGTGGCGTCGCTCTCCGCCGCGCCGCTGCGCGCGACGATCACGCCTTCGACGAGGTCCTGGCCGCCGTACGTCGTGCCGCTGCCGGCCTCGACGTAGGACGCGGCGACGCGTTCGCGCAGCGGATCGATGGCCCCGGTCGCCTCGACCCAGGTGCCGGCCGGCATCGCGGCGAGCGCGGCGAGCCCCGCCGCCCCCGTCCGCGGCACGCCGTCGACCTGGAAGATCGTCGTCACGTCGAAGACGACGGTCCGCGCTCCGAGCGGCTCGCCCGACGGCGACGCGAGCGCGAGCGCCGCCGTGCCGAAGCGGTCGTCCATGCCCTCGAGCGCGCCGCACGTCACGATCGCGCGTCCGTCGTAGCGGTCGACGCGCCAGAGGAGCGACGGCGCGACGGTGACCGTGTTGGCGACCGCGTCGATCGCGGCGATCCGATCGAGGTCGAGACCGAGCTCGAGGAGGTGGTGCTGGCGCGCGAACGCGAAGAAGGGCGCGCGCTGGAGGTCGAGGTCGAGCGTCACGACCCCGGTGAGCGGCTGTCCCGAATCGTCCTGCAGCGCCGCCGCCGTCGCCTGGCCGGCGAGGAAGCAGGCGCTGTTCGTGAAGTCGAGCGTCACGGTCATGCCGACGAAGCCGCCGGTCGCGACCTCGCACCCCCCGAGGTCGACCGCCCTTCCCGCGAGCGCGGCGAGGTCGACCGTCGCCGGCTGCTGCAGGAAGTCGACCGTCGTGCCGCTCGAGCGCCGGAACGTGATCGCGTCCACCGTGACGGTGAACGACGTCACGCTCTCCGGCGTCGTGCTCCCGAGCGTGACCGTGAGCGCCGCGACGTCGGTCGATGCGCCGCCGCCGCCCCCGCCGCAGGCTGGCACGAGGGACAGGGCAGCTCCCGCCAGCGACCGCAGCAGAATCCGAGCAAGGGGAGCCATCGGCGCCTGTTTCCCTGGCCTACCACGGCGGCCCCAATTTGTCGCAGATCGACGTGAGGCGGTCCCACAGCTCGCCGTCGGGCGAGACGCCGTGGATCGCCATCGAAGCGCAGGTGGCCGCGAGGTCGTCGGCGCGCGGCCGCGAGTTGGCGTTCTCGACGCCCGCGTCGACCGCGCGAATGTAACAGCGCAGCGCGTCGCCGGCGTTCCCCATCTCCTGGTACGCCTCGGCGAGCGCGCGCAGCACGCGGGCGCGGTAGATGTTCACGATCTTCTCGCGCTGCTCGTCGAAGCGCGCGCGGGCCGCGTCGACGTCGGCCTTGGCCGGGTCGCGCTCGCCGCCGCGGAAGCGCAGGCCGGCGAGGCGCGCGACGATCGGGATCTGGTCCTCGGGCGCCCACTTCGTGCCGTCGACGAGGTCGCGCGCCTTCTTCACCAGCGCCAGCGCGCCCGCGGGATCCTGGTGGGCGAGCGCGGCCTCGGCGAGCTGCTCGAGGACCTCGATGCGGATCTGCACCGGCATCTTGGCCCACGACGCCTCGATCTTCTGCTCGATCTTCGCGCGCCGCTCGGCGTCGCCGTAGTGGCGGTCGAAGAGCTGCGCGCACGACTTGAGCGCGTACTGGATCTGGTCGAACGTCCCGGCCACGACGAGGTGGTCCATCTCGGCGAGCTGGCGGTCGCACGCCTCGGCGTCGGCGAGCCCCGCCTTCACCGGGTCGATGCGCGCCGCCTGAAGCACGAGGCGCGTGGCGGCGATGCCGCCGAGGATGCGCTCCTTCTCCCAGTCCTGCGCGTCGTCGCCCTGGTGGGCGTCGGCGATCTCTTGCGCGAGCGTGAGGTAGCGCTCGACCTCGGCGGTGTCGCCGTGCTTCGCGCACCAGAAGGCGTAGTCGGCGTAGCCGACGCCGCGCCGCCAGTTGCCGATCTTCTCGATGCAGCGCAGCGCGCGCTGCGGCTGGTCGAGCGTGAAGCACGCAGCGATCACTTCGGATTGCATTCTGCAGCGGTTCTTCAGGTGCGGGTTGTCGGGCAGCGCGTTCGCCGCCTGGAAGGCGACGTCGAGCAGCCGCTCCTGCCACGGCGCGAGCGCCCGGTCGGCGACCGCGACGCTCTTCGCCTGCCCGCCGTCCTTCGCGGCCTTCTCGTCCCCCGCCGCCCCGAGCGAGGCGAGCAGCAGCGCGGCGATCCACGACGTCGTCATTCTCGAAGTCCCTCTCGAAGCAACAAAGCGGGCGGCCGCCCCGCGCTCTGCGGAGCGGCCGCCCTCGGAATCACGGGATCCGACGAACACCCATCATCACGGAGTGGTGCCGACCAGGCCGTTGCTGGCCGAGAGGCCCTTCGGGGCCGTGACGTCGAAGATCCACTCCTGGAAATAGGTCCGGAAGCCGGACGGGACGCCGTTCGGCCAGGTGCCGCCCAGGCTCAGATTGCCGCTGCCGTCGGTCGCACCGATCGGCAGGATCATGAAGATCGACGGGACGAGCGTGCCGCCCAGCGCCGGCAGGTCGAGCTCGGAGAAGCCGATGATGAGCAGGGCGTTCGAGCTCGGATTCGCGTTGCTGAGTTCGAGCGTCAGGCTGCTCAGCGCGGAGAGGTCACCCGTGCCGCTGAGGACCGGGTTGCCGGTGACGCCGGCGAGGCCCTGGCCGAGATCCTGCCACGCGTCGGTCGCCGTGAAGCCGAACGCCTCGCAGGCCGTCCAGCCGTGCAGCCAGCTGTTGCCCGGCGCGAAGCCGCCGCGGTAGTGCGCGCCGTCGAAGAAGCCGTCGTTCGGCTCCCAACCGACGCTCGTGAGCCCGTCATTCTTCGGACGCGGATCGAGGGAGGCGACGGGCAGCATCGAGATCGTGCCGCCCTGGAGGGAGACCAGCGAGCCGCGCGTGAGCGACTGGATCGGCATGTCCGCGTCGAGGATGGAACCGACCAGGACGTTGTCGTTGGAGACGTCGAAGACGTTGACCGAGTTGGCGTCGGTGTACGCGTTCGCAGCCTGGTTGCGGAAGAAGACGGTGTCGCGGATCTCGGCGAGGTTGCCCGAGCTCTGCGCCTTGTAGAAGTCGGCCGGGTTCGCCGGCGCGTTCACGCTCGAGAAGTTCGTGTAGGCCGTGGACCAGGTCGTCGGGAAGTCGAGCATGCCGGAGCCGCCGTAGCCGCCGGTCGGCGGGGGCGTGCAGTGGTCGCCGTCCCAGACGTCGTTCTTCACGACCTGCTCGGCGATGTCCATGATGATGCAGTTGTGGAACTGCGTGCGGTCGTTGTCGCGCCACGCTGTCGCGCGGCGGCCGGCGGCCGGCTGGCCGATCAACGTGAAGTTCGCGATCACGTTGGTCGAGACGGGCTGCCACATCGAGTCTTCGGCGCCGTCCATCTCGACGGCGTTGTCGCACGTGCCCGAGCCGCGCGGCGCGTCCTTGCTGTAGCCCTCGACGATGAGGCCGAACTGCGCCTTGCCGCGCCAGCCGCAGTCGAAGTCGAACGCGTCGTCGCCGATGTTCCAGATGTTGACGTACTTGTAGTTGACCGTGCCGCCCCACGTCTCGATGCCGTCATCGACGTTGTTCATGATGTCGATGTGGTGGATCGTCGTGCCGCGGCCGATCGCGCCGACCGAGAAGCCGTTCAGCTCGTTGCCGAGGCCGATCACCTTGCCGCCGTAGCGCAGCGACATGAACGTGATCGTCCCGCTGTCCTCGTCGTCGTCACCGCCACCGCACTGCTGGCGCGTGTCGCCGACGAACTGGGGCACGAGGCCTTCCATGTCGAGGCGGTTCGCGGCGTCGGGCGTCGCGACGTTGCCCGTGTGCTGGTTGGTCGAGACGTACGCGCCGCCCAGGATCGTGAGGTTGCCCCACTCGTTGGCGGCCGCGCGCCACGTGCCGGTCTTGGGGTCGCCGCCCGTCCAGGTCGCGACGTCCGCCTTCGAGGTGAAGATGACCGGGTTGAACTGCGTGCCCTGCACGAAGATCTGGGCGCCCTTGCACACCGCGAGGCTGCCGCCGATGTTCGTGTCGCTGGCGATGATCGTCCCGGCCTCGATCGTGAGCGTTGCGCCGGGATCCACGTAGATCTGGTTCTGCAAGTTGTAGGTGTTGCCCGACGTCCAGGTCGTGGACGTGGTGATGTCCGCCGTCACCAGGATCTCGGAGGCGTGCGCGGCGCCGGCGATGCCGACGACGCCCATGCCCGCGAGCACGGTTTTCAGAGCTGATGTTCTCACTGGGGAAAGCCCTCGACAGAGAGTGGGAGTGGCCGCACGGGACCGTCGGAGCCGCTCTCCAACCGTTCCCGCGGAGAGAACGCTAGGGCGCCCGTGTGTATGGCCCGTGAAGACGAGGTGAGGAGTCGGGGCCGAGGCGAGCGGCGCCGGCGCGGCGCGCGCGACCGGCGATTCACGGTTTGCGCGTGAGGACGACGTCGCAGTCGCGCAATTCGCCGGGCGCGAGATCGAAAGCGAGCTCGGCGCGGTCGAAGCCCTCGCGCAGGACGGTCAGTACGTAGCGTCCGGGCTTCAGCGCGGGGTCGGTGCGGCACGGCGTGCTGCCATCGAGCGTCTGCCCACCGTACGTGCGCGCGCCCGACTCGAAGATCGCCGCTCCCCGCCGCGCGTCCCAGAAGAGCGGCGCCTCGCTCTTCACGAAGACGAACGCCACCGCCTTCCCGGCCGCGTCGGCGAGCCGGCACTCGGCCGCGAGGGGATTCCCGAGCACGTCGTGGCAGGTCAGCCGCAGCGCGGCGCCTTCGTGCAGCACGACGCTGCGCGTCGCCGTCTCCCCGTCGGCGAGCTCGACCACGACGTCGGGGTCGAGCAGTTGGTGGCGGAGGCGGTGCGGCGGCAACTCGTCACCGGCGGCCGGCTCCTTCCCCCGGATCTCCCCCGACACCGCGTCGAAGCGCAGGCGGAAGGTGCCTTCGGGGAGCTCGGCGAAGTGGAGCCACTTGCCCACCAGGAACGCGCCGCGCGTGAACGCCGGGCCGGCCGCCGCGTCGACCGGCTCGAAGCTCACGCAGGCGTAGTGCACCGTCTCGAAGGCGTCGCAGTCGATTGAGAGTTCGAGCCGCGCGTGGACCGCCTTGCGGACCAGGAGCACGAGCGCGCTCGTCGTCGTCCCGGCCGGTCCCATCGTGAAGTGCTCGCGGGCCGGCTCGTACCCCTCCGCCTCGACGAGGAGCTCGCCTTCGTGGAACGGCGGCAGGAAGAAGCTGCTGCGACGGGCGCCCTCGGGATCGGGGCGGAGCGACGAGACGGAGACGCGGGCGTCGGGCAGCGGCCGGTCCCCGCAGAGCACCGTGACGTTCAGCCAGGCGAGGTCGAAGAAGAGCTCGACGTCGCGCGCCGGCGCGACGACCGGCGGCGCCGAAACGGGCGAGCCGGCCGCGCCGGCGAGCGACGGGTCGCCGAGGAGCACGCGGTAGGCGTGTCCGACTTCGAGGCCGTCGATTCGAAAGGCGGCGCGCCCGCGGACCGGGAAGTCGGTCGTGACGGTGGCGCTGCGCCGCTCGAGCTTGCCGTTCGCGTAGAGGAGCGGATGGCCGGGCAGGTCGAGCGACTTCCCGCCTCCGGTCTGCGCGATCGCCGTGACCGCGGCGCCCGTGCGCAGGAACGCCAGCGCGACGCGGTCGGGCGGCGGCCAGCGGACCACCCCCTCGATCGAGGCGCCGCGATCGAACGTCGCGGTCGGCTGCTCGCGCTCGGCGCCGACGACGACTTCGACGGGCAGCTGGAGCGGCGCCAGGTCGCGCGCGGCGAGGACGATCGTGTAGGTGCCGCTCTTCGGTGCGCGCAACACGTAGCGGTCGTCCGCGACGCCGACGTCGACCAGCGTCCCCGAGGTCTCGTCGAGCGTGCCTTCGAACAGTGCCGCGACGGCGCCGAGCCCCGCCTGCGCCGCGCGGGCGCCCCGCTCGCGCGCGTCGACGAGGCCGGTGACGCGCCCCGCCGGCACGACCTCGACGGTCCATTCGAAGTCGGCGCACTCCTGCGGGCGCCGCTGCGAGAGGTCGACCGAACGGACGACCTGCATGTAGCCGGGATCGTTTGCGACGAAGTCGAGCCCGGTCACGCGGGCGCGGCCGAGCCGGGCTGCGGCGTCGCGCGGAAAGCCCGACGCGAGCGCGGCGCGATCGAGCGCGACGTCGAAGGTGCCGTCTTCGGCGACGGGCGAGGAGGGCGCGGGGACGCGCCTTCCCATGAAGTCGACGAGGTTCAGCCGCTCGAGCGTCGGGCGCGACTCGGTGACCGAGTCCCAAGGCTTCAGCAGGTCGGGCGCCATCCGGCCGAGCCGCGAATCCATGAAGGCCTCGGCGTCGCCGCGGCGGAACTTCGGCGTCGAGATCGAGACCGTCGATCGGCGGGAGAACGCGTCGTCCTCGGCCTCGACGCGCGGCAGCACGAAGACCGGCGCCTTCCACTTGCTCGTCGGCACGAGCCCGACGAGCCGGCCGCGCACGTGGAGCGGCTCCGGTTCGGCGATGCGTTGGCGCGGCGCGGCGCCGCTCGCGGCCGGCGCAGGCGTTGCCTTTGGCGCGAGCTCGACCGTCGGCGCCGCCGCCTCCGCCGGCACGAGCGGCGGCGGCGTCCACTCGTCGGAGCGCGGCGCGCCCCCCTCGTCGCCGCGCGCCGCGGCGCGCGGCGGATCGCGCATCAGCGCCACGGTCGTGACGCCGACGACGAGCGCGGCGACGGCGGCCGCGGAGAGGAGGCTGCGTTGAACGACCCGCCGCATGCGCCTCCTCTCGCGCTCCCGCGCTCACCGCTCGAGGCGCGCGCCGAGCGTCGCGAGCTCCGCGAGCCGCTCGACCGGCTGCCCGCCGGCCCACGCGATCGCCCGCAGCAGGAGCAGTCGAACGCGCGGATCGTCGAACGTCCAGCGGTAGTGGCCCGGGAGGAAGCCGACGATGCGGCCGCGCCCGACCTCGCGCGCCCAGATCTGCGGACGCGGCTGCCCGTCCTCGACGGCGGTCGCGAGCACGCGCACCGACGACTCATCGCCGGAGAGGTCCCAATACGTCTCGTCGACGAGGTGGAGCCGGTGGAAGCCGGCCACGATCGCGTCGGCCGAGGTCGCGCCGCGGCGCGGGGCGAGGAAGTCGAGGTCGAGCGCGCCGTGGCGGAACTTCGAGCCGTTGCGCCACGCGAGCCCGATCCGCTGCGCGTACTCGGCGACGGCGCCGCCGCCGTTCACGGCGTAATGGATCAGCACGAGTCCGGCGCCGCGTGCGAGGAAGGCGTCGAGCTCGGCGCCGCGCGCGGCCGACCACAAAGGGTTCGCGCTGAACATCACGACGACGTCGGCGGCGGCGAGCTGCGCCGCGCTCGGCCAGCCCTGCGCCGTCTCGACGACGACTCGATCCGCGCGCGCGAGGAGCGGCGCCCAGCGCTGCTGCCAGTCGGGGTAGTCGTGCTCGTTCAGGCCGTGGTCCTTCTCGCCGGCCACGAGGACGACGCGCAACGGCTTGGGATCGGCGGCGGCGGCGTCCGCGGCGCGCGACGGCGGCGTGAGCTCTTCGATCTCCGCGAGCGGGCAGGGCGGCGGCGCGCCCTCGATCGCGATCGGCGCCGGCTCGAGCGGCCGCGCGAGGACGTAGGTCAGGAGGTCATCCACCTGCTGCGGCGAGAGGACGTTCTGCAGCCCGACCGGCATGATCGAAGTGGCGAGCGGCTCGCGCGTCGCGACGTCGTTGCTGCGGATCGCCGTCTCCTTGCCGCCCGCCTCGCCGACGATCCACGCCTCGGGATCGGCGCCGTCGGCGCGGCGCGCGACGCCGGCGAGCTCGCGACCGTCGCGCAGGACGAAGTGGACCGCGGCGAAGTCGGGGTTGATCGCGGCGTTGGGGTCGAGGACGTCGCGCCGCACCGACGCGGCGTCGCGCTGCCAGAGTTTCGACAGGTCGGGGCCTATATGTCCTCGGGCGCCGCGGCCGCTGCCGTCGTCGAGCGTGTGGCATTTCGAGCACAGCGCGTCGGGGCCGAAGAAGACGGCGCGCCCGCGCGACCAGTTGCCGCCGGCGAGCTCGGGGCGCGGCGCGAAGCCGTCGTCGCCGCCCGCCGCCGCTTCGACGTCGCCAAGGCGCGCCGCCCACGGCGGGAAGAGGCGCCGCAGCGGCAGCGCGCGCGGCCGCGGATCCTCGTCGGTGTGGACCGCGACGGCGAGCTCCGGCGGGCCGGCCGCCGTCGCGAGCTCGATCTCGAACGGGATCAGTTTCCCGCGCACCGGCTGTACGCGCGCCTCGAGCGCCGAAGCAGTGTCGCGCCGGTCCGCGCCTTCGAAGGCGAGCGTCGACTTGCCGTTGGCGCGCAGCTCGAGGGTGACGAACTCCGCCGGCCACTCGTGATCGAGCTTCGCGCCCGGCTGCACCTCCGGCCGCAGGAAGTCGGCGAGGTCGAGCGCGCCGCGCAGCCGCAGTCGACCGGGCTGCGCGATCGTCTTCCAGAATTGCTCGTGGTCGGCGCTGCCGCGCGTGAAACGGCGCGCGACGGCGAGGTCGAGGTGCGGCAACGCGATCGACTCGCGCCGCTGGCCGTCGGCCGATTCCCACTCCGCCTCGACGCCGCCGAGGTCGTAGCCGAGCTCGAGATCGGCGAGCGAGAGCGCGTGGGGCTGCCGCGCGACGTGCGGCGCGGTGGAGAGCGAGAGCGTGCGCCGGTCGGCGGAGATCTGGAGCGAGAGGAGCGGCAGGTCGTAGCGCGGCGCCTCGAGCTGGCGCTGGACCGCCTGGTAGCCCGGCCAGAGTGCTTCGAAGCGGTCGCCGGTGCCGACGTACGCGCCGAAGGTCGCGCGCGCCGACGAGAGCGTCTGCCCGAACCGCCCCGGCTCGAGCGGCCGGTCGAAGGCGACGCGCACCTCCTGCGGTCCCGCCGCCCACGTCTCGACCGGCTGCGGCGCGCGGCCGTCGTACTGCAACCGGAACAGCCGCCCGCGGCCGGTCGGTCCGCTCCCCCAATCGGGAGCACCCGAGTGGCACGCGACGATCAGCTCGCCGTGGGGTCCGAGCGCGACGTCGCAAACCAACAGAGAGAAGCTCGCGAGCTGTTGGTTGCGCGCGACGAAGCCGGCGGAGCTCCTCACGAGTTCCGTCCGATACAACTTCCCGCGCGAGTATCCGGCGACCAGCGCGTCGCCCTCCCAGCTCGCCGGCCCGAAGGTCGGTCGGCCCGGCGCCGGTTCGTCGAAACTGAAGCCGCACGTCGACTGGTGCTGCGGGCGGTAGTCGAAGAGGCTCGGCTCGTCGACGACCCCCGGGAGGTAGCGCGGATGGCGCGGGGGGAAGCCGTAGTGCCTTCCTTCCTCAATATGGAGGAGCTCGTCGAAGGGGTTCCCGTCGGGGAGCCAGGTCGCCCCCTCCTGGTCGGTCGCGAAGAGGTCGCCGGCACGATCGAAGTGGATTCCGACCGGGAAGCGGATGCCGGTGCAGACGATGCTCCGCGAGCGCAGGTCGGGGGCGATCGCGAGGATCGCGCCGCGCTCGCTTTCGAGCCGGTAGTGGCCGGCGCCCGCCCGGTCGACGAGGTAGGCGTTGGTGTAGTCGCTCGTCCCGAGCCCGAAGAGGACGCGGCCGTCGGGCGCGATCGCGACGCCGAGCGCGTCGACGTTGTGCTCGATCGACGCCGGCTCCCACCCGCTCGCGAGCACGACTTCGCGTTCCGCGACGTCGTCGCCGTCGTCGTCGGCGAGCAGGACGATCTTCCCCTTGCACGCGACCACGACACCGCAGCTCTGCGTGAGCCCGTTCACGGCGAAGCCCTTCGGCGTGAGCGCCATCCCGATCGGCGCGACGAGCGACCCGCGATTCGTGAAGAAGGGGCGCACGCTCTCCGGCACGCCGTCGCCGTCGCGGTCGTCGAGCAGGAAGACGTTCCCGTCGTAACCGAGCGCGACCAGCGTCCCGTCCTCGCGGAAGGCGACGCCGTTCACGTTCACGAGGTCGAGCGGCAGCGGCGTCGCCGTGAAGCCCGGCACGAAGAGGCGCACCGGGTCGGGCGGCGTGCGTTCGAGCGCGACGCGCTTCAGGCGCGACGCGGCGGCGAGCGCGCGCTCGTCGGGCGCATGCTTCTCCGCGAGCCACTGCTCGACGCGCGCGATCTCGTCGGTGGAGAGCCGCCGCTCGAAGAGCAGCACCTCCTCGACGTCGCCGTCGAGGAAGCCGGTGGTCGCGGGGACGTCGGAGTCGTTCGAGTAGAAGCGCGCGCCGAGCGTCACCTCGTCGCAGCGCAGCTCCGTCGCGTCGCGCGCGCGGCGGCCCTCGTCCTTGCCGTCGACGCGCAGGACGACTTCACTCGCGTCCGCGGCGCCTCCCGCCGCGACCGTGAAGGTGTGGAACGTCCCGAACTCGAAGGAGCTCGCGAGCAGGTCGATCGCCCCGCCGAAGCCGAATCCCTCGACGTTCATTGCCTCGAGCCGCGCCGTCGGTGCGAACGAGAGGTCGACGTTCATCCCGCTGCGGTAGTCGTTGCGACCGGTCGCGTTGCACGCGAAGAGGCCGCGGAAGCCGCCGGGATTCGCGCGCGGCGCCGCTCGCACGAAGAGCGTGCAGTCGCGCAGCTCCGTCGCGAGCCCGGTCGCCGCGAGCGCGTCGTCGACGCCGTCGAAGCGGATCAGGGCGCTCGCGCCGGCGGCGACGTGCTTCGGCTGCAGCGCCCGCGCGCGCTGGACGAGGTCGCGCCGCCGCCCCGACGCGTCGTACGCGACGCCGAGCGGACTCCCGTCGCCGGGAACTTCGCGCCCCCGCGCCGCGTACGCCGCGGCCTGCCGGCTCGCGTCGATCCAGAGGACGAGGCCGGCGCGGACCGGCAGTCGTGCGTCGGCCCACGCTTCGATCTCGTGCGCTGCGGCGCCCGCCTGCGCCAGCGCGACCGCTCCGACCAGGGCGAGGAGGGACATGGCGCGCGGGAGCCTAACGAACCTCCCCCTCGCTAACGTCTCCGCCCGCCCCGATCGGCGCCCGAGGAACCCGACATGCTCCGCAGCCTGATCGTCGCGCTCTCGCTCGCTTCCCCGCTCCTCGCCCAGACGCCCACGAAGGCGGTGCCCGACTACACGGGCGGCGTGGCGCAGGTCGTCGAGGGGTTCAAGGACCCGAAGGCGTGGGTCCGCGAGGAGCTCTGGGTCGAGACCGAATTCGACACCGACGGCGACGGCAAGAAGGACCGCATGCACGTCGACGTCACGCGGCCGCGCCAGACCGACACCGAGGGGCTGACCGTGCCGGTGATCTACGAGACGAGCCCCTACTTCTCCGGCGTCTCCTCGACCGACTCGAAGTACTTCTGGGACCCGCACCAGGAAGTGCACGGCAAGCCCAACCCGCGCGAGCACGCGCCGCCGATCCCGTTCCAGAGAAGGAGTCCGCGCATCTCCGACGAGCTCGTCGGCGACTGGGTCCCGCGCGGCTTCGCGGTGGTCCACTCGGAGTCGCCGGGCACCGGGCTGTCGCAGGGCAGCCCGAGCGTCGGCGGCGAGAACGAGTCGCTCGCGCCGAAGGCGGTGGTCGACTGGCTGAACGGCCGCGCGAAGGGGTTCAAGAAGCCGACGGGCGACGACAGGGTCGAGGCGTACTGGTCGACCGGCAAGGTCGGGATGACCGGGACCTCCTACAACGGGACGCTGCCGCTCGCGTGCGCGTTGACCGGGGTCGAGGGGCTCGAGGCGATCATCCCGGTCTCGCTCAACTCGTCCTACTACCACTACTACCACTCGAACGGGCTAGTCCGCCATCCCGGCGGATACATGGGCGAGGACATGGACGTCCTGTTCGACTTCATCGACAGCGGCGATCCGGCCCGGCGCGCGTACGGCGAGAAGCACGTGCGCGACGAAGTGCTCTTGAAGTCGATCGACCGCGTGAGCGGCGACTACAACGCGTTCTGGGAGGCGCGCGACTACTGGAAGCAGCTCGACCAGGTGCACGCCGCCGTGCTGCTCGCCCACGGGCTCAACGACTGGAACGTGATGCCCGAGCACAGCGTCCACCTGTACACCGAGTTCAAGAAGCGCGGCGTCCCGACCCAGCTCTACCTGCACCAGGGCGGCCACGGCGGCGATCCGCCGTTCGAGATGATGAACCGCTGGTTCACGCGCTACCTGTGCGACGTCGAGAACGGCGTCGAGGACGACCCCAAGTGCTTCGTCGTGCGGGAAGGCGCGCGCACGCCGACGTCCTACGCCGACTACCCCAACCCCGACGCGAAGGTCGTGACGCTGCGGCCTTCGAAGGGCGGCGCGGCGGTCGGCGGCCTCGCGTTGTCCGACGGCGGCGGCACTCCGGCGAAGCTCGTCGAGTCGCTGCGCGACGACGCCTCGATCTCCGGCGGCGAGATGGCGAAGGCCGCCGATTCGAAGAACCGGCTGCTCTATGCGACCCCGCCGCTCGCGGCGCCCCTCCACACCTCGGGCACGCCGCGCGTGAAGCTGCGCCTCGCCAGCAGCAAGGCCGCCGCGAACCTCTCCGTCTGGCTCGTCGTCCTCCCCTGGACCGACAGCCGCGACATCAACGACCACCTGCTGAACCGCGGCTGGGCCGACCCGCAGAACCGCGAGTCACTGTCGAAGAGCGAGCCCCTCGTCCCCGGCCAGTTCTACGACGTCGCCTTCGCCCTCCAGCCCGACGACCAGATCATTCCCGCCGGCAAGCGCCTCGCCCTGATGGTCTTCTCGAGCGACAAGGACTTCACCCTCTGGCCCGAGCCGGGCACGAAGCTCGAGGTCGACCTCGCGGGCGCGTCGCTCGACTTCCCGGTGGTCGGCGGGAAGGAGGCGTGGGAGAAGGCGGTCGGGGGCGGGACGCGCTGACGCGGGGGGCGCAATTCGAGTGATGAAGTCGGTGCGTCGAATTCCTCGAGTGCATTCCGGTTCGAGGAATTCAGCTCTT
>Ga0137451_1000382_pt1 | contig 13432 bp, 7 predicted proteins | sample EasRivERMGT500_2_FD_102336 | JGI IMG/M metagenome (GOLD analysis project Ga0137451, IMG submission 102336) | Soil microbial communities from meander-bound floodplain in the East River, Colorado, USA - East River MetaG ERMGT500_2 | ecosystem: Environmental > Terrestrial > Soil > Floodplain ... | reverse complement strand
GCGCTCGAGGATGCCGTAGAGCGTCGGGTCGTACGCCTTCAGATCATCCGGTGACTGCACGCGCGCCTTGGTCGTGACGTCGTAGAACTCGAAGTTCGACCAGAACCACCACTGCGTGCCTTCGGCGAAGTACTCCGCCACGGTGTTGATTGCGTACTGCTCGCTGCCGTTCGGCCACGACTTGTAGAGGCCCTTCGCCTTCGCCGCTTCAAACGCCGGCTGGATCTCGGCCCACAGCGCAGGATCGGCAATTCGCAGTGCGCCCATGACGTTGTGGCTGAACTCGTGGACCGTGATGTGCTCGCCGTAGTACCGCGTGCCAGGGATTCCGAGCAGGTTCTCCTCCGCGCATGACGTGACGTTGCCGCCCATGCCGCGGGCGCGGCCGTCCCAGTACTCCTTGTCCGTCTTGCTGGCGATGCCGCCCGGCTCGTTGTATCGCGCACGCTCGTTCGCCGTCAGCCGGCGATCATCGATTGCCGGCTTCTTCCAGTCACGACGCTCGGGCAGATCCGTTTCGCCCTCAGTGATCGCCATGATCAGCAGGCGCGACTTGCGCTGCACCATCGCCGCGCGGATGTCCGCGCGCTTCTGCAGCATGTAGTTGACGATGTCGCGCGCCAGCAACAGCGCGTCGTCTCGTACGTTCACTGACGCGACAACCGGAATCCCGCCGGCGTCGACGTACTTCTTGTAGAAAGGATCCAGGCCCAGTTCAGCGGGAGGCGCCGCGACAGGGACGATCTTCGTCCGGCCTTCGAATGTGGCGTAGTTCGCGACGATGGGCGGTCCGCTCACCAGACCGCCGATATAGCGAGTGCCGATCGATGGCGGCGCGGGCGGCGCAGCGGGAGGATTCTGGGCGTGAAGGGGGTGAAGAGCGTGAAGAAGAGCGGACGTGAAGATCGTGAAGAGCATGAAGCGATTTGGGGAAAACCAAAAGAAGCCTTCACGTGCTTCACGTCCTTCATGAGCTTCACGTCGGATTGTCTTCATGATCTTCATCCCTTCACTACCTTGCGCGCCCAATCTTGACCATGACCGCCCCGTGCGCCGGCACCATCGCGGTGAACGCATCAGTCTTCGCACCGAGATCCTTCTGCAACCACAAGTCGCGTACGGGTTGGCTGCCGCGGATGCCGAGCTCGGCCCATGTCGCCGTCATGCTTGCGGCTTGCAGGCCGCGGTTGAACAGACCCACCGCGATCGATCCATCAGAGAGCGGACGCGCCCAGAGTTCGAGCCGCTCGCGCTGGTAGATTCGCGCGGCGCCTTTGCCGAGCTCGTCCTGGCTCACGTCCATCACTTCGTGATTGGTCATGAGATCGGTCGTGAACTTGTCGAACTGCGACATGTCGGCGCCGATGAGCAGCGGGGCGGCCTGCATGACCCACAACGAGATGTGCGTGATCTGCTCGTTCGGCGTCAGACGCGTGTCGTGAATGTTCGGGCCCCAGCCGACCTTGCCGATCACGAGCATGTCGGGATCGGTCCAGTGCCCGGGCTTCGACCACTGCTCGCGGCCGGCTTGCCGGAACCCGACGGCGGACATGTTCGACCAGACGTCCGTGAGATCGCCGGTCGTGCGCCAGTAATTCCCACCGACCTCCGCGCCCCACTCCCACACGTTGCCCATGCCGTACTGGCACAGGCTGTAGACGATGTCGCGGTTCGTCTTGCGAAGCGCATCGCGCATGACGATGTACGGCTTCTTCAGATCGGCCAGCGGCTGACCGGGAAGCGTGTTCCCGTACGAGCACCAGTCGTGCTTCAGGACGTCGAAGCCCCATTCGGCCCACGTCTTCGCGTCGATCTCTTCGTAGCCGAGGCTGCCGGGCAGGCCCTGGCACGTGCGATTGCCCGGCGACGAGTAGATGCCGATCTTCAGGCCCTTGCTGTGGACGTAGTCCGTCAGCGCCTTCATGTTCGGAAACTTCTGGTTCGGCTGAAGGACGCCATTCGCATCGCGCTGCCCTTCCCAGCCGTCGTCGACGTTGATGAACTGGTACCCGTGTGCGGCGAGGCCGCTCGAGATCATCGCGTCGGCCGCCGCGCGCACTTTCGCGTCGTCGACCGATCCGCCCCAGACGTTCCACGAGTTCCAGCCGAGCGGCGGCGTGAGCGCCAGCGCGTCGTCGCCGCCGACGATGGTGAGCTGACTCGTTGCGCGGCCTTTCGGGTTCGTGACGGTCACGTCCACGACCGTCTTTCCGGCGTTCGCGATAGCGCCAGTAATGATCCCCGTCTTCGCATCGAGCTTCAGACCGGCGGGGAGATTCCTCACCGCGTAAGTCATCGGCTCTTCGCCGGTCGTCGGAATCTTGAACATGAACCAGCGGCCCGGAGTCCCGCCGGTGATGCGCGGGGCGTTGATGCGAGGCGTCGCTGGATCGCCCGACGCAATCGGCGGCGCCGGCTCGGACGGAAATGTCCACGACTCCGGCTTCTCAGTAGCGCCCGGCTTCAGATAGATGAGCCCGCCACCCCAATCCGCGTTGTCGCCATTGCTCACATTCCCGCCGTCGTCGATGAACAGCTCGAGAAACTTCCCGCCGGTCAGATCGACATCGACCAGCACGGGCGGATCACCGATGTTGAGCACCTTGCTCTTGAACTTGTTCTTGTTGTCGACCCAGACCTCGACGTTGACCGATCCCTCGCGTTGAACCAGATCGTCCAGCCCGACCATCGCGACGAAGCGCGTCGCCTGACCTTTGAGGTCAATGATCAGCTCGTTGATCGACAGCGTGCCGATGCCATGCGCATACTCGACGCCGCCGAGTTTGATGGGATTGCCCTGCCCACCACCGCGTCCCCCGCCGCCTGCGAGCGTCCGGCCGGCGCGCGGCGTCTGGCGGCGCTGCACCATCTTCGTGAGATCGAGGCTGTCGATCCAGATCGCGTTCGGCGGCGCCTCGGTCGCGCGCAGCGCGTCGAGCTGCTGGGCACTTGCCTGTACGTAGGCCGGACCTCTCAGGTCCGGCCTCGCGACAAATAACAGCACGGCCGCAGCGACAACCTTCGCGAGTCTCATGTGGAGGCATCCTATCGCGCGAGGGTCAGGTTGAGTTCATTAGAAACGTCTATGAGCAAGCGCCGGACCTAAGAGGTCCGGCCTACGTACGGAGGAGGTCCGGCCTACGTACTCGTGCGTCATAATCGCCCGCGACGCATGGCAAGGCGGCGGCTGTTTCTCCTGGCACTCCTACTCATCACCTTCCTCGCCTACAAACCGGTCTGGCACGGCGGGATGTTGTGGGACGACGACGGGCACTTGACGTCGGGCGCGTTGCAGAGCGCCGACGGCCTTCGGCGAATCTGGTTCGACGTCGGCGCCACCCAGCAGTACTACCCCGTGGTCCACACGGCGTTCTGGATCATGAACGCGCTGTGGGGATCGAACATGCTCGGCTATCACCTCGTCACCATCGCGCTGCATGCGCTCGTGGCGTGGCTGCTCTTCGTCGTCCTGAAGCGCCTCGAGATTCCCGGTGCGCGCATCGCGGCGCTGATCTTTGCGCTGCATCCTGTGCATGTGGAATCCGTCGCGTGGGTGACCGAGCTGAAGAACACGTTTTCGGGCGTCTTCTACCTCCTGGCCGCGCTCGCCTATCTGCGATTCGATCGCGACCGTCGCAGCCAGACATACGCGGTTGCGATCAGCTTGTTCGTGCTCGCGCTCTTGAGCAAGTCGGTGACGGCGACGCTGCCCGTCGGCCTCTTGATCATTTTCTGGTGGCAGCGTGGGCGAATCGACTGGCGCACGGACCTGCGGCCGCTCGTGCCGTTCGTGGTACTCGGCCTTGGCGCCGGCCTGATGACAGCGTGGGTGGAGCGCACGTTCATCGGCGCGGTCGGATCCGACTTTCAGCTTTCATTGATCGAGCGCTGCCTGCTCGCCGGCCGCGCGATCTGGTTCTATCTCGCGAAGCTCGTCTGGCCCGTGGACCTGACGTTCATCTATCCGCGATGGACGATCAGCCAGGCCGTGCTCTGGCAGTACCTCTTTCCGCTCACCGCGATCGTGATGACGCTGGTCCTGTGGCGATGGCGCGCCCGCTCGCGCGCACCACTGGCCGCGTGGCTGTTCTTCGTAGCGACGCTCGGTCCTGCGCTCGGCTTCGTCGACGTCTACCCGTTCCGGTACTCATTCGTCGCCGATCACTTTCAGTACCTCGCCAGCATCGGCGTCATCGCGCTGTTTGCGGCGACCGTCGCGGTGGGCCTCACGCGGCTCGGCGGCTGGACGCTTCGTCGTGAGCTGGCCGCCGGCGCGATCCTCGCGGCGCCTCTAGCGGTCCTCACATGGCAGCAGAGTCATGAGTACGTCGATGCTGCGACGCTCTATCAGGCCACGCTGGACCGCAATCCCGGCTGCTGGATGGCCCACAACAACCTCGCCGCCATGGCGCTCGTGCAGTCGCCGCCGGATCTCGACGTCGCCTCGTCTCACGTGCAGGCGGCGCTGCAGTTGAATCCGCGCAACGACGTGGCGCACAACAACCTCGGCCTGATCCATCAGAAGCGAGGCAACTTCCCGCTCGCCGCGAGCGAGCACGAAGAAGCCATTCGCCTGAACCCGAAGTACGCAGACGCGCACACCAACCTCGGCGTGGACCTGACGGCGCTCGGGCGGACGGATGAAGCGATCGCGCGTCATCGTGAGGCGATTCGTCTGGCGCCAGGCTCCGCCGGCCCTCACTACAATCTCGGCTCACTCCTGCTCAATGCGCGACGCACCGATGAGGCGATCGCGGAACTCCAGGAGGCCGTGCGGCTCAATCCGAATTACGCCGATGCTCACAACAACCTGGGCGCCGCGCTCTTCGCTGCCGGACGACTCGACGAGGCGGTGGCGGAACTGCGAGAAGCTCAGCGACTCATGCCGGACGCGAGCATGACCCACGAGAACCTTGGACGGGTTCTGGTCAGGCTCGGACGTCTTGACGAGGCGATCAAGGAATACGAGCAGTTGCTGAAGTACACGCCGCAATCAGCCGAGGCGCACAACGATCTCGGCGTGGTGCTGGCGATGAGCGGGCGCGTGAGCGAGGCGGTGCCGCACTTCGCGGAGGCGGTCAGGCTTCGGCCGGATTACGCAGAGGCACGGGCGAATCTGGCGAGGGCGACAGGTAAGAACTGACGTTCGAACACTGACAACTTCGGTTTCGACCTCGGGGGTCGAAAGGAACTCAGAATGCCTGTCGACCCCCGAGGTCGACAATTGCCCTACTTCACCCTCAGTATCGACAACGAATACGGCGGCAGAACGTGCGTGAAGTTCGGCCCAACGCCGGTCAGCGCCTTCGTCACCGGCACGATCTTCGTTGGCTCCTCGAATGAGTTCTCGTCCGTCGGGTTCGCCGAGCTCAGCGTCGTCACGCGTCCGGACGACGCGCGGGCGCCGGCGCCGGTCAGCTTGATCGCCATCGCGGCCGGCTCGGAGCTGGTATTCACGGCCTTGATGATCACTTCGCCGGTCCGATCGTCGCGGCCGGAGATCGCGAGCACGGTGTCGATGCGCGGAAACGTCGCCTCGTTCACGAGCGCGCCGTCGAGGTACGCCTTCACGGTGCGGCCCCGCACTTCGACGCGCGCGTCGTACCAACGGCCGGTCTCGATCGTGCCCGGCACGGCGCGGCCGATGATCGTGTCGCCCGCCTGAATCGCGGTCTGACGATTGTTCCAGCCGCCCACGTTCCACTGCACGCGGCGTCCGTCGGCCGTCCCAGCCATCACGAGGAACCCCTCAGCGCCGGAGATCTTGCGCGCCTTGAGCGAGACTGTCATGTCCGTCCAGGACCCATCGCCGACAAAGGAAAACGCGACCGCGTTCGCGCTCTGGCGATATGCGCCGTCGACGGCTGACCACGTGCCTGCACTTCCCTGCCCACGACCTGCGGGCGGCGCGAAGCCGGCCGTGTCCTTCGAAAAGTCCGACTGATAGACGACGCGCCCGCCCTGCTCGACGCGGACGTCCTTGAACTCCGCGGCCGTGTTCCACGTGCCGACGCCGGCGCGGCCGCTGATCGGCTTCGCCAACTGCGGCTGGTAGTCGACCGTGGTCTTCAGATTGACCGACGGCATGTTCTCGGCGAACAGCTTCTGCGCGTAATACGCCGCGCGCGCGAAGATGCGGCTGCTGTCGAAGTGAATCATGTTCACTTCCCAATTGCGCCTCGGCTGCTCGACGTTCTCCAGCAAGGGCGCGTAGCTCGCCATCTTCACCAGATCGCTGTTCTTCTCGACGCTCATCATGTACACCGCGTCGTTGAGCGCCGCGATGTGATTGCCACGGCCGACGCCACCGTTGGTCGCGAACTCGCCGATGTAGAGGTCCCAGTCGCCGCGCGCGTAGCTCGCAAAGCTGTCGAAGTTCTCCACCGCCCAGTTGAGGCCTTTGTAGGCGTGCTCGTCGACGATGTCGATCTTGCCGGCCGCGTTGATCGCCCGGCGGTCGATGCCGGAGATCCACGAGCTCAACACGACCTTCATCTCCGGGTACTTCGCCTTGATCGCCGCGTTGAACTTCGACCAGCGCTGCCCGTACCGCTCGCCCTGCTGCTCGTTGCCGATTTCGATGTACTTGAGCGGAAACGGCTGCGCGTGCCCGTTCTTCGCGCGCTCGGCCCCCCACTTCGTGGACGTCGGACCGATCGCGTACTCGATCGCTTCGAGCGTGTCCTGAATGAGCCCGGGCACGTCTTCGTCCGGCAGGAACGTCCCGCTGCGGAACGAGCAGGACACGCCGGCGTTCACGACCCACAACGCGTCAGCGCCGATGTCCTCGCTGAACTGCAGGAACTCGTGATACCCGAGGCCATCGGTGCTCCAGTATTCCCAGGGGCTGAACGTTCCGGGGCGCGTTTCGATCGGCCCGATGGATCGTTTCCACTGGGGCCGGCTCTCGACGGTGATGCCCTCGGCAAAGCAGCCGCCCGGTCCTCGAACGAAGCCCGGCTTCAGATCGGCGACGATCTGCGCGAGCTCAGGCTTGAGGCCGTTGGGACGGTTCTTGAAGGTCTTCGCGGGAAAGAGCGAGACCATATCCAGCCAGACTTCGCCCGGCGATGTGAAGGTCAGCGCAAACCGCGCGTTCGGATCGTTTTCAGTCGCGAGGAGAGTCCTTGTGTATTTTTTCCAACCGCGCTCGGGTCTGACGAGGCTGTCGTTTGGCGCAGGACGTCCGTGAAAACTGATCGAGGTGCCGTCTGCGCGTTGGAGGTCCGTGCCCATCGCCATCGGAGACGTCGACCGAGCGAAGTATGACAACCGGTACTGCGCGCCCTGAACAGCATTGATGCCCCAGTAGCCTTCATTAACCAAAGCGACGCGGCCCGTGGCCGGTACCTTGGTGATGGTTACCTTGAGCGAATGCGGCGTCGCGTCGTTCAGCGGGTCGTTAATTACAAGGTCGATCGACGCCTCAGCGCCGCCAGTCGCCTCGAGCGACCACGCTGGATGCGGGCTCGTCACGTTCCACCGCAGCCGCCAGTCGTTCGGCCGGCCGGTGTCGTAGTGCGCCGTGCGCGGCGGCGTGATGAAGCCGTTGTCCAGGGTGCACGTCGGCGGCAGGTTCGCGTCCTCGAACCCGCGATTCTGAATCAGCTCGCCGTACAACCCGCCATCGCCCGCGTGGCTGATCTCCTCATAGAAGATGCCGTACAGCTTCGGCGGAACGTCCGCGCCTCGCGCGGCGACGTCGACGGTGATGCTGCCCTGCGCGGTAGGCGTCTGAGCCGGCATCGACTGTGACACGGCAAGGACGGTCGCCAGTGAGGCAATCGAAATGATTCTGCGCATAGTGTCTGGCCCTTCAGGCGGCGGACCAAAGTTCGGTCCGCCCTACGTACTGCCCTTCGCGTCTTGTCCAGATACCTTCTTCGCGATCTTGTCTCTATCTCTTCCAAAGCGGGTTTGGATAGACCCCTTCATCCACCAGTCCCTGCAGCCCCGCGCGCACCTTCGGTCGATCCTCGGGGTGCGTCATGCCGAACCAGGGGCCCGGCGCGTCGATGACGTTCACTTTCGCCTTGCCCGCCTGCACGAGCCGGTTGATGGATTCTGGCAGCGCGCACTCGGCCTTCGTATCCTGACCGTGCTGCTTGAGAAACGCGTTGAACTCTTCGTCGAGATGCTGAAACACACCGGGCGTGAAGACCCAGCAGTTCATCGACGCGATCTCGTTGCCCGTCAGCTTCTTCGTGCCGTCCGGGAATTTTCCGGTGAGCCCTTCGGGCCCGCGCTCGATGTCGCGCACTTCGTCCAGCCACACGAGCCGGCGCCCTTCAGTGCGCGTCACGCCACGGGCGACGCTCCCGTGATCCGACAGCACGCGATCCAGTCGGTAGCCGACGATGGCGTAGTCGCCGCTCTGCTCGGCAAGACGGCAGGCGCCCACCGCCACGTCGTAGGCGCCCTTCCCGTAGAAATCATCCGCGTTGATGACGACGAACGGCGTGTCCACCGCGGCGCGCGCGGAGAGCACGGCCTGCACGGTGCCCCAGGGCTTGGTCCGGGGCGGCGCCGAAAACCAGCTTGGCACCTGATCGTGGGACTGATACACGGTCCGCACGTCGAAGTCCGCGGGCAGCCGGGCGATGAGGATCGAAAACGCTTCCGATAGCTCCTTGCGCGTGATGAACACGACGCGGCCGAAGCCTGCGCGTCGGGCGTCGTAGAGCCCGTACTCAATCAGCGTCTCGCCGGCCGGCCCAACCCCGTCAACCTGTTTCGCGCCGCCGTAGCGCGATCCCATCCCTGCGGCCATCACCACCAGCGCCGGTGCGCTCATCGAATCACCTCAGTCATCATCTCGATCCATTCTCCTTTTCGAGCCGACGTGAACAGCGCATCAATGGTGCGCATGTTGCCGATTGATTCCTCGAGCGGGTACGGCTGCTCGCCGCCGTCCAGCACGGCGGCCGAGAATCGGTCGCCCTGCACAGTGTACTGGTCGCAGGCTACGGTACTGATACGCGTTTTCGCACCGGCTGCATGGGCGTGCACACCTTCGACCGTCAACCACGCCGGCTCGTTCGGGATGGCGTTGACGGGAATCTCGACGTCCACTCGTCCGGTGGTGCCGAGCACGGTGATGCGCTGACACGCCGCCAACTGTGTTCCGCACGTCCCCGCGAACGTGACGCCACCGAAATCGAGCACCATCGACGTCAGTCGATCCGTCCCAAACGCCGGATCGATGTCCATGGTCGCCATGACGCGCACGGGCTCCCGGCCAACGACCATGCGCGACGTCATGACGAAGTAACAGCCGATGTCCATCAGCGCACCGCCGCCATACTCCGCGACGTTCCTGATGTTCGCGGCATCGTTGTTGAAGTAGCTGAAGGTGCCGGTGATCGCGCGCAATTCGCCGAGCGAACCAGAGCGGACCATGTCGACGACGGTGATCCACTGAGGATGCGTGCGCACCATGAACGCCTCCTGAATCCGCACTCTGGTGCGGTCGCGAATCGCGACCAGTTGGCGGGCTTCCGATTCGTTCAGGCCGATCGGCTTCTCGCAGAGCACGTGCTTCCCCGCTTCGGCCGCACGGCGCGTCCACTCGAGATGCATGTGATTCGGTAACGGGATGTAGACAGCGTCAACATCCGGATCGGCGAGCAGCGCTTCGTACGTGCCGTAAGCCGTCGGAATCCCAAGTTCCTTGGCCGCCGTCGTCGCCTTGGCGGGCTCTCGCGAGGCAATGGCGACAACTTCCGTCCGCTCCCCGCGCTGCATCGCGGGAATGACTTTGACGGTCGCGATCTTCGCGGCACCGAGCACGCCGAATCGTAGTTTTGTCATCTTTTTATTGATCGCTCGTGGGGGCCCACCCCCACTCGCTCTGCGCGGGGCCTGGCCTTCGCCAAGGCTTCGGCCAAGCTCGCCGAAGCGCCTTCGGCGCGAAGGCGGCCCACCCCCGCTCGGTTACTTCTTAGGACTACCAATCCTGACCAGGACCGCGCCGTGTCGCGGCACCGTCGCCGAGAACTGATTGGTCGCTCGCGCGAGATCCGTGTGCATCCACAGATCACGCACCGGCTGGCTGCCGGAAATCCCGAGGTTCGAGAACTTCACGGTGATGCTGGTTGCCTCGGGGTTTCGGTTGAACAAACCAACGGCCATCGTGCCGTCGGACAACGGCCGGGCCCAGATGTCGGTCCGCCCGTCGCCAATCAAGCGGCCGGCCGCCTTGCCGAGCACATCCTGATTCACTGACAACACTTCCGGATTACCGAGCAGATTGATCGTGAACTCGTCGAGCTGCGCCATGTCTGCGCCGACAAGCAACGGCGCAGCCTGCAGCGCCCACAGCGAAATGTGCGTGATCTGCTCGTTCGGTGTCAGCCGGGAGGGCTGCGGCTCGCCTCGTCCCCAGCCCACCTTGCCGACGACGAGCATGTCGGTGTCGTTCCAGTGTCCCGGGCCCGCGTGCTTCTCGTGGCCGGTCTGCTGGAATCCGATGCCGGACATCGACGGCCACGTATCAGTGATGTCGCCCGTCACGCGCCACAGATTGCCGCCGACTTCGTCGCCCCACTCCCAGACTTTGCCCCAGCCGTACTGACAGAGGCTGTAGACGATGTCGCGATCGAGTTTGTCGAGCACGCCGCGCATCAGGATGTACGGCTTCTGCAGAAGCTCGAGCGGGCTGTTCGTGTTCGCGGACTCGGGATAGCCACACCAGTCGTACTTGAGATAATCGAAGCCCCACTTCGCGAACGTGCGCGCGTCCTGCTCTTCGTGGCCGAAACTTGCGGCGAGCCTCTGACACGTCGTGTTGCCCGGGCCCGTGTAGATCCCGGCTTTCAAACCCTTGCCGTGGATATAGTCCACGAGCCCTTTCATGTCCGGGAATTTCTCATTCGTCAGGATCTCGCCGTTCGCGGTGCGGGCTTTGGCCACCTCGTTCTGGCCGTTCGGACCCGTTCGCCAACCCGCTTCCCACGTATCATCGATGTTGATGTACGTGTACCCCTGCGCGGCGAGGCCGCTCGACACCATCCCGTCGGCTGCCTGACGCACGTGCTCGGCCGTGACGATGCCGCCCCAGACGTTCCAGGAATTCCATCCGAGCGGCGGCGTCAGCGCGAGCGCGTCCTTGCCGCCAACGATCGTGAAGTTGCCCGTGGCTTTGCCCTTCGCGTTCGAGACCGACACGGAGACGACCGTGCGGCCGTCGGCCTTGAGCGAGCCGGTGATGACACCGGTTTTCGCGTCGAGCTTGAGTCCGGCCGGAAGATTCTTCGCTTCGAACTTGAGCGGCGCGTCGCCCGAGGCCGGAATCATGAACATGAACGGCCGGCCCGGTGTGGCCCCGGTGATCTTCGGATAGTTGAGGCGAGGCGCAGCCGTGCGGCTCGACGCGATCGGCGGCGCGGTTTCCGCCGGCAAGGCCATGACTTCTGGACGAGCCTGCGTGCCGTCTGCCAGCGTCAGCATCGCGCCCGCCCACGAGCCCGTGTCGCCTTGCGGGCCGTCACCACCGTCGCTCACCGAGAGGAACATGCGCCTCGCGCCGCGCAGATCAACCGTCAACAACTTCGGCGCGTCGCCGCGCTTGACGATGCCCGAGTCACCCGCGTGCTTGCCGTCGACCCAGATGTCGAACGTCACGCTGCCCGTCGTCGGCGGCGGCGTGGGCGCGCCGCCTTGACGCCCAGGCGCTGATCCTTCGTCGAGCCCGACCATCGCGACAAACTTCGTGGCCGCGCCCTTGAGATCGATCGCGACGTCCGAGTTCACGTTGATGCCGACGCCGTGCGGATACGTCACGCCGCCAAGGTTGTACGTGAGCGGCGCCGGCGGCGGCGCGGGTGTCGCGGCCGCGCCCGGCTGCGCGCCTCGTCCGGGGCCGCCTGCGCGAGGACGCCGGATTGGCGCTCGACTGAGGTCGAGGCTATCCAGCCAGATCGCGTTGGACGGCGCGTCCGTTCCTCGAAGCGCCGCCGCATCCTGACGGCCGGGCGATGCTGTGCCGATGAACGTCATCGAGCAGGCCATCGTCGCTGCGATCCACACGCGAGTGCTGTGAGTCATGTTTGTCTCCTACCAACGCGCGTGCACGTGCGCGCGAATGAAATCGTCGTAGACCTTCTTGATGGCGGCCATGGTCTCTCCATCGAGCGACGGCAACGCGGCCGCGGCGGCGTTTTCGCGCGCCTGAGCCGGCGTCTTGGCGCCGGGAATCGCACATGTCACCGCGTCGAACATCAGAATCCACCGCAGCGCGAGCTGCGTCATGCTCGCGCCCGCGGGCACGAGCGTCCGCAGCGCTTCCACGGCCGCGAGGCCCGCCTCGTACGGGACACCGGAGAACGTCTCGCCCTTATCGAACAGCTCGCCATTGCGATTGAACTGCCGATGGTCGTCGGCGGCAAACTTCGACGCCGCCGTCAACTTGCCCGTGAGCAGGCCGCTCGCGAGCGGCACGCGCGCCAGGATCCCCACGCGTTTCGCACGTGCCTGGCCGAAGAACTTCTCGGCGGGCTTCGGACGAAACATGTTGAAGATGATCTGCACGCTCTGGACGTTTGCGTGCCGGATCGCCCGCTCCGCTTCTTCGACTGCCTCGACGCTCACGCCGTAGTTCCGGAGTTTGCCGGCAGTGACGAGGTCGTCGAGAATCCCGAAGACCTCACCGCTGTCGTAAACCGCCGGATGCGGACAATGCAGCTGCAGCAGGTCCAGCGCTTCGGTCTGAAGATTTCGCAGACTGTCGTCGACCCACTCGGTCAGGTTCTGCCGCGAGTACCCCTCCGGCGTCTGCGCCGGAAGCCGTCGGCCGGCCTTGGTCGCGATCCAGATCGTTTCGCCCGGTCGCTCACGACGGAGGCGCGCGAGCAACCGCTCGCTGCGGCCATCACCGTAGACATCGGCGGTGTCGATGAAATTCACGCCGGTATCGACGGCGGCATGCAGCGCGCGCATCGATTCCTCGTCGTCGACAACGCCCCAGAACCCGCCGATTGCCCAGGCGCCAAAGCTGATGGCCGACACACGCATGCCGGTGCGGCCGAGATCGCGGTAGGTCATTGTTTAGATCGCTCGTGGGGCCTGGCCTCCGCCAAGGCTTCGGCCAAGCTCGCCGAAGCGCCTTCGGCGCGAAGGCGGCCCACCCCCACGGGCTCCTGCACGTCGCGGGCCTCGCGGTTACTTTTTGATGCGCGCATCGCTCAATCCAGGTTCTTTCATCAGCTTCTCAATGTCGGCAATTTCGATCGGCACGAACGCCGACAGGTTCTCATAGCCCGTCTCGGTGATGAGCAGCATGTCTTCGAGGCGGAGGCCGAGGTGTTCGTCGTCGATGCGGAACTGCGGTTCGATCGTGAACACGCGGCCGGGTTCGAGTGCGGTGGCCTGGGCGCCGCCGACGTCGTGGACTTCCATGCCGACGGCGTGACCGAGCCCGCCGCCTCGCGGGTTG
>Ga0137451_1000381_pt1 | contig 13449 bp, 10 predicted proteins | sample EasRivERMGT500_2_FD_102336 | JGI IMG/M metagenome (GOLD analysis project Ga0137451, IMG submission 102336) | Soil microbial communities from meander-bound floodplain in the East River, Colorado, USA - East River MetaG ERMGT500_2 | ecosystem: Environmental > Terrestrial > Soil > Floodplain ... | reverse complement strand
TTCACATTTCTCGGTGTTCCGCCAGGCCAGTACGTCATGTCGGCATCGGGGTCGTCATCGCAAGGGGCGTTCCTCTCTGGCTCGATGGCCGTGAGCGTGGCAGACCGCAACGTCACCGATCTGACTATCCCCCTTCAGGGGAGCCTGGCCGTTACGGGGCGAATTGAGTTCGCCGGCACGAGCGACGGACCGACTGCGGCGCAGTATCGGTCGTCGTTGTGGCTCGTCATGGAGGCCGCCGACGGCGTTCGCGGCACGCGCGCGCCGATTCCGCTGACGGTCGACGAGGCTTGGACTTTTCGCGCGACGGTGCCGCCCGGCAGCTACGTCGTGCACGTCTGGTCACGTGCCGCACCGGCGCCGGACCTGCGCTGGACATTGAAGTCCGTGCTGGCCGGTGGCCGCGATGTTGCGGACGCGGCGTTGGTTGTCGCGACTGATGACGTCGCCGGAATTGTGGCGACGTTCACCGATCGTCCGTCCACACTCTTCGGAACGGCCCGCGATGCGAACGGCGCGCCGGATACGGCGGCCGCTGTGCTGCTGTTTCCTGCAGACCGGGCACTGTGGATGGACTACGGTCCATCACCTCGCCGCGTACGTTACTTGCGCGTCGATCGCGCGGGCCGGTTCTCGATCAGCGCCGCGCCGGTTGGCGACTACTTCATCATGGCGTTGCCAGAGACGGCCGCCGCTGACTGGCAGGATCCGTCCTTCCTCAGTCGAGCGTCGCAATTGGCGACTCGGGTTCGGGTGGACGAGGGCCAGGCCGTCGCGATTGATCTAAGGACGCAACGATGGTGAGGCCGGTCGTCCTCTTCTTTGTCGTTGGCGTCAGCGTGCTCTCATTCGCTGGACAGCGGCCGGCGCCCGTGCGCGACATGCGCGTGGAGCGCGTCGGTACCGGCTTGCTGGCGGGCATCGTGACGGACGCCGCTCAGCCGGCGCGGCCGTTACGGAACGCGATGGTGACGCTGAACAGCGACGCCTTCATCGGTCCACGTCTCGCCACGACCGATGACAATGGCCGTTTCGAGTTCGGACGTCTGCCGGAAGGGCGATACACGTTGGTGGCGACGAAGGCCGCGTACCTCACGATTCAGTACGGCGCCTCAAAGCCGCGTCGATCTGGAACATCGGTGGTTCTCGCAGACGGACAGCGTGTCGCGAATCTCAAGTTAGCGATTCCGCGAGGCGCCGTGATCACCGGCAGAGTTCGCAACACCGCCGGTGAGCCTGTCTCCAGCATGTTGGTCACCGCGTTGCATTCACGCTTTTACAACGGCGAGCGCAGGCTGGTGAACTTCGCGGCGCCTCGCGCCATGACTGACAGCCGCGGTGAATACCGCCTGTATGGACTCGAGTCTGGCGACTATCGCGTCGTGGTCGAGCCGAGCGCAGATGCCCGGGGCATCGAGGACGTCGCCGCACTCGCGGACACTGACGTCGACCGAGCACTGGCAGAGCGACAGCCGACAATGCAGCCTCCGACCGCGCCGCAGGTCGCGTCAACTCGTCGTGTCGGCCTCGCGCCAGTCTTTCATCCGGGCACGGCGAACAGCGCGCTGGCTTCGAAGGTCACCGTCGCCGTGGGCGAAGAACGATCCGGCATCGACATCCGGCTCGAGCTCGTGCCGATGGCGCGAATCGATGGGACGGTCACGACTCCGGATGGCCGCGATCTGTCCGGAGTCCAGGTGATCCTGACGTCGCTCGGAGCGCCGGCGCCGACGGGGGAGTTCGCCGGTGCCACACTCAGTCCGCGAACCCCCGACGCTGCAGGTCGGTTTTCATTCGCCGCCGTTCCACCCGGCGAGTACCGCGTGATGGCGACCACGCGTCCGAGATCGCAACCTGGAAGCGGCCGCGGGGGCGGCGGCGGGGGCGCTCGCGGCGGCGCCGCGCCCGGTCCGGAGCCGCCTGCCGATCCCAATCCGCTCGTGGCTTTCGCATTTCTCACCATCAACGGCAACGACCAGTCGATTGCGTTGAATCTTCAGCCGGCGATGACGATGTCAGGACGCGTGATCGCTGAGGGTGCGACACAGGTGAGTTCTGCCGGCACGCGCATTGTCCTGGAGGACGTGCGCATCGATCAGAGTGGCTCGGTGTTTCGATCGACGGGTGACGCCGGCGCCGATGGCGCGTTCCGCGTCAATCACCTGTGGCCGGCGAGATTCCGCGTCACCTTCACCTTGCCGCCAGAGATGCTGGCCGCCGGCTGGGCGGTCAAGTCGATGACGTCGAACGGCCGCGATCTGCTCGATGCGCCGTTCGAGCTGCAGCCGTACCAAAGTCTGTCGGATGTCATTGTCACGCTGATGGACCGTACGTCGGCGCTCTCCGGCACACTGCAGAACTCTTCCGGCACGCCGACCTCTGACTTCTTCATCGTCGTGTTCGCTGCGGACCGGCAGTACTGGTTTCCGAACTCGCGCCGCGTCACATCTGCGCGTCCGAACTCGGACGGCGCTTACAACCTCCGGAACCTCCCGGCCGGCGACTACTTCATCGCGGCAGTGACAGATGTCGAGGACGGCGAGTGGTTCGACCGCGAGTTTCTGAACGCATTGCGTGCGTCGAGTCCGATGCAGATTTCGATTGCCGCTGGCGAACGCAAGCAGCAGAACCTGCAGATCCGGCGCTGATTTCAAGAACCCCGGAACCTTCCGGAACCCCCGGAACCCTCCGGAACCATCTCGGGCCGGGCATGCCCGGCCCCTACGTTGTCCCCGTACTGGCGTAATATGCGGCCCGTCCCCCGAGGAGCCTGTCATGTTGCGACCTTCTCGAACCGTGTCCGTGTCCTTCGTCTCTTTTTCCTTGGCGTTCTGTGCCGCAGTATTCGTTGCCTCGAACCGTGCTGCGCAGGAACCGCAAGCCATCCGCTTCGCGCACGTGCCGCACATCGCGAACGACGGCCGCGTCGCGTTCTCGTATCACGAGGACATCTGGGTGGCGGATCCCGATGGCGGGAACGCGAGACGCCTCACGAATCACATGGGCAACGACTTCGCGCCGCGCTTCTCGCCGGACGGGAAGTGGATTGCGTTCACGAGCAATCGCACGGGCAACAACGACATCTTCCTGATGCCGTCGACGGGCAGCACCGAGCCGCGGCAGCTCACGTACTACTCCGGCGCAGACCAGGCGCTCTACTGGATGCCCGACGGCAAGTCGCTGCTCATCTCCACCGACCGCGGGCCGTTCGCGTACGGATCGCCGCTCTTCACGCTGCCGATCGACGGCGGCGTCGAAGCGCCGCTGAAGATGGCCAACGCGCGCCTCGGCATGATGAAGCAGGACGGCTCGCTCCTCGCCTTCAATCGCACGCTGCCGTCATCGGGCGTGTGGCGAAAAGCGTTTCGCGGGAATTCAGCGCCCGGCATCGCCGTGCAGGATCAGACGTCGAGCGAGATCGTCGAGATCACGAACGGCGACATGAAGGACTACCAGACGCACTTCCAGGACATGTATCCGATGTGGGGCGCCGACGGGATGATCTACTTCGCGTCCGAGCGCGACGGCACGTACAACGTGTGGCGGATCCCGGCGAAGGGCGGACCAGCGCAACAGGTCACGCGCTTCCGGACCGGCGGCGTCTTCTATCCGTCGGTCTCACCCGACGGCAAGAAGATGGTGTTCCAGCACGAGTTCGATCTCTGGACGCTCGACCTGCCGAGCGGCAGTCCGAAGAAGCTCTCGATTCCGCTCACGTTCGATCCGAAGGACAACGACGTCGAGGTGCTGACGGTCAACAACCTCGCCGACGGATTCACTCCGGCGCCGGACGGCAACTACATCGCGATCGACGCGCGCGGCGAGATCCAGCTCGTGCCGAGCGAGCAGGGCATCGGCGAGCAGACGCCGGTGGCGCGCACGCCGTGGAAGGAGTTCGGCCAGCAGTTCTCACCTGACGGCCGCGCGATCGCGTACGTCTCGGACGAATCCGGCGATCAGGAAGTGTGGGTGTTCGACGTCGCCAGCGGCGCGCGCAAGCGCCTCACCACGCAGGAATCCGAGAAGGGCGCCATCGTCTGGGCGCCCAACTCGCAGAAGCTGCTCTACAGCGGCGACAACAAGATCTGGGAAGTCGAGCTCTCCGCTGCGCAGTCCGTGCCGAAGATGCTCGCCGCCAACGAGGCCGGCGGCTTCAGTGGCGTGCAGTACGCAGTGAACGGCACCTGGCTCACGTACGGCCGCAGAGACGACGAGTCGAACGCGGAGGTGTACGTCTACGACATCGCGGTGAAGAAGGAATACAACGTCACGCAAAGTCCGCTGACCGAATCGAACGGCGCGCTGACGCCGGACGGCAAGTACGTCGTGTTCACGTCGAATCGCGACGCCGATACGAATCAGTTGTTCGTCGTCTCGCTCGCGAAGCTGACGGAGGATCAGAACGATCCGCTGGTGAGGGAGCGGGTGAGGAATGCTGCCGCGGCCGCAGGCCGCGGCCGTGGTGCCCAAACTGGCGGCGGGAATGAGCCAGCCGCCGCACCTGGGCAAATCGCTCCCCCAAAGGTCGAGCTGCAAGGCATCGAGAAACGCGCCGTTCAGATCACGCGCGGCACGAATGCGGTTACCGGCTTCTTCCTCTCGACCGACGGACGCACGATCTACTTCTCAACGGGTGGTGCGGGCGCGCGTGGTCGTGGCGCCGCACCGGCGCCGGCCGCTCCGGCGCGGGGGCAGGGCGCTGGTGCCGCAGCTGGAGACACCGCGACTGGTCTCTTCGCGATCGACATCGACGGCCGCAATCGACGCACGGTTGCGACCGGAAACTTTCCGGGCATGGTGCCGACGCCGGATCGCCGCATGGTCTTCTTCCGCGCGACGCCGGCCGACGGTGGCGGACGCGGCAACGCGCCGTCGAACATCGTCGGCGGCCAGGAAGTGCATCGGCTCGTGATCCAGGGCGCTCGTCAGGAGCGCGTCGGGTTCACGTTCCCGATCCGCGTCGATCGCCGCGCCGAGTGGAAGCAGATGTTCGAAGAGACGTGGCGGGTGATGAAGTACCGCTACTACAACCCGGCGATGAACGGCCGCGATTGGGCGGCGGTGAAGTCCAAGTACGAGCCGATGCTCGCCTACGCCGGCGCCAACGAGGACGTGTACGACCTCGGCAACGCGATGATCGGCGAGCTCTCGAGCTCGCATGTCGGCATGAGCGGACCGGCCACGCGGACGATGGACCGAATCTACTCGACGCGCTTCCTCGGGTTCGAGCTGGAGCCGGCGAACGGCGTCTATCGCATCAATCACATCTACCGCGACGGACCGGCGGACAAGGAATGGCTCGGTCTCTCCGTCGGCGACTTCGTGCTCGCGATCGACAACCAGAACCTCAAGGCCGGCGACAACTACTGGAAGATCCTCAGCGCGGCCACGACGGAGTACGTGCCGGTGAAGGTGGCGAAGTCGGCGGCGGGTGAGGGTGCGCGGACGGTGCGCATCGCATCCGTCACGAGTCTCACGAACATCAAGTACGAGGCGTTCGTGCAGAACAACCGCGACATCGTCGAGAAGGCGACAAACGGTCAGATCGCGTACGTGCACATTCGATCGATGGATCAGCCGTCGCTCGAGCGATTCCGCGACGAGGTCGATCGCTTCTGGCAGAAGAAGGGGATCATCGTCGACGTCCGCTACAACACGGGCGGCAACATCGACTTCGAGCTGCTCGACATCCTCGAGCGCCGGCCGTACATGTTCACGAACTCGCGCAACGGCGCGCGCACCTGGGGCCGGCGTCCGCAGCAGGCGATCGCGGGACCGAAGGTCATGATGATCAACCAGCGGTCGTTCTCGGATGCCGAAGCGACGCCGATGGGTTTCCGCACGCTCGGCATCGGCAAGCTCGTCGGCACACCGACGGCCGGCGGCGTCATCTGGACCGGCAGCTACGCATTGATCAATGGTGGCAGCGTCCGAACGCCAAGCCAGCTCGCCGCCGTCTACGACCCGACGAAGCCGAACAACTACGGCCAGAACCTCGAAAACTTCGGCGTCCCGCCCGACGTCTGGGTGCAGAACACACTCAACGAAGAAATGAAGGGCATCGATCGCGAGCTGCAAGTGGCGATCGACGAAGTGATGAAGGCGCTGCGCGTCGTGAAGTAGTAGTACGTAGGGCGGAACAGTACGTAGGGCGGACCGAACTTCGGTCCGCCAATTTGGAGGATCCGATGTCGCTCCTTGCCGTCGTCCTCTCGTTGTGGTCCGTCATCGCCGTGTCTCAAACGCCTGCGCCTTCGCCTCCGAGCGAGTTCGTTCTGCGCCTGGCCGCGCATCTCTATCTTGGCGAGCAGCCGGCGCCTGGCGCGGGCGGCAACGGCACGATGGGGCCTCTGTCGCACGAACGCGACGTGTCCGGCTTCATCTGGCTCGCGCCGACTATGTGCGGCATCTTCTCGAGCGTCGACGAGCCCAAGGGCACGGAGCAGGCCGGCGCATCGAGCTACAGCACCGCTCGGAACATTCCGGGTTTCGGCTGGCGCGTCTCCGCGCGTCTAGTGGAGCGGAACGGCGACACGTTCAAAGTGCGCGTGGAGTGGGAGCGCCGCTGGGACAAGTCGACGCGGCTCACGAGCGGACCCAGCGGCACGCAGGAAGTCACGCTGCGCGCCGGCGAACGACTCGTCCTCGACGGCGTTGGGCCGCCGCGCGAGAACCAGTGCGGCAATCCCGGGGTGACCGGGGCTCGGCTCGAAGTCACGATGGCTCCGCGGCAGGCCGTCAATCGCAGCAGTGCCGGACCCGTTGGCGAGCTGACGCCGATCGCCAACGCGTCGTACGACGCCGAGCTGTCACTGGTCTTTGCCAAGCCGGGCGGCAAAGAAGACATCCAACGCCGAACTCTTCGTCTCGGCGCGAGCCCGACTCCGTTCAGGTTCTCGACGATCTCCGTGCCGTTCACGGATCTGGATGTGATCAGAATCAATGTGGAGGGCGCCATCAAGCCGATGGCGACGACGGCCGGCGATGTCTGGCTGGAGTTCGAGATCGATCGGCGCGTCATCGGACCGCCGGGCGTCGTGCCCGGACCGTCCGGCATGCAGACGAGACGCATTCCGTTGCCGGCCTCGGCTGAGCCCGTCACGATCGAGTTGCCGGCGCTGTTCAGCTCTTCAGGCGATCGCCTGGCCGGCCATGCGCTGGCACTGCGGATAAAGATCGTACGTAGGCCGGGCCTTTAGGCCCGGCGAGATCGGCGGACCTAAAAGGTCCGCCCTACGTACTGCCGGCGAACATGTACTATCCTTATTAACACTCGTGGCAAGTTACACCGCAAAAGACATCACAGTTCTCGAAGGCCTTGAGCCGGTCCGGCGCAGACCCGGCATGTACATCGGCGGCGTGGGCTCGACCGGCCTCCATCATCTCGTCTGGGAAGTCCTGGACAACTCCGTCGACGAGGCGATGAACGGACATGCGTCCGACATTGTCGTCACGCTCCACAAGGACGCGTCGTCGGTGACGGTGGAAGACAACGGCCGCGGGATTCCGGTCGACAAGCATCCGCACACGAAGACGAGCGCGCTCGAAGTCATCTTCACCACGCTCCACGCCGGCGGCAAGTTCGAAGGGCAGAACTACAAGACCGCGGGCGGGTTGCACGGCGTCGGCGCCTCGGTCGTGAACGCGCTCTCGCGCGAGCTCATCGCGACCGTTCGTCGCGACGGATCGACCTGGGAACAGAAGTACAAGGAAGGCGATCCGGTCGGCGGCGTGAAGAAGCTCGGCCCGGCGCGCGGTACCGGCACGCGTGTGTTCTTCCGGCCGGACCCGAAAATCTTCCCGAAAGTGCAGTTCGATTTCGCCGTCATTCGCGAACGGCTCGAAGTTACGAGTTACCTGCACAAGGGCATCAAGGTCACGTTCGAGAACGAATCGGCCGAGGCGGGGCAGGAAAAGCGCGAGGTCTTCCAGCACGACGAGGGCATCGGCGATTACCTGAAGAAGATCCTCGCCGAGCGCAATGCGCGGCCGGTGCACGACGCGCCGTTTGCGCTCGCGCGCGAGCACGAGGAGACCGGCCTCAAGATCGACCTCGTCCTGCAGTGGACGGAGTCCACCGACGAGCACATCCGCAGCTACGTCAACGGCATCCCGACGGGATCCTGCGGCACGCACGAGAACGGACTGCGCGGCGGCCTCGGAAAAGCGATTCGCAACTTCATCGACACGCACAATCTCTCGCCGAAGGGCGTCACGCTCACCGCGGAAGACATCCGCGAGGGCATGACGGGCGTGCTCAGCGTCTTCCTCAAGGAGCCACAGTTCCAGGGGCAGACGAAGGATCGGCTGAACAACCCCGAGGTCACGGCGATCGTCGACTCGATGGCGCGTCCGGCGCTCGAGCACTGGCTCAATCACAACAAGAGCACAGCGGACGCGATCATCGCGCGCATCATTCTTGCGGCGCGCGCGCGTGAAGCGAGCCGTGCGGCGCAAGCCGAAGTCACGCGCAAGAGCGCGACGTCGTCTCGTCTCACGCTGCCGGGCAAGCTCAGCGACTGCACGTCACCCGGCCGCGAAGACAGCGAGATCTTCATCGTCGAAGGCGACTCGGCCGGCGGCTCCGCCAAGCAGGGCCGCGATCGCACGAGGCAGGCGATTCTGCCGCTGCGCGGCAAGGTGCTCAACGCCGAAAGCGCGTCGCTCGCGAAGGTGCTCGAGAACAAGGAGCTGTCGGATCTTGTGACAGCGCTCGGCTGCGGCATCGGCAAGCAGTTCGAGCCGGCGCGGCTCCGCTACGGCCGCGTCATCATCCTCGCCGACGCCGACTCCGACGGCCATCACATCGCGACGCTGCTGCTCACGTTCATCTATCGCCACATGCCGCTGCTCATCAAGCAGGGCAAGGTCTACCTCGCGCAGCCGCCGCTGTATCGCATCGACGCCGGCAAGGAAACGCACTGGGCGCTCGATGAGAATCACAAGGAGCGGATCCTCAAATCCGTCAACGGCCGCGCGAAGCCCGAGATCACGCGCTTCAAGGGTCTCGGCGAGATGATGCCGAAGATCCTGTGGGAGACGACGATGAATCCGAAGACGCGGCGGTTGCTGCGTGTGGAGATTCACGATCAGGTCGTCACCGATCGCGTCATCAACGAGCTCATGGGCAAGGACGCGTCCGCGCGCTTCAAGTTCATCATGGAGCGGGCTGAGGACGCGGAAGAGCTGGACGTGTAGCGGGACGGAAACACATTCGTAGGGCAAACCTTCAGGTTTGCCGCAGACGCATTCCGTACGTAGGGCGGACCTCTCAGGTCCGCCAAACAAGGAACACGCGCTTGCGCCGCCGCTCGCCGGCGAAAATCTCGAACGACCAACTCAATTAGTGCCCTCGAGCCAGGCATCAGGCACGCTGGGATGCGACCGTTCTAGCCCAAGGGCATTGCGGTTGTGATTCTGCGGGCGGTCGAAGACAATACGCCGCCGCCATTGAAGAAGATCTCAGACACCGGGTAGATCGGCGGCCCCGTTTCAGCGATGGTTTCAGGCTGATCCATCTGAGCGCCGGCACGGTCGTCATTTCAGGGCGCGCAGGAGAGTAATGAACTACATGATCAACGTCGACATAGAGTCCGAAAACGTCAACGGCGGCGGCGGGAAGGATTGCCGCTCCTCCTTGCACGAATCGTTTGGGCCGCATTTCGACATGACCGTTCACGCCGTCGGTTGCCGGACTCGAGGTGTGCGGGCAGTTGATCGCCCGCCATCTCGCTATTGGGACGACAAGGATGGCACCGGATACACGTTGGAGGAAGTCGTCGAACGGATTCGTGTGCTGCAATCGCAGCACCGGGCAGCTTACGCTCGACGTTGCCGGATGTGTGACGTTGTTAGTCACCTTCCCGATTGGGATTGACGAGTGCGTCCACCGAAGGTGCCACTCTGAAATTGATCACACTGCGGTCTGACAACGCTGGCCCGATTGGAGGGCGAATGACGAAGTCACACAAGGTGAGAGTGCTCTACGGAATCCTGCAATGGGCGCCGATGGTCAATTCAAAGCCAGACTTTCGGAACTATGCCGAGGCTGGAAACCTCGACGCATTCTGGACGTACTACCAGAATTCGATTCGGGTTCGCGCCGATATCAAGCGGAGCGTTGAAGCGGCAGGCGAAGTCAGTTTCGAAATGCTGCGCCCTGCCATGGAGGCGGTTTACAAACTTCCAACGGCCGATTGAGCCGTTAACAGAGCGTCGAGCGATGAGAAATCAGCTTGAGTCCGAGTTTCACGGCGCAATGATCGACATCTATCGCCGAGCGAAAGCTGACGCGGACTACACCGCGACACGATTCATCGGGATGGTGTCCGAGCAGGGCGGTCTGGAGACGGCGCGGTACCTCCTTCACGCTGCCAAGGTGTCCGACGGATATACGGCGCTATGGGAGCGCGGCCGGCTGGACCTGACTGTCGAGGCCGTGATTCTCGAGGACAAATGGAAGCCGCTCTTTACAAAGACGGAACGGGAAATCGCCGTGGCACGACTCAAGGAATATGGGTTTACTGGACTCCTTCCTGATCCCTTCAGCGAGTAACAGATTCACGCGTTCTAACAAGATGCGGTTGCAGCGGACGGTGCGACTAGCCAGACAGATTGAAACAGCATGTCCAGCCACTCACCAGTCGATCACGTCATTGAAGAGCTCGCGCTATTAGATGCGACCGTTGCGGGGATGCTGAACGAACGCGACGCTGCATCTCGGCTGTTACTGCACTTAACGGCGACGTACGCGCCGGCTGCCGTTGCTACCGCCGTTCCCGCTCGCATTTGGGAACTTGCGGCACTTTGGTTTCTGAACTCAAATCGAGTCCACGAGGCGCTTGGCCTCTTCTGGAGCCTCTATCAGCAGTTGACTCTCGCACAGGATTCGGGCCGAGTGCACAAGGGGATGCCGCTCGTATGGATGAGCGATTGCTATGGACGACTCGGCTTCGTCATGCACGCCAAGCGGTACCTGATGTTGACGCTGGTCGAAGACGCGCTCTTGGAACGCGGTGGAGTGTCACCCAATACGTCTGGGGTCTACTTCAGGTTGGTGTGGCAACAAGGCTTGTCGGACTCAGAGCTCAGGCGGTATGCGGGTCGGTTTCATCAACTGGCGCAGGAAAGGCCGGACGTGGCCAAGTACCCGGAAGCGCTACTGCATCAAGTCGATGATCGATGGCTCACGGAAGCTCCTTCGCCCTCAGAGTTCGGCAGCTACGTGATTAGCCAGGCGTACGTTCTGTACCTCCTGCAGAGGCTCGGTGATCCCTCTGGTCAAGCCCTGGAGTACCTCGCGGAGTACCTGATGGCGTCTATGCCTGGTTGCCGCACGAAGCGTCGGCAGCGAAGTGGATCCACCGATTACGACGTGGTGTGTTCGATGGAGGGCTTCGACATCGATTTCAGATCGGAACTGGGCCGTTATTTCGTTTGCGAGTGCAAGGACTGGGCTTCACCTGCAGACTTCACCGTGATGGCGAAGTTTTGCCGCGTTCTGGATTCGACGAAGTCGAGGTTCGGCGTGCTGTTCTCGTCCGAGGGGATTTCTGGAGTCCGCCAGACGGCCTTCGCCGCCCGGGAGCAGTTGAAGGTGTTTCAGGACCGAGGTCTGGTGATTGTTGTCGTCGATCGTCATGACCTAGAGGCGGTGGCGTCTGGAGCGAATCTGATTCAGATGCTTCGGGAAAAGTACGAGGCCGTGCGTCTCGATCTGCACGGTACACGAGCCGGCTAGCTGCCAACCGCCGCGGCTGAAGCGCGGCGTCGGCTCGAAAACTCGCATCGAAAACATCGCATGCACCCGGCCAAACAACTCTGGCGTGAACACGCGCGGCGTACGGAATACCCGCCCGGCGTTCTGGCTGTTCCGAAGCCGATTCGCGGCACGGCATTCTTCCCTGGTGGTTATGGGATTTGGAATCCGTCGTGGAGTCAGCCGCTTCCGGAATTCCCACTGGGAGGCGTCATGATTCTCGGGCACGACTTCCACTCGGAATCTGGCTATCGAGCGTCACTTGCGCGCGGCGCCGAAAGCGCTACACAGCCGACGTGGCGAAATCTCGTCGGTCTCCTTTCCGAGGCCAAGATCCCACTAACGAACTGCTTCTTCACGAATGCGTTCATGGGTCTTCGCGCTGGCGATGCCACGACGGGGCGATTCCCAGGAGCGTCGGATTCGGAGTTCGTTGCGCACTGTCGTCGGTTTCTTGTGCGCCAGCTGGAGGTGCAGCGGCCTTCGCTCGTTCTCACGTTAGGCATCCACGCGCCTGGAGTCCTGGCGCCGCTCTCACCTGAACTTGTGTCCTGGGGTGCAGGGACTGGACTGAAACACTTAGACGCCGCGGGGCCGGTGCGCAAAGCAGTCACCTTCTCGGGCGTTCCCGGGCTGTGCACCGTGGCTGTTGCCCTCACGCATCCGAGCCTCCGTCACGCCAGCGTTCGGCACCGCCGGTATCGCACCGAAACGGGCGCGCGGGCGGAGCTCCTGATGTTGCGTGATGGGTTGGCGACCTAGATTAGATTGAAGCCGACGCGGTGGCTCCTGATCGCGCGGCTCATTTCGCGGGTTAGACGGAGCGGTGGTTCGAAAACAGCGGAGAGCTGGCATGCGCGAGAGAGACTTGTTAGGCAACGCCGCGCTCAGGCTCGAGGACATTCCACCGCCAGACGCACCGTGGAGCGTGATCCAGCGGTTTGCCCTGACGTTCGATGGATATGGCCATTGGGGCTCCTTTGAGAAGTGCGCCGACATCGCAAATCGTGGTGAACCTAGCAGCCTCACTGAGTGGCGCACATGCCTCTTCTTCGAGCAGCGGCGATGGAGACACTTCGGAGAAGAGCCCGAGGGGGAGGCCCTCTCGCACATTCGCAAACTGCTTGAGGGCATCCGCGAGAAGGTGAGTCGCGGTGACAGTGAATAGCAATGCCAAAGTCGAAGTATCACGAGGCGGTTGACGCCATCCAAGCCACGCTTCGGCCGTGGCTGATCGAGCGCAGCTTTCGTGTTCGTGGACGTGCCTTCAACCGAGTGACGGACGACGGTCTGACGCAAGTGGTCAGCATCCAGATGGGCCCGTTCGAACCGCCGGGAACCGTCCCAATCCCAGGCCTTCGCGAAGATCTACACGGCTGGTTCACGGTGAATCTCGGTGTGTACGTCCCGGAGGTTGCGCTCCATCAGGGCGGCGGCGCCAAGTCCTGGGTTCGTGAGTATCACTGTGCCATCAGGGCACGACTCGGTCAGGTCTGCAGCGATGGTCAGGATGTCTGGTGGCGCGCGGAGGCATCGCCGGAAGTTATCGCTGCCGTGCGCGAGCGGCTCCTCGTCGGCGGAGTACCCTGGTTGGATCGATTCGCAGACCGAGGGAGGATTCTCGATCATTACCGCGATCGTTCGTCGGCACAGCTGGGCGCGCCACCCCGGATCGTGATGGCCATCATTCT
>Ga0137451_1000380_pt1 | contig 13483 bp, 13 predicted proteins | sample EasRivERMGT500_2_FD_102336 | JGI IMG/M metagenome (GOLD analysis project Ga0137451, IMG submission 102336) | Soil microbial communities from meander-bound floodplain in the East River, Colorado, USA - East River MetaG ERMGT500_2 | ecosystem: Environmental > Terrestrial > Soil > Floodplain ... | reverse complement strand
AGCTACTCGTCGCCGTGGCGCTCGTAGGCGTCCACGATGCGCTGCACCAGGGGATGACGGACAACGTCCTCGCTTTTGAACGCGATGAACGCGATCCCGCGCACGCCGGCGAGAATCTTCTGCACCGCGACCATCCCGCTCTTCTGGCCGCGCGCGAGGTCGATCTGCGTAATGTCGCCCGTGACCACCGCCTTCGAGCCGAAACCGATGCGGGTGAGGAACATTTTCATTTGCTCGGGCGTCGTATTCTGCGCCTCGTCGAGGATGACGAAGGAGTGGTTCAGCGTGCGCCCGCGCATGTACGCAAGCGGCGCGAGTTCGATAGCCCCCCGCTCGAAGAGCTTTCCGGCCTTGTCGAAACCGAGCAGGTCGTAGAGCGCATCGTAGAGGGGCCGCAGGTACGGGTCGACTTTTTGAGCGAGGTCGCCGGGCAGAAATCCAAGCCGCTCGCCGGCCTCGACCGCCGGCCGCACCAGCACCATGCGCTTTACGGCATCGCGCTCCAGCGCATCGATGGCGCAGGCCACCGCGAGGTAGGTCTTGCCGGTGCCGGCCGGACCGATGGCGAAGGTGATGTCGTGCTCGAGGATGTTCTGGATGTACTGACGCTGCCTCGGCGTGCGGCCGTGCAAGTCCGCCCGGCGGGTGAGAAGCGGTGTCTCGTCTCTCGTCTCCGGACGGCCGCGGGCGCGAATCTCGATCAAGCCGAGCTGGATTTCGTCCAGGCTGAGACCGCGCGTCGCGTCGCCGTAGAACTTCTTCAGCACCTCGGCCGCCTGCGCCGCCTGCGCTCCACGCACGGTGAATCGCTCGCCGCGGCGCGCGATCGAGACATCCAGCGCGGCCTCGATCTGCCTCAGGTTCTCGTCCAGGGCGCCGCAAAGGTTGGCGAGGCGCTGATTATCGACCGGGGTGAGGACCAGTTCCAGGGGGCGGGTCTTCAAGAGCCTACGCTGCAACGCCCACCTCGCCGCGCAGCGAATGGCGTCTCGCCGCGGTAACGGTCACTTCGATGAACTGGCCGACGAGCTTCCGGGAGCCCTTGAAATTAACGACGCGATTGTTTCCTGTTCGGCCCGACAGCTCCGCGGCGTCCTTGCGGGAGGCGCCTTCGACGAGAATGCGTTGGTGCGTGCCGACCATGCGTTCGCCGATTCTCCTTTCCTGCGCATCGATTCTCTCCTGCAGCCGCGCAAGTCGCGCGAGCTTCACCTCCTGCGGCGTGTCGTCGGGAAGCTCGGCTGCGGGGGTGCCCGGCCGCCGGCTGTAGATGAAGGAAAACGAATTGTCGAAGCCGACCTCCTCGACGAGTTCAAGGGTCGCCTCGAATTCCCTCTCGGTTTCCCCGGGGAACCCGACGATGAAATCGGAAGTGATGTCGATCCCGGGCCGCGCGGCGCGGAGCTTGCGCACGATCGACTTGTATTCGAGGGCGGTGTAGCCGCGCTTCATCGCGGCGAGAATCCGATCCGAACCGGATTGCACCGGCAGGTGCACGTGCGGGGCGAGCTCGTCGATCCTCGCGTAGGCGTCGATCAGGCGCTGAGTGAACTCCCTGGGGTGGGACGTCGTGTAACGGATGCGCCCGATTCCCGGAACCTCGGCGACATACTCGAGCAACAGCGCAAAGTCCGCGATCGCGCCGTCCGACATCCCGCCGCGATAGGCGTTGACGTTCTGACCGAGCAGCGTCACTTCCTTCACCCCCTGGTCGGCGAGGTCCGCGATCTCCGTGAGAATGTCCTCGAATGGTCGGGATATTTCCTCGCCGCGGGTGTAGGGCACGACGCAGAAGCTGCAATACTTGCTGCAGCCCTCCATGATCGACACGAAGGCGCTCGGTCCCTCGACGCGCGCGGGAGGAAGCCCGTCGAATTTCTCGATCTCGGGAAAGGAGACGTCCACCTGTGGCCGTCCCGAGCTGCGCCGCGCGTCGATCATTTCCGGCAGCCGGTGCAGGGTCTGCGGGCCGAACACGAGATCGACGTAGGGCGCGCGCGCCACGATTGCTGCGCCTTCCTGGCTGGCGACGCAGCCGCCCACGCCGATCAGCAACTCGCGCTTGGCCTGCTTCAGGTGTTTCACTCGTCCGAGATCGTGAAAGACCTTCTCCTGCGCTCTTTCCCGCACCGAGCAGGTGTTGAATAGGATCAGGTCCGCGTCCTCAGGCCGGTCGGTCGTCTCGAATCCCTTGGCGGCGTGCAGCAAGTCCGCCATCTTGTCCGAGTCGTACTCGTTCATCTGGCAGCCGAAGGTGCGAATGAAAAGCTTCATGCTAGCGGCCGCTCGCACGTTTCTTTGCGCGCGCCAGTTCCTCGGGCGTGAGCAGCCAGACGCGGAAGACCTGCCCGTTGCGATCCAGGGTGAAAGCGGCCCAGGCCCCCTCGCGCGGAATGCTCACCGGCACCATAGTCAGGTTTCGCTGGTCGCGGATAACCGCGCCGGCGGCGAGTTGCATCGGTTTGCGATCCAAGGTGACCGCCATCTCTTTGACATGCCGGATATAGCCGCGTTTCGCTTCCTCTGGAATCGGCGCCGACCGTGTCTGGGCGATGACCGGTGCGGCCCAAAGCGAGGCCGAAACGAGCGCAAGGCATAGGGCGCGGCATGGGATCATGGTCGCTCGCCAGGACGAGAAGTGGTGGCGAATCAGGGACTCGAACCCCGGACCTGCGGATTATGATTCCGTCGCTCTAACCAGCTGAGCTAATTCGCCACAGAAAGCGGCGAATTATCCGTTTCCCGTCCGAGTGTTGTCAAGGAAAGCATACAATTCTAAAATGGATTTCGATGTCGTCATCATCGGCGGAGGGCTTCCCGGAGCGAGCCTTGCCTCGGCGCTTGCCGAGAGCAAACTCAAACTTGCTCTCATTGAGCGCAAACAGCCTGCCGCACCACCTCCCGAATGGGACTCCCGCGTCTACACGCTGACCCCGGAGAGTATCGCGTTTCTCGAGCGCATCGGCGCGTGGCGGCGAATCGAAAGCGCTCGCGTGACCCCGATCTACGACATGCGCGTATTCGGGGACAATGCACGCTCGCGGCTTGATTTTTCCGCTTACGAGTCGGGAGTGCTGCAACTCGCGGCGACCGTCGAATCCGGCAGGCTGCACGACGCCCTGTGGCGGGGTCTAAAGCGCCAAAGCAATCTCACGCTGCTGTGCCCGGCGGTGCCGTCGAAACTGCGTCTCGCCGAGGACTGCGTCGAGATCGGCCTTGAAGACGGAAGCGCGGTGGCGGCTAAACTCGTCGTCGGCGCCGACGGCGCCGACTCGTGGGTGCGGGGCGCGGCAGCCATCGAGGCGCGAGTCCGCAGCTACGCGCAACTGGGCATCGTCGCCAACTTTGGGTGCGCGCGGCCGCATCGCAATATCGCGTATCAATGGTTTCGCCGCGACGGCGTGCTCGCCTATCTGCCGCTCCCCGACCGGCGCGTCTCGATCGTCTGGTCGGCGCCGGAGGCGGTTGCACGCGAACTGCTTGCGCTTCCTTCCGCGGTGTTTTGCCGGCGCGTAGCCGAAGCCGGCGGCGAAGTCTTGGGTGCTTTGGAACCGCTCACTCCGCCCGCGGCCTTTTCCTTGAGTCGCATGCTCGCCGCTCGCATGGGGCATGGACGGACTGCGCTCATCGGCGACGCGGCGCACGTCGTGCATCCGCTCGCAGGTCAGGGAGTGAATCTGGGATTGGGCGACGCGCACTCGCTCGCCGCGCTGCTTCGCGAAGCGCCCGACCCGGGGGATCGCCTCCTGCTGCGGCGCTTTGAGCGCGCCCGTGCCGAGGATATACTCGCTATGAGCTGGGTCACCGATGGGCTGTTCCGGATGTTCGATGCGGATAGCCGAATAGTTGCGCGGTTGCGGAATTTCGGATTGAACCTCACGAACTCCAGTGCGGTCATAAAGACCTTGCTCGCTCGTCGCGCCATCGCGGTGGGCGGAGGCCTTCATCAAAAGGAACCATCATGAGTTTGCGGCTCGCGGTCCTGTGGCTTGCGGCGACTTTCGCTGCGACGGTGCTTGCCGACGAGGCTTCGGTGAAGCGGGGCGTCGAGGCTCGTTTCACCGGAATGAAGGTGAACAGCGTCGCAAAAACACCCTACTCCGGCCTTTACGAGGTCGTGGTCGGGGACACGATCTTCTACGCCGACGAAAGAGTGAACTTCGTCTTCCGGGGGGAGATCATCGACGCGCGTTCCCAGAAGAATTTCACCGAGGAGCGCCAGCAAAAGCTCTCCGCGATAAAGTTCGAGGATCTGCCCCTGGAGATCGCGATCAAGCAGGTGCGGGGCAACGGTAAACGCGTCGTTGCTATTTTTTCCGATCCCTACTGTCCCTATTGCAAGAGTCTGGACCGGGCCTTGATGCGCGAAGACGACATCACGATCTACACCTTTCTCTTCCCGATTATCCGGCCCGAGTCGGCGGACAAATCGCGCGCGATCTGGTGCGCGCCCGACCGGGCCAAGGCTTACTACGATTTCATGCTGAACGGCAGGGACACGGCGATCGCGGGCAGCTGCAGCGCGCCCGTCGATAAATGGCTTGCTCTTGGCCAGAGGTTCGGCGTGAGGGCGACGCCGACCAGCTTCAGTGCGAATGGACAGCGCATCATGGGCGCTCGTCCGGAGGAGCTGGTCAAGCTGATCGACGAAGCCAGGAAATAAACGCCTTTAGGGCGCCGCTGCGCCCGCCGCACCGGATTTCAGCTCCTTCGGGAGCAGCACCCACATCCTTCCCTGCTGGCGCATTCGACCGGCCTGGGTCCCGGCTTCGGCGCCAAATCCCCAGAAGAAATCCGCGCGCACCGGATTGCGGATCGCGCCACCGGTGTCTTGGGCGAGAACCAGGCGGTTGAGCGGCGCCGCGCTCGCCGGATGAGTCGTGGCGAGGAATACCGGAGCGCCCAGCGGGACGTAGCGCGGGTCCACGGCGATCGAGCGCCCCGCGGTGAGCGGCACGCCAAACGCCCCGACCGGGCCGTTCGCGGGGTCGTTCAGGGGCAGTTCGCGGAAGAATACGAAGCTCGGGTTCTGGTTGAGAAGTTCTTCCAGCCGCTTCGGATTCGCCGCCGCCCAGGACTTGATCGTCTGCATCGAGGCTTCGCCGAGCTTCAGCTCGCCGCGCTCGACCAGATAGCGCCCGATCGACAGAAAAGGGTGGCCGTTCTGGTCGGCGAAACCGACGCGCAGCATCTCGCCGCTCTCGAGCTGGACGCGTCCCGAGCCCTGGATCTGAAGGAAAAACGCTTCGATGGGGTCGTCGATCCAGACGATTTCCTTTCCCGCGACGGGAGCCGCACCGCGAGCGATTTCCGCGCGCGAGTAGTACGGTACGACCCGCCTTCCCTCCATGCGCCCGCGCAGACGCATGCCGCGCAGCTCCGGGTTGGTTGCGCTGAGGTCGATGGTGAGTAGATCGTCCGGCGGAGCATAAATCGGATAGACGTACGACGCGGTCTTGAAGCGACTTCCGCGTACCAGCGGCTCGTAGTAACCCGTGACCAAGCCCTCGAGCGCGCCGTCGGGGTTGGCCAAACGCCAAGGAACAAAATGGTCTTCGAGAAAGCGCCGCGCCTCCTCGTCGCCGGGGGAGCGAAGCTTCATCGCGCGTGCACAGACACCGCGCCACGCCTCACGCCAGCGCAACGCCTGGCAGGACACGAGGAGCGCGTTCCAGGCCGCCGCCTGCTCGCCTTCCTTCCAGCCCGTCAGCGCACTAAAATCAACCGGTTCAAGCGGACTGATTCGTTGGGCGATGACCGGTGGCGCGGGGCATGACGGGCAGGCCAGGCATGCGCCAGAGGCAGGGCAGCCGGGCGCGGAGACATCCGGCCCGGGCTGGATCGCGCAGCCAGCGATCAAACCAGCCGCAAGAACGATCAGCCAACGCAGATGCTCTATCATTTGCCTCAAGCGATTTGAGGAAGTATAGCGACGTGAGTTCCGGATTGTGGATCTACTTGCTCGAGGCGGGACTGGCGCTCGCGTTGCTCGCCTTCATCGTATGGTGGACTCTGCCCAGGCCCCAAAAAGCGACGAGCGCGATCCGGGATCCCGTCAAGACAAGCATTCTTCCCCTCCTTGACAAGGAGGGGTGGCTGCGAAGCAGCCGGGGTGGTCCAGCCCGCTAGTGCAATACGCGGGGCACCGATAAGGTGAACTCGGGGATCGGCGCGTCGAACTGGGTGCCGTCTTCGGCCACCATCTGGTAGCTGCCTCGCATCGTCCCGACCGGGGTAGCGATCGCGGTTCCGCTCGTGTATTCGAAGCTCTCGCCGGGCTTAAGCAGCGGTTGAGCACCGACGACGCCCAGGCCGCGCACTTCCTGCACCTGACTGCCGGCGTCGGTGATGATCCAATGGCGCGAGATCAATTGAGCGGGGACGCTGCCGGTATTGCGGAGTGTGATGGTGTAGGCGAAGACGTAGCGGCCGTTCTGCTCGTCGGATTGCTCGGGGACGTATTGGGTCTGCGAAGAAACCGCGACCTCGTATTTTTTTGCCTCGGCCATGAGCCAATTCCACACGAAATCGCTCGCGCTGACAAGGGCGCAGGGGGCGGTTTCATGCGGCGACCGGCGAATCCAAGTAGAATTTCCAACGATGGCCGCGCGCACGTTCCGAATCGCACCGAGCATTTTGTCCGCCGACTTCGCGCGGCTCGGCGAGGAAGTGACGGCGGTAGTCGCGGCCGGCGCCGACATGATTCACTTCGACGTGATGGACAACCATTACGTCCCGAACCTCACGATGGGGCCGCTCGTGTGCGAGGCGATCCGTCCTCTCACCGAGAGCATGATCGACGTGCACCTCATGGTCAAACCGGTCGATCGCATCATTCCGGATTTCGCCCGGGCCGGAGCCAACATCATAAGCTTTCATCCGGAGGCGAGCGAGCACGTCGACCGCACGATCGGGCTGATCCACGACTCGGGATGCAAAGCGGGGCTCGTGTTCAATCCCGCGACACCCCTCGATCATCTCGATCACGTGCTGCACAAGCTTGATTTGGTCCTGGTCATGTCGGTAAATCCCGGGTTCGGCGGGCAGCAGTTCATCGCCCAGGCGCTGGACAAGCTGCGCCTTGCGCGCCGCAAGATCGACGACGCAGCTCAGATCACGGGGCGCGCGGTCATGCTGGAAGTGGACGGAGGCGTGAATGCCGACAACATCGCCGCCATCGCGCGCGCCGGCGCCGATACTTTTGTAGCAGGCTCGGCGATCTTTAGCTCCAAAGACTATCGGGCGACCATCGCGCAGATGCGCGACGCGCTCAAGCCCGTCGGCTGAATACAGGTTGCTTCGCGGTTGGCGCGGCGACGGCGAAATGACAGCTTTAATCGACGAGATTCGGGCCATTGTCGGACCGGCGGGCCTGATTACATCGCCGCAGGAATTCGCACCGTACGCGACCGACTGGCGCAAGCGCTACGCCGGGCGGCCGCTTGCCGTAGTGAAACCCGCCTCGACCGCCGAGGTCGCTCAAATCGTGCGTGTTTGCGCCGAGACGCGCACGGCGATCGTTCCTCAAGGCGGAAATACCGGGCTTAGCGGCGCCGCGACGCCGGATGCAAGCGGAGAGCAGATCGTCCTCAATCTCTCCCGCATGAACCGGGTCCGCTCGCTCGATGCGCGCAATAACACCATGACCGCCGAAGCCGGCTGCGTCTTGGTCAACCTGCAGAAGGCCGCCGAGGAATTGGGGCGACTCTTCCCTCTGAGCCTTGCCGCCGAGGGAAGCTGCGAAATCGGCGGCAATCTCTCCACTAACGCGGGAGGCACCGCGGTGCTGCGTTACGGCAATGCCCGCGAGCTTGTCCTGGGGCTGGAAGTCGTGCTGCCCTCCGGGGAAATATGGGATGGCTTGCGCGGCTTGCGCAAGGACAACACCGGCTACGATCTGAAGCAGCTTTTCATCGGCGCCGAGGGGACGCTCGGCGTGATCACGGCGGCGGTGCTGAAGCTCTTTCCTCTGCCCAAGTCCCATGCCACCGCGCTTGTCGCGCTGCACAGTCCGGAGAAAGCGCTGGCATTGCTCGATCGGACCCTGGATGCCTGCGGCGAGCGGCTCTCCGGATTCGAGCTGTTCTCCGATTTTTGCCTCTCGCTCGTGCTCAAGCATTTCAAGGATGCGGCCGCACCGTTTCAACGCCGTTTCCCCTGCTATGTGTTGCTGGAACTTTCAGATACGCAGCCGGGCGAGGGGGCGAAAACCCTGGTCGAATGCGTGCTGGAAGGGGCGCTGGGCGGCGGTTTGATTTTGGATGCCGCGGTCGCGCAGAGTGAGGCGCAGTCTCAAGCTTTCTGGGCGCTGAGGGAAAATATTTCGGAGGCGCAGGCGCACGAGGGGCCGAATATCAAACACGATGTCTCGATCCCGATCTCGCGCATCGCCGAGTTCGCCGCCGCGACCGACGCCGAGCTTGCGCGCGCCTATCCCGGCATCCGCATGGTCACCTTCGGGCACCTGGGCGACGGCAACCTGCACTACAACGTCTCCGCCCGGGAGGGAACTCCCGCCGGGACATTCGTCGCGCAGGAGCAGGACGCCGTGAACCGCATCGTCCACGACAGCGTTGCGCGCTTCGCCGGATCGATCAGCGCCGAGCACGGCCTCGGACAGTTAAGACGAGAGGAGATCAGGCGCTACAAGTCGCCGGTGGAACTCGAGCTGATGCGCGCCATCAAGCGCACGCTCGACCCGCTCGGAATCATGAACCCGGGCAAGGTTCTTTAGGCGATCTCCATAACGGTAATTCCATATCGCAGGTCTGCCGGCAAGGGGCGATGGATCAATTAGCTCAGGCCAAGGAACATTTCTTGACCGCGCTGGAATTCCAGCAGCGAGGCGAGCTGGTCCAGGCGGAGCATTGCTATAGAAAGGCGCTCGCCATCGCCCCGAATCGCCCGAGCGTGATGATCAATCTGACCGCGGTACTCATCGAGACGGGAAAATACGAAGAGGCAAAATTCCTCAGCGAAAAGCTGTTGGACATCGACCCGGAAAATCCGGCAGCGCTCCTGAATCTGGGCAACTGTCAGTTGAAATTCGATACCGCGAATGCGGCGTTGATCTCCATTGAAAAGGCCCTGAGGATCAAGCCCGACTACGCCGAGGCCCTCATTAGTCGGGCGAGCGCTCTTGCCGGTCTCGACCGGCCTGAAGAAGCTTTGGCAAGTTGCGAAAAAGCCCTGGCGATGAAGCCGGACTGCGTCGAGGCGCTTGTCGCGCAAGGCATCGCGATGCGGCGGCTCCGACGCCATGAAGGGGCGCTGATCGCATTCGATCAGGCGCTGCGTTTGCGGCCAAACTCGTTTGGGGCCCTTACAGGCCGGAGCAACGTCCTCCTCGATCTCAATCGCTTCGAGGAGGCTTTGGCATGGTCCAAGAAAGCCCTGGAACTGAAGCCCGACAACGCATTAGCGTTGAACAATATCGGTATGGCCCTGTTTGGCTTGGGCCAGAGTAATGAAGCGCTGGACAAGCTGGAGGCGGCGCTGTCTAACGAACCGAATTTTGCGCAAGCGCTTTTCAGCCACGGCCAGATATTGGCGGAGCTCGGGCGGCACGAAGAGGCGGCGACTAGCTACAAAAAAGCGCTGGCGTCAAGGCCCGACCTGAAATATGCGCAAGGTGCGCTCTTTCATTCGAGGATGCACTGCTGCGACTGGCGCTTATTCGGCGAGGACTCGGAGCGCATTGTGGCCGGCGTGCGGGCTGCCAGACGCACCGTGGATCCTTTTTTCTGCCTGGGTGTCTCGGATTCGGCCAAGGACCAGCTGTTGTGCTCGCAAATCTGGGTACGCGACAGATTCCCGGTGCAACCGGTTTCCATATCGCAGGGGAAGCGATATTCCCACGACAGGATCCGCCTGGCCTACCTGTCAAGCGACCTCGGCGACCATCCCGTTTCACTTCTCATGGCGGGAGTGTTCGAGCGGCACGATCGGGCAGGATTTGAAACGACCGCGATCTCGTTCGGCCGGGACGACGCTGGCGAGATGCGGGCAAGGCTCAAGGGAGCCTTCGACCGCTTCATCGACGTGCGGCACAAAGGCGATCGCGAAGTGGCAAGTATGATCCGGGACCTGGAAATCAATATCGCGGTCGACCTGAACGGCTTTACCAAGAGCGCTCGCACGAATATCCTCGCGCTGCGCGCGGCTCCGATTCAGGTCAACTACCTCGGCTATCCTGGAACCCTGGGCGCGGAGTACTTCGACTACATTCTGGCGGATCGCTTTGTTATTCCGGAGCAATACATCGAGTCCTACTCGGAAAAAGTCGTCCGGCTGCCGGATTGCTTCCAGGCCAACGATTTCAGGCGAAAGGCCGCAGCTGAAGCCCCGACCCGCAGCGAAATGGGCTTGCCTGAGAACGACCTTGTCTTTTGCTGCGCCAACAACTCCTACAAGATTACGCCGACGATGTTCGACGTGTGGATGAGGATCCTGCGAGGAGTGCCCGCGAGCTGCTTGTGGTTGGTGGGGGAGCAGCAATGCGTGGTCTCCAATCTTCGAAACGAGGCGAGCGCCAGGGGGATCGACCCGGGGAGGCTCGTTTTCGCAAAGCCTGCGCCGTATGAGCAATATCTTGCCCGGTACGACTTGGCCGATCTCTTCCTGGATACGCTCCCGTTTAATGCCGGGACGACGGCAAGTGACGCGCTCTGGGCGGGCCTTCCGGTGCTGACCTGCGCGGGACAGGCCTTTGCAGCCAGAATGGCGGGAAGCCTGCTCCATGCAGTCGGCCTGCACGAACTCGTAACCGGATCCTTGGAGGACTACGAAGCGCTTGCTTTGCAGCTGGCCCGAAGCCCGGAGAGGCTCGCCCGACTGAAGCGAGCGCTCGTTTCGAACCGCGATACGCACACTCTGTTCGATACCGATCGTTTCCGGCAAAACCTCGAGAAGGCGTACACCGTAATGTGGCAGCGGTACCAGAATGGAGAGCCGCCTGTGAGCTTCGACGTTGATCGAATCTGAGAAAGAACGGACTGGACCGACGCTTCCGAATCTCTGTGTACGGGATTCCTTTTCGGCTGGTGGACAATCCGCGCGGGGCTGTTATACAGTAGCGCCTCCTTGAACAAGCTGTGACGTAGTCAATCGTGCCCTGCGAGAACACTGAGAAGCGGATGCAATGGCGTAGCTGGCGCTGGTGGCGTAGCTAGATCGCCGCAGTCCGCGCACGCCGCACTTTGCAACAGGCGCGCGCACCCGCAGTACCTCAGAACGTTTTCGTGGAGCAGTCCATGACTGAAGCAGAATTTCAGCAGCTTGCCGCTCGAGGTTTCAACCGCATCCCGCTCGTTGCCGAGACCTACGCCGATCTCGACACGCCGTTGTCCATCTATCTCAAGCTCGCCAACGCCCCGAATACTTTCCTTCTGGAGTCAGTGGTAGGCGGCGAGCGCTTCGGCCGCTACTCTTTTGTCGGTCTACCGGCGCGCACCCGGCTGGGGACGCACATTGCCCCCGCCGGCAGCGAGACCGTCGTCACCGTCGACGGCCGGGAGGTCGAGCGCCACGCGGGCGATCCGCTCGCCTTTGTGGATTCTTATAGTCGCCGCTTTCGAGCGGTCGCGCCTCCCGGACTGCCGCGTTTGTGCGGCGGGTTGGTCGGTTATTTCGGCTACGACACCGTGCGGGTAATAGAGAAAAAATTGGCCTTGACGGAAAAGCCCGGCGGCATCGACGTGCCCGACATCCTGCTACTGCTGACAGAAGAGCTGGCGGTGGTCGATAACCTTACCGGCAAGCTCCATCTCATCGTGTATGCCGATCCAGGCGTAGAGAACGCGTATGCCCGCGCGCAAGGCCGGCTGCGGGAGCTGCGCGCCAGGCTGCGCCAGTCGATCAACCCGCCGGACGCGCACTCGGGCGCGAGGACCGAGGTGGTGCGCGAGTTCGCCAAAGCAGGCTACCTGGCGGCGGTGGCCAAAGCGAAGGAATACGTTCTGGCCGGAGACATGATGCAAGTGCAGATTGGGCAGCGGATTCAGCTGGCCTTTCGCGACGCGCCGCTCTCCCTCTACCGCGCGCTGCGTTCGATCAACCCTTCTCCCTACATGTATTTCTACGACTTCGGCGATTTCCACGTCGTGGGCGCATCGCCTGAAATTCTGGTGCGGCAGGAGGCTCGCTTGCAGAGCGGCGTGGAACGCCAGATCGTCACGCTCCGCCCGATCGCCGGCACCAAGCCGCGCGGCGCGACGCCGGACGAGGACGAAGCGCTCGCTCGGGAATTGCTCAGCGACCCCAAGGAGCGCGCCGAGCACGTGATGCTCATCGATCTGGCGCGCAACGACATCGGCCGCATCGCCGAAATCGGCAGCGTGAGGGTCACCGAGCAGATGGTGGTCGAGAAGTACTCCCACGTGCAGCATATCGTCTCCAACGTCGAGGGGGTGCTCAGGCCCGGAGTGACCAGCCTGGACGTGCTGCGCGCTACCTTCCCCGCAGGGACGCTTACAGGGGCGCCCAAGGTGAGGGCCATGGAAATCATCGACGAACTCGAGCCGGTAAAGCGCGGTATCTACGGGGGCGCTTGCGGCTACCTGAGTTTTAGCGGCGCGATGGACCTCGCGATCGCGATTCGCACCGGCATCGTTAAGGATAGCGTGCTTTACGTGCAAGCGGCTGCAGGCATCGTCGCGGACTCCATCCCGGAAAGCGAATGGCGCGAGACCGAGGCCAAGGCCCGCGCCGTCCTGCGCGCGGCCGAGCAGGTGCAGGACGGTCTGGGCGAGGAGGTGTAACGTGCTTCTGATGATCGACAACTACGATTCCTTCACCTGGAACCTGGTGCAATATCTCGGCGAGCTCGGCGCCGGGGTCAAGGTAGTTCGCAACGACGAAATCGCGGTGGAGCACATCGCGGCAATGAGACCGGAAGGTATCGTTATTTCGCCGGGCCCGTGCACGCCCAATGAGGCGGGGATCTCGCTTGGGGCGATCCGCCGATTCGCGGGCAAGATTCCCATCCTGGGAGTGTGCCTGGGTCACCAGGCGATCGGCCAAGCCTTCGGCGGCGAGATTGTGCGCGCGGGCAAGGTCGTTCACGGCAAGACTTCGGCGATCAGCCATTTCGGCCTCGGAGTGTTTCGCGGTCTGCCGAGCCCTTTCATCGCGACCCGCTACCATTCGCTTGCGATTCGGCGCTCGACTCTGCCCGGCTGCTTAGAAGTCACGGCGCAGTCCGAGGACGGCGAGATCATGGGCGTGCGCCACCGCGAGTACGCGGTGGAGGGCGTGCAGTTCCACCCCGAGTCCTTTCTCACCGAGCACGGGCACGCGCTCCTGAGGAATTTCCTGCAAAGGGAGGCGGCATGAGCAGGAAGCAGGGACCCGCTTGCGGGATGCGACCGGCCGCGATTGCAGCCGGCCGCCGACAAGACGGCTTTGGTTCTAACTACATTGCATCGGAGGCGGCGGCATGAGCAGGAAGCAGGGACCCGCTTGCGGGAGGCGACCGGCCGCGATT
>Ga0137451_1000379_pt1 | contig 13505 bp, 23 predicted proteins | sample EasRivERMGT500_2_FD_102336 | JGI IMG/M metagenome (GOLD analysis project Ga0137451, IMG submission 102336) | Soil microbial communities from meander-bound floodplain in the East River, Colorado, USA - East River MetaG ERMGT500_2 | ecosystem: Environmental > Terrestrial > Soil > Floodplain ... | reverse complement strand
TTCATTCTCGGAGTCATAACGCTTTCGTATTCTTCACTACTTGCAATTTTTTCTCTGAGGAAGTCTGGAAGGGAGTCAAAAACTTCTTGGTCAAAAGTTTCATCTAAATACAAAGACTTCAAATCTTCCGTTGCTTTCTTTGCCTTCGTTCCTTTCGGCAACATACCCACAGCCACTACGTTAGCAAAGGTTCCGGCGTCAGTTTCCTTGTGTTCAACGGTGACCATACACGCGCGTCCAAGTAAATCGTCCATTTCAATGTCAGTATCCTTCACACCAAAAGCAGCGCGAAGGTCTTTCATTAAACTTCCTTTTGGTGAAGAGGTGAAGGTGTATTGCCTGTAAACAACCATAGCTAGCCCCTCCGTTGTTTTCTCGTCAACCAACTCATAGGCTATTTGCAACTTGTGGCGTGGTCCGTAGTCGCCTGAATCTTGTGTACCTAAATCAATAATTTGAACAACGGCAGCGCTATGCGCTCCTTCGGGCGCTAATTCGCGCGGCGAACTTTTTGGAATTCGTGACATAATTTAATTAGTTAAAGTTTACTAAAATTATTAGTTAAAATACATTGCAATATACGGCAGTGACCGGAAAGAACCAAAAAGAATGTGCCTGATTATCAGATAGTTACGTTATAATAGCTTAAAATAAGTTACCTTTCTATTCGTTGGCCGTATATAGGAATATAATTCGAATCAGTTGGATTTGAATTAGTAGGCCGTGACGGCTCTTAATTTTACAGTTCTTTGAAAAGCCTAATTTGTTCGAATGCTTAAAAGTATTCTTTTGTAAGTGTAGCGCCTTACGTCTCTTTTAACATTGGTTCTTTGCTATTAGATCGGTAACGTCCGGTTACGTGAAATTTCTAATAAGCAAGATTAAAAAATACTGCCGGATGGTAGTGCCAATGCCGCAAGTCAATGCGCGAAAAAAAATTGATTCAAGAAAAAAATAATAGCATAAGAATAGCCGCGCAATTCGGCGTAACATTTCAACGGTAAAAATAGCGGCAGTAACGGAACGGCTATTGGTTACTACCTTTCGATAGGGGTTGAAATGCTAAACTTTTAAACTTTAAAACTATGAATTGGAACAATGTAAACTTAACAACCGAAGCTAACAACGAAATTTTAGACGGCTATTCATTCGAGACTTTGTTGCTCGAAATTCATTGCAACTTAACTGAAATTACTAGGGAAACAGTTAGAGCGCAATTTGAACACGAATTGAAAATTAAAATTCAGTCCGCCCGAAATATCTTTGAAGCTAACTTGAATAATATTGTTCAACACGCAATTGAAGACAGAAATAAATAATTACAACGCTTAAACTACACGCAAATGAAACGATTAACTATTTATGATATTAAAAGAATGACTTCAGAAACGGAGTCATATTTTTTCGCTAAAAAGACCTTGAAATTTTTTGGTCAAACAATGAAGTCATTTAAGGTCTATAAAATTGATGAAGAAAATTACCTTATCACTGCTCCAATTAAGCGTAGGGATATGGTTGTAAGTCAGACTAGAGAAAACTTTAATATTATAACGAAAAAATTCACTACACCTAAATAATTGAAACATGAAAAACGAGAATGAAGAATTTACAACGCATGGCATATACACTGTAAGCAATTCCATGTCTTATGAAATTGAAGTTTCCAAAAGTGGAGACATGGCACGTCTAAGAACATTTGACGTTGAAGAACAGGGACACGTAACGGAGTGGCTACCCATTGAATTCATGCCGGATGAAGACCCTAACAAAGATTTTATAGCTATCATTGATCCGGACGGCTATTCAATCCGATTAGATGAAGTAATGAAAGTAAATAATTTTTAACTCCATAACTACACGCAATATGAAAAATTACATTGAAGCAAATCAATTCGAACACGTCACATTAAAAAATTCTGACGGCAGTCCTTTACGTTGCCGTAGAAGTGGAAAAACAAAATTGTGGGTAACCCGACCGTTGGAATTTAGAATCCCTGTTAAATACGGGTTGTATGATTCTTTCTATATCACTGAAAAGAATTGCAACGAATGGAATCCAATTAACTAACGGTTAAACTACACGCAATATGAAAGTAATAATAGTAGACGAATATTTGAAGTTTATAAACTCCGACACGCACGCGGAAACTTTTAGTATTATTCACGCCTTCAAAACAGGTTATTGGAATGTATACAAGTTCAATGAAGGCTTTGAAAAATACTTGAAGGATAAAAAGATAGCTTACAAAGTAACGGAGACGGATCAAAATTGGTAATTCAACGCATAGACTACACGCAATATGTACAAGTACAAAACAATTGACCTTACAACTAAGAAGGGACACGCGCAAGCCGTTCGCCTACAAAAAAACGGATGGAAAATTATTAACGGCTCTTTATTCGGAGCCGTTACAATGGAAAAGAAAACTAACGCTAAAGCTACACGCAAATGAAAAAGAGAAATCGTAAACGCAAAGTATTGACTGTAGACTTGCCCTCATATTGGGCAAGCTACTTAATCAACGGTGACGCTAGCGGCATGACGCAATTAGAATTCGATCACTGCAATTGCCGCACAAAAAATTTAGGGTATTGCTCCGGCTGTTCTGACAATTCCTATTTTGGAAGATTCGACGGCTTAGGTTGTGACCTTCTTACTTATACATTTATTCAAGACTAACGCTTAAACTACACGCACAATGAAAATCAAGAAAATTAAAGTTTACGAATTCGACGAACTATCCGACGAATCAAAAAAGAAGGCCGTCGAAAATTTATCTGACTGTAATGTTGATTATGAATGGTGGGAATCAATATACGAAGACGCGGATAGGGTATCCGTTGAAATCACTGGCTTCGATATTGACCACGGCTCTTTATCTTTCAAGGTCCACGACGAAGACGACACGGCCCAAAGAATTGTTAAGGAACATGGTAAAACTTGCGACACGTACAAACTTGCAAAAAAGTTTTTGAAGGACCGCGCGGCATTGGTAAGAAAATATTCAACTGCCCCTAGCCGTGACGTTGTAGATGAAAAGTATTACCATAAATTCGATATTGAACTTGATGAATTGAATGACGGCTTCACTTCCGACCTTCGCGAAGAATACCTTTCAATGCTCCGAAAGGAATACGAATACTTAACAAGTGAAGCGCAAATTATTGACCACATTAAAATAAATAATTGGACCTTCACGGCAGAGGGCAAATTGGAAAATTAAATTTAATATTTTAGCTTACTAAAACTTTTACAAACTTAACTACACGACAATGACACAAAACGAAATTATTTTAGCCGTCATGCAAGGCTGCGAAAAGTCACGCAAAGAATACAACGAAGCGTTTAAAGTTCGCGACACGTTGACACAACAGGAAGTACAAACAAAATTTCATGAGTGGGAGCGTTGGACCATAGCCATTGACATTTTAAATTTTGTCTTCACACTAGACGCAGAGAAAACCAAATCTAACTTAAACCCTACACGCAAATGAAATTTTTAATCCGCTCTTCAATCAAATTGAAATTTGAAAATCTCTGTGACGTTCGTCACGAATTTATTCGCAAGGTAGTCAACGAAGAATTTAAAACAATAGAGCGCGACGAATTGAACTTCGCGCAATTGAAACAAGTTTTTCGTTATGACCATCCGGACGGTCATGTAAAAATTTTAGGGCAACATGGAAAGTTGTATGTCTTCAACGGTAGGGCTGTGCTATTGTTGGAAGATGAAAGGTTATTTGCAGCGAAGATAAACCATTACATTTAATGGCACGCTATCCATTCCCAATACGCAATAGGGGGTCCGTTGTAATAACGGCTCCCTCTTTTCGTTTAGCGCTGTCTAAGATATGCGCCTTATATCCAAATAAATTTATCAAAACTAAATTCGCTAAAAACGTGGAGCAATACTTACAACGTCTTAACGACAAAGAATGTGTTAAAGTCAGTAAACACAACGGCTACACTAGTGGTAGTCTTATAACCGATGAAGACAGGTTAGAAGAACTTACACCAAAACTTAAAACCAAATTGAGACACAAATTATTTATGGACTTAATTAACGCACGCAAGGAAGCCGCGAAGAAGAGCGCCAACAATAACGGTAAGGCTATATACATTAACGTCGATGAAGACGGCGAATGTCTTTTAATGCCAACGGCAGACACGACAACATTCGCGGCCTTCAAAAGTGGACATGAGATAGCAGTGCCAATAGCCCCACAGTTGACTAAACAAATTTCTAAACATAAACCAACTAAAAAAATGAAAGCAATTAACAGACTGCCGGATGAAGAGGAATTTTTCGAACCGGAAGAATTAGACCTACCGCAAGGGGTGGAACTACCTAAGGAAGAACCGCGAAAGAAGGCTGCAAAAAAGGCCGTCAACGGTAGCGCAAAGAAGGCTGCAAAGGTCGTTAAAATGACCGCCATTGAACCGGATGAAGAACAGCCAACGGAAGACAGCCCAAAAATGAAGGTAGGCGCAAAACGCCCCAAAACGAGCCATAAAGCTAAACCGTTGACAGTCAAGAAGTTAGCGAAAAAGGGCAAAATTGACCTGCCGGAAGTTGCGGAGGAATCAGAACCTACAACCAAAAAATCCAAACGTGCGCGCGCACACCCCGTCAAGGTTAAACGATCGGTAAAATTGCGTCCGGAAGGTCGCAAAAAAACCAAAGTTGAAAGGAAGCCAAAATTGAAGCCTAGCGCCTTAGACGTTCAAAACGCTCGAAAACAGCTAGCGCAATGGAAAACAGAACGCGAACAATACGCAAAAGAGAACCCCAAACGACAACAAAAGAAGGCTGCAAAGGGCGCAACTAAAAAACCACTTCCATTGAAGGAAACGAAGCCACTAAAAACAGCGAAGAAAAAATAACTCAATAGGGCGCTGAAAAATTGCGCCCTAAATTTTTCAACTGTAACCCTACACGCAATATGATTAAATTAACCAAACAGGAATTGAATGCTTTCTTTCCATCGCTCGTAATTCAAATTCAAAAGCACCACAACCAACAAGATGTGGCGGAAGAACTTTTCGTAAAGAACACGCCAACGCGTGGGCTATGCTTAAGGCATAACTATTTTGTCAACATCGGTCAAGGCGATATTTATTTGCAATACGTGATGGACCACGTAATTGTTGAGCCACGGCTATATCTTATAGCCCGAACGTTGCATGAAGTTATTTTGTATTCGGGCAAGGAAGAATTTGAATTGGCTAGGATATTGGATAAAGCACAAACAGAAAAACAGAATTTTGAACTTAACTAAATTTTACAATTATGACAGAACAGGAAGAAAGAGAACACACGAAAAGAATTAACGAGTCTAAGCAGAGATTAATACAACACATCTTAGACGCGGATTTTTTTATGGCTGTTGTAGTCACTCCGAATTCGGGTGGCTGTACCGTTGTAGGCAACGGCACGAAGTTAATAACGGCATTGCTAGACGACGAAGTTTATCACAAAGGCGTTTTGCTTACAGAGTTAAACGAAATGCGCGCAATACTTACAGAGATATTAACGGACTACCTAGACGTTAGCCACTCCGGACACTTCAAAGCAATTTTAGAACTTAAAAAAATGTCGGACATAATTAAACAAAAAAGAAATGAAGCACGTAATGGTTGACATTGAAACGTTAGGGATACACGCAGACAGTGTAATGCTAACTATAGCCGCTATTCAATTTGACCTTGAAAGCGGAGACATGGGTATGTCGTTTAGCCGTACCGTTGATATTGAAGATCAAGTTCGCAGAGGCCGGACAATAACGGGTGATACTTTAAAATGGTGGCTAGCACAAAATCCGGAGACGCTAAAATTGAATATGCGTGCACCCGTACCGTTAGAATCTGCGCTTTATGATTTTGGCGAATTCATTTACGACAACGATCTTCAATTTGTGTGGGCGAATGGAATTGCCTTCGACCTTGCAATATTGAAACACGCCTACCGTAGTATACCGCTACCGTTGCCGTGGGCTTATTACAACGAACGCGACTACAAAACTATTCGCGAATTATTTGCAGCGCCTTCAATAGTTTTGGAAGATACAAGTATTAAACACAACGCACTGGCTGACTGCAAATTTCAAATTCAGTATTTATGTGAAGTATGGAAACAATTTAAAAAGAAAGACAATGAAAGCGCTACCGACAAAAGATAAATTGAATCCACATCCGGAAATAAAAAAATTAGTAGTTGCGTGGTGTGACAAAATTCCTTACATGGCAATTTGGGATAAAGTAAAGTTAGCCAACGATATGACTAGGTGTTTTAACAAAATTATTAAACAGAAAGAAAATGGCACGACCAAGAAGTAAAAATTCAACGTACCCGCTAGGCGGATTAGGATTGAAGCCGGAAGAAGATAAAAAATTAATGGAACTTGTAGACAGTTACGACATAAGCGTAAAACAGCTATGCCGTGCGTTGGTTCGACAATGGATGAAGAACGGACAGGGATTTGTTTTGACAACTTCTAAAAAATAACGCTATGACTACACGCAAATATGATCTTAAAAAAATATCGCGCAAAACCGCGAAGGAAAAAAATGAATAGCCTTATGCACTTACAAGTTGACATTGAAGACAAAAACGTTTTAATAATTGGAATGCCAGCGAGTGGAAAAACTTACCTTTCCAATTTATTGAAGCGCGACAATCCAACGCATAGGCTACTCCACTCCGATAGTTATATTAAATACGGATACAAACAAGCGCTATACAAAATGTTGGAAGACTTAAGCAAGATAAAAGGTCCAACAATAGTAGAAGGCGTTCAAGGCTATCGACTCTTAAGGAAAGGCGTTGAACTTGATTGCTATTATCCTGATATAGTCATAGAGTTGGAAGTGACAGAGGCGCGAATGCTTAAGACTTACAGGAACGAACGCAACGGAAAGGATACGCGCTACTTAAAAGGCTTCAATCAAATGCACGAAAAAATTCTTGCTGAATATTTTCGTATGAATTCAAAGAGACCGCCGCAGTGGATTAAATTAAAGAATAGCTATTAACTCTATGACTACACGCATAACTATAAGGTATAAAGTGGAATACCGCGCATGGCTTCACATGAAACAAAGATGCTATAACAAAAAAGATGCTGCTTATAAATACTATGGGGGTAGGGGAATTAAAGTTTGTAAGCGATGGATAAATTCCTTTTTAAACTTCCTAGATGATATGGGGGAAAAACTAAATCCAACGCATACCCTAGACAGAATTGACAATAACAAAGGTTACTATCCTAAAAATTGTCGTTGGACTACGGTTAAAGTACAAGCGAATAATAGACGCCCTATGAATTACAAACACAGTGAGGAACAAAAACAAAAAATTAGAAATCGAATGCTAGGAAAAAAACATCATTTAGGTTTTAAACACAGTGAGGAAGCTAAAATTAAAATGTCCTTCTCACATCTAGGACTCAAATACAAACACACAAAAGAGTTCAAACTAAAAAATTCATACTGAAATGAAGAGAAGTGAATTTCTTAGAAGGTCATTGCTTGCAACGGTAGGGCTAGCAATTTTACCGATACCAGAAATTTTTCCACAATGCCCTAAGCTAAAGCAACGGATAGTCTACAGCTTTAAAATGTCCGGCGAGACATTGTTAGATAAAAAGTTATTCGATGAAATTATAAACGACAGAATTAAAACACTAGAAACAAAAGGACACATTGAAAGTTACGAAATCGGATTTATGAAAGACGATTTTGCAAAAGGATTATACACAGTCATAATACAATTAACGTAAACACTACACGCATGAAAGCAATTTTAATCAATACACTCAATCAAACTGTCACAGAGATAGAATTGAAAAACGACATACACGAAATGCAACGCCTAATAGGGTGCGAAGTGTTTACAACTGTACCCCTACGGCTTCCGGACCGCGATATGTTGTACGTTGACGATAACGGATTATTCAATCCGAATAAAGGGTGGTTCAAAATATTCAATTACCCTCAGCCCCTCAGTGGTAACGGATTAATTGTCGGCCACACGGCAGAAGGAAAAAGCAGGGATGTTCGTTCTAACGTGGAGACTATTCGCAGTATTGTAAAATTTAAATACTTCAAAGCAATATGAAAACAATAGCGATAGACATTGAGACGAACGGCGTCAACCTTGACGGCGGTATTATTTGGATGTTAAGCATTACGCGCGGCAATACAACGGAGTTGATACACGACTGCGAAGGAATAAAAAAATTGAGGCCGGACATACAGAAAGAATTGTGTAGCCCTACAGTTAGAAAAATTGTCCACTCCGGCGTCTTCGATCTTCCATTCATCGAAAAAATATTCGGTTGCAAGATTCACAACGTGTGGGATAGTGAAGTTAATGAAGTTGTCATAAGAGGCGCGCGTGTCTCCTTCAAAAAGAAAAACTTAGAGCCATACCAAATTAAACTTCTCGAAAGATTTTCCAGCAAGTTAGAATATACGATACCACGGTATGGCTATCCAATTCATGACAAATCTGTCGTCGAAAATTTTATTGATAGACCACGCGGCAAAAAATTCTCTTCAATAGAAATTAATTACGCGAAGTCGGACACGAAATTTCTCCCTTCAATTCAGATTGAACAGGAAAAAATTATTCGCGCGGAAAATTTAACCGCCGTATCCGACCTAGAGAACAAAACAACGGAGCGGCTAGCCGACATGAGAGTTCGCGGCATTGGTGTCGATAAAAAAATGTGGAGACAGATAGCCAACGAAAACGAAAAGGAATTTGAAAGACGAATGAAAATTTTGCCGAAAGGAATAAATTGGAATTCCCCGAAACAAGTAAAAGAATTTTTTCTTTCGAAGAAATTAATTTTAAATTCGTTCGCGGATATGTACGATCTTTATTTGAATACAAAAAATAAATTTCTAGGGAATTTTATTTATGCTAGAGAATTGCATAAGGCCGTCACTAGCTACGGCAACAACTGGTTTGACGAAGGTATTATTTGCAACGATAGCCGTATACGCTCATTCATTACGCAATGTATCAATACAGGTCGCATGAGTTATAGCCACCCAAATTTACAACAACTGCCGGGCGAAGAAAGTAAAATGCCTAAGAAGAGAAGAGTAATTGAAATGATTGCAGGAAGTAACTTCCATTGGAAACATCGTGAAGCGTTTAGACCGTCCGTTGGTTCAATATTTGTAAGCGGAGATTTTAGCGGTCAAGAAATGGGTATAATGGCGGCGGCCTCAAATGAAACGTGGTGGCTAGACGCAATGATGAAAGGCCACGACTTGCACGGCATGACGGCAGCAATGCTTGATCCTAACGCGTGGGCTATTGGTAAATTGAAGGATTGCGCGTGGCCTTTTAAGTGTCAATGTCCGGCACATAAATATTTAAGAGAACCGGCGAAGATCAATAATTTTATGTTGGCATACGGCGGCGGAGCAGCGAGATTGGCGGATAGCATAGGCGTTGACATTCTTCCTATCGACGAAGCGAAGGCGCTTGTATTGAAGCACAAAAAATTAATTCCACGTCTTAATAAATACCTTGAAGACAACGGGCGGGCTGCGCTACGAAGTGGGATTTCTTTTTCTGCGGACCCGTATCGACGTCGAAGAATTTTAAGAGGCGAAGAAGATTGGCAAGTAAAAAATCAAGGCAAGAACAATCCGATACAATCCGCCGGAGCAAATATGTTGAAGCGCGCATTGATTCAATTACCCGATAGCCTTCCCGTTGTTCTCGTTATACATGACCAAATAATTTTGGAAGTCCCGAAGCGCGAAGGACCGAAGGCGCAAAAAATTTTAAAAGCAACAATGGAAGAGGCCGCGAACTACATAACAGGAATAAAAGGATTAATTCGTGTAGCCCCCACGTTACAAATGAATATTGCTAAAACTTAAACTTAAAACCATGAATACAAAAATTGAGAAACAAAACGTGCTGTCGTACCGATACGGCAAGAATGACGAATCCGATTATATCCTAACGTTAGACGGAAAAGAAATTGGCAGAGTGTACGAATTAGAATTAGCGCAACGAATTGAAAGCATGGCGCGACAGATTACAACGTTAGAGCTAGAGAACGAACAACTAAAGGAAGACGTTGACAGACTAGACGACGACAACGCAGATTTAAAATCTCAAATAGAACATTTAGAATATGGTGGAGATAATATATAACTATATGCCTACACGCCAATTTAATGAAGACGATCTTTGGCGGCTACTTGCCTTCATGGTCGCTATCGCAATTACAATTCTACTAATCCACATTCAACTATGAGCACACTCAAATCAAAAACCAAAGCAACGTCTAGGCCGTTCGTTAAAATTCCGGACCTTGAACTTTCCGTAGAGACTAACGATAAGAACCAAATCACTTGCTTTAATGCCGTATACAACGGCAGGGCTGTATCAATTCAAGTAAAAGACTTTGATATATTGCAAGCGTGGCAAAAAATTGAAGCGTTCGTCATTAAACAGAACAAAAAATGAAAATTTCACTATTCAAAAATTGCAAGGCGCTAAAACCTTTTGCAACTCTAACGCTACCCGAAATCGTTAAGAACACGAAGCAAGGAACATGGAAGAAAGAAATCGAAACTTTACGCAATTCAAAAAATGAAAGGAGACAAAAGTCACTTAAGAAAAAATTACCGGCCTTCACACTATGTGGCGAATCCAACGGTAGGGATATTGTAAAACCCTCCGGCTATATTGGTATTGACATTGACCAACAGGACCACGAAGAAAATATTTTAGAAAAATTTTCGGCGCTATGCCACGACAAATATGTTCACGCAGCGTGGCCGTCTTCTCGTGGTCTAGGCATACGGTTAGTTTTTAAAATTAATCCGGCAAAGCATGAAGAAAGTTTTTTGGGGATTGAAAAATATCTATATGAAAAGTATAGCCTTACCGTTGACAGAGATTGCAAGGATGTTAATCGCCTGTCTTTTGTTTCATACAGTCCGGACGCCTACATAGGACACAACAAAAAACTATTTAATAAATTGGTGAAGGTCCAAAAAATTCCGGAGGCAATTTTATCCAGCGCGTCCGTTGTTTCGTACAAAGAAATAAAAGAGCGCGTTGACCTTATAGTCAAGGCGAAGAAAGATGTAACGGAGAAAAGAGAAAATTGGATAGCCTTAGGGTTACTTTGTACCGAACTAGGGGAAGAAGGTCGAACGCTATTCCACGAAGTATCACAGTTTCATCCGAAGTATGAAAAGCAAGAAACAGATTCAAAGTTCAATGACCTTGCAAGGTCGGCGCAACGTAATGGCAGAGCGCCAAAAACAAAAATTACAACGGCCACCCTAGACTTTTTAATGCGTCAATATGGTGTTATCAAATTGAATGGAAAAATGAAATTGCATTTGTCCAACGGACACGAAGACAAAACAACTAAGGAGATATACGCCACTGATATGCGCGATGAAGGTTCCGGCGTTTATACTTATAAACTTTTAGAGTTTAGAATAATAAAGAAAAAGTTCAAGTGTATCGGATTTCATACGCAACGTGTAGCGGAATGGTTAGTTAAGAACGGCTATAGAATTAAAAATAAAACACTATACCACATACACGAAAACACAGTAAAGGAAATTTTTGTTTCTGATATGCAAGACAGAGTTTTAAAATACGCTATAGAAGAGATACCAAAAGGAACCGAATTCAAATTTGATTCTAACGGTGAGGCTATATCAAAAGATGAATGTTTAAACGCGGCTATGAAGAATGTCAAACGTGTTGTAGACTCTATTGCACCGAAGACAGATTTCGACCCCGAAGACCACACAAAATTTTTACACGACAGGGAGAAGGAAATATTTTTGAAGTATAGCGACTCCGTTGTATCTGTTGTTGCCAATGACCACAAAAAAATTCCCTACTCTGACATTAAGGGGTTAGTGTGGCACAAATCAAAAAAGCAATTTCCTTTTGAAATTGATAAAGGTGAAAGCATTGTAGAAAAAATATTGGACCAATGTGTAGGTAACAAAGAGGCGTATATGACTGCCGTTGGTTATATGATTTCTACCTATGTGCAAGTTGAAGGGACACCAATTTTATTTTGCACCGATACCGTTTCCAAGTACGGACAAAACAAGGGAGGCAACGGAAAAGATTTCATTCGACAAATTTTATCGCAGGTAAGGGAGGTTGTGAAAATTCCAGCCGCACATTTGGATTTCAAAAAAGAATTTTCTTTTACTGCCGTGAATAAGGATACAGAAATAATTTGGTTGGAAGACTTAAACAAAAATGTTTTCATGAGTCAATTCTATAACTTAACTGACGGTGCGGCTATACGCAAATTGTATTCCGATCCTTTTACGCTCTATGCAAAGATAGGGGTATCGTTGCAACATACCTTAGACATGACCAATAGTTCAGATAAGAGGCGACAAATATTTTTGGTATTCAATAACTATTTTTCCACAATATCAAAAGGCATTAAGGAAGAACATGGAAGAATTTTTGACAGTGAATGGTCTACACTCGAACGACAGCGATTCAATTATTTTATTATTCGTTGTTGCCAGTTGTATTTGAAGAAGGGAGTAATACAAATGCCACTAGAAAAATTGATTGAAGCGCGTAGGGAGGAGGTTGGAGGCGAATGGTTCCGTCTAATACAACCGAACAAAGAATATAAAGGAAGTCGTGAAGTAATGGACTTAATAAAACATCATGACGTTGAACTTCCTACATTGGACGGTAAGAAATTTATTTCCTTGTGGTCACAGTGTTGTGATCTTAACGGAGGCGAACTTGAAGAAAGGATACTACACGGCTACACGTTCTATACCATGAAGACTACAAAGTCCGGTAGATTGACCAAAGGCGGCAGGGTAGTAAAGAAATAACGGTAGGGCTACATGCAATTGATAATTTAAAACGCCGTTCACTTTGAATTTGAAAGTGGAGGTGGGTGTAGGTGACCCAAAATTCCTATTCTTTTATTCCTACTCTTTTTTCTCTTTTTTATTCCTACGGTCAACAGGAGAAAACAGGTACACCCTCACCCACCCCTCAATGCCGTGAAGATTTTTGTGGAATTACCCGCAATACCCCAACCGTTGGCAAGGCCCTGTCATAGGGGAATTTGCGTTTATGAAATTCGTTTGCTATATTCGCGCGTTAACTACCCTTTTGGTTATGCCAATGAAGCAAATGTATAGCTATAAAACGCCCGGTTGGCGTGGGCGCTCGACTGTTTACGTGGATTCAGAAACAGGGGCTAGGCAACAGATAGCCAAACCGTTGGATGCGAGTAACGGTACCGTTGTAAAGAGAATCGCGCCCATACCCAAAGCGTTGCAAGTACGTGCAAGGGAATTTATTTTGAGTTGTGTCAAGGGAGAAGGCGGCGTAAAAAAACTTGTTGAAAAAATTTACGCGCAGGCCATGCGTGGTAACTTTAGAGCGCAAGAAATGTTAATGAATTATATCTTCGGACGTCCAACAGAAAGCGTGAAAATTGAATCGACA
>Ga0137451_1000377_pt1 | contig 13516 bp, 8 predicted proteins | sample EasRivERMGT500_2_FD_102336 | JGI IMG/M metagenome (GOLD analysis project Ga0137451, IMG submission 102336) | Soil microbial communities from meander-bound floodplain in the East River, Colorado, USA - East River MetaG ERMGT500_2 | ecosystem: Environmental > Terrestrial > Soil > Floodplain ... | reverse complement strand
TTAAAGTAAAAGCCGTCAATATTACCACGGCGCTCCTTGTAAAAAAAGGAAGTAAGAAAATACCGTTTATTGAAATTATCAACTTTGATATGCAGTTGATCCAGGTATCTTTTTTCAATAGCAAGATCATTAATAAAAAAAGAATCGGCCCGGGCCGATTTAAACACCATGGAAGCATTACTGATAATATCACTATTTTCCCTATAAAATTTGGCAAACACAAAGTCCCCTTCGTTATCTATGTAAAACTCATCCAGGTACTCATTACGATCCTCCATAGGCATCACTATTACGCTTTTTTTCTGCAGTTGTAAGGCTTCATTAAAAAGCTTTGTAGTCACCACATATCTCTGCTTGTTTTTACTGTTGATCTTAAAGACCATTATCTTACTTTTATCCTCACTGGATATAACACTATAAATTTTATTATTGGCAGAAAAGCCGATATGGGTGGTGTCCAGTTCTATAATATCAGCAATCTTTTTACCGGCGCCATCAACTTTAGCGGCCATGCAATACACCACATTTTTCTTTTGATACTGGTATATTGAATAAAAAAAATTGTTGTAACAAAAGAAATCAGCATTTATAAGCCGGTCTTCAGGCATATAATCCTGGTCAACTTTTGATACAAGATTCATCTCATTATCAAGGATCGATATCCAGTTTTTATTCCTGATATTTTTATAGACGAGGAAATTGCTGTTGATTTTTCCGATGATCTCAAAGTTTATCCTGCGGATATCTTCTTTATCAGGCTCAGAATAGGCAATTTTTTGTGCGGAAACAATGCCCGTCATTATACTAACAAACAGCAGTAATAGCAAGCGCTTGCTGTACATAAAGATTTGATTTTTTGCTTATTAAAATTACAGGTTGTGAGGCAAAATTGCTTTTTTTATTTTGTTTATGATGCCACGGCCTTGTTAATTACACCTCTAAGAAAAGAAAAAAGGATTGAAGGTTGCTTTTTAGTATCACCGGTTTACATTTGTCAAAGTTTAAGAGTTTTATTTATAATTTACTTTACGTATACCTTTGTAGAATATCCCTACAGAGTTTGAAATCTGTACCAGGGCCCAAACACAATTTCACAAAGTGAGAATACCAACGAATAGAGTTACGCTCGCAGGATTAGTTGTAGCACTCGGAATTATTTACGGAGATATAGGTACTTCGCCTTTGTATGTAATGAGCGCAATTGCTAATCATAAACCTATTGACAAAGACTGGGAATTATTAATAATAGGAAGTTTATCCTGCATCATCTGGACACTTACTCTACAGACCACGATAAAGTATGTAATACTAACTCTGAAAGCCGATAACAGGGGTGAGGGCGGCATTTTTTCTTTATATGCATTGGTCAGAAGACAAAAACGATGGCTTGTATTGCCGGCTATGCTGGGTGGAGCCGCATTGATCGCCGATGGAATGATCACTCCTCCCATCTCTGTAACCTCTGCTGTGGAAGGTTTAAGACAAATACCAAATTTGGCCGGCATCGGAGACTGGACTATTGTTTATATTGTATTAGGAATTCTTACCGTTTTATTTTTTCTTCAGCAATTTGGCACCGCATCAATAGGCAAGTTGTTTGGTCCCATTATGACCATTTGGTTTCTAATGCTGGCGATTCTTGGCTCAAGTCATTTGCTTGATGATATTTACATTTTTAAAGCATTTTCTCCTTATTATGCCGTTAAATTATTAAGCATTTATCCAAATGGCTTTTGGATTCTTGGAGCAGTATTTCTTTGCACAACCGGAGCAGAGGCTTTATACTCCGATCTTGGGCACTGCGGCAGACAAAATATCCGCATGTCCTGGATATTTGTCAAGACTTGCCTTATATTAAATTATCTTGGACAAGGGGCATGGCTACTATCTAACTATCATTTTACTCCCAACTCTCAGGCATCTGTCTTTGATATTGATTTAATGGGAAATCCATTTTACAATCTTATGCCGCAATGGTTTTTGGTCATTGGTGTTATAATTGCCACCGCGGCCGCCATTATTGCAAGCCAGGCCCTTATTAGTGGTTCATTTACTTTAGTGAGTGAAGCTATGCGATTGAATTTGTGGCCAAAATTACGAATAGGGTACCCGACAGAAGAAAGAGGCCAGCTTTATGTCCCCGGAGTAAACTTTCTTTTATTCTTTGGTTGTACTGGCATTGTACTGTATTTTCAAAAGTCAACCAATATGGAAGCGGCATATGGACTTGCTATAACGCTTTGTATGATCGCCACTTCTATTTTGTTTGCAAATTTTCTTGTGTCAAGGCGGACTAAATCCTGGTTAATTTACGTTTATCTTATAGTTTATCTTTCCATTGAGCTAAGCTTTCTTTTTGCTAACCTTAAAAAATTTCAACACGGAGGTTATGTTACGTTGATTGTGGGGGGCGGTTTGTTCCTTATTATGTACATCTGGTTCAAAAGCCGAAAGATCAAAAATCGATATGTGGAATTTGTACGACTGGAACATTATATTCCTAAAATACAGGAGTTAAGTAATGATAGAACCGTGCCTAAATATGCCACCCACCTGGTTTATCTCACCAGTGCAAATAACCCGAAAGAAATTGAACATAAGATCATTTATTCCATTTTGAATAAAAAACCCAAACGGGCCGACATTTATTGGTTTGTGCATGTTGACACGCTGGATGATCCTTACACATGTGAATATAAAGTAGATCATATCATTCCCAATGATATAATAAGGGTTGAGTTCAGGCTTGGATTCAGGATGGAGCCTAAGATCAACCTGATGTTTCGAAAGGTGGTCGAAGATCTTGTAACAAATAAAGAGGTAAATATTACCAGTCGATACGAAAGTCTCGAAAAAAATAATGTGGTTGGCGATTTTCAATTTATCGTAATGGAAAAATACCTGAGCCAGGACAATGAATTACCAATCATGGAACGGCTGATAATGAAGATATACTTCTGGGTAAAAGAAATCAGTCTTTCTGAAGAACGGGGCTTTGGATTAGATGTAAGTAATGTAACCATTGAAAAATTCCCGCTCATTGTTGCCCCGGTAACAAACCTGAAACTTAAACGGATAGAAGATTGAAATAGATGATAATTGTATAGATGAAAGATGATAGTTGTCTGATTCATTGCAATAGTTTTACAAGTTTTGTATTTTTCACTATCATCTATCAGTTTTCATCTATCATCTGCATTGCCAAATTTCATCTTATATATCATCCTCAGCATTGTTGCTTTTTTAATTCTCATTTATTTCTTCCAGGAAAGACTGATTTTCAAACCGGAAAAATTAAAACAGGATTTTCAGTTCAGGTATAAGATTCCTTTCAAAGAATTATTTTTCGACGTTGAGCCCGGCGTCCGGATCAATGGTCTCCATTTTTACAGGGAACAACCGAATGGATTGATACTCTATTTCCATGGCAATACCCGGAGTATAAAAGGCTGGGCGAAATATGCCCAGGATTTTTACCGTTATAATTATGACGTCGTGCTTGTCGATTATCGCGGGTTTGGCAAAAGCACAGGAAAAAGAAGTGAAAAAGAAATGCTGAGTGATATGCAGTTTGTTTATGAAAGTTTATTGAAGGAATACCATGAACATCATATCATTGTTTACGGGCGAAGTATGGGGAGTGGCTTTGCTACTAAAGTTGCATCTGAAAATAAACCCCGTTACCTGATACTGGATTCACCTTATTACAATTTTACAAGAGTTGTTGAACGTTTTTTGCCGATACTTCCTGTTCGTTTTGTTCTGCGCTATCACTTACGAACAGATAAATGGATACGCCATGTAAACTGTCACACCTATATTATTCACGGAACCAGGGATTGGCTGATACCCATAAAACATAGTGAATCATTGCAAAAAATAAATCCGCACAAGATCACTCTTATCCGCATTCATGGCGGAAAACATAATAATCTCCCGGAGTTTGATGAATATCATAATTTTGTACGGGATATTTTGAAATATTAGGCAACGCAGCTGTCGCCATTTGCGATTTCTGATTAAAATAAACCCCGCCAAATGAAAGAAAAATTTTACATCTTTCTTTTGTGCATCTCTCAACTTCTTTTTTTTGCGTGCGCAAATTCAGGCAAAGTACAAACCGGCCCCGCCAGCTCAGTCGAAAACGCTTTAAAAAAATTAGAAAAAAACCCGCATGATGATAATGCTATCGACCAGCTAAAAAAATCTTATCAGCTTGCTGTAGATGATCATCAAAATAATATCCGACTATTTTTAAAAGATAGTTTCATACTAAACACTACTAAAATTCTGACCGAATACCAGTGTTTACAGGAATTAAATATTCTAATTAAAAATTCTCCTGTTGCCAGTCCGATTATTCACCCCGTTGATTTCTCCGGGCCCTTGCAATTCTACAAGGAGAAGCTGGCTAATGATCTTTTTGAAAGAGCATTAACTTTTATGGGGATGGGCGATAAAAGTAGTTGCAGGCAGGCTTATAAAGATTTAAAACTTGTGCTGGAATATAAACCTGCTTATCCGGCAGCGAAAGAAAAATTACCGGAGGCTTTCCATTGCGGTTCGCTCGCAGTTAAAATATATACTCCTCCGGAACAATTTTCTTTTTATAATTCAGAAATTGAAAATTTTAATACCCGTCTATCTAAAAACTTTGCGGCAATTAACTCAAATCCTTTTGTTGAGATTTTACGTGACAATAAAACATCAGATCAACCAGATGAAACGGTTCTGATACAATTTGACAAAATTGAGATCGGTACGGTTAAAACGGATAAAAACACAAGAACTGCAGATAATACATCTGTTATGCAAACAGGTACACGGAGGACTGATAGGGTAAGTCCCCCACCAACACCCACTACCGTTACAATCAGCAGGATAACTATGTCATCGCAGATTTATCTTACTGCTTCAATTTTAAATTCTGATGGTATTTTACTGAACGTCCGGCAATTTTCATCTGACCAGGAATGGAATTCAGAATCGGCTTCCTTTATAGGAGACAGGCGTCTTCTTTCACCAAATGATCAGATCTTAGTGCAATCATCAGCAAAAAACCCTCCTTCAAAGCAACAAATATTCACTGATATTCTTAATACGCTGGAAGCCCAGATATTATCCTACCTAAAAGATCATTACAGCCATTTTTAGACAATTTGTTAACGATCTTGTAATTCACTTCATCATATTGTTACATGGACTACTATTTGGATGTCCTAGGGGGAAATAAATGTTTATGAAAAAAATCTACTCTTTCTTCTTTTTATTAGCATTAAGTACATGGATCATAAGCTGTAAGTCGGCAAGCAAGCTTTATCAAAAAGGTAATTATGATGAAGCCGTAGAAGTTGCCGTTAAAAAATTACAAAAAGACCCCAACGATGCTGAATTAAGATCCCTTGTACAAGACGCGTACCGTTATGCAGTCAATGATCATGAAAATCGGATTCACGATTATTCTGAGAATACCAATGAATTAAAATGGGAATGGATATACAATGAATATGCAGATTTGCAAAGATTGTATTCTGCGATCGTTAAATCCCCGGTAGTATTTGAACTTGTTCATCCAACAAATTATTCGTCCTATGTTATCACTTCTGCAGGAAGAGCCGGTGACATCCATTATGAACGAGGCATGGAATGGATGAACAGGCAGGATAAAAAAAGTTTCAGAAATGCTTATCACGAATTTCAGGCCGCCATTCGTTTTAAGCCTGATGATATTACCATTCAGCAAATGATAAATGAATCCTATGATGCTGCGCTAACACGGGTAATAGTTATGCCGGCTGATGATTATGATTATACCTTCAGCTCTTATCGTTATGGGTTTTCAAACTTTGACGATGATGTTGTTCGCAACCTGCAATACAATTCAGGAAATGAATTTGTAAAATTCTTTTCGTCATGGGATGCACAAAGAATGAATATCATTCCTGACGAAATTGTAGAAATGCATTTTACTCATTTGAACATCGGCAGGGTGCAGGATAATTATTCAACGAGGGAAGTTTCAAAAGAAGTGGTGATAAAAGAAACCGTTTATAAACCAGACTCGGTTGTTAAGGAATATGGCCGGGTAAAAGCAAAGATCACTACCACAAAAAAAACGTTGTATTCGGAGGGAAATCTGAATATCAGTATCCGCGATAATAATGGCCGCTGGTTGTGGAATGATAATATCCGCGGAAGCAATAACTGGTCAATGGAATTCAGCAGTTATACAGGCGATGAAAGAGCATTGAGTGATGAAGATAAGAACCTGGTAAAATCAATACATCAATCTGCGCCACGGGAAGATGAGATCATAAAATGTATTAAAGAAAATATTTACAACGATTTTCTCCGGCGTATTAGAAATTACTATAGCAACATTTAGCAACAAGCTACCTTGCCAGCTAACCCCTCTTCTAACGTTGAGGGGTTTATATTTGCAGCTATGAGCAAAAGAAGGACGTGGAACCGGATTAAAATTATTATAGCCATTTACATTGCCGCTGGAATAGTTTTATACTTTCTGCAGGATAAAATGTTATTCCATCCTGCTCCCCTGCCTGCTGATTATAACTATCAGTTCGATATTCCTTTTAAAGAAATCAATCTTGCTGTCAACAAGGAAAAAAATTTAAGTATCGTACAATTTACTGTGCCTGATTCTATCTGTAAAGGCGTGGTTTTATATTTCCATGGCAACAGGCAAAACATTCATCGCTATGCGCCCTATGCAACAAATTTTACAAAAAATGATTACGAAGTATGGATGATGGATTATCCGGGGTTTGGTAAATCAACAGGGAAAAGAACCGAACAGATTATCTACGACGACGCCTTACGATTATATAAAATGGCAAGAACAAGATTTTCGCCAGATAGCATTATTATTTATGGTAAATCTATTGGCACAGGGGTATCATGTGAATTAGCCTCCATAAGAGATTGCAAAAGATTAATATTAGAAACACCATTTTATAGTGCTGATGCGTTAGCCAGACATTATTTTCCCGTTTACCCGGTGAGGATGATGACAAAGTATTCATTTCCATCTTATAAATATTTTGAAAAGATCGCGGCCCCTGTTACTATTTTTCATGGCACAAACGATGAAGTAATTCCTTACAGCCAATCAAAAAGATTAATGAAGGAGATCAGATCAAACGGAGAATTAATAACTATAGAAAAAGGAACGCATAATAATTTAAATGATTTTCGGCTTTTTCATCAAAAACTTGATTCGGTTTTAAAATTATAATTACTCTTCTAAAATCACTTTACTCTTCCCTACCTTTAATTTGTACCCTGTTCCTATTTTCAATGCATAGTTTTCTTTTTCATGACTTACCGGAAAACCAAAGCAAACGGGATAGTCATATTCTTTTACGATCTCACGGATCACTTCATAGGCTGTTTGACCAAAAGGGCTTTCCGTATCCTTGATATCTGTAAAGCCACCGATGATTAAGCCTGCAAGCTTCGATAATTTACCGCTGCGTTTTAATTGATACATCATGCGATCAATATTATACAGGTATTCCCCGACATCTTCCAAAAATAAGATCCTGCCTCTTGTTTTGACATCTGAATCGGTACCGATCAAATGGGCCAGTAAAGAAAGATTACCGCCAACTACTTCACCTATTGCTTCTCCTTTTTTATTGAACTCATGAGCATCACATTGATATTTTGCTTTCTTTCCTTCCAATGCATTTCTCAATGATTGAACAAACCGGTTGACATAACCCGCATCATTAAAAGCGGCTGCCATTGGCGCATGCAGGGAAGAAATGTAATAGCTGGAATATAAATGACAATGCAGGATGGTAATATCGCTATACCCAATGATCCATTTGGGATGTTTTTTGAATTTTTTGAAATCGATCTTATCGATAATGCGGCCTATGCCATAACCTCCTCTCGCACAAAAAATGGCTTTTACTTCATCATTATCGAGCATTTGCTGAAAATCTGCTAAGCGTTCTACATCTGTCCCGGAAAAATAATTGAACTGATTGCCCAGTGTTTTACCTGTTTTGGTTCGAAATCCCCATTCTTCATTCAACACACGTATACATTCAGAAGCTTTTTCGACAGGCATATAACCAGCAGGGCAAACAATGCCGATCGTATCACCTTTTTCCAAATAAGGAGGGGTTTTAATCATGAAATAAATTTACCTGTTTAAAGATATTGGAAATCCTTCATTTTGGTGTTGCATCTGATTAAGGTATTTTTGCGGACTTAATTGCTCAATGCAATTCTGCTTTATGCCGTATAGGCGGGATTATGCAGCGAAAGTTAAATAGTAACATGACAGGATCAAAAAATTATGACTGACTTTAAACGATATTTAGTTACAGCGGCTTTGCCATATGCCAATGGCCCCCTGCATATTGGCCACATGGCCGGCGTTTATATACCTGCGGACATTTATGTACGGTATCAACGGGCACGGAAACGTGATATAAAGTTTGTTTGCGGTAGTGATGAACATGGAGTGCCCATTACTATCCGTGCGTTGAAGGAAGGAGTAAGTCCGCAACAGATTGTAGATAAGTACCATTCCCTGATCAAAGCAGGTTTTGAGCAGATGGGAATTTCATTTGACATCTATTCAAGAACATCGAATAAAATTCATCATGAAACGGCTGCGGCTTTTTTTAAAAAAATGTATGATGCCGGTTTGTTTGAAGAAAAAGAGACAGAACAGTATTACGATGAAAAAGCAAAAACATTTTTGGCCGATCGCTATATCATTGGCATTTGCCCTGTCTGCGGAAATGAAAATGCTTATGGCGATCAATGTGAGAGATGCGGAAGTTCTTTATCGCCTGAACAATTGATCAACCCCCGCAGTGTCCTGAGTGATGCTGTGCCGGTTAAAAAGAAAACAAAACATTGGTATTTTCCTTTGCAGAATTATGAATCCTGGCTGAAAGAATGGATACTTGATGGACATAAAGAATGGAAAAATAATGTATACGGGCAGTGCAAAAGCTGGTTGGATAATGGCTTACAGAGCAGAGCTATGACAAGAGACAGCAACTGGGGTGTAAAAGTCCCGCTCCCGGATGCTGAGGGAAAAGTATTGTATGTATGGTTCGATGCACCCATCGGCTATATTTCCGCAACAAAAGAATTGACAAATGACTGGGCGGATTATTGGTGTAAAGAAGATACAAGACTGATTCATTTTATCGGGAAGGATAATATTGTTTTTCACTGTATCATTTTTCCGGCCATGCTGAAAGCACATGGCGGCTTTGTTTTACCAGACAATGTGCCGGCGGATGAATTTCTGAATATTGAAGGGGACAAAGTTTCAACAAGCCGGAACTGGGCTGTGTGGGTGCATGAATATTTAAAAGATTTTCCAGGTTGCGAAGATGTGCTGCGTTATGTGCTTTGCGCCAACGCACCTGAAACAAAGGACAATGATTTTACATGGAAAGATTTCCAGGAAAGAAATAATAGTGAATTGCTGTCTGTTTTTGGAAATTTTGTGAACAGGACTTTTGTCCTCATGCATAAACTCTGCAATGGCAAAGTGCCGAAGTTGCATGAAGAAGTTCTGGATGAGACTGATAAAACACTTATGTCAGAGATTGAAAATGCAAAGCGGAAAGTGGAAAATGGTTTGGATCAGTTTAAATTCCGGGATGCATTGTACGAGGTAATCGATCTTTCAAGAAAAGGAAACAAATACCTGCAGGAAAAAGAACCGTGGAAAAAATCTTCAGGTGACAAGGAACAAGGAACAAGTGAAGAAAACCAGAAATTAATAGATAACTGTCTTCATCTTTGTTTACAATTAACTGCAAATCTAGCAGTCCTCATCAATCCATTTTTACCCAATACAGCAAAGAAATTGCTTCACCTGATGAAGGTGGTTGATAAAATACTTGATTGGGAAAATGCAGGTAAACTGAAATTGCTGAGCGTAGGCTATAGTTTAAGAGCGCCGGAATTATTATTCAGAAAAATTGAAGACGCAGAAGTTGATTTACAGATTCAGAAGTTGAAAAGTGGTTTAATAAAGGCACAGGGAGCAAGTGACAAGGCAAGAGAAAAAAATATCAAAATGGATGAAGGCAAAATAACCAGCAATAAAAAACCAGAAATCCAGTACGATGATTTTGCAAAACTGGATCTGCGGGCAGGAACTATTTTATCTGCTGAAAAAGTAGCAAAAGCAGATAAATTGTTGAAACTGGAGGTTGATCTTGGTTTTGAAAAGAGAATCATTGTATCGGGAATTGCGCTGCATTTTAAACCTGAAAATCTGGTTGGAAAGCAGGTTGTAATAGTTGCCAATCTTGCTCCAAGAAAATTAAAAGGAATAGAATCGCAGGGAATGATCCTGACTGCTGAACAAAAGAATGGTAGTCTGAAACTGATCAGCCCTTCCGAAATTGCTGAAGACGGTGCCACTATAAGTTAATTCTTTTTTTTCAGGATATTTTTTAACTTGGTAATCTTTCCCCCTGATACCGGCCCGGTATGAAATGATTTTGTTCTTTGATTGGCCCTTTTAAATCAATTTTAAATACACTAAAACATCATGTATGAAAAAACTTTTGATCGCCGGCGCCATCGCTGCATTGACAGCCTGTAATTCAAATGATACTGCCAAAGTGGAATCAATGAAATCACCCTCTGATTCTGCCTCTCAGCAAAATGTCATCTATCCCTATGAAATAGGCTATTCCTCCAAATTTGAAATTGGCGATTCGAAGAATGCACTGGCTATTGCAAACCTTTGGAAAGATTGGGACAATGGTACTCTTTCGAATAGCAGAAATTCTTTTGCAGATACTGTAGAAATGCATTTTTGGGATGGAACAGAGATGAAGGGCCCTAAGGACACAGTGATTGCTGCCGGGCAAAAATCCAGAGATAATTTCAGCGCCGTCGTCAGCCGGGTGGATGCTATTACCGCATTAAGAAGCACTGATAAGAATGCAAATTGGGTTTGCATATGGGGTATGGAAAAGGATACTGATAAAAAAGGAAAAGTAGATTCCTTCTATTTGCAGGAAACATGGCGGTTCAATAAAGATGGTAAAGCTGATCTGGTATATCAATTTTCGGCAAAAGCAGTGCCACCTAAAAAATAACCTGGAAATTTTAAAAGGATCTGGCAACGGAGCTTTTTGTTTTATCATCCTTTCACTTCATATTTTATTTTATCTTCGGCCCTGAATTAGTTGCATAACTAACTATCTGTTTTTAGATAAAAGATAAAAGTGCATAGATAAACGCTCTACAGTAGAGACTTTTATCTTTTAGTTTTTAACTTTTATCTACTCAACCAGGAATTAGAATCTAAAAGAATGAAAAGAACTATTAAAAAAGTCGCTATTCTTGGCTCTGGTGTAATGGGTTCAAGAATCGCCTGCCATTTTGCAGGCATAGGCGTTGAAGTATTATTGCTTGATATTGTACCAAAAGAAGCGGCCGGGAGCACTGATAAAAAGGCAAGAAATAAAATTGTGAATGATTCACTACAGGCTGCAATAAAAAGCAATCCTTCTCCTCTTTATCATAAAGATGCTGTGAAAAAAATTACAACCGGGAATTTTGACGATAACATGAAGGATATAGCGAATTGCGATTGGGTGGTAGAAGTAGTGGTAGAAAGATCAGATATCAAGAAATCGGTTTATGAAAAAGTGGAACAGTTCCGCAAGCCCGGAACATTGATTACTTCCAACACGTCGGGGATTCCCATCCATATGCTAAGTGAAGGCAGAAGTGATGATTTTAAAAAGAATTTTTGCGGTACACATTTTTTTAATCCTCCGCGTTATTTGCGATTACTCGAAATCATCCCAACTCCTGATACTGATCCGGCTGTCGTTGATTTTTTAATGCACTATGGTGATCTGTATTTAGGAAAAACAACTGTACTCTGCAAAGACACTCCTGCTTTTATTGCGAACCGTATTGGTGTGTACGGAATCATGTCTTTATTCAAACTGGTTGATAAAATGGGATTGACTGTTGATGAGGTAGACGCGCTGACCGGGCCGATCATCGGACGACCAAAGTCTGCTACTTTCAGAACAGCGGATGTCGTAGGTATCGATACGCTGGTAAAGGTTGCTAATGGCGTTTACGACAATTGTCCCGGTGATGAGGCAAGAGAAACATTTGTTATTCTGCCATGGTTACAAAAAATCGTAGATAATAATTGGCTGGGTGATAAAACCGGTCAGGGATTTTTTAAGAAAACGAAGGGCGCAGGCGGTGAAAAAGAAATCCTTACGCTTGATCTGAAAACCTTTGAATATAAACCGAGGGTAAGACCAAAATTCGCAACTATTGAAACAGCAAAAACGGTTGATGATCTTCAGCAGCGATTAAAAATTCTGATAGCCGGCCAGGATAAGGCTGGAGAGTTCTATCGTCATTTTCATTATGGATTGTTCTCCTACATTTCACATCGCATTCCTGAGATCAGTGATGAGATCTATCGTGTAGATGATGCGATGATGGCGGGTTTTGGCTGGGAGATCGGCGCTTTTGAAAGTTGGGATGTATTGGGGGTGGAGAAAACGACGAAGGCGATGCGGGATGCGGGATATCAGGTTGCAGAGTGGGTAGGTGAAATGTTATCAGCGGGAAATAAAACATTTTACAAAATTGAGAATGGAAAAAAACTTTGTTACGATCCCTTCTCAAAAACATATAAAGAACTACCCGGTGGCGATTCATTTATTGTAATGAGCAATTACCAGGATAAACTCATTTGGAAAAATGCAAGCTGCCGGTTGTATGATCTAGGTGATGATGTCCTTGGTTTGCAATGGTTCACTAAAATGGGAACAATCGGCGGCGATGTATTAAGTGGTATTCAAATAGCCATTGACAAGGCAGAAAAAAGTTATAAAGGATTGGTGATTGCTAATGAAGGAGCAAATTTTAGCGCCGGGGCCAATGTAGGAATGATCTTTATGCTGGCTGTTGAACAGGAATATGATGAACTGGATATGGCGATAAGAATGTTTCAAAATTCAATGACAAGAGCAAGATTTTCGTCGGTACCGGTTGTAACGGCACCTCATAGTTTAGCTCTTGGTGGTGGTTGTGAATTGAGCTTACACTCTGATAAATGTTGTCCTGCTGCTGAAACTTATACAGGGCTTGTTGAATTAGGTGTTGGCCTGATACCGGGAGGAGGAGGCACAAAAGAATTTACATTGAGAGCCTCTGACGAAATGCATGAAGATGAGCCGGAAACCATTACATTAAAAAATCGTTTTCTCACAATTGCTACGGCAAAAGTGGCTACATCAGCATTTGAAGGTTTTGATATTGGTGTGTACAGGAAGGGTCTTGATGAAGTAGTAGTAAATCAAAACCGTCGCATTGCTGAAGCAAAAAAATCCGTGATCGAAATTTTTGACAGTGGTTATACGACTCCTGTACAAAGAAAAGACATAAAAGTCCTTGGTCGTTCTGCTCTTGGGGCATTGTATGCCGGCATCAATGGTATGTGGAGAGCTAATTATGC
>Ga0137451_1000376_pt1 | contig 13537 bp, 11 predicted proteins | sample EasRivERMGT500_2_FD_102336 | JGI IMG/M metagenome (GOLD analysis project Ga0137451, IMG submission 102336) | Soil microbial communities from meander-bound floodplain in the East River, Colorado, USA - East River MetaG ERMGT500_2 | ecosystem: Environmental > Terrestrial > Soil > Floodplain ... | reverse complement strand
CTCGTCGGCACGGTGCTCGGCGTGTTCGCGGCGCCACGCATGTTTGCGCTCATGAACCCCGACCCGCGCGCGGTCGAGAGCGGCGCCGCCTACCTCGGGGTCGTCCTCGGCGGCTCGCCGTTCGTCCTCGTCGCGCTCACCTGCGAAGGCATCATGCGCGCCTCGGGCGACACCCGGACGCCGCTGCTCATCGACCTGTGCGCGATCACGCTCAACGCCGTGCTCGATCCGTTCCTGATCTACGGCTGGGGTCCGTTCCCCAAGCTGGGCGTTGCGGGCGCCGCCTGGGCCACGGTGTTCGCGCAGGCGACGATGGTCGCCGGCTTCCTGATCGTTGCGGCGCGCGGGAACCGCGCCTTCCCGCTGGCGCGGCGCGCGCAGGGTCCGCCCGTGCACATCGGCGGCATGGCACGGGTCGGCGCGCCGGCGGCGCTGATCGGCGTGCTGTTCTCGGTGGTGTACGTGGCCTTCGCACGCTCGGCCTCGCGTTTCGGCGCCGCCTCGATGGCGGTCGTCGGGATCGCGAACCGGATCGAGGCGCTCCAGTTCATCACCTCGGTGGCAATCGGCACCGCGGGCGCGGCGCTGGTCGGCCAGAACCTCGGCGCCCGCCGGCCCGACCGCGCCGTGCGCGTGATCCGCACCGGGATCGCGTGGAACCTGTGGATCTCCGGGACGCTGAGCGCGCTGCTGTTCGCCGGGCCGCAGTACTTCCTCGCGCTCTTCAGCCGCGACGCCGAGGTGCTGCGGCTCGGCGTTCCCTACATCCGGATCCTCACGCTCTGCCTGGTCGTGAACGGCATGGAGATCGTGACCGCAGAGTCGGTGATGGGCTCCGGCCACACGCGCGCGCTGTCGTGGATCTTCAGCACGTTCTCGCTGATCCGAATCCCGCTCGCCTTCTGGGTGCCGAACTGGACCGGGTCCGGCGTCCTCGGGATCGCCTGGGTCATCACCGCCACCTGCATGGTGCGCGGGCTCATCATCGTGGGCTGGGCGGCGCGCGGCACGTGGAAGCGCGGGCTCCACCGCGAGCTGTACGGCGCCGCGCCCCCGGGCCCGCCCGAGCCGCCGCCCGGAGCTGCCGGAGCGGCGTGATAGACTGCGCGGCGCGCGACGAACAGGCGTCGAATGGCCGGGAATGTCGGGAGGCAGCGGATGAACGCGAAGTTGTGTCTAGCGTGGCGCGGCCAGCGCCTGCTCCTTCTACTCTTCACGATCGTCGCCGTCTCGCTGCGACCGACACTCGGCTCGGGCGGGGAGGGTCCGCCGCCACCCAAGACTCCGGCTTCGGACACGAGAATACGGCCGGCCCAGCCCGCAATCGAAGGCGCCTATTCGATCGAAGGTAGCGCCGGCCAGGTGTTCGTGAAGCGCATCTTCGGCGACTTGTTCCAGGTCACGGGGTCCAATGCGTGGGAGGGCGTGGGAATCCTCGATGGCTCGATCTACCGCGGTGTCTTTCGCCTCCGCGACCGTCTGGATATTCCGGGCGGCGCCATGGGCGAGCAGACCATTGACTGGACCGATCCCGAGAATCCGAGCATGCGGGCGACCTATACCGTCCGCCGGGAAGGCCAGGTCGTGCAGCGCTGGCGCCACGTCCCCGACTCCGGGGGAGGGCTGGCCCCGAAGCCGCCGAAACCTCCGGGCGACATCATTGACACGCCGCCCGACCCCGGACCCAACGGGTACGTCTACGTCGAAGAGTTGCCCGAGGCCGTGTCGAAGGTGGAGCCGGTCTACCCCGACGAAGCAAGACGCGCACGCATCGAGGGCGTCGTCTTGGTACAGGCGCACGTGCTCGAGAACGGTCGCGTCGGCGAGTGTCGCATCGTGAAGTCGGTGCCGGAGCTCGACGAGGCCGCGCTCGCATGCCTCCGCCAGTGGCGCTTCAAGCCCGCGCTCACCGCGGGCAAGCCGGTTGCGGTCTGGGTGGCCGTGCCGGTCAAGTTCGCTCTGGACAAGTGAGGGGAGTCGACCGCACTCCATGCACTACCCGTACGTGATCGTCGGCGGAGGGGTGGCTGGCGCTTCCGCGATCGAGGGGATTCGGGCCCACGACAAGGACGGCGCGATCCTCCTGTTCGCGCGCGAGAACTACTCGCCCTACCACCGTCCGCCGCTCTCCAAGGGCCTGTGGTTCGGCAAGAGCACGCCCGACCAGCTCCCCGTCCATCCCCCGGAATTCTATCGCGAGAACAAGGTCGAGCTGGCGCTGCGGCGCGAGGCGGTCGAGCTCGACCCGCGCAAGCACGCGGTATGGGACGACCGCGGGACCGAGTACTCATACGGGAAGCTGCTGCTCGCGACCGGCGGCCGCCCGCGCGTGATGAACGTGGAAGGCGCCGACGTCGAAGGCGTCCACTATTTCCGCTACCTGGAAGACTACCTGCTGCTCCAGAACCGGCTGCCGCACTTCCAGCACGCGCTGGTCGTGGGCGGCGGCTTCATCGGCCTCGAGCTGGCCGCCGCACTTCGCCACAAGGGCAAGGAGGTGACGCTCCTCTACCCGCACGAGTACCCGCTGCACCGCGTGCTCCCACGCGACCTCGGGCTCTTCGTCGCCGACTACTACCGGCAGCAGGGCGTCGAGGCGATCTCCGGCGAGAAGATCGTCGCGTTCCAGGCGCGGGGCAGCGAGATCATGGCGTTCACGCAAGGCTTGAACAGCGTGACCACCCAGGTCGCGCTCGTGGGCGTGGGAATCGAGCCCACCACCGATCTCGCGGATGCCGCCGGGCTCGACGTGGGCAACGGGATCGAGGTGGACGAGTACGCCCGCACCAGCGACCCCGACATCTACGCCGCCGGCGACGTGGCGGAGTTTCCGTACCTCGCCCTCGACGTGCGCACGCGGGTCGAGCACTGGGACCACGCCATCCAGCACGGGCGCGCCGCGGGCGCCAACATGGCGGGGGCGAATCATCCCTACACCACGCTGCCGATGTTCTATTCCGACTTCTTCGACCTCGGCTGGGAGGCGGTCGGCGAGCTCGATCCGAACCTGATCGTCGAGCCGGTGTGGAAGGAGCCCTTCCGCCAGGGCGTGATCTTCTACCTGCGCGACGACGTGATCCGCGGCGTGCTGCTGTGGAACTCGTGGGGCATGGTGGACTGGGCACGCGGGTTGATCCGCGAAGCCAAGCCCATGACGATCCGCGAGCGCGCGGCGCGGATCCCGAGCGAGGGGTGAGCGATACGATTGTTCCCGGCGGGGCGTGCCGGGACAAGCGCAGTGCGGGCAACCCGTCATGGAGGACAGCGAGGCATGTGCCCTCGTTCGCGGCCGAGTTCTCGATCGCCGTTGTTTCGGCTGACGGCAATTGTGCCTCTTTTTGCGGCGGGGGCCGCCATGATCGGCGCCTGCGCGCCTCCGGCCCGCGCCAGCGCTCAGTTGCCCGATCCCGGGATGTGGACGACGGACGGCTCGGTGGGGTCGATCGCAACTTCGGGAAGCACGATCTACATCGGAGGAGCGTTTGCCTACGTTGGCCCAAGGACCGGCTCGTTTGTAGGGACCGACGCGGGGAACGGCGCGAGACAGCTCGGCTGGCCCGAGGTGAATGGGACGACCTGGTGCTCTGCCTCGGACGGGCACGGCGGTTGGTATATCGGTGGCGACTTCACATCGGTGGGTGGCGTGGCCCGATCGAGGCTGGCGCACGTCCGGGCGGACATGAGCCTCGACGCCTGGGATCCGCAGGCGGACACCACCGTTTACGCCATCGTCGTGTCCGGATCGGTGGTGTACGTGGGCGGGGATTTCCGGAACGTAGGCGGGCATGCTCGGGAGTTCCTCGCGGCTCTGGACGCTTTGACCGGCCAGGCCACCGCATGGAACCCGAGTCCGGACTTGTGGGTACGGGCCCTCGCCGTGTCAGGAACGACGGTCTATGCCGGCGGGTATTTCTGGAACATCGGCGGGGAGTCGCGCAACAAGGTCGCGGCCGTGGACGCCACCAGCGGGCTGGCGAAGAGCTGGAACCCGGGCGTCAACGATTTCCTCGGCGTCGTGTCTTCCCTGGTAGTGGCCGGGTCGAGAGTGTACCTGGCGGGCGGCTTCACCAGCGTTGGAGGGCAGAGCCGCATCGGCATTGCGGCCGTCGATGCGGGCACCGGTCAGGTCGCGCCCTGGGCTCCGAACGTCAACACGTTCGGCTATGTGAATGCCGTCGCGGTATCCGGTTCGACCGTGTACGTGGGAGGCCACTTTACCTACACGGGAGGGCAGGCGCGCAGCAACATCGCGGCGCTCGACACCGGCACCGGGCAGGCCATGGCTTGGAACCCGAACGCAGACGGCGACGTGCTCACCCTTGCCGTGGCCGGTTCAACGATCCATGCCGGTGGGGGCTTCAGGAGCATCGGGGGCCAGGCCCGGAACCGCGTGGCAGGTCTGGACGCCGCGAGCGGGCTGGCCACCGCATGGAGCCCGCATGCGAACGGTGACGCATACACGATCGCGGTGTCCGGGCCGACCGTCTTCGTGGGTGGAGACATCGGGAGCGTCGGCGGGCGACTGCGCAACAACATCGCGGCGCTGGATCTGGCCACGGGGCAGGCCACGGACTGGAACCCGAACGTAGATGGCGCGCTGGGCGCGATTGTGGTGTCGGGCCCGACCGTGTATGTGGGCGGTTACTTCAACAACGCTGGCGGACAGCCGCGCAACAATATCGTTGCGCTGGATGCAAGTACGGGCCAGGCCACCGGGTGGAATCCGAACGCGAACAGCTGGGTGAGCGACATCGCCGTGTCCGGATCGACCGTGTACGTGGGGGGCGATTTCACCCGCATGGGCGCGCAGACCCGGAACAAGCTGGCGGCGGTGGATGCGACAACCGGGCTGGCCACAGCGTGGAATCCCGGCGCGAGCAGTGATGTGCACGTGCTCGCCGCATCGCCCTCCACCGTGTACGCGGGTGGCAGCTTCACGAACGTCGGCGGACAACCGCGGAGCTACATCGGGGCGATCGATGCGGCCACGGGGCAGGCAACGGCCTGGAACCCGTCCGCGGTCGGCGGTGAAGTGATCGCCCTCGTTTTGTCGGGTTCGGAAATCTACGTGGGAGGTGGCTTTACCGGCATTGGAGGGCAGGCGCGCAACTGCATCGCGTCCATTGGTCTTGCGGACGGTCACGCGACGGCCTGGGATCCTGCCGTCACCGGCGTTCCCGTGTTCTCGATTGCGGTTTCGGAGTCCACGATATACGCGGGCGGAGAGTTCACCGCCATCGGGGGAGAGGCGCGCATGAACATCGCGGCGCTGGCGGCGACCAGCGGCCTGGCCACTGCCTGGACCGTGGAAACCAATGACAGAGTGGCCTGTGTTGCCACTTCCACGTCCGGGGTGTATCTCGGCGGGGAATTCGACCGCGCCGGTGGGCGGCCGAACAAGGGCTTCGCCGCAATTGTCGATGACGAAGGCGCCCCGGCCGTGACCGTGCTGGTTCCAGCCGGAGGCGCTCCGCTCATCCTCGGAACGACCCGCCAACTAGCCTGGACCGCGGATGACGATCTCGCAGTGGAGAGCGTCGATCTCTATCTGTCCCGCAGCGGCCCAGGGGGCCCGTGGGAGTTGCTCGCGGCCGCGGCCCCGAACACCGGGAGCTACTCCTGGCAAGTCATCGGGCCGCCTGTGCTGGGCAACAACGCGTACCTCCGCGTGGACGCTCGTGACTACCGCCGCGCCGTTGCCAGCGACATCAGTGACGCCGGCTTTACGATCGCGAGCACAGTGGAGGTCCGCGACCGCCTGCCCCTCGCGGCGTTCGAGCTGGCCAGACCTTATCCGAACCCTGTCGGTACGGTGGGGCACGTGACATTCGTTCTCCCCGATCGCGCGCGGGCGCGATTGACGGTGAGCGATGTACAGGGACGCACCGTCATGGTGCTCGCCGACGGTGAGCAGGCCGCGGGGGTGCACCAGTTGGCGCTCGAGACGAGAAGGTTGCGCGCGGGGATGTATTTGTTGCGCCTCGAGAGCGCAAGCGGCGCTCTATGCCGGCGCTTCGTCGTCGTGAAGTGATCGGGGGCGAGGTCGCGTGTGTTGGCCGCTCCCCACGGGCCGCAAGGTGCGGGGGCTAGGGGCGCGGAGTTGCCCTGTGCTTCAATGTGGCCATGGCAGGCTCTTCCGCGCGCTTCGCCCTTTCCCGCCCCGTGCTCGCCTCGCTGGCGGCCGCAGTCCTTTTCGGCGCCTCGACGCCCCTGGCGAAGATGCTCCTGTCCTCGATCAGCCCGCTGACGCTCGCCGGGCTTCTCTATCTCGGCGGCGCCATCGGGGCGCTGCCGTTCGCGTTCCGTGGGGGCTCCGCCGAGGTCCGGAGGGATGCCCGCCAGCGCCGGTTGCTGGCGTTCGCGGTCGTTTTCGGCGGCGGGCTGGCGCCGGTGCTTCTGCTCCTCGGGTTGCGGTCGGCGCGGGCCGCTTCGGTTTCCCTGTGGCTCAACATGGAAGTCGTGGCCACCGCGTTCCTGGCGTGGACACTCTTTCGGGAGAATCTCGACCGCCGCACCCTGGCCGCCGCCGGACTCGTCCTGCTGGGTGGAATCGTACTCGCCGCACCCGAGGGACTGGCCGGCTGGAAGGCGGGTGCGCTGGTGGCCGGCGCGTGCCTGTGCTGGGGTCTGGACAACAACCTTACCGCGCTCGTGAGCGGCTTCACACCGGCGCAGACGACGGTAGCGAAGGGCCTGATCGCCGGAACGGTGAATCTCCTGCTGGGCCTCTCCGTGGGCCAGCCGTTCCCCGCGCCGGCTCCGCTGGCGGCGGCGCTTGGGGTCGGGGCGTTCAGCTACGGTCTTTCGATCATGCTCTACATCTTCGGTGCGCAGCATCTCGGGGCCACCCGATCGCAGCTCCTGTTCGCGACCTCGCCATTTCTGGGAGTGATCCTCGCCTGGACCGTCTTTGGCGAGCGCATCCAGCCGGCGCAGCTCGCGGCGGTTCCCTGCATTGCCGCCGGGCTCTACTTCATGCTGACCGCGCGACACGAGCACGAGCACGCGCATGAAGCCGCCGTTCATGCGCATAGCCACCGCCACGACGATGGACATCACACGCACGTCCACCCCGGCTTGCCAGCCTGGGTGCGGCATACGCACGCGCATGAGCACGAACCGATGACGCACACGCATCCGCACGTGCCCGACCTCCACCACCGCCATCGCCACTGAACGCAAGGCCCTAACCCGGAGCGATTGATGAATCACGAAGCGATCAGCAACCTCATCAAGCAGCTTCACAGCACGCTCGATGACATGAGTTCGATCACCGCGAAGGATCGCGAGCAACTCGAGCAGTTGTCGGTCGACCTTCAGGCTGTGCTCGCACGGCCCGGCGCCGTCACGCGCTCGAGGCATCAGGGCATCATCGACCGGCTCCGCGAGGCGATCAGCCGCTTCGAGGTCTCGCACCCGGACCTCACGGCGACGATGGCGCAGGTGAGCAAGACGTTCTCGGACATGGGGATCTGAAGCCGGCGTCGGGCGCGTGCCTCGCAGCCCTCCAACGCTCACCCTTGCGCAAGACGGCCACGCACGTCTGGGCTACTATCGACGACGTCGATCACCCACCGGGAGACAGGAGCGCATCATGATTCTTCGACGAGTGGCCCCCGCGGTCGCGGCGGGACTTGCGAATCTCGTGCTCACGCTGACCATCGTGGCCCTCCCCCTCACATCGACGGGATGCTCGAAGGGCAACCGGCCTCCCGTGCCGGCGGCGCCCGTGACCGGAACGGAAGTTCTCGGCACGCTCGTCGCGTTGAAGGATGACCGTTCTTTCGATGGCGGCATCGACCTCACGCTCGAGACCGCTCCGGGCGTCCGTGAAGTGGTGCGCGTGCCGTCGGTGTTCATGGCTCCACCCCGAGAGTCCGTGCAAGCGATGCACGAGGTGGTGGACGCGGCGAAGATCGGTGATCGCCTGCGCGCACGTGGAACGCGCGACGAGACGGGTGCTCTGGTGGCGGAGGTTCTCGAAGCAATGCCCCAATGAAACACGTCGGCATCCTGGCGCACAGCGCGGATGGAGCTGCGCTCTGCTTTCTCGAGATGGTGCGCGAAAGCGCGCGGCGCCTGGGCGAACACCATCATCCGGAGATCACGCTCTCCGTGCTGCCGATGGCGCTGGTGCTCGAGGCCTACGACAAGAACGACCTCGGCGCTGTGAAGGCGCATCTCGCGCAGACGGTCTCGAGGCTCGCGACGGCCGGATGCGACTTCTTCGCCTGCCCGGACAACACAGCCCACATCGCCCTCGAAAGGATCGGGCCTCCGCTCCCACTGCCGGGCCTGCACATCGCCGAGATCGTCGCGCAACGGGCGAAGGCGGAGGGGCGACGCTGCGTGGGCTTGCTCGGCACGCGCTGGACGATGACCGGGCCGGTCTACCCCGGCGCCTTCGCGCGCGCCGGCCTCGACATGCGAACGCCGGCCGCTGAAGACTTTGGAATCATCAACGACGTGATCTTCGGGGAGCTGTGCCAGGGCGTGATCCGCGACGAGTCGCGGGCCGAGTACCTCCGCATCATCGGCGACCTGAAGCGCTCGGGCTGCGACGCCGTCGCGCTCTCGTGCACCGAGATCCCGCTTCTGGTGACGCCGGACGTGTCCCCTCTGCCGACCCTCGACTCCACGCGCTTGCTGGCGCGAGCCGCGGTGACTGTGGCGTGTGGCGATGCCGCCCCTCCCGAATGGCGCGGCGGCCCGTTCGGCTGAGCGCCCACCTCAGCACTCGGAGAGCACGCCCTCGACGTATTCATGAAACCGTTCGAGGCCGTGGCGGTCGGACGCCGAGAGCGGTTCGAAGTCCGGAATCAGGTCGGCGGCATCGAGGAGGTCCCAGTACGGCGCACGTGCCGAGGCGGCTCCTCCGGCGCTGACGTATGCAGCGGCAAAGCGGTCGGCGGTGTCTCCGCCGATGTGGATCGCGAGGTTCTGGCGCATCCGGGCCAGGTCGATTCCCGGTGGCCCCCATGCCGCCGTCGCCCAGTCGACGACCCCCGTCACCGTTGTTCCGTCCCACAGGATGTTGCCCGGGTGATAATCGCGATGGATGAAGGTTTCGTCCCATGGGGGATGGGCGGCGTCGAGTGTGCCGGCGATTCGCTCCCACAGGCCCGGTCTGATGAACCTCGGCGGCGTGATCTCCCGCCGGTCGTTGTACGGAGCGTACCCGGGGAGCCCCGCACCCGGCTGCACTTTCACAGAGTGGATCGCAACCAGGACCTCGGCCGTCCGGGCCAGATAGCGATCGATATCGTCGGGTCGCCACGCCGGGTGGCCGGGCAGCCACGATTCGAGCAGCGCCGGAACGTCGCAGACGCTCTCCAGGTCGGCCGCGAAGAGACGCGGCGCCGGGACCGGCGTGCCGGCCAGCAGCCGGAGGGCGAGAGCCTCGTGCGCCGGCACGTACCAGGGATCGTGACCGAGGCGCAATGCGTCGTGGTAACGCCGCAGGATGAGGTTCCGAGTCGATCCGTCCGGAAGCGCCACTTCGATGAGATGCATCGTCGTGCCGGACGGAGGCAGATCCTCGATGCGCACGGCGCGGGCATCCGGTCCCAGTGCTCGCTCGATCCAGGCAACGACGGCCGGATCACCTGGAGATCCCGACCGCACGCTCACCGCGCCCGAACGCCGTCCTTCCACACACCGCGCACCTTTCGCAGCGCCCCGATGTCGCGCGTGGGGTCGCCTTCCACGGCGACCAGGTCCGCGAGGTAGCCGGGCGCCACACGGCCGAGGCGGTCGTCGAGGTGGAAGATCTTCGCGTTGCCGATGGTCGCCGTGCGCAGGGCGGCGAGCGGGCTCATGCCGTACTCCACCATGTCCTCCAGCTCGCGAACGTTCTCGCCGTGCGCGAAGACCCCGACGTCGCCGCCGAAGCAGATCGACACACCCGCGGCGAGGGCGGCGCGGAAGCTCGCGCGCTTCGCCTCCAGCTCGCGGGTCGGCGGCGTCCTGCCCTTGACCCATGCGTTGAAGTAGGTCGCGTAGGCCTCGGAGGCCGCGAGCGTGGGACAGAGCGCCACGCCGTGCTGCTTCATCAGCTTGAACACCTCGGGGGTTCCGTCGTTGCCGTGCTCGATGGTCTCGACGCCCGCGAGCGTGGCGCGCCGCATGCCCTCAGCGGTGGATGCGTGAGCGGAGACCATGCGGCCGCTGCCGTGGGCGGTCTCGACCAGCGTCTTCAGCTCGTCGAGGCTGAAGGTGGGCAGCGCCTCTCCGTGCGGTCCCCAGCGGTAGTCGGCGTAGACCTTGATCCAGTCGGCGCCGTGACCGATCTGGCTGCGCACCACGCGCGCGATCTCCTCCGCGCCGCTCGCCTCCTCGGCGCCCTGCAGCGGCTCGAACGCGTAGCCCGAGCGGCTCGGCCCGTAGCTTCCGGTCGCGACGATCGCGCGCGTGGTCGTGAGAATGCGCGGCCCTGGAACGAGCCCCTTCTCGATCGCGCGCTTGAGCTGAACGTCGCCGTCGAAGGCGCCCTCGGTGCCGAGGTCGCGCGTGGTGGTGATGCCGGCCTCAAGCGTCGCGCGGGCGTGCGCCACAGCTGCGGCCATGCGGAAGCCGAACGGCTCCTTCAGGACCTGGTCGTCCCACAGCGTCTCGTTGTAGGGATGGAGAAAGAGGTGCGAGTGCCCCTCGATGAGGCCGGGGATCAGCGTCGTGCCGGGCAGCGCGATGCGCTCGGCATCGGCCGGCGCAGCGACGGCGCTGGCGGCGCCGACCGCCTCGATGCGCGCGCCGCGCACGAGCACGACCCAGGCAGTGTGGGGAGCATCGGCGAGGCCGTCCCACACCGCCTCCGGGACGAGCAACACGGGACGCGCCGCTTCAGCCGCGTTGGATTGCAGGGGCGACCCTCCGATGGCGAATGCGACGGCGGCGAGCCCGAACAGCGTGCCGCCCCAACCGGGTGACGGGGCCGAGCGGGTTCTCATCACGGCGGCGGAGAATACCACCGCGAGATGCCCGCGCCACGGGCGGGTCGCCGCGACCCTCGGCCATCGCGGGTTTTGCGCGGAAGGTCGCGAGGCCAGCTAGCGATTCGGGTGGTCGTCGAGCCGGCGCGGCACGCAGGTCGCAGTCACCGAGCATCCCGGCGGCGGAACGTAGGTGGAGTCGGTGGGGTCGTACCCGTGCCAGCTGCCCTCGACCACGCACAGGAACTGCCGGCAGACGAGGCCCATCTGCGTGCCGTCGTCCCCGTCGGCGGAGTAGTTCCAGTCGTCGACCCAGCCCGCGGCCCGCAGCGACTCCATTAGCCGGTCGTGCGGACAAGCCGTGGTGTCGTTCACGACGACGCGGACTGCGAGGCCGCGCGCTGAGGCCTTCACATAGATGTAATCGAACGTGACCGACTCACGGCTGAAGTGAATCGCCGTATCCGCCGGGCTCACGGCACGCCGTAGCATGACCTCGATCGCGTCGCGCGCGGCTTCGAGCGACGCGTAGTGCGCGGTGGGCTCGGGGCGGGGCGGTTCGGGCGGGGTGAGCGACGTTTCCGGCGGCGAAAGAACGAATGCACGCGCAACGCCGATCGGAACCGGTCTCGAGGGCCCGGCGGTGGCGACCGGCGCGGGCGCCGAGGCCGGCGCGGCGCTCGAGCCGGTCTGCACCGGACGCCCGCCACAGCCCGCGACGAGGAGCGCGGCACAGGCAAGGGGACGAAGAGAGCACATCATTCAGTAGATCGGCAGGCTCTCGAAGCAGCCGAACGGATTTCCTCTACGCCACGTCCCTCCGGTCCTGCGGATCCAGCGCGTCGCGCAGGCCGTCGCCGAGGAAGTTGAAGCACAGCAGCGTGAGCGAGAGCGCGACCCCGGGGAAGATCACGAGCCACGGGAAGAGTGCCAGGAGCCGCGCGCCGTCCGACACCAGCGTTCCCCAAGATGCGGCGGGCGGCTGGACGCCGAGCCCCAGGAACGAGAGGAACGCCTCCTGCAAGATCACGGCGGGCACGGTGAGCGTGGTGTAGACGATCACCGGGCCGAGGGTGTTGGGGACGATGTGACGGAAGATGATCCGCGCGTCGTCGGCGCCCAGCGCGCGCGCGGCCTCGACGAAGGTCTGCTGCTTGAGCGACAGCACCTGGCCGCGCACGATGCGCGCCATGGTGAGCCACTGCACGAGCCCGAGCGCAACGAACAGCATGACGATGCTGCGGCTGAAGAACACGAGCAGCAGGATCACGAGGAAGATGTAGGGAAGCGAGTACAGAATGTCCACGACCCGCATCATGAATTCGTCGAGCCGTCCGCCGCGGTAGCCGGCGGTGGCGCCCCACGTCACGCCGATCAGGAGGCTCACGAGCGTTGCGACCACGCCCACCAGCAGCGAGATGCGGCCGCCGTAGATCACGCGCGCGAAGGCATCGCGCCCCAGCTCGTCGGTGCCGAACCAGTGGGCGAGCGTGGGCGGCGTGGCGCCGAGCGCCAGGTTCTGCGCGGTCGGGTCCTGCATGCCCGGAAGCCACGGGGCGAATCCGGCGGTGAAGCTCACCCACGCGAGGAAGACCGCTCCGGCGACCGCCGCGCGGTTGCGCCGCAGCCTTCGCCAGGCGTCGCTCCACAGGCTGGATGGGCGCGTGCTGGCGAGCGCGATGTCGGGCCGGGGCCCGGCGGGATCCGGTTCCAGCACGTGCGCGGGAGGGGCGATGCCGATGCTCACGCGCACGCTCCCCGCGATGCGCACGCGCGCTCCGTAACGCTCCTCACGCCAGCTCCACGCGCGGATCGAGCCACGTGTACGCCACGTCCACGAGCAGATTCAGCGCCATCAGGAGCGCGGCGTAGAACAGCACCTCGCCCAGCACCAGCGTGTAGTCGCGGTTGAAGGCGGCGTTCACGAGGTAACGCCCCATCCCGGGCACGGAGAAGATGGTCTCGACCACGATCGAGCCCATCATGACGCGCGCAGCGGCCGGACCGATGTACGAGACGACCGGCAGGATCCCGAGCTTCAAGGCGTGCTTGAACACCACCACGTTCTCGGAGAGCCCCTTGGCGCGTGCGGTGCGGGTGAAATCCTGGCGCAGCACTTCGAGCATGCCGGCGCGCGTGAGCCGCGCGATGTAGGCGACGTACGCCGTGGCGAGCGTCACCACCGGCAGCACGCGGCTCTGCGGGCCCTCCCACAACGCGGGAGGGAAGACGAAGAAAGTGAGCGAGAGTCCCAGCACCAGCACCGGCCCGAGCACGAAGTTGGGAATCGACACCCCGGCAAGCGCGATCCCCATGGCCGCGAAATCCCCGGCGGTGTTCTGCCGCACGGCGGCGAAGATCCCGATCGGCACGCCGACGACGATCGAGAGCAGCAGCGCCCAGCCGCCGAGCTCGAGCGAGACCGGCAGCGCCTCGGCGATGATCTCGCGCACCTGGCGCGACGGAAACTTGTAGGACGGCCCGAAGTCGAGGCGCGCGGCACTCGTGAGGAAGCGCAGGTACTGAACGTGAAGCGGCTGGTCGAGCCCGTACTTGTGGATGAGCTGCGCCTTCGCCGTCGCCGGGATCTCCTTCTCGGACTGGAACGG